>Ga0187847_10000026_pt1 | contig 167710 bp, 137 predicted proteins | sample June2016WEW_4_10_FD_132458 | JGI IMG/M metagenome (GOLD analysis project Ga0187847, IMG submission 132458) | Peatland microbial communities from SPRUCE experiment site at the Marcell Experimental Forest, Minnesota, USA - June2016WEW_4_10 | ecosystem: Environmental > Terrestrial > Soil >...
TAATTACTTCCAGAAGCAATTTGCTGTTTTTGTCGAACTCGTGTTGCATCCCGGTCAGACCGGCGACCAGATGAGTCATGGCCTCATTCGACTCGTGCTCTTCCAACGATGCATGAGCCTCGGCCATCTCCCGGTCCACTCTCTCGCAGGTAGCATTGATCTTGGCGGCAATGTCGGCAGCGGCCTTGGTGGAGGAGACAGACAGCTTTCTTACCTCGAAAGCCACCACCGCGAAGCCGCGCCCGGCGTTGCCAGCCCGTGCAGCTTCAATTTCAGCATTCAGAGCCAGCAGGCTGGTCTGTTGGGCTATGGAGGTGATGATTTTGATAAGAGGTGTAAGGGCGCGCACCTCGGTAGCCATATTTTGTACGCGCTCGAAGTCTTCTCTCAACTCGTGAGTTTGCTGCTCCAGTTGCATCTCGATGGCAGCAACGATCTGCTTGTTGTTTTCCGCGCGCTGATGGGTGCTTTCAGTCAGAGCTTTTCCACTTTGGATGGATTGAGCGATGCGCTCCCGTTGTTGATTGCTCCTCTCATTCAAGTAACCGATCTGCTCGATCACCTGCAAGACTTCGCGCTCGGACTCGGACATCGAGTCGCCGATCTGTTCGCGCATCACATCGATGAAGGGTTTGGAGTCCTTGACGTCGACCTCGATCGCCTTGTGAGCCGCCAATTCGCGCGATACTTCTTCGTAACTGAGCGCGCTGAATGCCCACATATCGGAGACGGCGAGACGGGCCTGTTTCCAGTTAGAGCGCACGAGAATCACGCCGGGGAGCAAAATAAACAGAAGAAACATTCCGGCAACCGGAAGCCTATAGGGAACAAAGCCGGGACCCAGCATAAACGACAAGCAGAACAACAGAAGCAAATTGCAAACGACTCCGATTGTCGTCTGAGCGAGGAGACGATTGCGGATATGATCGAGACGCTGCTTGGCATCCGTCATGATCCGATCTCCCAGGACCACGAGAGGCAGGCTTCCCGGTGATTGATTGTTCTCTGTGCTGAAGGCGCTTGCGCCATGTTCTTACGCTCCCGGCAGAACTTTCTTGATGACCCTGATGAGGTCGTCTCCGGCCACTGGCTTGACGAGCCAGCCTGTCGCCCCTTGACGTTTGCCTTCGTCGCGCTTGGATGCCTCGCTTTCGGTGGTCAACGTCAGGATCGGAATGAAGCGAAAGCCCGGCAAGGCACGCACCTTTCCGATCATCTCCAAACCGCCCATGACTGGCATGTTGACATCGGTCAGTATCAAGTTGGGCTTGATTCCCGATTTCAGGCTGTCCAGCGCCGCTTGGCCGTTGTTGGCCGTCTCTACCAGGAAGCCATTCATGGTCAGCGTGGTCTTAAGGCTCATCACCATGGTGACCGAGTCATCGACGACGAGAATTGTCATTGCCATGCGAGCTCCTCATGTTACAGATTGCTATGCGTTCTCTAGCTATCTCAGCAGCCGTTCGATTGACGCCTTGCCTTCTTGCTTAAGCGCCGCGCCGTGAGATGCAACTCGGTCTCCGCTGACTTCCAACAGAAGACACAGCACTTCGCCGCCCGCCTAAACTAGAGACACAGCTAATTCATCGTCCGAGTTTGCCAGATGGTTAGCGGGAATCGTCAGCAGTTCCTGGTGAGCCTTCAAAATGACGGTGTGCTATGCAGAATGGCAGCTTAAACAAAGGAGATGCCGACGCCGACCGAATAAATCGATCGGCGTTTCTCGGCGGAGCCAATGGAGGATTTGAATGCGGCAGGAGTCCATGCAATTCTGAGAAGTCTCAAAGAATAGTGTTCAGGCTGTGTAGCTGATAAACGGTACGCAATATCACCACAGTTCCACAGTCCCACAGTAAATAGGGAGGGGAGGGGGTGTCTTTTCCCGGAACGCTGCATTCCGTTCCGACCGGTCCGAGAGTTCAACCAACTTGAGGATAAACTGGACGGCAGAAATAATCTGCAAGATGTATTTCATGCGATTGTCGTACGTTCTGCCCTCCCAAACCTTTGCCCTGCTGAGGTAATCTGATTATTCAGGAGACTGTTGTAGAAAATGCTGAAGCAGAGCCGCTTTTTCCCCGCCGTTCTCGCCGTTGTTGCCCTTGCGGTCACCTTGGTTTGCGCCCAGCAGCCGACGCCGGATGCGCCCAAGGAAAACTACATCCGCGCTCACTACACGAAGTACGAGTTCCGCATTCCGATGCGCGATGGCAAGCGGCTATTCACTGCGGTTTATGTGCCCAAGGACGCTGCTCTCGGGCCTTATCCGTTTCTGCTGAACCGCACACCCTACGACGTAGGCCCGTACGGCGAAGACCAATATCCAACCCATCTCGGCCCGAGCGAGGAGTTCGAGAAGAGTGGATACATCTTCGTTTACCAGGATGTGCGCGGGCGTTGGATGAGCGAGGGCAGTTTTCAAGAGATGCACCCACACATCGACGAGAAGAAGTCGCCGCAAGATGTTGACGACTCTTCTGACACTTACGACACCATCGAGTTTTTGCTCAAACACGTGCCGAATAACAACGGTAAGGCCGGCATTTATGGCATCTCCTATCCGGGGTTTTATACTTCGGCCTCGATTATTGACTCGCATCCGGCGTTGGCTGCAGCCAGCCCGCAGGCGCCTATGACCGATCTCTTTTTAGGAGATGACGCCTACCATGGCGGCGCGTTTATGCTCTCGGGCAACTTCGGTTTCTATGGACCTTTCTTTCATCCGCAGGAAAACCCGGTGGCTCCCAAGCCCATGCTTCCTTTCGACTTTGGCACGCCGGACAGCTATAAGTTCTATTTGCAAGCGGGTAACATCATCAATCTGGACAAACTTTATCTCAAGGGGGCTAACTGGTTGTTCAACGATCAGATGAAGCACGACACTTATGACGCTTACTGGCAGGCGCGAGACCTTTCGCGACATATGAAGAATGTACATTGCGCGGTGCTGGTGGTGGGAGGCTGGTTTGACGCCGAAGACTTGAGCGGCCCCTATCGAACCTTCAATGCCATTCAAAAGTTCAATCCCCAAACACCGGCGACGCTGGTAGAAGGCCCCTGGGTGCATGGCGGCTGGGCGCGCAGTGAAGGCGACCACCTGGGCGACGTCGAATTCCACTCGAAGACTAGTGAATATTTTCGCACCAACGTTCAGTTTCCCTTCTTCGAGCATTACCTGAAGGGCAAGGGAGCGACGCAGCCTAAGGCGGTGGTCTTTGAGACTGGAACCAACGTTTGGCGCAACTTTGACGCTTGGCCGCCCAAGGCGGCACAGGCTAAGACGCTCTACTTCCGTGCAGGCGGAAAGCTGAGCTTTGAGCCGCCTAGCGAAGCCAAGGGTGTGGACGAGTATGTTAGCGATCCTAATCACCCCGTTCCATTTGTGAGTTACACCACGGACACCGTGCCGCAACGGTATATGGTGGACGACCAGCGTTTCGCCAGTTATCGGCCCGACGTGCTGGTCTACGAGACAGAGCCTCTCGAAGAAGACGTGACCATTGCCGGGCCCATCTCGCCCAAACTGAAGATCGCCAGCTCAGGCACCGACTCAGACTTCGACGTGAAGCTGATCGACGTTTATCCAGAAGACTACCCTGATCCGGAGGAGAGTTCGCACGGCAGCAAGCGCGTGATCGACGCGCCACCGCTGCACATGGGCGGTTATCAGCAACTGCTGCGAGGGGAGCCGTTCCGAGCCAAATTCCGCTCGAGCTGGGAGAAGCCGGAGCCGCTAACGCCGGGCAAGGAGGCCGAGATTGACTTCACTATGCCCGATCTCTTTCACACCTTCCGCCGCGGCCACCGCATCATGGTTCAAGTGCAGAGCTCCTGGTTCCCATTGACGGATCGCAACCCGCAAACCTTCACCGATATTCCCGAGGCCAGGCCGGAGGAGTTCCAGAAGGCCACAGAGCAGGTCTTCCGCCAGAAGGACGCAGCTTCGGGAGTAGAGGTGCTGGTGTTGGCAAAGCCGTAACCTCTGCAATCATGCTCTTCCACTCTTGGCGCGAAAATATGGAAGCGCCAAGGTGGAGAGCGCGGCTGGGGTTACCGGAATCATAGAAGCGCGCTGGTTTGCCGGCTCGCCAACGTGACAGAAAGGGCCCGTTTCGACGTACAATCGAGAATAGCGTCACATCCCGCGGAGGGATGGGTGAGCGGTTGATACCGGCGGTCTTGAAAACCGTTGTACCTGAAAGGGTACCGGGGGTTCGAATCCCTCTCCCTCCGCCAGTCCATATTGCGTAGTCTTCCGGTCGGCTAGTTGCTGAAAGCTTCGTACGGCCGCAAGTTTAGTTAATAGTTATTTTCACTCTCTATTTGTTGTGAGAGCAGAGTCGTGCACTCGAACTTGACGCACGTCCATAATCTGGATACACTGCGTACGGATTCCTTGCTAGCCATTCAAAACGATAGTCTTGGCGACGCAGTTTCCATTTCCCCAGCTTATCGTACAGCACGAATACGGCATGCCCGATGTGAGCTCTCTTACCAAGAGTTCCGATCTTTCGTTGTGAGTTTCTGAGCGAGCACATCGTGTAGACATGCTGGTATGCGGTTTCGAATCGTCGTCGCCTTGCCGACAAATTCTCGGAGCTCGACCGCATCTCATAAGTAAGTATGACGACTATGTCACAGGCTGAACGTGGAGGTGGAATCCGTGGCTCAAATCATACTTGGCGACATAACCGCTGGTGCCCATATTCAGGCGATTGACGACTCGCGGGCAGGCACATCTCAGCTTTGCAGCATTGGCACTTTCCTCAAGAATCTTTCTCAAGCAATGAACAAGGAAGATTTTCATGCTGCAACAACGAGCGCGGCGCCCAATTTGCCCTCCCTTCCAATCTATAACCAACTCCATTACTTGCGCCCACTCTTTAACAAGTTCAAGAGGGATGTTCTCATGGCCTTATTTACATGCTTGATATTTATTGTGGCGATGGATACGTATGGTCAGAATTCATCATATTTTGCCGAATCGCGGCTCGCTTGTGCGCAAGGACTCGGTGAACAAGGAGTGGATCGCGCACGCGCCATGGGTATCCAGGTGGGCATCGCTGACATGTGCGTTGCGGCATTGAAGTGGGCGGCGACCAATGGCAGATTGCTTGATATCTATATAAGTAGTACAGGCCCAGGAGGTGCACGCCTTCTTATTAACCACCTGACCGATAGCGCCGAATTATCGACGGGTCAGTTTCGTCCCGGCAGTTTGCCTCTGGAGATGTGGAAGAATCACGAATTGACTCCGAGCCTGGCCTTTGATGCTGGCTTCGCTCGAAGCTTCCTAGAGAAGCAGAAAGGACCTTCAGGATCGATAAGTTCGGGCGAACTCAAACATAGAACTGAAGCGTGTCTTAATCTGACTGAATCACTTTCTGCGTGCGTTAATGCAGGCCGAATCCAGGGTACCCTTGCGTATCAGATAAGCGATAGCTTTTCCAATAACAGCACCACTCCCGCGTCAAAATCGGAATCTCAGGGACCAGATAGAGCGCAAACAGCGGCAGCCATCGATCGAAAGTTCCAGAACTGGTCTCAGAGCTGGCGCTTGGATCACTATAGCTCTGGAAGTGTGCAAATTACCGATATGAATTGTAGTGAGCAGTGTAAAGCTTCAGGGCAATTCTCATTCACTCGCTTTGGAGCGCTTCACACCATTGCCTTTGTAGCTTTCTTGTCGTCCGGTGGTGATGGCAAGTATTCGCTTGGGCGCCTCTGTTATAAAGACGATACGACCGGCACGCTTGATTGCACTGACTGAACCGGCGAGAGTTCCAGACTGAATGACTCGCGAGTGGAGACTTATTCCAAACTTCGCTGCGGTCACTGAGGTCAGAATCTCCTGTGCTGGCTTTAGGCTGGTTTGTTTCTCTATGCATCTTAGGAAATCGAGTCTGCGAGGGGCCGAGCAATGGATTCCAATTTGAATCCGAATGAGTCATTCGACTATGTTCTGAAGGATCTTGATCCGCTGGTGATTGCGATTGGGCTGGCCGTCGCATCTTTGGCGCCCGGGCCGGCCGGCGAAGCCGGAGCGATTGCGGCAATAGCCTTCGACACAAAGCGCCGGCGGTGGGATGGCGTAGTTTTGAGCGCCGCATCGATGATTCCTGTAGTCGGCTATGTGCCGGCTGTCGTGAAACTAGGTTGGCTTGTTTTCTTGCTAAATCAGCGATTGAAACGGGTAGAGTCATCCCTCTCCGATTTGACGCAATCGCCCGAGCATGCGCTAAAAATACTCGAGATATTTGGAAAGTATCAACGTAGCATTCCGAAGTGGAAAATCACACGCAAACTCCGGGAGCGGGTCGATCGGATTGTAGCGAGCGTCACTCCGACTGATCCTCAAGACGAAAAGAGAGCTCGACCATGATGCCGTAGTGATCGGAGATAGTGACCCGCTGGCTGCCGTTAACGGGAACAACGGGGTCTTGCAGGCAGATCCGACTGGATATGGGCTCGATTATTTTGCTGTTGAGATCCTGCGCGCGAACAAACACATGATCGATTCGCTGTGGAGGGCAATGCCGGTGAGGCCCCCGGGAGTTAAGCGGATTGAGAGGGTCCCAAGTAGGCTGCGCCAACCCGCCATTCACCAGATCATGGATGCTGACAAACCCCGCATCGAGAATTTGCCGGAAGTTAGTTTCGGATACTCCCGGTCCTGCATTGAGATCGCCAGCTAAGATCACCGGCGAGGGAAGTCTGAGCTGTTCGTCGAGCATTTGCCGGATCTGCAGCGAACGGACAATATCCATTCGATTGCTTTCGGGGTGGTGAAACATACCGCCCGCAGTGGTGTGGGTATTCAGGATGTGAAGATTGTGACCTTGTGCCAAGACGTGCGTGCTGTGCAGGAATCCCTTGCTGTCGAGTAAGCTCTCGTCAACGGGAGCATCGTGGAAGAGAAAGGTCTCTCCGGACGCAGGAAAACGAGACAGGGTCATGATCCCATTCTCGAATCCCCAGTGCCGTCGCTTTCGCGGGTACAGTCCATACGGGTACAGGTCTGAGAGCGACTTCGCCAGTTGACGGCGATCTGAGTCGCCATAGACCTCCTGGAGTAAGACGATGTCTGCTTGGGTTTCGTGGATCTCCTCCGGCAAACAGGCGCGGCGTTCTTTGACGAAAGGGGAGGGCATCGATCGCCCAAGGATAGTCAACAATCCAGCATTCAGGGAAAGAAGGCGAACAATCATGTCCAGTGCCCAGTTACATAATTGAGAAGGCGCGAAAGCAAGGCTCGTGCGGCATCGGGAGTGGAATTACAGTGCAGCCCATCCCAGAACGAATCCAGAATTTCCTTACCGATGTTGTCATAATGATACACGAGACAACGGAACATAAGTTGTTCGAACGACCAACTGAAAAAGACCGACAGACGAAAATCTGGTTTTCGATCATTGACCACTTCAGCGTAGAGTTCAGGACTTTCCAGCAACTCCAAAAGATATTTGTCCACTTGTTGGCGGTATAACACGCGAATATTAGCCAAGCTTTGAAGAATTCTTGTCCTAGCCTGGGCAATCGTTTCGTGTGGAAGTGGAATCAATTTGCGCTTCGACTGCTCACCGCGTGCCCCGACACCTTCCAGGATTCTGGTGAACACGTCAAAGAGATAGCGAGGTTCCACAAGCGTTCCGAGCAGGCCGAGGTTCTCACAGATGTATAGATAGTATTCAGAGTCCTGCGTGGCAATGGCTTGGTCAAGCGCCTGAAATGCGAATTCCATACCCCAGCGGTTCGTTCCGAGCTCCGATGTGCTGCTCGGGTGAAGGTGAAGCGCCCGACCATAGGTGCCGATGATATTGAAATTGTGTGATTTTCCCAAAAAGCGGACACGTCCCTTTCTTTGGCTCAGAATTTCGGTAGCCATTTTCCCCATCAACTGCATTGATTCTCCGTTTGCATATCGGCCGAAACAATTGATGTGATACACGCTTAAGGACGAACAATATTCAGCAAGATCATAACGTGGTTCCTGGAAGAAGCATTCTTTCGTCAAGGCGAGGATTTTGTGGCGATCCTCATCGGACTGCGGTCGCTCGTATGCTGCTGAGAGGGTGAAGGTCAATAGTTGGACGAGAATCCCATTCTCACACTGAACCAAATGACGGAAATCCTCAGGGCTGCACATTGATGGAGCCTGGTGAGAGCCTAAAAGATTCAAAATCCTCTCGGCAAATGGAAGCAACTTGTCGCGGCTCGCAAAATAGGCGTCTAGTGAGGGAAGTTGAACTGGATTTGGTAACTGGCCCAGGACTTGAAGCAGGAAGTTGACTAACATCGAGTTCACAAGCACAGCAGCGGTTTTTCCCAGAACGTTGACCTTGAGCCGGCAAAACGCGACGTGAGCGAACTCGAGTGCCTCCCGATAGCGATCTTCGGCCGCTTCAGGCAACACGAGGAAGAACTCCGCGGTAAGGTTACGAAACAAGGCTCTGCCGGCGCTCGACATGGACATGAGAATGAGCGGCCGGATTTCCTGAGTGAGACGGCCCGTGATTTCTTTAGCATCATGAAAACGACGATCCTGCTGACTCTGCCACATGAAGAACAGGTAAAGGAGCGCCGCTGTTGAATCAGTGTCGTCGCTGCTTTGAAACGCTTTGACAAAGTACTTGTAAAGAACGGAAAGATGTCGGTCCTGGATTTTGGTCCCTTGCTCGCCTAGCCAAAGCCGATAATCGTCGTCCTGGAGGACTCGATAAACCGATTCCATGAACGGGAATGTGTTTTGGTCTCTGCGTTCGTGCTTGGCCAGCCGGCTCAGGAGGTCCTGCAGCATCTCAATTCCGTTATCAACATTTCTAGCTGTTGTGGCGAGCACAGAAATCACGAGCCATTGACCTCTAGCGTCAATCGCGGCTACCGCACGCAATATCGATGCGTAATTAGGCTTTCCCTTGGTAGCGTTGAGAGTGCGCTGAAGAGCACCATAGACAACAGCCATCCTTTGCGAAGGAGTTAGGTTAGCCGCCACGACGGCCGTCGTGGCGGCAGCATCGTCCATGCCGGCCGCGACCCTTTCCCTGATCATATCGATGAAGCGCAATGAAAGCAGGTATTCGGCCAAGCGATCATGGGTAAAACGTATCTGTAGTTGCGCGCCGAACTCATCTGTCGATTCCCACCGACGGAGTAAGTTCTTTTCTAGAAGGGAGAAGCCCGGGGATAGCTCGTTATTGAAGTCAAGGTCGTCATATAGCCTGCGGTTGTAATCGAGCAGCAGGTCACGGGGGAAAGCGGTTCGTTTGACCGCATCGCGAGGGCCCTCGCCCATGAACAACGCCCTCACGATGGATTTAAGGTTATCCTCGTACTTAGTGAGATCTGGATGGTGTAAGTAGGCTTCGAACAAGGCCCCAGTGTCGATATCCCGGGGAATCTCCTGATTACGGTATGCCAGTTCGGCGATTGACAGTAGGAATGGATCGCGCAAACGAGACTTCGCAACCTCGGTGAGATCTTTAAATAGAGTTTTGAATCCGCACGTAATCTTGTATCTCTCGTATGCTCCTTTGAACTCTTCTTCAGAGAACCAGGAAAGCAGCCACGCGACCTCCTCGCCGGGACGAAAGTAAGCATCCGGATCTGTGCGAAAGAGTGACTGCACGTTATCGATGGCATTACGCCACGTTTCGGGCCTACAGGTGACAATGAACTTGATTTGAGGGTAAGCAGATTTAAATTTGCAGATCAGGCGATCCAGTACGATGAGAAGCTGTACGGGACGGGGATTTTCGTGGCCCTGGTTGTATTCATTTACGGCATCGATGCAAATTACAATCGATCCTCCCTGCCATGCCGCTCCATCGTTGAGGAAGAGCCAAAACTGGTCAAGATTCCATAAATCGCTCTTCCATCCAAGACGCGAAGCAAGTTCAGCTTCGATGGTCTCCAGTTCGGGAGATAGCAGGCTGCTCTCGACGATGGCCAGGAGGTTCTTTGTGGAGGCTTGTTCCAGCGCGAGCCGGGCAAGAAGGGTTGTCTTCCCCATGCCCGAGTTGCCAACGATAAACATGCCAGTCCGATTGCTGCGGAGAAACTCCTGCAGACTGCTTTCAATTTGCCGAGGCTGATAACGCTTGTCGTCCGCCCGCCTGTAGAACTCGGGAATGGCCGAAATCATTCCCCGGCACTTATCCCTCGCCAACTGCCATACGCGCCCCGCGGGTGTCAGGTCCCACCAAGAGGAGCTTTGTTTATGCAGCTCCCTCAGTTGTGGTTCCAAATGAGGGCGCTGCTCGAATACGTAAGAGATCGGAACGGCGGCAATTCCTTCCGCCGCAACTCTGTCGAGCGAGATCGCTGCAAGTCCGCAAACGACTCCCCGCTTCTTGTTCAGAATCGGTGATCCGCTGAAACCAGGGGCCGGATAGAAGGGACCGTTCAGCTTTTTGTAAGTGGGGCCGAGTCTGTGAATCCCGTCAGTGTCATTGTAGGAGAATGTCAGGGCACTGCCGCCGGTGAAGTCGTCTTCGGGATATCCCCAGACATAATAGTGGTCTCCCGGTTCCCAGTCATTGGATAAGAGAACAAATGGGATATCCGGAATTTCCTTATCCCATGTGATTTCATCGAGGAAGGCAATATCTGCACAGCTACGGCACTCTGCTGACCTGACGCAGGTAACTCTCGCCCTTCCCTCGACTCCATTCCAAACAACAGTCGCCTCCTTGGGGGGAAGAGGCCATCTCTCAATGTCTATGAACAAATGTGCGCAGGTAAGTGCAGTCCTTTTATCAATAAGGAATCCGGTCCCGCGGTCTTTTACTTCCACGACGCACGAGCGGTATAAATGATCGAGCGTACCAACATCGACGGCCATCAAAGTCACCACTCCGCCGTGATTTTCAGGTTAGCCTTTCCGGAGCCTTTCACGATAAGCGCCGTTATTCCCCCTGTGTCAGCCGCAATCTCGACTCCAAATTCCACCACCGTTCGTTTGGCTTCCAATGGCTTCAGACTCGTCATGACTGTAGCCGCAACCTCTTTAATTCTCCGTCCGATTTCCTCCAATCGCGCCATTGCAATCTCAGCCGGCCCGCTCTGAGGGCTACCGCCGTCATAAGATCGCGCGATTTCTCCCGACCTCCCGGTTTGAGGTCCCGGTTGAAGTTTGGTTACCTCGAAAAGAACTCTGACGGGCGCTTTCCCGTCGTCTACCTCGGCTTGCGTGAATGGAGAACCTTCGGCCATGTGTGACACTCCTCCTATTGGGACTTCTGTTTTGCATTGTTGTCCTGACAAACATCTGCCCGTATGCCGAATCGCTGGCGATTCGGCATACGGGCTTTCAACGGTGATCTAAAAAGAATGGTCCTTTGGAACCAAGTTTCGGTTCAATGCGAGTATCCGCAAATATTCAGCTCGCGGTGTCGGACAATGAATTGTTGTAAGGCGTCGGGATATCCTGGATCAGGATGTGAACGATATTATTCAGATGTTCGTAACCTGTCAACAGGCTGATGCACACGCTCAAATATCGAAACAACACTTAGTGAACTTAAAGAAAAAACGCTCTCGAAAATTCGATAGACCGCGTGCCGCCATTCCGTAAACGCCGCAATGTGCAATAGATTGACATGGCGATTTATTGCGTTGTTTGTCAAGGCAATTGGAGGCCGTACCGATGGCAAAGAACAAAATGAAGCGCAGACAGGCAGCGAAATCGATTCTGAAACTCCCGACCTTGAGCAATCCAAGTCAATCGTGCTCAATAGCTTGACTTCTCTGAGCTCACGGCGAACTCACGGTCACGCGATCCGGGAATTTATCGAATGGCATTGCTCGGAATCCAGGCTTGCTTTCAACCAAGCTGCGGCCATCCGGCACTCTCCTTCGCTTCCATCAATGGGGTTGGCAGAATTTGGGAATAGGCTCCCGGCCCAAGGTCGTTCGGAGCGTTGTGAAGCAGAGTTAAAGGATTCCTACAAACGCAGAACCAGCGAGGGAACCGCGAACCTCCCAGGAGCGATCGATTACACCTGGGAGATCGCGTAAGTTGCGGACACTTCTCAGTTAGTCTTCCGGGATATCAGAACTGCCTGATTCATAACCAAGAAAGCCCGGCTTCGTGGCTTTCGCGTTGACTTCATTTGAAGCCGCACTCTCTCCGCTTCCGTTGGTTGCCGTCACTGCATAGTAGTATGTCTTGCCCGGTTCAGCGGTGAAATCGTATGCGTTGTTTGTGCTGATCTGAATGATAGTCGTGAAAGGTCCACTCGGACTATTGCCGCGCTTTACGTTAAACTCCGGGCCGAACTGCGGAGTGGTCAAGGGATCGGGAATCCAGCTCAGGAAGACAAATCCATTTCTTTGCTGGGAACTAAGCACGGGAGGCTGATGGATTGTTTCCACAGGCGTGGCCGTCACTAACGAGGACTTGGCACTTTCACCGGCCGGGTTCACTGCGGTTACAGCGTAGTAGTAAGTAGCATCGTTGCTAATTCCCAGGTCGGTAAACTGAGTTCCGCTTTGCGGTAACGATGTGAGTTTGCTGAAGGTGATCCCATCTGTGGAACGATACACATTGTAACCCGCCGCATTCGTCACTTGCGCCCAGGAAACGATCGCAATAGCTCCTCCGTAAAAGGGATCGAAATCGCCGCCACCAGAGGCTATATCGACAGATCCAGGAACTGAAGGCGCACTGGAAGGACTAGGAAATACACTCGCCTGTGAAGATGGAGCGCTACTTCCTATCATGTTTGCAGCCCGCACCACGTAATAGTAAGTGGAACCGTTGGTGACCGTGCTGTCTAAATAGGTGTTAGCGGTCAAAGTCGCAACTGGCGAGTATGGACCTCCGCTTTGTGTGGAGCGCTCAACGGTATAAGAGTTGGCCGTCGCGGTGGTCGCCCACGAGAGGGAAACTTGCGAGTTACCGGATGTCGCCGTCAGGTTGGACGGAGCTGAAGGCACTGCAGCTCCTCTTCCTCCAGATAGCAACTCGATCAAGATGGCTCCACTTGCGGATGGCAGGACTGTTACGTCCGTCGTTGCTGCGGCCAGGGAGAGACCGTGGAACCCGCTGCCGAGAGTAAGGGACAGAGGTGACGATAGGCCGTCTGAAGTACCCAGAGCCAGAGTCCCCACCAGCATGTCGTCCATCAGCACGTTTACCGAGGCTGAACTATCGCTGGCATGTCCATACAATTGCAAGGAGTAAGTGCCAGGCACGATGGCGCGCAGCAAATAGAGATTCGGCGATCCTTGTTGGATTTTAAGTCCCGATCCTGGAGGAGCTTCACTGGAAAATATGTCTGGAGTGCGCTGACTGGGATCGAGTGAGGCCGTTTGCCCGTGGATGAAAGGCAGAACCTGTCCCGCTGTAATTGCCGGCGGCTGCGAGTTGAGAACGGCGCCCGCGGCTTGATACGTTGGAGTGGCGAGATGCTCGAAGTCCTCCACTAGCAACCAGTCTCCAAATTCACTTACAGCTCCGCGAATTGCATAGTAATTCGCGACATCCCCACCAACCGCAAACCAGTTGTCAAGAAATTGGTGTTCAATGCTCGGAATCATGCGCTGGTCACGAATAACATAGGCGCCGGTCCCCGCGGCTAGAGACCCCGGTCCACACTCATAGGACACCTCACGCAGACCGTAATACGTCGCCACTGCCTGCCAGCCAATCATTGCGCGGCGAGTAACATCGCTTCCCGTCCACATCGTCGCAAAGGTTGCGTCTACCGTAGAAGTATCGCTCGCGCCGTAATATGGAGCTTCGCCAGTTCCGTAGAGGACATTCTTCGCCAGTTGCCCGCTCTGCTGCTCTTCCCACCCAATCGTATTAAAGAAGGTTAACTCTGTCTCTTGTTGCCACAAAGCTACCGGTCGCACTCGACCAGTGCCGTTGGTTGCGCCAAAAACTGACTCGAAAATATGAGCAATCTGGAAGGTGCGTTCCATGTATCGCTCATCCACGGTGATCTCTTCACTATTCGCTTGGGCCAGATTGTATATAGACTGTGGGAAGCTGAAGTTCCAAACCTCATTACTGTATTCGACATAGACATGAAGATCCGGATCCAGTCCCTTCGTATATTGATCTCCGTTCCGGATCAGGTTGGCCAGCTGCGTTATATAGTCGTCGTCCGCCGAAACAGGAATGTTGATCCACATGTCATGATGCACCGCATTCGCGAACATGATTATGTATTCCCACGCCACTCCCTGCGATTGGTTGCCATTGGTGTTCCGCGACGCCAATCCAGCCTGATATGCATCTGTGACCTGAACCCGGTCCTGCCACGTGGTCGTAACCAGGCTAGTCCCGAAGAACGTCTGATACCCATTGCCGGAGTCGGGTCCAAGAAAGCGGACCGCGGCAAACGGTTGCTGATAAGCCTTTAAAGTGCTCCGCGTAAAGACTTGGTCGGTGTCAGCGGGATAGCCCGGTTGGATCAGCCGCATGTTAGTAAACCCCGTTCCGGGCTGGTCGGTAGGCAACCGCTTAGTGTTTAAGAACTGCAGTTGCAAGAGAGAATGGCCGGGCTGCAAAACCAGGTCGGCCGTGGTTTGGTTTTTCTCTGCATCGTAATTCTGATTCTGCACCAGAAGTCCACCCACAGCGGCTTCGGTGTTTGGCACAATCGTAGCTTGGCCGCTAAACGAGAGCTTATAAACGCCGGCTATATCTTCATTGATTGCTGGTGCATCTGGACCGCGCCAAGGCATGTTCCTCCGCACGTCGTAGTCCATGCCGGCATCGCTCATTGGCCATCCAGAGGCATCCTGAGGAACCGATGTTTCAGTACCCACAGTGTTCCAGCTGGAAATACCGTTGATCAGGTTGACCCAATCCCAGTCGCCATTCACGCCAAACGGAAGGCGGCTGCTCTGGGTGGACGGGTTGGCAGACTCGGCGTAGAACTGGGCCGAAATCATCAGGGCCGCTGCAACGAACAGGAGCTTCCAAGACAGAAACGCACAGTGCGTTCTATTGAGGGTTGACGATTGGTGCTCCATAATAACCTCCGGGGGAAGGTCATTCCCGGTACACTTTCCACCAAGCGATAGTCGATTGTCAAAGAGGTGAATCCTGCGTCTGAGTGAGTTGCCGCGCACGTCTCGCATTAATGCAATGCTTGGAATACTTTGTCCTCTGTCTGCGACTTTTGAAAATTGAGGTCTATGAACCGCGTGTCATGAAACTTCTTAACCTATCTTGTACGCGCGAGTATCTAACGGCCGTTGTCGGTATGACTCTTGCAAAGCCGGCCTCTCATTCGATGTTGCGCGAGCAGCGCGACTGGAAGTCGATGGGACAGATCTGCGGAAAAGCCGCCAGAATTGACGGCTCCTTATGCTCAATAACTCGCAACCACCCCTGCAATTCCTTACATAAAGACGCGACCGCGATTCCTCCAAAATGCGCGGGACAGGGTTCGAGCCGTTGCAACGCCCTTCGCAATAAAGAGAGCGCTCCCATGGGATTGCCAGCCTGCAAATGATGGAATGCCGCCGTCACCTGAATCAATGCCTGAAGAAAACTTTTCTCGGGCTCTACCAATGTTAACCAGACACTCTCCCAATGCTCGTGTGCCAGGAAGAACTCCGCTCCCTTATAATAAGCAAGGCCTTCGGCGAGCGCTCCACAATTCCAGTCAAGAGGCACGCCTTCAGGATTTGAGATTTTATGATATTGAATGTTCATTGCTTGATTCTGTCATTATTATTTGGCTGATGCGATGGCTTCTTTCATTTCTGGACGAGAGACGCAACTGGTCTTGTATAACGTGCAAGCGTTGCCTGCGTGAGCCGGGTGCGGCAGGAAACTGCGCTTTCAGTCTTGGCGTGTCATCATCGCCTTTTTCCAATACCTATTAAGGCAACGTCCCCTTAATCTTTCATAAAATGACTTGCCAGGAAAGGTCTACAAAATACCGGGCTCTGCCGATTTTTGAAATGTCGGCATCGAGTTTCTCCAGAATTTCATATCATTCCGTTCCAACAGAGACAATGGCTCACCAATAAGCTACGCAATTTCTGTAGCTTGCGATTATTTTTCATGGTCGATGAGTTTGGCATCCTTCGTGCGTGGGTCATAAGACATATCGTGTGTGGTATTCCCTGGGGATCGAGCCAATTATCTGTGCGCTCTCTGGAGAAAACAACAGGCATGCTCTTCGCCTGACGTCCCCAATTCTTCTTGTTTTTGACTTGCGAAAACTGGTCAACCCAACCTAGACGCCGCTGCGCTACACGTGTCTCCGAAAACTTTAAACAAGAAGCACAGCGCCCGCCCCGCAAACCAATTGGAGGAATTTCAATGCGTAAAAACATTTCCCACAGGGTCGTATGCATTCTGTCTGCAATGTTTCTGACTGTAGTAACCGCGATGGCTCAAGTAGAAACCGGCCAGATCGCCGGAGCTGTTTCAGACCAGACGGGAGCGATGGTGTCAGGCGCAACCGTCACGGTGAAGAATCTTGGTACGAACTCCGAGCGCACAACTCATTCATCCGCGAGCGGACTCTATACCGTGACGGGTCTTACGCCTGCCACCTACGAGGTCACGGTCACTTCGACGAGTTTCAAGCCCTTCGTCGCCAAAGCGGAGGTGACGGTGGGAGCACGTGTCACACTCGACGCCAGGCTGTCGGTTAGCGCCAGCACTATGGAGGTTCAGGTCGTCGCGGAAGGCGGGGCTCAGGTCAACACCGAGACCCAGGAGATTTCGCAGATTGTTGACTCTGAGCAAGTTGCACAGCTTCCAAGCCTCACCCGCAACCCATACGACTTTGTCGAGATTTCGGGCAACATCTCCAACGGCGACGGCGGGACCTCTGGGGGCGGCACCAGCGCCAACACCAGCCTGACCCCCCAGAACAGTCAGAACTCGACCCTCCGCGGCGTGGGGTTCAATATTAATGGCCAACGCTCCTCCGGCACCGAGATCCTGCTCGATGGGGTTGAAAACATCTCCGTCTTTTCCGATGGTATCGGAATCTTTATCCCCCTTGATGCGATGCAGGAGTTCCGGGTCTCCACCAGTAACTACGAGCCTCAGTTCGGCCGTGCTTCTGGCGGTGTCGTGAACGTGACTACCAAGTCTGGTACAAATCAATTCCACGGGAGTGGGTGGGAATACAACCGGTTGTCGGCCTACACCGCGAACACTGAGACCAACGACCAGGAAGGCGCCCCCAAGGGAACCTACACGCGCAATCAATTCGGCTTTGCAGCGGGCGGACCGATTATAAAGAACAAACTGTTCCTGTTTGGCAGTTCGGAATGGACTAGAGTACGCAGCGCCGCGGTCCTGACCGCAGGCGTTCCCACGTCTCAGTTCCTTGCGCTTACGGCACCCAATATACAGAGTTACTTTTCCACTTACGGCGGCAGCCAGAACTTCACCTTCAATCAAACCTACACTGCCGCACAAGTGTATGGAACCGATTCGTCAGGCAATTCTCTAGTGCCCACCGGCCTCGATCCCACCACGCCCACCTTCGGCACGGTTGTGTTCACCGCTCCGGAGAATGCCGGCGGCGGCATTCCACAGAACACATACAATTACCTGATTCGGGGCGACTACAACCCGACTGAGAAGACCCAGCTCGTCTATCGCTTCGTAGACTACAAGGAGGTCGACCAGTCCGGCGGTGATTTCGCATCGCCTTATGCTCAATACGACGTAGGGGGAACGGTAAACAATCAGGCTCACCTGCTCAGTCTCTCCCACGCGTTCAGTCAGTCTCTGGTCAGCAATTCGAAATTGAGTTTCAGCCGTTTCAATACCTTCAACGCCTACAACACCTCTTTGCAAGACGTTCCCACGCTATTTGTCTACGCCAACGCGACGATCCCAAACACCTCCACACCGATTCAGTTGCCAGGGTTTTACGACACCAACCCGGCTAACGGCGGCCTGCCCTATGGCGGTCCGCAAAATACGGCGCAGATCAATCAGGATTTGAGTTGGCTGAAGGGCAAACACAACCTCCAGTTCGGCACGCAACTGATATACATCCAGGACAACAACGCTTACGGAGCCTACGCGCAGGCCAATGAGGAACTGGGCAATAGCGTGCCTGTCGGGTTGGCGAATCTATTTAGCGGCGGCCTATTCCAATTTGAAGCGGCAGTGAGTCCCAATGGCGCGCTGCCCTGCGTGGAGAATCCTTACACCGGAGCACTAACTCAAACTCCCGGATGCATGATCACGCTTCCCGCTACAGCGCCGAGCTTCGCGCGAAGCGATCGCTTCAAGGAATGGGCAGTCTACGCACAGGATGCATGGAAGTTGATGCCGAAGCTTACCGCAGACTATGGTGTGCGCTACGAGTTTTATGGCGTTCAGCACAACGATAACCCAAATCTGGACTCTAATTTTTACTATGGCATGGGATCGAGTCTCCCGGAGATGGAACGCAATGGACAAGTCTTCACCGTGCCAAACAGCCCGATTGGCAAGCTATGGAACCCGCAATACGGTACCGTGGCTCCGCGCGTGGGCTTTGCGTACGACGTCTTTGGCAACGGACGGGATTCAGTCCGCGGAGGCTTCGGTATCTCTTACGAGCGCAACTTTGGCAACGTCACTTTCAACTTGATTCAGAATCCGCCAAATTATGCCGTGATCGTATTGAACAACAGCGCGACAACCCCACTTTCGGTTACCAATTCCAACGCGGGTCCTCTGGGAGGATCTTCGGGCAGTGTCCCGTTGCCGCCGACGAGCCTGCGGCACGTTGACCAGAACATCCGGACTGCGCAGACGCAGTTTTGGAGTCTCGCCCTGGAACACGAATTAGCCAGGAGCACCATGGTATCTGTTGAGTATGTCGGAGCGCACGGTGTGCACCTTTATGACATCAAGAACTATAACGGATTGGGAAGCGGGAATGCCGAGCTAGGCGATCCCAACGTCGATCCAGTCACTTTGAATTACGGGTTGACCCGGCTCAACGATCAATACTCGAACGCTAATAACCGCGGGTCGAACGGCATCTCGGCTTATGACGGTCTGAACGTGCAGTTCCAGTCTACAAACCTGCACCAATCGGGCTTGGGGCTAATAGCGAACTACACGTTCTCACACGAGTTGGATGAACTCAGCACCACATTTTCAGAGACCAATAACGCATTCAGCCTGGGCTACACCGATCCTTTCAACCCAAGGCTCGACTATGGCAACGGTGACCTCGATATCCGGCAGAGAATGGTATTGGCGCCGATCTATGCGGAGCCATTCTTCAAGTCCGGCCCGGGCGTGCTGACCGAGTCTCTGGGAGGCTGGGAGCTGGCGGGCATCTATGTAGCGCATACCGGGACACCGTTCAACTACTACGACACGACAAACAACGCTACGGGCTATAATGTCGCTCGGTATACGCCCATCGGCGCACTGACACAGCACACCTTCAAGTCCATACCCAGCGGAAATGCGGCCGGCGTCACGAACAACACCTATGTTTTAGGCCAGCTTCCGGCGGCAAATTCGTGGGGTAACCCAAACCTCTTCCCGCCGTTACCGGCGAATCCCACGACTGGCGCTCCAGCGAATCCGCAAGCACCGGATACTACGGATTTCCCCAATGGCATCTCCGACTGGGGTCCCTGGCCATCAAACATGATCGCGCGCAACTCCTTCCGCGGGCCCGGAATCTGGGGGCTGGATATGGCGTTGTCCAAGACCTTTCCCATCCACGAGCGTCTCAATGCCGAGTTCCGCGCTGAGGGGTTCAACCTCCTGAACCACCACAATCTGTTCCTGCTGGAAGGCGGCTTTGACGCTGCCGCCTTCTCGGGTGGGGCACCGGAGGTTGAAGCCGCCAAGGGCGGCATCGGCAACAACGGTGGCGCCAACGACGAGCGCCGCTTCGGCCAGTTCTCGCTGAAGTTCAATTTCTGAATTCTAGCGATCATCCGCAAACAAGCGGGGAGCCTTCGGGCTCCCCGTTCTTATCCAAGTCATCTCCGATGCATGTTTTGCTGCCCTTTTAATACCGACGAAAACCTATTCTTTCTTGCCAGCACATAGTATTTTGGTAGTCATCGCCGAACATCATCTTATAAGTACCCGGACAAAATGAACGGGCTAGATTGAAGATACGGAGCCGTCATCGAGAGCAGAGTTCAGCCTGCCTTACGTTTGGGAGTGTTATCACTCAGGTTCTCTGCACCGAGCCAGAGAGTATGGATTCAGCGGCCTTGAGGGTAACTCCGCGCAGCAGGAAGACCTTGCTTCGCGATAACTCGCCCGCTATCAGTTCAACTTCACTTTTCGGTACATTAAAGGTCTCGGACAGAAAAGCGATGAGAGCATGGTTGGCCCGGCCTTCGAGCGGAGGCGCGTGGATGGCAATCTTCAGTTGCGCTGCCGCACCTTCGCCATAGACGCCAGTGATGGCTGTTTTCTTTGCGCCGGGCTGGGCGTGAACGGCGACGGTGACGCCGGCTGCGGTAGCGCGCAGCATCAGACTGGCTCCGGGCGTGGACTGCGCGTGGCGGGCGGACGAAGGCCGAACAAGGCCGTGCCGACGCGAATGCAGGTTGCGCCTTCTTCGATGGCCAGCGCGAAGTCGCCGCTCATGCCCATCGAAAGCACGTCGAGCGAGAGGCGTGGATGCGCCGTTGCCCAGCTATCGCGACAAGCGCGCAGGCCGCGAAAACAGGCGCGCATCTCTGGTTCCGGAACATCAAACGGAGCAATGGTCATCAGCCCGCGTACTTTCAGATGAACCAACTCCGGCAAGCGCTCGAGCAATTGCGCGGTCTCGACAGAGTCCGGAGCGAGGCCGGTCTTCGACTCTTCGGCGCTGAGCTTGACCTCGATCAGAACCGGTAGACGCTTGCCTAACTTGGCCGCCGCTTCGTTCAATCGCTCGGCCAGGCGTATCGAGTCTAACGAATCCACAGCGTCAAAAAGTTCGACCGCGCGCAGTGCCTTGTTCGATTGCAGGTGACCGATGAGATGCACGCGTACAGGGTTCGCAGCCCGCTCGCGCAGTGGGCCGATATCCACTGACTTGGCTGCAAACTCCTGCACACGGTTTTCGCCGAAGAGCGTGAGACCAAGCGTTGCGGCTTCGGTTATTGTGGCAGCTGGATAAGTCTTCGAGACAGCCATTAGTTCAACCTCGGTGCGCGGGCGGCCGGCTCTGCGGCATGCGTCCGCGATCGCCTCTTCGAGACGTTCGAGATTCTCGGCGAGCGCCGTCATCGCTCCCTCGTGCGCATCCAATCGGTTTCTGCAACGTTGTCCATTTCCGTTGCGTCTAAATTTGACATGTGGACCATCGTTCTTCTCATCTTCTCCAACATCTTCATGACCTTTGCCTGGTATGGCCACCTGAAATTCCGCAATGAGGCGCTGTGGAAGGTCATCCTTGTTAGCTGGAGCATTGCGTTGTTCGAATACTGCTTCCAGGTGCCAGCCAATCGCATCGGCGCAGGCCGCTTCAGCCCCGTTCAACTCAAGGTGATGCAGGAAATCATCACCTTGGTGGTCTTCGGCGTCTTTGTCACCTTTTACTTCGGCCAGCATCTACGCTGGAATCACGCTGCCGCTGGCGTGTGCCTGGTGGCGGCGGCGTTCTTCGTCTTCCACTCCTGGTAGCGATGCGGAAACAACACGCTCAGAGTTCGAGGTCATCGAGGAACTTCTCGGCTTCGAGAGCTGCCATGCAGCCGGAGCCGGCAGCGGTGACGGCCTGGCGGTAGCGGCGGTCCTGCACGTCGCCGCAGGCAAAGACGCCGGGGACCACAGTGCCTTCCCGTGTCACAAAGACGTTGTCCTTGGTGCGGATGTAGCCTTCGCCATCGAGATCGATCTGGCCGGCAAACATTTTGGCGTTGGGTTCGTGGCCGATGCCGAGAAAAAGGCCGTCGATGGCGAGCGTCGTTACTTCGCCGGTGCTCACATTGCGCAGGCGCAGGCCTTTCACTTCTTTCTCGTCGACGCCCAATACTTCTTCGATGATTGTGTTGGCGCGCAACTCGATGTTGGGATGAGCCATGACGCGGTCCAGCATGATCTTTGAAGCGCGAAAGGCCGAGCGGCGATGGAGCAGCGTGACCTTGGAGGCAAAGCGCGTAAGAAATAGTGCCTCTTCCATAGCCGAGTCGCCGCCGCCCACCACGGCAATCTCACGTCCGCGGAAAAAGAAGCCGTCGCAGGTGGCGCAGCTGGAGACACCGTGACCGATGAGCGCCTGCTCACTGGGCAGACCCAGCCAGCGTGCGCTCGCGCCCGATGCAACAATCAGTGTGCGCGTCAGAATTTCGCCAGCCGAAGTCTGAAGGCGAAACGGATTTGCGCTCAGATCCACGGAGTTTAGATGGGCTACCTGAAAGGTCGCGCCGAAGCGGGTGGCCTGCTTTTTCATGTTGTCGATCAACTCCGGCCCTTGGATGCCTTCCGGCCAGCCGGGAAAGTTTTCCACTAATGTGGTCATCGAGAGTTGACCGCCGGGCTCATGGCCCTCCAGTACAAGCGGGTTAAGGCCGGCGCGAGCGGTGTAGATGGCTGCGGTCAGTCCGGCACAGCCGGAGCCGAGAATAACGGTCGAACGAACGTCTGTCATGAGTGTCCCTGAATTGATTTTAGCTCTTACAAAGGGCAGTCTTTCAATTTGTGGCCTGTCCCCTATTATGATGAGTCACATGGCGAATTTGACTCTTATCTATGGCTTGCGACTGCTGCCTGAGGGCGAAGTGACCGAAATTGAGGACGCACGGCTCAAGCTGGCCAACGGCCACCAAGCCAGCGTGACCATGCACATGATCGAGGGCTCGCGAGAAGAGATCGAAGTCCAACTCAAGCGCAGCTTGGACGCATTCTTCGATTTCTATCCGGAGATATGAGAAATTTCGCCGTTGAGCACGATCCGTGAAACAGTTTTTGCTCTTGGCCGCAGACATTGCCGGTTGCGAAGTACGACGCCGTAATTATCTGCAAGGGGCAAAGTGGCTGAAGAATGGTGCGGCTTGCGTTCCCGCCATGTATGTCGCAGATGTTGATGATTCATCTTCGTTTATTTAGGCCTTACCGGCTCTTTCTAATTATTCTGCAAAATTTAACGGCCAAGAAAAAATATAAATAGGGGGGAGGGGGGTACCCCAGCGGGATAGGAAAGAGCGGACAGTGTTGGTCCGGTCAACTGACTGCTGTGATTGTGCATTCGCGGAAGATAATTTTCTGCAACCACTTGTGATGGGGTCGGGCGCCCGTTCAACGCTGCTCGGGCGGACTCTTCGCAAGACGGATTTTTGAACCCCGAAGATTACAAATCTGAATAGGACACGGTGATCCTGCCACTCATTGCCTCCTTTGCGCATCTTGTAAGAGAGGGAGGTGCGCATGATGGGCGAATTGACCGAAGAGCTTGGCGAGCCACTGAGCCGCCGTCCCCGAGTGGTGATTGTGGGCGGCGGCTTTGCGGGGATTCACGCGGCCAAAGGGCTGGCCCACTTGCCGGTGGACGTAACGGTGGTGGATCGCCGTAACCATCACACCTTCCAGCCTTTGCTTTATCAGGTGGCGCTGGCGGTGCTGTCGCCGGCCAACATTGCCCAGCCCATTCGCAGTATTGTGCGGCGTCAGAAGAACACACAGGTGCTGATGGACGAAGTGGCGAACATCGACATCCGTAAGCGGGTGGTCAAGCTGAGAAGCGGCGCAAAACTTTCTTACCACTACCTGGCGCTGGCGACAGGGGCCACTCATTCCTACTTTGGCCGCAATGAGTGGGCTCCGCTCGCGCCGGGACTGAAGACCATTGAGGACGCGATCGAGATTCGTCGCCGCGTGTTGCTGGCTTTTGAGTTGGCCGAGCGCCAGCTGCTCGAGTACGGCTGGCACCCGCCGCTCAATTTTGTAGTTATCGGCGGCGGACCCACTGGAGTGGAGCTGGCCGGGGCGATCTCGGACATTGCCAAACTTTACATGCGGCACGACTTCCGCCACATTAACCCGGCCAAAGCAAGGGTGCTGCTTCTGGAAGGCTCGCCGCGGATTCTGGCAACTTATCCTGAGGACCTTTCCGCCAAGGCTAAGGCGGCTCTGCGCCGGCTGGGCGTAGAGGTTCACACGAAAACCCGCGTCACGGGGATCGGGCCGGGCTGGGTGGATGCCGAGTGCCAGCGCGGCGATGTTCGCGTTGAGGCGAGCGTGACGCTTTGGGCAGCCGGGGTACAGGCTTCGCCGTTGGGCAAGATGCTGGGCGTGCCTCTGGATCGCCGTGGCTGCGTGCTAGTGGATGAGCGGCTCAATCCGCCGGGACTGCCTGAGATCTTCGTGCTGGGTGATCTGGCCCACTTCGAGCAGGATGGTCGGCAGGTGCCCGGCGTGGCGCAGCCTGCAATGCAGATGGGCGATCACGTGGGCAAGATCATTGCCGCAGACCTTGCGGGCGCGCGCCGGCCTGCGTTCCGCTACTTCGACAAGGGCGACATGGCGACTATCGGGCGCATGGACGCGGTGGCTAAGGTCGAATGGCCTTTCAAGGCGCACATGAGCGGATTTTTTGCGTGGGTGACCTGGATGACGGTGCATATCTTCTTTCTGATCGGCTTCCGCAATCGGATTTCGGTATTTGCCGCCTGGACCTGGACCTATTTCACTTTCACGCGCAGCGCACGCCTCATAACAGGCGACCAGCGGCTGCCTGGCTGGCAGGATCAGTTAGACGCCGGACCTGGAGGCACGGTGGTTGAAGGAATGCGCAACCTTGAAGACGTTGCAGAAGAAAAGGAATCGTTGAGGCGCTAAAATGCGCGCGACGAGGTGGGTATGTCCAAGACCTTTCAAGTAGCAAGGCTTCTGCTGGGATTGATCTTTGTGGTTTTTGGATTGAACGGGTTCTACACCTTTATTCCAATTCCTTCTCTGCATCCGTTCATGCAAATTTTGGTTTCGAGCGGTTACATCTATTTCATCAAACTCGTGGAGTTAGCGGGCGGGATACTGCTGCTGGTCAACCGTGCGGTTGTGCTCGCGCTGGTGCTGCTCGGCGCAGATATTGCAAACATAATTGCGTACCACCTTCTGCTCGACCACCGGATCTGGTTTGTGGCGCCCGTGCTCGCCGTTCTCTACGCAATCACGTTCTTGGGGAATTGGCCTCAATTGAAACTTATCTTCCGATGGAGAGCCTAGCGATTCGTTCGTGGGAGGGTATTTTGCAGCTAGGCTGGGGATGAAACGATCCCCAAATCACTCTAGTAAACTGAAAGAGCGATGCTCGACCTGGGATTTGTTCGGGGAAACCTGGAATTTGTTGAAGAAAAACTGCGTGCGCGCGGGGCGGACCCGGCGGCGCTGCTGGGTGATTTTCGCGTTCTGGATGCTAGCCGGCGCGAGGCGATCACGACGGCTGAGCGGCTGAAGGCGCGTCGCAACGAGCTGAGCCAGCAGGTGGGCACACTGAAAAAAGCCGGCCAGGACGCTACGGCTGTCATGGACGAGACTCGGGCGCTCAAGGAAAAGCTTGACGAGTTGGACGCGACTGCGGCGACCTTGGACGACCGATTGCGTCAGTTGCTGGCCGGAATTCCGAACCTGACACGGGATGAAGTGCCTGCTGGAAAATCTGAAGCTGACAACGTTACGGTGAAGACTTGGGGCGAGAAGCCTAGCCTTAGCTTTGAGGCAAAGCCGCATTGGGAATTGGGTGAGGCGCTGGGAATTCTGGACCTCGAACGGGCAACAAAGCTGAGCGGGGCGCGCTTTGCGGTTTATATGGGTGCGGGCGCGAGGTTGGAACGTGCGCTGATTAATTTCATGCTCGATCTGCACACGGCGAAACACGGCTACACGGAAGTTCTGCCGCCCTTCATGGTGAATAGCAAAAGCTTGTTCGGCACCGGGCAGTTGCCCAAGTTTGCCGAGGACCAGTTTCGGTGCTCCGATGCGGATTTTGAAGCCGTGGCTCGCGGCGAGTTCAAAGACAACGATCACTGGCTGATTCCGACGGCCGAGGTTCCGGTTACGAATCTTTATCGCGATGAAATTTTGGACGAGGCGCGGCTGCCGATTTGTCTCACTGCTTACACGCCTTGCTTTCGCGCCGAGGCTGGTGCGGCGGGCAAGGATACGCGCGGCATTATTCGCCAGCATCAATTTCAAAAAGTCGAGATGGTGAAGTTTACTCGGCCCGAGGAATCCGACGCCGAGCACGAGCGGCTGACGCGCGATGCGGAAGAGATTCTGGAGGCGCTCAAGCTGCCTTATCGGCGGATGCTGCTTTGTGCGGGCGACACCGGTTTCTCTTCGGCCAAGACTTATGATTTGGAAGTTTGGCTTCCGGGACAGCAGTTATACCGGGAGATATCGTCTTGTTCTAACTACGAGGCCTTTCAAGCGCGACGCGCTAACATCCGCTATAGGTTAGTCGGGTCCAAGGGCAAGCCCGAATTTGTGCACACATTGAATGGCAGCGGACTGGCCGTGGGACGCACCTGGCTGGCGATCATCGAGAATTATCAACAGGCCGACGGCTCGGTCCTGATTCCTGAAGCGCTCCTACCTTACATGGGCGGGCTGGAGCGGATTGAAGTGAAATGAAGAAGATTCTGAAGAGCTATTTTTACTGGACGTACCCGCGTGGCTGTTTTCATTACGACGTGATGGTGACGCTGATTTTGGCGTTTATTTTTATTACGCCGTGGCTGTGGAATTATGGTGACAAGCCATCGAAAGCCGCTGGCCCACAGCATCCTATTGAAGTGATCGGCGATGGCGGGCGCGGGCTGATTATCACCGTGCTGGCTGCGGACGTGGACCTTGACGTAAATACCAAAGACTCACCTCAGGTGGTGAAGAAGGTTCTGCGCAAGGCCATTGAACCGGTAACTGGCGACGCGGTTGCGGTGGAGCATTGGGAAACGACGAAAGATGCCCAGGGCAATTGGGCGTGGAAGGTGTGGGCGCGCCGCTAATTCTGATTTCACGGTACCCTCCGGCCTGGAATTGCGTCTAACAAGCTAAGGATAACTATGCATCTGAGAAGGACTTTTGTTTTTGCAGGCTTGATTGCGCTGTTTTTGATTACGACTCTTGCTGCGGTTGCCGCCGATGAAGCAGCAGTGGCCACTCCAGAGTTATCACCCGCTGGTGGCGTCTGTTGTTCGACTCAGACAGTAAAGATCATCGATGCCACGCCGAATGCAACCATTTACTACACGACGAACGGGGAGACACCAACCAATTCGTCAACTAAGTATTCGGCGCCGATACCGGTCTCTAAAACGGTGACCATCAAGGCCATTGCTGTGAACACGGGACGTGTGACAAGTGCGGTTGCCTCGGCGACCTACACGGTCCTTGATCCGGATTGGGTGCTGCGCAAGCTTGACCAGACAGCGAAAACCTTCCGCTCCACTACAGCTGATTTCGAGTTTGATTCGGTTGAGACTGATCCTATCCCCGAGAAGGATGTGCAGAAGGGCACGGTTTACTACGAGCGCAAGGGCAACGCCTTCCAGATGGCCGCGCACATCCGCGAAGAGGACGGCAAGCCGGTTCCCAAGGACTACGTTTACTCCGGTGGAGAAGTCAAACTCTATGAAAAGCTGATCAACCAGGTGACAACCCTGAGCAAGCTCAGCCAGTACGAGAGCTGGTTCATGCTGGGCTTTGGCGCCAGCGGCAAGGATCTCGAACAGAAGTGGGAGATCTGCTACCTGGGATCGGAAACTGTGGATGGCGTGAAGACCGAGAAACTGGAGATGGTTCCCAAAGACCCCGCCATCCGCAAAAATCTTCCCAAGGTACAGTTGTGGATAGATCTAGACCGCGGCATTAGCCTGAAGCAGATTCTTTACTTTGCATCAGGGCAATACAAGGTTTGTTTTTATTTCAACATCAAGGTCAATCAGGCTTTGCCGGCGGACGCTTTTACCTTCAAGACTGACAAGCAGACGGTGTTTGTGAACCGGTAAAGGGCGACGCCGCCAAGAGCAAAGAGCATGGGGAAGCATTCGATGGTGTAGCGGGCCTCGGGCGCTTCGACGGTCGCGAGCAAGGCGCTGCGCAGTAACATGTAGGCCAGTATTGGCAGCCAGAAGCGGGGGCGCAGGCACAGGCCGGCTAGTCCTAGTAAGAGATAAACTGCGTTGAGACCGGCGTAGGCCCAACTGAAGCGGGTCTCGCTATGGTGATGCGCGTAAACCCACCAATCAAGGTCGATGGGAAGGTTTTCGACGCGCGGGCGCAGCCACATGTCCGCTACGCGCCCCAGCGGCAGCCAGAGATAAGAGCGCAGCGGATGGGCGGCGATGCGTTCGTCGGCCAGCTTGGCAAAACGCGCATCGATCTGAGGCGTGAGCTCCTGGTGCAGGTTGTAATCGGCGGCGAGGGCGAAGGTTTCGGCTCTCTGGGTTGGATTGTCGAAGGCGCGTTCCGGCAGCTTGGTCACGTCCAGAAAGTCGTCGGGGACGTTCCAGTAGATGTAGTAGGTGGAGACGAAGTCCAGGCACCAGCTCTTGACCCAGCGTTCCCAACCGGGATGGGGATCCTCGCCGGGATCGGTGGCCAGTCGCGGAGCCAGCGGTTGAAAGACGTGGAAGACTTGCCAGTTGCGCCAGGTCCAGGCGGCGAAGGGCATCAGCGCGAGCAGTACGCAGACTGCGGCCATGCGGGCCAGCTTCTTGACGGGAATTGTGCCGGTGCGTTGCAAGCCCAGCAGCAAAGCCGGCGCGAGGACCACGGCTGCCAGTGCGCCGTCCGGGCGGAGCAGGGCTGCATAGGTGACCGCAAAGGTGAAAAGGAGCGCGGTTGGCCACCCCGGCCGGTCGCGGAAGCGCGCTGCCGACCAGAGCGCAAGCGCCAGCACAAACAACGTAAGCGACTCGGTGAGCGGCTCGACGGTGTAGATGGCCGTGAAGGGGCAAAGCGTGGCGAGCCACAGAGTGCAGTGCGCGGATCCGGCCTTGAGCGAAGTCGGAGCGATGCAGCGCGCAAAATCGGCGAGGAGCAGGCACCCGGCCAGTTCCAGCGCAATTTGCACCCAGGCGGCCGAGGCGTAGTTTTCCATTCCAAAAAACCGGAAGCAGAGGGCCAGAAAGAGTGGGTAGCCAGGCAGCCGGATTAGTGTGGGATACATCTCACCGCTGGCAACAGTGAGGGCGTAGCGGCCGTGCAACAGCAGGTTCTTGGCAACTCCGCCGTAGATCAGCGCATCCCCGTTGACCAGAAAATACTTCTTCAGCATCCACAGGCGCAGGGCGAGGCCGACGGCCAGGGCAAGCGTGACGGAGAAGGAGGGAGCGAGACGGGGAGGAACCCGGCTCAAGGCTGTCGATTGACTCTCGTGGGCAGCTTCCATACGATTCGTACTGTATAGCGTAGACCGTTTTCAAGGTTTTCGTACAAGGATAAGCCAGACCCCTTATGCCTGATAAACAGATATTCTTCGACCCGCAACGCAAACGATGGAAACGGCTACGCCGCATTTTCGATACGACGGCGCTGGTTTTCACGCTCGTTTTGGCCATTTTTATATTCAATGTGCTGCGCTATCAGCAGTTGCCGGAGCTTTTGCTACCCACTCCCAGGCACAACTACAAGGCATTGCCCGAGAGGCCTCCGCTACTGCACGGCGTAAAAGGCCCGCGTCCGGCGCGGCGCAAGACCACTCGCAGACCCTCCGATATTCCCTTCAATACCGGCGAAGGTTTGCGCGCGGCCTTCTACGTGGCCTACGACCCGTCGAGCTACTCGTCGTTCAAGGAGCATGTCCATCAGATCGATTTGCTCTTTCCCGAATGGCTGCACATTGACGCTCCCCAGGGAACGCTGATGACCATGAGCAGCGACAACCGCCATGAGTATGCAGTGATTGAAGGAACCACGGTTCACGACCCCGACGAGCTGAACAAGATCAAGCGGGTCATCCAGGCGGCCAAAGAAGACACGGAAATTTTTCCTCACCTGAATAACTTCAACCCCAACACTCAGAGTTGGGACCCGGCCATCGCCGACGTTCTGTCGGATAAAAATAAACGCGGTGCCCTGCGTCAGCAAATCATGCGCTTCCTTACCGCCTATCCGGCTTATGGCGGAATTTCGCTGGACATCGAAAATCTGCCCGACGACGCTGGCCCGGTGTATATGAATTTTCTGCAAGAACTTTATGGCGACCTGCACCCGCGCAATCTGCGGCTCTACGTGAACACCGCGGTCGCGACCACTGACGACGACCTGAAGCAGATTGCAGCCGACTCCGACGGCGTGGTGCTGATGAATTACGACGAGCACCAGGTGGAGAGCGATCCGGGCCCCATTGCCAGCCAGGAGTGGTTCGTCAACAATCTGCGCCGCGTCCTCAAGATTGTTCCCAAGGAAAAGCTGATCTGCGCCGTGGGCAACTACGGCTACGATTGGACTCTGTCGATTCCCAATCCAAAGGATCGCCGGCATCCCAAGCCGCGCATCTTGAACACGGAGGATCTGCACGTCTCTGAAGCCTGGCAGCGCGCCTCCGACGCCGACGCCGACATGGACCTCGATTACGACACGCTCAATCCGCACTTCGAATACATAGACGAGGACTTGAACCAACGTCATGTGGTGTGGTTTCTCGATGGCGTCACGGTTCTGAACGAGTTGCGCGCGGCTCGCGGTTTGGGGCTGCAGACCTTTGCTCTGTGGCGCCTGGGCGAGGAGGACAGTTCGCTGTGGAGCGTGTGGGACAAGCCGAGCAATCCGGACTCGCTCCAGGCGCTTGGCCAGGTTCAACCTAGCCACGACGTGGACAACGAGGGCGACGGCGACATCATCCGCGTCACGGGCGTTCCTCAGTCCGGCAAGCGCACGGTCGAGGTCGACACGGACGAGCCAGATCCGCGCAGAAAACTCATCGTCGATGAGCACATGGATGTATACCCGCGGACCTACACCATCGAGCAATACGGCTACCACGCCAATGAGGTCGCGCTCTCGTTCGACGACGGACCCGACCCCAAGTGGACGCCGAAGATTCTCGATATTCTCAGGAACAAGGGCGTCAAAGGCACGTTCATGATGATTGGCGCCGAGGCGCAGGAGAATGTCGGCGTCATGAAAAGGGTGGTGCGCGAAGGCCACGAGATCGGCAATCACACTTACACGCATCCGGACATCAGCGAAATCTCGACCCGCCAGCTCGATCTCGAACTCAAGTTCACGGAGCGCCTCTTCGCCAGCAAGCTGGGCATTCAGCCGCTCTATTTCCGTCCGCCTTACGACATCGACGAGGAGCCGGACACAGATGACCAGGCCGCACCTATCGAGCTGATTCAGCAGGCCGGCTACACCATCATCGGCAACAAGCTGGACACCGATGATTGGAACGAGAATCCTCGCAAGACACCGAAGGAAATTTCCGATTCAATTCTCGCGCAGTTGCAGACCATGAAGGTGAAGCCGCAGTTCCGCGGGTCGATCATTCTATTGCACGACGGCGGCGGCGATCGCTCTGCAACGGTGGCTGCGTTGCCAGTGCTGATTGACGCCCTGCGCGCTCACGGCTATTCGATCGTGCCGGTCTCTGCGCTGATGGGCAAGACGACCGCCGATGTGATGCCCAAACTCACCTTCCGCCAGTACCTGCGGGCGCTGCCCGATTCAATTGCGTTCTCGAGCATGGCAGTCGCCGTGAAGTTTATTGTGTTGGTCTTCTTCCTGGGCGACGTTCTGATGAGCGCGCGCCTCATTCTGGTGGGCATCTTTGCCGTGATCGACCGCCTGCGCCGGCCGCGCCGCGAAGCTTCGCCAGGCTTCAACCCTCGCGTAGCCGTACTCATACCCGCTTACAACGAGGAAAAGGTTATCGTGCGCACCATCCGCTCGGTGCTCAATTCCGACTATGCCAATCTGCATATCATCGTCATCGACGACGGCTCTACGGACCGTACCTTCGAGGTAGCGCGACAAGCCTACGCGGCCGAGATCGCCGCCGGTCGCGTTCAGGTGCTCGTGAAACCCAACGGAGGCAAGGCGGCTGCTCTCAATTTCGCGCTCGACCGGATGACGGAAGAATTTTATGTCGGCATCGATGCCGACACGGTCATTGCGCCCGACGCTGTTTCGAAACTGATTCCGCATTTTGAAGATCCGCTCGTCGGCGCCGTTGCGGGCAACGCCAAGGTCGGCAATCGCGTTAACCTGTGGACACGCTGGCAGGCGCTGGAATACATCACGAGCCAGAATTTCGAGCGCCGCGCGCTGGATTTATTTAACGTTGTCACGGTGGTTCCGGGAGCCATCGGCGCATGGCGTACAGGCCCTGTCAAGGCAGCTGGCGGCTATCCGGTGAACACGGTGGCCGAGGACGCCGACCTCACGATGAACCTGCTCGAACAAAAGCTCAAGGTGGTATACGAGGATCGCGCCCTGGCGTTCACCGAAGCTCCCGTCGACGCAAAAGGGCTGATGCGCCAGCGCTTCCGTTGGTCCTTCGGAGTGTTGCAGGCTATCTGGAAACATCGCGCTGCCTTCGTCCGCAACAAGGCGATGGGCCTGTTCGCGCTGCCTAACATTCTTATCTTCCAGATGCTGCTGCCCCTGGTCTCGCCTTTCATCGACATGATGTTCGTCTGGGGCATCATCAACTACTTCATTGATCGCCATTTCCATCCCATGGCCGCCTCCGCTGCCAGCTTTGACAAGCTGCTGGTCTACTTTCTCGGCTTCCTGATGATCGATTTCATCACCTCGTCAGTGGCCTTCTCTCTGGAGCGCCGCCACCCTGCCAACAAGGGCGATGGCTGGCTTCTGTTCCACATTTGGCTGCAACGCTTTGCCTATCGTCAGGTTTTTTCGATCGTCCTGTTCAAGACGCTCAAGCGCGCCATCGACGGCAAGCCCTTCAACTGGGACAAGCTGGAACGCACGGCCAAGATGAGCAAGAGCACCGATGCGCTGACAGCTACGATGTAAGGGTGACTTGCTTTTGACGGGCGTGCGGCGCTCTTCGACTCGTCTTCGAGTCGCGTCTTGGGGTAGAGCCATGCCTTGGGCTACAATCTAACCGCTATGGTAACCAAACAATTGGTCAATTCGATTCAGCTGTCTTCGCCCCAGGGCGGCTTCCGAAATGAAGCTTTTATCGATTTCAAGACGCCGGAGAATGCGCGCGCCATGCAGACCGCGCTCGATGCAGTCGCTTCCCAACTAGGCCGCGAGTATGATTTGATCGTCGGTGGCCATCGGATCAAGACCGAGGGAAAGATTCGCTCCTTGAATCCGGCGCGACCTACGCAGATTGTCGGCATTCATCAGAAGGCTGGCGCCGAGCACGCCGAAGAGGCTATGCAGGCGGCGTTGCGCGCGTTTGAGACTTGGAGCAGGACGTCGACCGAGGAGAGAGCTTCGCTGCTGCTGAACGCGGCAAGGATTATCCGCGATCGGACCTATGAATTTTGCGCCTGGCTCACTTACGAAGGGGGCAAAAACTGGGCCGAGGCCGACGCAGACGTGGGCGAGACCATCGATTTTCTTGAGTTTTATGCCCGTGAGGCGCTGCGGCTTGCTGCCTCTCAGACCCCTATCCAATTTCCCGGCGAACGCAACGAATTGCATTACATTCCGCTCGGCGTGGGCGCGGTGATTCCGCCCTGGAACTTTCCTTTCGCGATTATGGCCGGCATGACGGCAGCTGCCATCGTCACTGGCAATACGGTTGTTTTGAAACCTTCATCCGACGCTCCCACCATCGCCGCAAAATTCATGGAGGTTCTCGAAGAGGCGGGAATGCCCGACGGCGTGGTCAACTTCTGCCCAGGGTCCGGCGCGAGCTTCGGTAATGCGATCGTCGAGCATCCGAAGACTCGCTTCATCGCCTTCACCGGGTCAAAGGCGGTGGGATTGGAGATTCACGAGCGCGCTGCGAAGACGCACGCAGGCCAGATCTGGATCAAGCGAACGATTCTGGAGATGGGCGGCAAGGATTCGATTCTGGTCTGCGCCGACGCCGATCTGGATGCGGCTGTCGAGGGCGTGGTGGCTTCGGCATTCGGCTTCACCGGGCAAAAATGCTCGGCATGTTCGAGAGCCATCATCGAAGCGCCCGTCTATGACGTGTTCGTCGAGCGGCTGCGCGAACGCGTGGCCAAGCTAACAGTGGGCGACCCGGCAGCCAACCACAATCTTGGTCCGGTCATCAACAAGACAGCTCTCGATTCGATGCTGGCCTATATCGAGACGGGCAAGAAGGAGGGCCGACTGATTGCCGGCGGCAAGGCTCCGGAGATAGATGGCGGTTATTTCATCGAGCCGACTGTTTTTGCCGATGTCGCTCCGGATGCGGTGATTGCTCAGGAAGAGATTTTTGGGCCGGTGCTGGCGGTGATCAAGGTTGCGAACTTCGAGGATGGTCTCAAGGTGGCGAATAACACCGAATACGGGTTGACGGGATCGATTTATTCGACCGACCGCGAAAAGCTCGATTACGCCCGCCGCGAGTTCCACGTGGGCAACCTCTACTTCAACCGCAAATGCACCGGCGCGATGGTGGGAGCGCATCCCTTCGGCGGATTCAACATGAGCGGCACCGATTCGAAGGCTGGCGGTCCGGATTATTTGCTTCTGTTCACCCAGGCCAAGAGCGTGGCGGAAGCATTGCGTGCGCCGGATGCTCGCTGATTGCTCGCACGGACATTGTGGGCGCGGTTTTGCGTGGGCAGATTGGCTTGTTGAATCGTCTTCCTCTATAGCTACTGGAGAACCGCTGTAAAGAACCAAAAGCAACAGGTTAACTTTCCTCAATTTGACTACGGACCTATCCGGAGATCGTGTGAAGAATTGGCAGAAATCACTCATCACAATACTGATTACGCTGGTAATTGGCGGCATCTATCTTTTTTTCGTATGGAGGCATCGGCAGAATCCAGGAGTGGTTCCTCAGAACGACACCGGCCAGATTCTGAGTAAAGACCAACTGGTTGTGATGCGGGAGTTCTTTCCAATGCATTTTGAGGACACACTGCGACTGGAAGGCACGACGGTGTGGATGAAGAACGGCTATACCATGCCCTACTACCCGTATGCGGGCGGGCAAGTTCTGTTTGGCAAGCGGGTGGGGGTGATTCCGGCGGCGGAGCAGATGCAGGTGAAGAAGATTGTGAAGGCTGCCGTGCCTTCAGGTGTTGATGACAGAATTGAACACGGCAGCCGGCAGGCTTTTGCTGTTTTCCTGCTGCCGGGAAGTACGACGCTTTTTGCCACGCCTATCGGATATATGCAGGGCAATGAGGAAGCGTATTACACCGATCTGCTGTTCTTCTATGACGATCCGCATACGATCTATGATCACTGGCCCAAGGATGTTTGGGCGGCCATCGATGCGCACCAGGTTCTGCCAGGGATGAGCGAGGCGGAAACGTACATGGCTATCGGGCGGAACTTTCACACTGATGGTGGCACGGAAGGCGACCGCACGCTGGTCTTTGACCAAGCAGGCAAGCATTGGACAGTGACTTTTGTGAAGAACCGGGCGACGGCGATCAAGACCGAGTAGAGCGGTTCTATAGTTTGCCTGATGGCTCCGGCAGCGTGGATTCTATAAAGAGCAGAATCGAAAATGCTGTGGCGGAGCTTGATCGGGTTAGGCGACGGCTCGTGGTGCGGCAGCCTCCTCGGCTTCCAGCTTGCTGCCCACTTCGGCGGCGGCAGCGGCCAACACGCGGTGATGGATGGTGAAAAGGGCCAGTTCAAGCCGGTCGCTGACGCCAGTTTTGTCGTAGATGGAGCGTAGATAGTTCTTGATGACCTGCTCGGTGGTCTTGAGCCGGTTGGCGATCTCACGGTTCTTGCCGCCCTGGACGATGAGCGCGACGATGCGCATCTCTTTGGGTGTAAGCCGATCGCGGACGCGGGTTCCCACCATGTCTTCCTCGGGCGACTCGACCGCCATGAGCTGAGGAGGCATCCAGGTGTCGCCGGCGGCTACGGCACGAACGCACTCGACCAAAGCCGGCCCGGTGACGCTACGGAAGACGACTCCGCGAAAGCCCTGCTGCAGGTAAGTGCCTGCGGCGTCGTTGTTTTCGGCAATGACGATACCGCGGCTGCCCGTGGTCTCGAGCAATGCGCGCAGTTTTCCCATATCCGGCCGCAGCGAGGCGGCAAACAGGACGATGGAGCTGGGAAACGTGGTGATGGCATGATGCATACGGTCAAGGTCCGTGCATTGTGCGATGATGCGCACGTCTTCGTCCATAGCCAGCACCTTGGCTGTGCCTGCCCTGAAAATCGCCTGTGAATCTGCCAGGATGATCTTGTTCATGATGCGCGCCTCATCCGCAATATTGTCCCGATGGCCAGGTTGAAGACCGTCTGACACGCTGTTCCGGCCACTCCGGAAAACGGCGGTAAGAACTCGCTCTTTGGCCTCTGCTCTATGGGACGCTATCGGCAAATTCTCGCGATACCCTCGAACTGTCTCATTCTGCAACGCTGGCAACTGGGTCATAAATTCTTTCAGTTCCGTTCCTGGGAAAGAACCTTTACTTTCAGGTAATTTTCTCACGAATGAGAGTACAGCCTGTTGACATCAAACGTCACGAAAATTCGTAGACTTTGGTTGTGGATTTTGTTTACTTATGAGGGTCGTGGATGGGGGGCGGAGAGTTGGCGAAGACTGGTCCGACCACTGCTTCTCCACTTCGGAGTTCTCTTCCCTAAGAAAAGACAAACCTTTTTCTCCACAAGGTAATGGGGTTAAGTTGAGGTGCGTCGTGCCGATGTAGAAGATGGAGAGGCATGGATGAGCGATCGCACGGAACTTCTTGAAGCCGCGCTGGACAGCCTTCCGGAGGGCGTTGCGCTGCTGAGCGCAGAGGGCCTGGTTTTGTTCTGGAACCGGGCTGCCGAAGCCATTACCGGGTACGCGGGCATGGATATGTTGGCGCGTCCGGCGCCTGAGGCGCTGGAACTGCTGCTGACCGGGTCGCGTCCGGCGGCGCAAGATCCATGCGCGGAATCGGAGGCCGGACATGGCGCCATTGTGCATGTGGATCACAAGCTGGGCCACGACGTTTCGGCAATGGTGCGGACGTATGTGTTGCGCGACGGGATGGGGGGGCGGATCGGTCTGGCGTCTGTTTTTCATCCTGCCGAGAGCCTGGATGCATTGCCTCATGGAGAGCGCGGCGAAGGTTCACAGTTGGACGCAAACCATGCGGAACTCGAAGACAGGCTGCAAGCGGTCTTCGCGGACTTTTGCCAGGGCGGAGAGAGCTTTGGAGTGCTGTGGATTACCGTCGATCAGGCCCACGAGCTGCGCAAGACGCACGGCGCGGCGGCCTGCGAGGCAATGATCGAAAAGGTGGAACGGGCGCTAAGGAACGGGCTGCGGCCGGCCGAGGAGATGGGACGTTGGGGTGACGATGAGTTTTTAGTGCTGTCGCATGAGCGCACGCCGGAGATGCTGGGGGCGCATGCGCAGGCGTTGGCCGGCCTGGCCCGGACGGCGGACTTCCGCTGGTGGGGCGACCGGGTATCGCTCACCGTGAGCATTGGCGCGGCGCAGGCGGAACGAGAGGGCAGTTTGGTCGATCTGCTGGAACGAGCCAAGGCCGCAATGTTTACCAGTTTTCATGCGGGCGGAAATCGTATCGCGTCCGCGTCGGGGGGGCAAGAATGTTCGCCATCATAGGCATTGTGATAGTTTTCGGTTCGGTCATCGGCGGTTTTCTCATGGAGAAGGGGCATATGTCGGTGCTTGTGCAGCCGGCCGAGCTACTGATCCTGGGCGGAGCGGCGATCGGCACGCTGCTGGTGGCCAATCCGATTCACATTATCAAGGCGATCGTGTCGGCTCTGACGGGGATTATGAAGGGCTCTCCGTTTGGCAAGGCGCGCTACCTCAGCACGTTGAAGATGATGTATCAGTTCCTGAATAAAGTCCGCAAAGAGGGACTGTTGAGCGTGGAGATGGACGTCGAGAAGCCGAAAGAGAGCACGATCTTCAAGAATTATCCGGAGTTTCTCGGCGATCATCATGCCAAGGATTTTGTGTGCGACACGCTGCGCATGGCCATCACCGGAGGCGTGGAGCCGTTCGACATGGACCAGATGATGGAACTGGACATGGAGGTGCATCACCACGAGGCGACGCAGCCGATTGCCTCGCTTAGCACGGTGGCCGATGCGCTTCCGGGTCTGGGCATTGTGGCCGCGGTGCTGGGAGTGGTGATCACCATGGGTTCGCTGGGAGGCCCGCCGGAGGAGATTGGCGCACATGTGGCGGCGGCGCTGGTGGGGACTTTTCTGGGGATTCTGGCGTGCTACGGCGTGGTCGGTCCGTTGAGTTCGAATATGGCCAAGACGGCCGACGGGCACAACGAATATCTGCATGTGCTTCGGGTGCTGATTCTGTCCTTTCTGAAGGGCTCGGCTCCGATGATCGCGATTGAGATGGGGCGGCGGGCAATTCCCGCGCATGTGCGGCCCACCTTCGACGAGATGGAAAAGAACTGCAAGAGCCAGGGCGGCGACGCGGCGGCGGCATAGGGTCAGCGAAACCCGTTGGGGAGAAACAGGGCATCATGGCAAGCGACAAGGGTCGACCGATTATCGTCATCAAAAAGGTGAGTGGCCACGGCGGCCATCACGGCGGGGCGTGGAAGGTGGCTTATGCCGACTTTGTAACTGCCATGATGGCGCTGTTTATTGTGCTGTGGCTGATGGGCTCGAGCGAGAAGGTGAAGAAAGCTGTGGCTGGTTACTTCAACGATCCCAAGGGAACCGGCGCCATGCTTGGCACTACCATGAGCGGCACCGGAGAAGCCATAGCGCAGGCCACCGACGACCAACTTCAACAATTGAAAGCCAAGCTCGAAGCAGAGATCAAGGCGAGAAAAGAGCTGCAAAAGCTCTCCAAGCAGATTGAGCTGACGATCACGCCCGAGGGATTGCGCATTGAGCTGATCGAGGGCAAGAACGGTACTTTCTACGAGATTGGAAGTGCGAAGTTAAGCGAAAACGGGCAGGAGCTTCTGGCGTTGTTGGGAAAAGAACTCAAGACACTGCCTAATTGTCTGCTGATCGAGGGTCATACTGATTCGACGCCTTACTCAAGCGATAACAGTTATAGTAACTGGGATTTATCGGCTGACCGCGCTAACTCGGCGCGCCGGCTGCTGCAGCAGGACGGCGTTCGTACCGATCAAGTGTCCCAGGTGCGCGGCTACGCTGACCAGATGCTGCGCGACAAGAACAACCCGACCGACCCTTCTAATCGTCGCATCTCGATTTTGGTAAAGAACGATGTTGAATCGGTGCCGACATTATCGGCGGCCAGCGTGGTAAATGGAACTACGCCGTTGCCGGGAATGGCGAAGGGAACTGCGCCGGCGAGTGAAGCCAAGCAGCCAGCTGCGCAGCCCGCCTCTGGATCTCAAGCCAAGCCGGCTGGCTCAGGCGCGCCGCCAGCACCTGCCGCTCCGGCTAGCGCGACTCCGGCGAAGCCTGCGGCTCCGACCAGCGCTCCAGCCACAACTACTCCACCGGCCAAGCCTGCGGCAGGTACGCCAGCAGCCAAGCCGGGGTTGATGGACAAACTGAAGGGAATGCTGCCGGGCGGGAACAAGTAGCCGAAAGGCCGAGCCGACCGGGGACGTGAGTGGTGGGTCAGCGCAATGTCCGATGTGCGATGGCTCACTGCTGGATGAGCTCGACACTTGGCGCGGGATCAGCCTGAAGCGTGCAAACGAATTTTGTCGAGCTAATGACCGCGCAGCCTTGAGAGTTTTCTAACCTGAGCGTTGGTTCTGGCGCGAGCTACGGCCTTGCAATCCGTCTCGGGCAGGGGGCAACGCCTATAATCAGCCTGTTGTGCATACATCTCTTTCATCTCGATTTGGCGGGGTTGGGCAGTTGACCGCCACTCTGGGACTGGGTCTTCTGATTGCTCAGTCCATTACGGTTTGCACGAGCGCCCAAACGGCGGCGGAGACCGGAGCGACTGCAAGCGAGGCAGGGGGTCGCGGCCGCATTCTTTTGGTGTTGCCTTTCGACAACCGAAGCGGGCAGCCAAGCCTGGAGTGGATTCGGGAGGCTTCGGCGGAGATTTTGAGTAGCCGGCTGGCCTCGGCAGGCTTCGCCCCGATGAGCCGCGCGGACCGCATGTATGCGTTGGATCACCTGGGATTGCCGCAGGGCTTTCAACCCTCGCTGGCCAGTTCGCTGAAGCTGGCCGAAACGCTGGACGCCGATTCGATCATTGTGGGCAGCTATCTAACCGACGGCGCGGGCATTGTGGCGGAGGCGCGGCTGGTGGACGTCCCCCACCTGCGTATGGGCCAGCCAGTGACGGCGCGCGGCGAGATGCGTGCGATGATCCCGGTGTTTAACTCGCTGGCCTGGAAGCTGACCCGTCAGCTTGATCCTGGCTTCAAAGGCTCGGAAGACACCTTTGTGACTGCCGGCTCCGGAGTCAACCTTGCCGCCTTCGAGCAATACATTCGCGGTATTACCGAACCCGATCAAGCCGAGCGTTTGCGCCATCTGAACCAGGCGGTCGGGCTCAGTCCTCAGCTTAGTGAGGCCTGGATGGCGTTGGGCCGCGAGGACTATGCCAGCCAGCAATACGAGCAAGCGGCCCAAGCCTTCGCCAGAGTGGGAAGCAATGGCGCCGAGGCCGACGATGTCCTTGAGGCTGGCTTCTTCCGCGGCCTCTCGTTGCTGTTCTCAGGAGATTACGCGCGTGCCGAGGAGGCCTTTGCCGGTGTGGCTCGCGTGCTGCCGCTGGCCCAGGTTCTGAACAATCAGGGAGTTGCACTGGCCCGCGACGGCAAGGACGGCATTCCGCTCTTCCTTCAGGCGATGGCTGCCGACCCCAATGGCGCCGATTACCACTTTAACCTGGCTGTCAGCCTCAAGCGCCGCGGTGACCAGGCCGCGGCCTTGTCGGAACTGGGCCAGTGTCTCAAGCTGCGTCCCAACGACAGCGAGGCCGAGGCGCTCCAAAAGGCTTGGACTGAGCCGCCGGCCGCGAAGCCGACAACTGGCTCGGGCGAAGCAGGCAAGGTGGGAGTAGTTGCAAGTTTGCAGGGTGAAAGCGTGGCCAAGGCCGATCCACTGGAGCGCATCGAGCGCGGCTTTGACGCTGCGGCGTTTCGCCAAGCCGCCCTCATGCTGGATCAAGTGGGCGCATCGAGGCTGGCCGCTCTTTCGCCGGCTGAGCGCGCGAAAAAGCTCTCAGTTCAGGCCAAGGATTACCTCGACCGCGGTCTGCTGCTGGAGGCGGAGCGGCTCTATCAAGCCGCAGTGACCGCAAACCCTAAGACCGCTGCGGCCCACGCTGGGCTGGCCGAGGTTCGCGAGCGCACCGGCGACACCGAGGCTGCGCGCAAGGAAGCCGTGGCATCGCTGGAACTGATGCCGTCAGTGGATGCGTATTTAGTTTTAGTGCGGCTTGACCTTGCGGCCAACCGTCTCAACGAGGCGCAACAGAACGTTGCTGCTGCCTTGCAAATCAATCCGCAAAGCAAGGTGGCGCTGGAGCTGCGCAGGCAGATTGGGGCCAAGGGCGGCCTGAAAAAGTAGCATTGGTTTCCCACTTATTTTGCAAAAGCGCGAAAAGATGGGGCACACGAAGAAGTAGGTCATGTGGGCAGGTATTCAAGGAGCAAGCCATGATGCAGCGCGTACATGGGTTTGTGGTACTGATTGGTTTGGTTGCGGGTTTTGGGCTGGGTTCTCCGGCCTTTGCGCAGCAATCGCTGGTGGACAAATTTGTGCTCTCCGATACCATCCAGCCGGTGACGCAGAGCGAGCTGGAAAGGGCCATCGCGCAGGCCAATTCGGATGGCGCTCACGCTCTACTGATTGAGCTGGACACGCCGGGCGGAATGCTGGATCCCATGTACGCGATGGCTGGCGCCATTTTGAATTCGCGTGTACCGGTGATCGTGTATGTATCCCCTGCCGGAGCTCGCGCAGGTTCGGCTGGATTCTATCTGATGGAGGCGGCGGATGTGGCTGCCATGGCTCCCGGCACCAACGCCGGTGCCGCCCATGTGGTCTCCGAGTTCGGCAAGATGGATGACACATTGAGCCAGAAGATTGAGAACGACGCGGAGGCGCATCTGCGCTCCTATGTAACCCCTCGAAATCGCAACGTCGAGGCCGCCATCGCTGCCGCCGCCTCGTCGCACTCTTACACGGACAAGGAGGCGCTGGACCTGCATCTGATCGACCTGATCGCCAACAACGATAACGAGCTGCTGGCTGCTCTGGACGGACGCACGATCACTCGTAACGACGGCAGCAAGCTTGTGCTCCATTTGGCCAGCGCGCGGATAGAAGTGCTCAAGCCCACACTGCGCGATGAGTTGCTGGGCTGGCTGGTGAATCCCAACATAGCCTTGCTATTTCTTGTGGCAGGCGCACTGCTGATTTATCTCGAATTCAATACTCCAGGTACCATCGTCCCCGGGGCGCTGGGCACGCTGATGGTGCTGCTGGCGATCTTTGCGCTCGACCTGTTGCCAATTCGATTCACCTCCGTTCTGCTGCTTATTGCCGCGCTGGTTTTGCTGCTGCTGGAGGCTAAGTTCGGCGGGCATGGGGTTCTGGCTATTGCGGGGATCATTTGCCTCACGTTTGGAACGCTTACGCTGGTCGCCGCGCCGGTACCAGAGATGGCTGTCAACCTTTGGGTGTCGATCGCGGTCAGCGCAGCTTTCGGAACGATCACCGTCATTCTTGTCGGCCTCGCTACGCGCGCACGGCGCATGAAATCCAAGCTGGGCCCATCGGCTCTGGTTGGTAGCCGCGCGCGGGCTATGGAGGCGCTAACTCCCGAAGGTCACGTGCTTGTCGATGGAGAAATCTGGCGCGCCGTGGCGAGCGAGCCTGTGCCGGCTGGCGCGCCTCTGCGTGTCGTGAGTCTCGAGAAGTACTTGTTGCACGTGGAGCCGGCTCAGCCGCAGAGGCCATAACTATCCTCTGCATAACCCTGTTGGAGTACAATTCGGTCGTAAGTTAAGAAGGGAATTTCAATGCCTGATTTAACTGTGCCGGTTCTGATTTTTGCCGCAATCGTCGTTCTCTACCTGCTTAATTCGATCAAGATACTTCGCGAGTACGAGCGCGGAGTGATCTTCCGGCTGGGCCGCGCGTTGCCCGAGCCCAAAGGCCCGGGTATCATTCTGGTTTTTCGGCCCTTCGATCAGATGGTGCGCATCTCACTGCGCCAGGACGTGCTCGAAGTTCCGCCGCAGGACGTGATCACCCGCGATAACGTTACGCTGAAGGTGAATGCGGTGGTCACGCTCTACGTGGTCAATCCCAACGACGCGGCCATCAAGGTGGCCAACTACGTCTATCAAACTTCGCAATTTGCGCAAACCACGCTGCGTTCAGTCTTGGGCGAGGTGGAGCTGGACGAGTTGCTCAGCCATCGCGACAAACTGAACCTGAAGATTCAAACCATCATCGATCAGCGGACGGAGCCGTTCGGCGTAAAGGTGATTTCGGTCGAGGTGAAACAAGTAGACTTGCCCGAGCAGATGCTTAGAGCCATGGCCAAGCAGGCCGAGGCGGAGCGCGAAAAACGGTCGAAGATCATCCATGCCGAGGGCGAGTTCAACGCCGCCCAGAAGCTGGTGGACGCGGCTCATTTACTGGCCACCGAGCCGATGACTTTGCAGCTGCGCTACTTGCAAACCCTCACGGAAATCGGCGTCGAGAAGAACACTACCATCGTCTTTCCGCTGCCCATGGAACTGATGACACTGTTGAACAAGATGAATGCGCCCACGCCGGCTAAGGCATAGGCGGAAAAGAAGCAGCTGGAAACGGTTTTTTTGCGGTGAACGATGCGCCATGTCCCATCCTTTCGCTTTAGTTCCTGGCAAAAGGGTGGGATACAGCGAAGTTCAACTGGACTTCTTCCACATTGGGCAGAGTTGATAGAATGATCGTCAACCTGAGAGCGAACGATGCAAAGACTCTTTGACGAGGACAACGCTGAGCCGGCCGAACGGCTGCGCGACAACGACGACGTGGTTGAGCCAGCTGAGCGCCGGGCTGACACGGACCGGCCTGACACCGAACTGACGCTGGGACCGATGCTGCTGTGGGGCATCTTTTTTGGTGTGGTGCTGCTGTGCGGTCTCAGCTTTGGACTGGGCTACTCGATGGGCAGCCGCGGCGCCAGAGGAGCTTCGACGAACGTTCGGCAGGCCGGCACCGACGCATTCGCGGGAACAGTCAGCTCACAATCCAAGCCGGCCGCCGCTCCTCAGAACATCACCTATCAACAGCCTGCCGCGACTGATCTGCCGCCGTCTGAGTCTTCCAGCGCGGCGGCCAATTCGCAGAATTCTGGCGCGACTTCTTCCACTAGCGCCAACTCTTCGCGACCAGTCGTCAAACCCGCATTGCCGGTTGCGAGCACTGTGCCGACGACTGCTCCCGGCAGTGCGTTGATGGTCCAGATTGCCGCCATCTCTCATCAGGAGGACGCGGACGTGCTGGTGGGCGCGCTGAGCAAACGCGGCTATGCGGTCACCGTTAGCCGCGATCCGGCGGACAGCATGCTCCACGTGCGGACCGGCCCCTTCAGCAGCCGCGACGAGGCTAACGCGATGCGCCTGAAGCTGCTCGGCGATGGCTATAACGCTGTTGTGCAGCCATAGAGATTCAGTTACGCATCCACTCTGGGAGGCCCGAAGCGATGGCCGCGCGCACGGCCTGCGATAACTCATCGCGTGTGCTGTAGTCGCTGGGATTCAACGGCGTATGGAAGACGATGTGCGCCGTACCGGGCTTGACACGCAAGCTGCCCTTGGCCAACATCGTTTCGGTGCCGTAAATGGAAACGGGAATGCACGGCGCGCCGGTCTGCATGGCCAGATAGAACGGGCCTTTCTTGAAAGGCAACAGGCGCCCGTCTCGCGAGCGCGTGCCCTCGACGAACGTGGTGATGTGGACGCCCTTATCCAGCAAGGCTCGCGCTGCGGCGACGCTCTCCTGTGCGCTGGCCGCGTTGCCGCTGCGTTCGACAGGAATGAACTCCCCTAACCGAAAGCCATAGCCAACGATGGGAATCTTCATCAGCGAGCGCTTCAAAAATGCGGAAGTGCGGCCGGGAATCTCCGGGATCAAAGCCTGCGGATCGAGATTGGAGACGTGGTTGGCCATGAAGATGCACGCTGTTCGCGCTGGCACGTGCTCGCGCCCCTCGACTGCAATGTGAATTCCCGCCACGCGATAGGCGGTCCGGACCAGCCAATTTGTGGCGTGATAGAGCGGCACAACGTTGCCCGTGATGAGGGTCCAGGGAATAAATATGAGTCCCACAAAAATGATGAGAGGTACAAGAGTGGCCAATAGCGCGAGAGAGCGGATCATGCGAATCTTTCCAGGTGTTCAGCCTTGAAGTTCTTTGAGTCGTGCAGGAAGTTTCTCATAAATGCCATCAAAGCCGCCGTTGGAAAGGATCGCCACCACATCGCCAGATTGAAGCTGGGGCGCAATGGCGTTGATGATGGCGTCCACGCCGGGGCAAAGTTCGGCCTCGGTTCCCGCGGCATTGAGCGCACCCACCACCTCTTCGGGATTGAGGCGCTCGGCCTCTGGAATGCGTTGCTGCTGATAGACGCTGGCGAGAATCACGCGGTCGGCCAGGCGCAGGCTAGCCACTAGATCGGGTTCGAGCACTCTGCGCCGGAGTGTGTTCGAGCGTGGCTCCAAGACTGCCCAGAGGCGCGATTTCGGATAGACGGAGCGCAGAGCGCGCAGCGTTTCGCGGATGGCAGTGGGATGATGCGCAAAGTCGTCGATGATCGTCACGCCGCCGATCTCGGCACGCACCTCCAGCCGCCGCTTCACGCTCTTGAAACTTGCGAGCGCCGCCACGATGAATTCTTTGCCGATTTCCTGTCCTGTGGCCAGCGCCGCTGCGGCAGAGGCGTTCAGCGCGTTGTGCTCGCCGGCTAGTTGCATGGCTAACTCAGCCCATAACTCGCCGCTGTGCCAAAGCTCCCAGCGAGTTAGTCCGTCTTCATGACGTAGTTTGCGGATGCGCCACTCTGAAGTTTCGGAAAACCCGTACCGCTCGACGCGGCAGAGCGCGTGGCTAACGCACTCGCTGACGTTCGTGCTGCCGTCATAGGCGACGATCAGGCCTCGTCGCGGAATAAGATTCACCAATCGCTTGAAGGCTGTCTTTACGGCAGTCAAGTCTGAATAAATATCGGCGTGATCGAACTCAACGCTGGTCAGAATCAGCGCATCGGGAAAGTAATGCAGGAACTTTGGACCCTTGTCGAAGAAGGCCGTGTCGTACTCGTCGCCCTCGACAATGAAGGTGCGCGTAGGCCTTAGTTGAAAACTGGAACCGAAGTTTTCCGCCACTCCACCGATCAGGAACGAAGGCTCAAGCGCTGGATTTTCGCGCGAGGCAACCTGGTAAATCCAAGCCAACATGCTGGTGGTTGTGGTCTTGCCGTGCGTTCCTGCGACGACCAGAGACTCGCGGCCTGGGAGAAATTCTTCGTGCAAAAGAGCGGCCATAGAAGTGAAGGGAATGCGCTCGTCCAGCACGCGCTCCACCTCTGGGTTGCCGCGCGAAAGAGCATTGCCGACGACGACAAGGTCTGGCGCAGGATCGAGATTGCTTTCCGCGTAAGGTTCCATCACTGGAATGCCCAGCCCGGCGAGCAGGTCGCTCATCGGCGGGTAGGCCGCTTTGTCAGAGCCCGTAATGCGGTGGCCTTGCAATTGCAAAAGGCCCGCGAGCGAGGCCATGGCCGTGCCGCAGATGCCGCTGAGATGAATGTGGCGGGACGGTTGCGTCATTTCGTCACCGCCGGCTCAATCAGGTGCAGCTGCGCTTCTTTCTGAACGATCAACTCCGCATCAACACCAAAAGTGAGAGTGACGTTCTGGCGCGAAACGTGGCCGCTGCGCAGGCCGATGGCGATGGGTCCCTTGAAGTCCTCGAAGGCGCGCATAATCACCTCATCGAGTAATTGAGGCGACGCGCCGGGCGAGACGCAGTCCAGCATTTCGCCGAAGACGACGCCTCGCACGCCTTCGAGCTTGCCCGCCTGACGCAGTTGCCAGAGCATGCGATCGATCTGATAGGGCTTGGTGCTTACGTCTTCAAGGAAGAGGAGCTTGCCCTCGGTCTGCGGCTCATAGGGAGTGCCCAGCGTTGAAACCAGAATGCTCAGGCAGCCGCCGTAGAGCGTGCCGCGCGCATGGCCGGGGTGCAACGTGCGCAGGCCTTCGGCAGTCCCTACGGTGTAGGGCTGGCCGCCGAGCGTCGCTTGCAAGCTCGCCAGATGCACGCCGTCTTCACGCGCAAAATCGGCCGAGAGCATGGGGCCATGAAAGGCCGGCAAGTGAATCTGGTCGAGCAGCCACAGATGCACTGCGGTTAAATCGCTGTAACCGACGAGGGGCTTGGGATCTTCCGCGATCAAGTCGAGGTCAAGCTCATCGAGCAGGTAGTTCGAACCGTAGCCGCCTCGCGTGGAAAAAATGGCACGCGTCAGATCGTCGGCGAAGGCATGATGCAGGTCGCGAAGGCGCATGGCAGGCGTGCCCGCAAAATAAATCGGCCCGCGGGTGAGCGTGTGCTCGGCTGCTTGCGGGGCGTAGCCGAGGTGGCGCAAGGCCGCCAACCCGAGCTCGACGCGTTCAGGTTTTGGGGTGGAGGCGGGCGAGACGACGGCCACTTGGGCGTCGGGCGGAAGAGCACGCGGCTTGAGAAGGGCAGTCATGATGGCCAAGCCTCGCCACGGGCAATCAGGCTTGCAGGTCCGGTGAGCCACAACTGCGTGCCAGGGCCGTCCCACTCGACGGTCTGCGCGCCGCCGGGAGCAACCACCGTGAGTGGCGAGCGGCAGCCGTGTGCAGCGATAGCGGCTGTGGCACAGGCTGAACTACCTGTGCCGGATGAGGTCGTTGGGCCGACGCCACGCTCGAAGATGCGAATTTCTATTTCGCGTTCACTCATGATGCGCAAAAACTCAACGTTGGTCTGCTGCGGGAAATCGGGGTGGGTGCAAATCTCCGCGCCGATCTGCTGCCACGATAACCCGGCGACATCAAACTCTGAGTTATCGACCACGATAACGAAGTGCGGATTGCCTGTTGAAACTTCGATGCCTGCGACCGCAAGTCCATTGGCCAAAGTGACGGTGCGTGGAGCAAATGATGGAACGCCCATTCTGGCGGTCACTTCAGCTGTGAATTTGCCATCGGTCTTCAACGCATTTACGCGGCAGAGGCGCAAGCCAGCATCGGTCTCGATGTGCAACTCGTCACCCGGCTGCAAGCCGCGCTCCAGAGCCATCCATGCTACCACGCAGCGCGTGCCGTTACCGCTGATTTCAGCGATGGAGCCGTCGGCGTTGTGCAGACGAATATGGCCAGAGTTGGGACCGGTCCAGCGAAAAAACTCGATGCCATCGGCGCCGATTCCCGTGTTACGCGCGCAGAGGCGCCGGGTCAGATTCGCCCAATCGTGGTTTGCCGCAGCCTCTTCGGTCACGATCAAGAAATCGTTGCCGCAGGCGTGAGCCTTTGCAAAGGGAATCAATCTTCCTCCGGATCGCGGAATGTAAACAGGGCCTCGATTGCCGGCTTGCCGAGCAGCTTTCCGCGCAGCCGCTCATGTTGACTTTTTGTAGCAGTCAGGGGAAAGCTAACTCTCTCTAACTCGCCGATGGTGTCGCGCTCGACGTCGGTCAGCCGCTCTCCTGCAGTGTCCATCGCGTCCAGAATCGACTCCAGCATTCCCGTCTGATCGCGGCCGCGCGCCTCGTACACCAGCGGATAGACTTTCACATTGGCGCGCTTCTCGATAAAGCCCACAGCCTCCAGAGCCACGATGACGATGATCGCCGCCACCGCTGCCGCAGCATACAACCCAGCGCCGCATGCCATGCCGATCGATGCTACAACGAAGACGCTTGCTGCGCTGGTCAATCCGCTTACACGGCTCCGGTTATGCAGGATCAAACCCGCGCCAAGAAAGCCGATGCCTTGCACGATGTTCGAGGCCACGCGCCCTTTGTCCGGGTTGGCGTCGCCGGCCAGCACCGCGGAAAGCAGCGTGAAAAACGCGCTGCCCATGCAGATCAGCAGGTTGGTGCGCACGCCGGCGGCCTTGCGATTGAACTCCCGTTCGAGCCCCACCGCTGCGCCCAGCAGGCACGCTACCAGCAGGCGGCCGATGGCGCCGTTAACCACCACGATCTGTTGCAGCCGGTCAAAGTCGAAAGGCTGCGCGAACTGTGCCACCGCCATGTTCATTGTGTTCCTATGCCCGATGCTATCATCGCGCCGTCCGGCTTGGTAATGGTCGCTGCGTCTGATGTTCCGGAAACGTAAATCGTCGCTGCAGGCTGTCCCTTGAGCGTGAAGCGGTGCACTACCGTCAGGCCCTCGGGATGAGCCTTGACCGCATGGTCGATTTCGTCGCCATCGAAGGCCAAGACAATTGGCGCGTGCACAGCTGGCGCGGCAAGCGCGGCAAGATAAATTTCATGATCGCTCTCGTTGATGGTCTGGCGAAGAGGAATGCCGGTGAGCGCGACGATCTCGGGAAAGACCGACGTATCCATCAGCACCACGCCGCCCGGCCGCTCGGTCAGCAACGCCTTAAGGACCGGAGGAATCTCGATCTCATAAGGTCGTCGCGCCTCAATGTTCTTTGTGCCTTCAACATAGACCAGGGGACGCTCGCGCACTACCTGCGCTGTGTTCAGAACTATAATCGCGAACAGTGCGCTGGTAGCCAAGCGCGCCCAAATTGGATTGAACTCACGCGGCTTGAACTCATTCACCATGGCCAGCGCGAACTGCGTCGCAAAGCCCAACCCCAGCGCGAAGGCGGGCAGCATCTCGAGTCCGTAGCGCGTGTTGTACCAGGAGTGCGGCCACCATACGGGCAAGAAGATGGGCACCGATCCGTACGAAATCGAATACGCATAGAAGACGACCGGGAACCACAGTAGCAGTATCCATGTGAGAGCATGGCGTCGGCTCGTCAGCCAGGCGCAGGCCGTTCCCAGCAGGCTTACGACCAGCAGCGTTTTGCCCCACGCCGCCGCAGCTGCATCCAATTCCGCGGCCTTGATGAAAAAAATCATCGAGACCCACGGATTATGCCATCCCGGATGCGGCGGAAAACCAGGCACAGCGGTGCGTATCTCGATAGCTTTGGCGGAATACGGCCCACGCGCGAAGTAGAGCCAATCGCCGAAGCCTGCAGAGTTATAAATAAACCACGCCGCCGGTGCAGCTACCACCAGTAAGCTTGCCAGCCAGAAACTCAGGGAGCGCAATCTGCCGCGACGGGCCAGGGTCACGCCCACGCACACCCAGACGACTAAGGCCAGCACCCAACCGTCGTAGCGCGTGAAGACCGCTGCCACCAGCACCGCTGCGATCAGGCATTGCAGGCGGGTGGCTCGCTTGGTGTTTTCGTCAAGGCTTGTGCGCCACTCGACTAGCCAAAGCAAAACCCATACCATCTCGCAGACAAACAACGGTTCAGTCATGGCCGTGGTTTGCAGATAGAGCAGGTTGGGATTCAGCGCAAAGAAGGCCAATGCAAGCGCCGACGAGGCAGGCTGCAGCCAGTGACGCGCAAGCCGGTAGATGCCCGCGCAGGCGGCGAGATATGCCAGCGCGGACGGAATCACTCCGGCCAATCCATTGGCCCACCAGCTATAAATCTGCACAAAAGGAAGCAGCAGCAGATGAGGCAGCGGCAGCCATACCGAACCCAGTAGCGTGAGCCGTGGATGATGCGAGTCGAAAACCCGCCGCGCAATGTGCAAGTGGGCCACTGCATCGCCGTAGTTGAGCATGGCTCCGTGTTGCCAGCTCCAAACGATAGCCGTGATGGAAGCCGTCGCGCACGAGACCAGCACGGTGATGCTTTCAACGCGAGAGATGGTCCGCTTCGATATGGTGCTTTCAGGCAAGATGTGTCAACTCGCGCAGAAGGTTGAAGCGGTCGTCGATCTCGTTGCGGGAAAGCGCTTGCAAGCGCTCGGTGCCAAAGCGCTCGCAGGCATACGAGCCCATTACAGTGCCGTAGAAGATGGCATGACGATAGGTAGCCGGTGTGATCTCGGGCTGGGAGGTTAGATAGCCGAAGAATCCGCCGGCAAAACTATCGCCCGCTCCAGTCGGATCTACGACTTCTTCGAGGGGCAGCGCCGGCACCTTGAAAGTGTGTCCGTTTTGAGCATTGCCATGGAACAAGGTTGCGCCATATTCGCCGTGCTTGATCACCAGAGTCTTCGGCCCCAGCGCGAGAACGCCGCGCGCGGCCTGAACGAGATTGTCTTTGCCGGCCAGCATTCGCGCCTCGGTGTCGTTGATGAGCAGAATGTCCAGGCCTTTCAGGACTTCTAGCAATGCAGGGCGATGATCCTTGATCCAGTAATTCATCGTGTCGCCGGCCACTAACTTCACATCCGGCATCTGCTCGCGTACACGACGCTGCAAGACCGGATCGATGTTAGCCAGAAACAAGAATTCGGAGTCGCGATAAGCTGACGGAATCTTGGGATTGAAGGAGGCAAAGACGTTCAGATCAGTGATGCGCGTTTTGGCTTCGTTGAGGTTATCGAGATAGGAGCCTTCCCAGAAGAAGCTGTTGCCCGCGGCGTGCTCAATGCCTTGCGTGTCGATGTTATGCGACTGAAAAACTGCCTCTTGTCTCTTGCCAAAGTCTTCGCCGACCACGGCAATGACGCGCACGTCAGTAAAGTAACTCGCCGAAAGCGAAAAGTAAGTCGCTGCGCCGCCCAAGCAACGCTCACGCCGCCCCGCCGGTGTTTCAATTGAATCGAAGGCCACGCTGCCTACTACGGTAATTGCCATTTGTTCCTTTCTTAACTTCTCTATTCAGTTTTTTGGGGTCGCGTCCCACAGCTTTCGCTCTTTCAGCCACAGTTGACCATTCGGATCGTCCTCAACCCAGGCGGCATGAACGGCCTGCATATATTCAAGCCATAGTTTGAGGCTCTCGAAGATTCTGGTTTTTGGGAATACTGGATTTGTCTCTCGAGTTTTGCAATGCGTAAGGTGAACAATTGCCATACGGCCGAATCCGTCATTGAGAGCATACAAGACTTCATCGCAATCCTTTCTGCGCGCGACGACGGAAAGTTCAACGGTTTTAAGAACGTGGCCCGACGGTATCTCGCGGTGGAGTTCATCGACCAATCGTGAATCCGAGGTTGCAAACCAAGGCTCAAGGATTTCCATGTAGCTACCACCCAAGGTACTTTCCGAACAGCAGCTTCAGCTTCTCTTTCGTCGCGGCGGGAATCGCGTCCGGCTGGGTTAGTACAGCAAATTTTGCCGCCGAAGCGCACGAGCAGTTACGCTCGACGGGCATGGCGGCGACGGCGGCCTTGACCACCTTCGCTGCGTTTTCGGCGTTCTGGTGCAGCACGGCTACGATCTCCTCAATGGTGACTGCATCGTGGCCTTCGCGCCAGCAATCGTAGTCGGTGATCATGGCAACGGTGGCGTAGCAGATCTCCGCTTCGCGGGCCAGCTTGGCTTCTTGCAGATTCGTCATGCCGATCACGTCCGCGCCCCAGCTGCGATAGAGATTGGACTCGGCGCGAGTCGAAAACTGCGGGCCTTCCATGCACACATACGTTCCGCCCAGCTTGCCCACCACGCCTACCGTAGCGCAAGCATCGGCGGCGGCCTTGGCTACTGTCGCACAGACCGGATCGCCAAAGGCCACGTGGCCCACGATGCCCTCGCCGAAAAAGGTTGAGGCGCGATGGAAGGTGCGGTCGATGAACTGATCGGGCATGACGAAGTCGGTGGGCTTATGCTCCTCTTTGAGAGAGCCGACGGCAGAAACCGAAACGATGCGCTCGACGCCGAGTTTCTTGAAGGCGTAAATGTTGGCACAAAAGTTCAGCTCCGAGGGTAGGATGCGATGGCCGCGCCCGTGGCGCGCAAGAAAGGCAACGCGACGCCCCTCCAGCTCGCCAAGCACAAAGGGGTCCGACGGCTCGCCGAAGGGCGTATCCACGCGCTCTTCGCGCACGTTCGTGAATCCAGGCATCGAGTAAAGCCCGCTGCCACCGATGATGCCGATTTCCGCCTGAGCCAAAGCACACTCCTTTTATCCCAGCAACAAAGAGCTGTCGCTGGGGACGCTGAATTTTTTCGCACGCGCGGTCTCACGGCCTGCGTGCCCTATTCAGCAGACATCTCAGTATAAAGGCAGGCAGCGACTTGCTCTTCGGCCAACGCAGGGGGGGTGGCGTGGCTCATGCAGAAGAGGAGGGCAATGACGGGGATGCGGCGGGTTGGGGAATTATTGAATCAGCCCGAAGGTCTTTAGCTCTACCTGCAGCTTCGCAATATCGATGGGCTTTACCAGGTAGGAATTGCACCGGCCGAGCAGTGCTCCGGCGATGCTCTCGGTGTCAGTATGTGCTGTGGTCACGATGATTCTGGATGGATTGGCGGCTTCCATGGATGCTTCCTGCTTGCGGATCTCCCGTATCGCTTCTTGCCCATCCATCATAGGCATTCTGAGGTCCATGCAGATCAGGTCGTAGCTTTGATGAAGCTCGAGCGCGGCGCCAGCCGCCGTCACGGCTTCCTTGCCATCGACGGCGACATCGCATTGGCCGAAGCGGGAGAGGAATTTCTTCAGCAGCATTCGACTTGTTGCATCATCTTCGGCAACCAGGCTCTTCATCACGCTCCATCCCTTGTCTCGCGCCAATCGGCGCAAACCTCAAGCAATCAACCTGTCTTCACTTGCTCTATCGGCAGATTTCCCCTCGGACTTGAATTAAGGACGAAAGTTACGAGAAATTGCTATAAATCCTGGGAGATTCCGTGCCTCGCCGATGGATATGAAAGGGTCTTCCATAAACGGGGGTGAAGTGTGTCCTGGGCAATCGACGACATAAAGCAGATCGGTCCGCTTACGGCCGTAGATCAAGCGGCTGATGGCATTGTTATCACTGATCTGGAAGGGATTATCCGGTACGTTAACCCCGCGTTTACCGCAATGACGGGCTACACCGGCGAGGAGATTGTGGGGCAAAACCCGCGAATCCTCAAATCCGGACGGCAGGCGCAAGCATTTTACGAGGAAATGTGGAAGACGATTCAATCCGGGAAGGTCTGGAAGGGCGAGGTGGTCAACCGGCGCAAGGATGGATCCTTTTATACGGAGGCGATGAGAATCTCACCCATCAAAGTGCCGGATGGCCGGATTACCAGCTACATCGCCATCAAGCACGACGTGACAGAGGAGCGCGAGGCTCAACATGCCCAAGCCTTGCTGGCGTCGATTGTGGAATCCTCCGAAGACGCGATCAGTTCCGCGAAGCTCGATGGAACCGTCGTTACTTGGAACCGGAGCGCGGAGATACTGCTCGGCTATACGCGCGAGGAAATCGTGGGAAAGAATCTTTCTCTCATCCTCATGCCGGGGCGAGGCGAGTGGTTGCTCAAGATACTCGAAACCATTGGCAAGGGATGCGCCATCGGCACCTACGATGCAATTCTGCGAGCGAAAGACGGACAGGGTGTCGAGGTTTCGTTCTCGATCTTTCCGGTGAAGAATTCAGGCGGGGAGGTGGTAGGTGTTTCCGGCATTGCACGCGACAACCGCCAGCGGTTGCAATTCGAACAAAAGCTGCGGGAGAGTGAGGAGCGATTTCGCGATGCCTTCGAGCACGCTCCTTACGGCATGTGCGTGTCCGGGATGGATGGTCACTTCACGCAGGTAAATGCTGCGTTCTGCCGGATGGTGGGATATTCCGAACAGGAACTGCTTGGCTTGGATTGGTCCATGCTGACCCACCCCGACGATTTGGCGTCCTCGCTACGGTTGAAGGAGCAGATTTCCATGAACCCGGGCGGCTGGCACGAATCGGAAAAACGCTATGTACACCGAAGCGGTGCAATCGTGTGGGGGCACTTAAAACTCGCGGTGGTGCGAGACGCCGGCGGTGTCCCTCAATGCCATGTGGTTCACGTGGAAGACATCACCGAGCGCAGGCGCTCCGAGGTGGCGCTGCGAGAGAGTGAAGAGCGTTTCCGCATCATGGCTGACAGTAGCCCATCGATCATGTGGGTGACCAACTCCGCTGGAGAAGTTGAGTTCCTTAACAAGGCGTGTCGCGAATTTTGCGGCCCAACTGGCGACCAGGTTATGGGAAATTCGTGGAACCTGGTGATCCATCCGGACGATACAGCCCAGCGTGATGCGGCGTTCAGCAACGCGGTAAGGGAACAGACGAACTACAGCACGGAACTGCGAGTTCGCCGTGCAGACGGCGAGTGGCGGTTAATTGGCTCGAACGCAAACCCACGATTTTCTGCGGACGGGGAGTTCCTGGGTCATGTCGGTGTGAGTGCGGACATCACCGAGCGCAGGCAGGCCGAGCAAGCACTACGGGAGAGCGAAGAGCGTTTTCGGAATATGGCCGACAGCTCTCCATCCATGATGTGGGTTACAGACGCCGAGGGAAGGGTTGAGTTCCTGAACCGCTCGCTCCGGAATTTCTATGGAATAGTGGGTGAGGACTGGAACGGAATTCATTGGAATCTGCCGATTCATCCCGACGACCTGCAGCAGACCACAGCTCTGTTCGTTCAGGCGATGATCGAGCGTAAGCCTTTCAAGGGCGAATCGCGCGTTCGGCGGGCCGATGGTGAGTGGCGTTTATTTGGCACCAACGCCGAGCCGCGCCTGTCACCGGACGGTCAGTACCTGGGGCACATCGGCGTCTGTGCGGATATCACCGAACGCGAGCAAGCGAAGCAGCAGCGCGAGTTGCAGCACTCCCTCATTAGCGCTATTCAGGAGGTATCGCTCGACGGAATTCTTTTGGTAAATGACGAAGGTAAGATCGTGTCTCACAACATGAAATTCCATGAGGTCTGGCAGATTCCATTCTCCAAGTTTGTTGAATCTCAGAATTCTCCGGCCAGGGCCACCCCGAATGAACCCCTCATGGTTGAAGCCCTAAAACGCGTCAAGGATCCTGAGGCATTCTTGACGCGGTTGCAAGAACTTTACGCCGATCGTGATCGAAGAGAACAGTTCGAAGTTGAATTGAAGGATAGTAGAACACTCGAGGTCTACTCCACCACCCTACGGAACGAAGATGGCCGATATCTGGCTCGAGCGTGGTTTGCGCGAGACATCACCGAGCGCAGGCAGGCGCAGCAAGCGCTGCTTGAAAGCGAGAGTCGCTTCCGCACCATGGCCGACAGTTGCCCGATCGGGCTCTGGGTGACCAACCAACAGGGCGGGACGCGTTTCGCCAACCGGACTTACCGGGAATTTGCCGGAATAACTCAGGAACAGGTCGAGCCGGACGGGTGGAAGTCGCTGATTCACCCAGACGACACGCCGGAGTTTTTTAAAGCGTTCGAATACGCGCTAAAGGAGCATGGACGCTTCAAGGCCGAACGACGGAGCCGCCGGGCCGATGGCGAGTGGCGGTGGATGGAGTCGTATGCAGAGCCATACTTTTCAGCAGATGGGGAGTTCATGGGGCTCGTTGGCATCAGCAAGGACATCACGGATCGCGTTCAGGCCGAGCAAGCCATGCGCAGTAGCGAGGAGAAGTTCAGACAGCTTGCGGAGAACATACGGGAAGTTTTTTGGATGATGAACGCAGCAGGCACTGAAATTCTTTATGTCGGCCCCGCATACGAATCGATCTGGGGTCGAAGCTGCGCAAGCCTCTATGCGAACCCGTTGGATTGGATGAATGCCATCCATCTCGATGACCGCGAGCGGGCGCACGACATATTCATCAGGCAGTTAATAGGTGAGACGATTGATTCTGAATACAGGATAAGTACGCCCGACGGACAGGAAAAATGGATTCGCGACCGGGCGTTTCCTGTTCGCGATCAATGCGGGCAAGTAATTCGGATCGCGGGCATCGCTGAGGATATTAGCGAGCGCAAGCGAGCCGAACAAGCCAGACGCGACTCCGAGGAGTTTGCCCAGTCCACAATTGATGCTCTTTCCTCCCACCTCTGCGTGCTGGACGAGTCGGGAACGATCATTGGAGTAAACCAGGCATGGACAGACTTTTCGAGTGCCAACCGGAGAATGGGCCATGACGGCGATCAGGACCTTTCCCAGAGCTATGACAACCAAGGCATGGGAGCCAACTATCTGGAGGTGTGCAATCGCGTCGTCGGTCCGGAAGCCGCCGAGGCTCAGGCGTTCGCGAACGGTATCCGCTCGGTTCTGCAAGGGGAATGCGACCAATACTCGAAGGAGTATTCATGCGATGCTCCCCACGAGAAGCGATCGTTCCTCGGTAGAGTTACGCGATTCTTCAGTCATGGCCTTGTCCGCATCGCAATTGAACATGTGAATATCACTACGCGCAAGGCGGCTGAAGAAGCCATGCGCTTAGCCAAGCAGGAGGCCGAGCAAGAAAGCGCACGCGCCAATCGGCTTGCCGAGGAGGCGCAGCAGGCCAATGCATCCAAGAGCGAGTTTCTGGCCAATATGAGTCACGAGATTCGCACCCCGATGAATGGGGTCATCGGCATGACCGGGTTGCTGCTGGATACCGAGATGACCGCCGAGCAGCGCCACTATGCCGAGACCGTGCGTGCCAGCGGTCAATCGCTATTGACCCTGCTCAACGACATCCTCGACTTCTCCAAGATAGAGGCCAGGAAACTCGAATTGGAAGCTGAGGAATTCGATCTTGGCATCTTGTTGGGTCATCTTGCGGAGACAATCGCGGTGCAGGCACGCGCCAAGGGATTGGAACTTGCTTTGAGAGTCGATCCCGAGGTTCCCACCTTATTGCGCGGGGATGTAGGACGCCTGAGACAGATTCTTACTAACCTTGCGGGCAATGCCGTCAAGTTCACAAGGGAAGGCTCGGTGACTGTGCGCGTCTCGCTCGACGAGGTGGATGCGTCTGATTGCCTGGTGCGCTTCTCGGTACGCGACACGGGCATCGGCATCCCGGAAGAGAAGAGCGGTGTGCTCTTCAAGAAATTCAGCCAGGTGGAATCTTCTACGACCCGAAGATATGGCGGGACGGGATTGGGACTGGCCATCAGCAAGCAACTAGCGGAGCTGATGGGCGGCAGTATTGGCGTTACCAGCCAACTCGACAAGGGCTCTGAGTTCTGGTTCACGGTGCGGCTCGGCAAGGGAGATCAGCCTGCGAGAAGGCGGATAGAAGAGCGGGAGGCCGATGCGGCGAGCGGGCAATTGCAGCCTTTCGTGGGCATCAACGCACGCATACTACTTGCCGAGGACAATTTCACGAACCGGGATGTGGCATTGGCTATCCTGAGAAAGTTTAACCTGCGCGCCGACGCCGCAGCCGATGGCGCCGAGGCGGTGAGAGCGCTCGAGTCGATCCCTTACGACCTGGTGCTGATGGATGTGCGCATGCCGGTGATGGACGGTATCGAGGCGACGCGACGAATTCGAGATCGGCGCTCCGCAGTCCTCAATCACGATATTCCTATCATTGCCATGACCGCCGACGTCACGCAGTCGAGCCGGGAACTCTGCATCGAGGTTGGCATGAACGGCTTTGTGCCCAAACCGGTATCGCCGGAGGTATTGCGCGAGGCGATCGAAGAATGGCTTGGCCGCGGGAACTGCGACATTCGTGTCGTTACTGGGCGACCCGATCCATCTTCAGCTGATGAGGGCCAGACGCCTGTTTTTGACCGGGCTGGTGTATTGCAGCGCATGTTAGGCGACAGCGAGCTGGCCGCAGCGGTCATGGAAGTGTTTCTTGAAGATATGCCGCGGCAGATTCGGATATTGAGGGAGCTTTTGGATGCCGGAGACGCATCGGGCGCAGGGCGGCAGGCCCACTCGATCAAGGGCGCGGCTGCCGATGTCGGCGGTGAACGTCTGCGCAAGGTGGCGTTGGAGGTGGAGAAGGCGGCCGATTGCGGAGATATGGGTGCGGTTCAAGCCTACATGGCAGACCTGGAGGCGCAGTTTCTACTGTTGCGAGAGGCGATGAAAGAGGAGTGGCCCGTGGAACAAGGCAAGCAGACGGTTTGAGTAGTTACTCTTCGGAGTCGCATGATTGGTCGTCGCCACCCAACAATGCTGCCAACACTTCCTTAGGTTCAGGACGAACGCGGAAGTCGGCGTGGGCTTCCGCAAAGGCTACTCGCCCTTCACGACTTATAACATAGGTTGCCGGGAGAGGAAGCCGCCAACTTGGTTCGCCATTTACAAAAGGTATATTGATAAGGATGGAGAGATAGTGCTCGCGGAGACACTCGGGCACGGTGTAAACCAGGCCGAATTTTTCAGCGAGGGCGCAGCCAGGGTCGGACAGCACGGGGAAAGGAAGCCGGTGCTGGTCGGCCATAAAGTCGTTCTGCCGCTGGTTTTGTGGGCCGATGGCGACCATGAGTGCTTCGCTCTCGCGGATTTGCCCGTATAGGTCGCGCCAGGCTTCTAACTCGGTGACGCAGTAAGAGCACCAGCGGCCGCGAAAGAAGTTGATAACCAAGGGGCCGAGGGCGAGCATGTCTTGGGAGCGGATTAGACGGCCTGTGGCGTCGTGTAACTCAAACTCCGGAGCCAGCGCTCCGACGGATAGGATGTGGTCCTCGATGCCGGTTGCGAATAACTCCTCAACGGACCGCTCACTTACAGCTAGCCGCTCCGCCTGTACTAACTGGCGGGTGTTGGAGGTAATCTCGTCAAGTTGGTCTTGAAGGGTCGTCACATAAGTTCCGTTCTTGTCTGCTTAGAGAGTGGAAGGTTTCAAAGCTATCGTCCGAACCGTTGTTTGCCGCCCATGCCCATCGCACCCATGCCGCCGCGCATCATGTTTTTCGCCAATCCACCTTTGCCCATCTGCTTGAACATTTTGGCCATCTGGGCGTATTGGCGGAGTAACTGGTTTACATCCTGAACCGTTGTGCCGCTGCCCTTGGCGATGCGCTTGCGGCGCGTTCCGGAGATGATTTCGTGGTTGCGGCGCTCCTTGGGAGTCATCGAATTGATGATGGCTTCAAGGCGCGTGAATTGCTTTTCGTCTACACCCTTCGCGGCCTGCTGCATTCCCGCAAACGGGCCGACCGAGGGCAGCATCTTCAAGATGCTTTCCATGGAGCCGAGCTTCCTGATCTGATTGAGTTGATCGCGGAAGTCTTCTAACGTGAAGCCGTCGCCGAGGAGGGCTTTTTTGGCGAAGTCCTCGGATTTCTTGCGGTCGAGCGTGGACTCGGCTTTCTCGATGAGCGACATCATGTCGCCCATGCCGAGAATGCGGCCGACAATTCTGTCGGGATGGAAGGGCTCGAAGGCGTCCGGCTTTTCACCGACACCGATGAACTTGATCGGTTGGCCGGTGACGTGGCGAATGGACAGGGCCGCGCCACCGCGTGCGTCGCCATCCATTTTTGTCAAGATGACGCCGGTGAGGCCGAGACGCTTGTGAAAGTCGGCAGCGGAGTTGACGGCGTCCTGGCCCGTCATGGCGTCGGCGATGAACAAGATTTCTGAAGGGTTGAGGAGTTTCTTAAGGCGCTCCATCTCGCCCATCAGTTCTTCGTCGATGTGCAGGCGGCCGGCCGTGTCCACGATGAGCGTGTCGCAGCCCATATTGCGGGCCTCGCGGCGGGCTTCGGAGGCCAGACGTTCGGCGAGCTTCGATCCGGCAGGCTCGCCCTTCTGATCGCCTTCGTAGAGCTTGGCCTCGATTTGCTTGGCGACGACCTTGAGCTGCTCGCGAGCGGCAGGGCGATAAACGTCCACCGAAACGAGCATAGGGCGATGACCGCCCTTCTTGAGCCATGCGGCGAGTTTGCCTGAGGTGGTAGTTTTGCCGGAGCCTTGCAAGCCAGCCATCAGAATGACCGAAGGCGGCTGCGAGGCGAATTTGAAGCGGGCCGTATCCTTGCCCAGCATAGCGATCAGTTCGTCGCGCACGATCTTGATGACCTGCTCGGTGGGCGAAAGCGCGGTCAGCACCTCGGCACCGACAGCCTTGACGCGGATCTGCTCGATCAGGTCGCGGACGACGTTGAGGTTGACATCCGCTGCGAGCAGAGCTACGCGGATTTCGCGGAGAGCATCGGCGATGTTCTCTTCAGTGAGCGTGCCCTGGCCGCGAAGAGTCTTGAAAGCGCGTTGGAGTTTGTCGGTGAGGTTTTCAAACATAGGTCAATCTCAAGTGTATCGCGGTCCTGCACCATCTGCTGTAGGCAGCGACCTGCGGCGGTGCAGCCACCTGCGGTGGGGCAGACGGCGCTTGCGCGCCATAAGGTTCGTGATCTCCCATCCTTTCTCCAGAAAGAAAGCGAAAGGGTCGATCCACGTCACATATGTTCGAGGTAGCCTATTCCGCCGGTGCGATCAAGTACTGCTCCAACTTGCTGTCGGGATAAGTGTAGGTGGTGAGGCTCAGCTTCTTGCCAGGGTAGACAATATCAAAGCCGCGGAAGGTCATACCGCCGCGCAATTCAGTCTTAGTCTGGTGAAAGGTGAGCGGCTCACCTAGCGGCTCAAGGCTGTCACGGTAATCGGCTACGGCTTCGGCTGTGAAGTAGTCGTTCAAGTTGGGAGCAAGGAGTGTGCGGTCGATGCGGCCCCGCTGCAGGCCGTGGAAGATTGCGATGGCCTGCTTTTCAGCGTCGGTGGGTGGGTAGTCTGCCACCATCGGGGAGGTCAAGTTGGCGATGGTGGAGGCAGCGCCGACGGCGTCCTGATTGGTGAGCACGGCCACGGCCACACCGTCGTCAATGAGCACCTCGTTGTCCGAAACAAAGCCGGAGACCTCGCCGCTATGCACGATTGCACGATGGCCGTTGTGGTCGCGGATGCCCACGCCCAGGCCGTACCGAGTGCCCTTGCCGTCCTTGAGTTTGACTTCGGTAAACATCTGCTTGTAACTCTCGGGCTTGAGGATGGTCTGTGCGATCAGGCTTTCATCCCACAGAGCTAGATCGTGGGCCGTCATAGCTAACTCGCCGGCAGCGAACATCCAGCCGCGGCCCTCCTTGGGCGCTGGGCGCAAGGGGCCGAGCGCGTGGCGATAGTAGGGCGTGGCGTCGGCTTGAGTTAGCTTGACCTCGTCCGAGTTCCACACAGAATGCATTCCCAGCGGGCGGAAGATGCGGTGAGTGAGAAAATCCATTAGTGGCTCGCCTGTGATCTGCTCGACGATGCGGCCGGCGATGACGAAGTTAGTGTTCGAGTACTGCCACTGAGTTCCCGGCTCGAAATCGAGCACCTTTTTGCCCCACGTGTCGATGATCTGCTGGGCGCTCTCCGGCTTGAGCATGGGAGTCATCACGTAATCTTCAGGCCAGTAATCCTGATAGCCGGAGGTGTGGGAGAGAATCTGCCGGATCGTGACCTCGTTGCCGCGGGTCAGGCCGGGAACGTACTTGCCCACCGCGTCGTCGAGCGAGAGCTTGCCGTCTTCCTGGAGCAGCAGAATGGCCGTTGCGGTGAACTGCTTGGAAATCGATCCAATCGAGTAGCGCATCTCTGGCGTGGCGTCTACAGCAGGAGAGGTCTCGGTGGCCAGACGCGCCTTGCCGTAGGCGTGAGTGTAAGCCAGTTTGCCGCCTTTGACGATGGCTACAGAGGCTGAGGGCACACCGGTTTGCTCAAGTACCTGAGCGACGATCCGGTCGATTTTGGTTTGGAGCGCGGGGTCGAGCGCGTTGATTGTCTGCGCCTGCGTGGCGGCGGAGACCAGCGCCAGTAACATAAAACTCGTGCAAACAAAAATTTTCGCAGGCTGTTTCATCGACACAAATCTCCTTGGCACGGGTTGCGCGCTGATAGATCCGACATCGCTAAGGTATCAGGCTGGAGGGTAGTGCTGTAGGCTGGCAGAGGTGGACCGAAGGGACTGCACACAACTCAAGCGGCGGGAGACGAAGATGGATCGGTTGATTGAAGGGCACAAGCGGTTTTTGGCTGAGGTTTTTCCCCGTAGGCGGGACCAGTTTCATCTGCTGGCGGAGATGCAGGCGCCGGAATGGCTGTTCATAACCTGTTCGGATTCGCGCGTGGTGCCGGATTTGATCCTGGGCACTGGGCCCGGCGATCTGTTCATTACGCGCAACGCCGGCAACGTGGTGCCCATTGCCAGCGCGGATGTGGACGGCGTGACGGCGACCATCGAGTACGCTGTCGAGGTGCTCAAGGTGAAACACGCCATTCTCTGCGGTCACTCGGATTGCGGCGCACTGAAGGCTGCCGTGGAGCGGAAGGGTCTGGAGGCTATGCCCAAGGCACGCCGCTGGCTGAGCCACATTGAGGGAGCTTTTACCCACCGCCAGCCGCTGAATCCGGCCGACGGAGAGCATGCCGAGCTAGCCTCACTGATTCGCGGAAACGTGGTTGCGCAACTAATGAATCTACGCAGCCAGCCCTCGGTGGCGCGGGCCGTCATGGAAGGCCGACTGACGGTGCACGGCTGGTACTACGACATTTTGACCGGCCGCATCGAGCAGTATGACGAAGAGATGAGGCGGTTCTTGCCGCTGGTGGGATGAATCTTTTGGGGTCCAGAACCGGACGATTCACTTTTTGTCTTCTCGCTTGAATGCTGGGTTGGTAGATAGTCCGGTAAGTTCGGATTTGACGGATGGGGGCGTGTCAGGCGAAGCGATCATGAACTCGATGTAATCGGCGGCGAGGGGATCGGTGCGTTGGAACGAACCGACGGACCAGCCGGCGGCTCCGTAGCCGACGGCGCGTCCAATCGCAGGGGTCCACTGCTTTGGCGGATTCGTAGATTTGCGAGCTTTGTCAAAATCGTCCCAGTCGGTGCGCCATTTGAGTGCGCTTGCGATTTGCTGTAAAGGGGCAAAATCACCCGTGGTGATAAACATCCCCCACAGCATGTCCTGGCGCACGCCAATGTCTTCCAGTTGGTTGAAGTCGTATGGATCGGGGAAGACAGGGTGCTTCGTGAACTTCTGCCGGTCCTCCTCACTCATCGTTTTGAGTATGGAGCCGATGTCATCACCGGCTTGGAGAAGGATAAGCAGCCCGTAAGCGCGGGTGAACCCGGTTTCGGTTGAGACCCTGGCCATAAAGTCCTTCGCGGCCGCTGGATTGGCCTTGAGTGCGGCGCCGAAAGTGGCAGCGGTACTTGCAAGGTTCCCCTGGTTATCCCGCATCCTTTTGTCGGCAGCGATTGCCTGTAGTGCCGGGAAAAGGCGCGCTGGATTCGGCTGCCAATGGTAGTGCATGAGGAAGTTGCTCACAGCTTCGGTGTCTTTGAATGACCGCTTGCTGCCTGTTTCAAAACTTTCGATCTGGATTTTTGCAGATTTCTGTTTCTGATGTCCGCTTGGAGTTTCAATTTCGCCTTCAATGACGGCGGATCCGTCCTGGGCGTCGGTTGGAACACACCAGTTGTCCGCCGATGCGCCCAATGAGGCCATCGTCGGGACAGGGTTCTTGATATCTGCCGCAGCCAAAGCCTGGGTAACAAAATCTCCCCCTTCCGGCTTGATCTGCTTGATTTGCGCCAGGGGCGCTAGAGGATGCTCTTGGTTTTGCCCAGAAAATTGGACCCGGAATGATAGTTTTGTCTTCTCCAAATAGCTATCGCGATCATCGCCCGTGGCCATAAGTCCGACGCGTATGCATTGTCCCGGGTTGAGCAAGGTGATACTCTCCGGCGCATTGACCAACTTCAGAGTGTGCGCCCATTGTTGCTGCACCACAGAGTCGATAAGAAGAACGAAATGCGCATCAATCTTTGCGGGCGTGGGTCTTTGCTTTTTAACTTCGACCTGACCTACAAGGAGCGAAGTTGCGCCGGTAAAGACCAGAAGGCCAAGAACAACAATCCTCGACTTTTGCATAGAGAGAATAGATTGGGCCGTGTGCATGATGGAAGCAGTAGACAGCAAACAAGGGCTAAATGCAAGCGGGCCGCGATTGATCTTCTCAATGCACCCCCGGCGGTGGCGCACCATGCTTAGCGGGCTTCTTGAAAAGCCACGCAGCTATGGCGCAGAAAAATGCCAGCAGCGCCGTCCAGCGGAAGACATCGACATAAGCCATGAGCGCGGATTGCTGTTCCATCATGCCGTAAACCAATCCCATGGAACCAGGACCGCCGCTGGCGGGGCCGATGTGGTGGCCGAGATAGCCGGCGATCATTCGGGACTTCTGCTGCAGAACCATATTCGACGGGCCCAGATGCGCTCCAATCTCAGTTTGGTGCAGCGCGGCGCGGCGAATCAGCGCTGTCGTAGCCATCGAGATTCCAATGGACCCGCCGATGTTGCGTAGCATGTTGAAAAGGCCCGTAGCATTCCCCATCTCCTCGCGAGGGATAGTTGAGGTGGCCATGGTGGCCAGCGGCACAAAGACAAAGCTGAGCGCAAAACCAGTGAGGGAAATAGGTATCAGCAGCGTATACGGGCCGATGTCGAGGTTCACCATGCCGAAGAAAAGAGCGCAAATGCCAAAGCCCACGAACCCTGCACAGAGCAGCTTACGGTTGTCGATGCGCGAACCGAGGAGGCCCACCACGGGCGAACCGATAAAGGAACCGACACCGCGCGGGAAGACGACCAGGCCGGCAGTAAAGGCTGTGTAGCCAAGCACCTCTTGATAATAGAGCGGCAGGATGGCGATGGTGATGTAAATGGCCATGCCCAGCATGGCGATCAAAAAACATCCGGTGCGGAAGTTACGGTCTCTGAGGACGTGCAGGTCCAACAATCCGTCGCGATGAGTCCAGGAGTGCCAGATCCAGAGCAGGAGCGACGTTACCAGCGCGGCGACGGCCCAGCGCACCCACAGTGCGCCGAACCAGTCGTCCTCCTGGCCCTTGTCGAGCACAATCTGCAAGGCGCCGGTCCAGACCATCAGCAGGCCAAAGCCGATGTTATCGAAAGGGCCGACCTTGGCGTTCTTGATGTAAGGCGGGTCGTGGACAAAGCGTGTGATCATGAAGACTGCAAGAATGCCGACCGGAATATTGATGTAGAAGGCATAGCGCCAACTGAAAGTATCGGTAAGCCAGCCGCCCAGAGTTGGTCCGATAACCGGAGCGACCACGATGCCGAGGCCGTAGGCGGCCATCGACATGGAACGCTTCTCAATGGGAAAACTTTCCAGCAAGATCGATTGCGAGAGCGGTTGCAGCGCGCCGCCGCCCGCCCCCTGCAATACGCGGGCCAGCAGGATGACGCCCAGCGACGGTGCAGCGCCGCAAAAAAATGAGGCGACGGTGAAGATGACCACGCAGGTGAGCAAAAAGCGCTTGCGGCCGAAGCGGCGCGCGAACCAGTTAGAGGCAGGCAGAATGACGGCGTTGGCTACCAGGTAGCTGGTGAGGACCCAGGTGGCTTCAGAGTTCGAGGCCGAGAGCGAGCCAGCAATGTAGGGCAGGGCGACAGATGCAATCGCCGTGTCAAGCACCTCCATGAAGGTGGGCAGCATTACCGAGACCGTCACCAGCCAAGGATTCACGCCCTGGGTCAGCGGATAGCGAGCGTGGGCGGCGGCCGTGGTCATAAGGAAGGGACGATTTGAGATTAAACGATTTGGGTGGGGTTGCGCTGAGTATGCGCGCATTGCGGAAAGTTGCGTGTCCTATTTAAAGCTGAAGTGAAAATGTTGTAGCCATTAATTGCTCTAACTCGTCACCGCGAAAGCCCAGTTATTTCCCAGAGAGAAGTTGACGATTGAGCAACACAGAATCGCGATACCGTTCGAGGCGAGCACGGGCATGTGGATCTCATGAACCAGTATTTGCATCAGCGCAAGATTCCCCAGCATGGAAACCACGCCATTGGAAAGATGAAAGCGCATGAACTGAGCGAGCAATGCGGAGCGATCGCGGCGGTCGCGCCATGTGTAGTACAGGTGACCTACGAAGTTATGCAACAACGCGAGCTCGATGGCCGCAGCCGTGGCAAAAAGGTAGTGGCCCGCAGTCCACCGGTTGATAAGAGCCAGTGCGGCAAGCTGCACAACCATCCCCATAGCTCCGACCAAATTGAACTTGCCCCAGCGGGTGAGAGTGTTCACGGCAACGGCTCCTGCCGGTAGAGTTCGGCCGTGTGACGGATGGTGACGACAATCGCCATTGCGAACATGCTGACGGCTGCAATAACTCCTCCCAGATCAAAGAGAAATATTCTATGTCCGAACAACGTCGAGTACGGACTGTGCAGCAACGCCAGGTTGCCGATGATCAGCAGAATACGAATCTCAGTTGGACCGAAGATGCTATGCGAAAGTTGAAAGCACGACAATGTGTATGTGGCAAGGTAACTCTCGCTCGACAGCAGTAGAAACGCCACTAGCATCGCGATCGCCGTCTGCCAGTGCAGAAATCCGGAGAAGCCGAGTCCACACATCAGCGCGACTGATCCAAAGACGTCAACCATGTGGTCCACATAGAACCCATAGCGCGGACGCTGCTGATGGCGCACTCGGGCCAAGGTCCCATCCATACTGTCTCCGAACCAGTTGAGCACGAGGCACAGAATTGCCAGAAGCAGCACCCAGCGGTTGTAACGCGACAAGGCGTAATATAAGCCAGCTCCTAACTGAGCACTTAGTCCGAGCAAGGTAAGCTGGTCCGAGCTGAGCCATTTCGGCGCACGCTCGGCCATCCACTGCAAGGCACGCTTCTCGATGGAAGCTGTCAGCGACTTGTTTACCCGGCGCGCCGGTGCAAATACGAATTGTTCATGCGTTAGAGCTGATTTCGCATTCATCTTTTCCCTTTCTTCATGCTTTACCCCGAGGTAATTCTTATTTTCTGCCCCCCGAAAACACTTATCGCGGCACTATCTCCGCAGTGCGTTGCAAGTGGAGCGCAAGGTAAATTCCAGCGATTCGCGCGGAACGCTATTAACAAACGGCCCAACCACCCAGCCCAGGCCGCTTGGAATGGAACGCGTGAGCGACACCGACTCGATTTGCATGTAAAGTCCGCCGTCTCGCTCCTCATAACTCCAATAGGTATTCTGGCGCCACAGAAAGCCGTGCTCCTGCTTGGAATTCAGCGCGCGTTCAGAGTTAGTGCCGGGCGAGTCGATCTCGGAGATCTGTGTACTTCGCGAGTTACTGTATCCGTGCTGCGTATCCAGCCGTCCAAAGGAGATGTCATAAGTCGTATCTAACACCACCGTGATAACGTGCCGCTGCCGTACCCGCATCCATGCCTGAAGACGATCACCTTGTTGCGTCAGAAGTTTTGCTTGGAGCACTTGCGGCGAATAGTGTTGCGGATAGGCGTTGAAATCCCTCATCAGCCGTTCAAAATCCGCAGCATTCGCTCCAGGGGCAAAGGCAGTCCCGCGCCAGTGGTGCAGCATGGCTCCGGGCAGGTCCGTGCCAGCCGAAGGCGTAAGCTGCTCGACGATCAACTCTCCCTGGCGCAGGCGTATCTTATTTTGTTGCCCAGAAGCCACAGGAGCCAGGAAGCCATTTTGTGACCGATGCTGCCCAGCAAGGCGTGACTCAACCGCATTGATATACGAGTAGAACTCTGAAACCGCAGCAGGCGCGGGCTCCCCCTCAGCAGGGCCGGAAGCAACCACAAGAGGCAACAGTATCAGTAGCCACTTGAGGACCGAGCCAACCGGGAATCTTCGCGAAACTACTGATTGGTCTTGCGTCATGAACAGCACCTTACTCCGCTGCCGCCGCCGAGGCAATGCATGGAACCTCATCTATTGAAGAATGTTTCTCGCCGTGCAAACTATTGTTTTCATTAGGTTTTAGAAAAGTTGTACATTGCGCAAGCGTTTTAGACTGAACTCGCAATCGGATACACTGGATCGTGAGACATGACCGACCCACCGTCAGTACGGCAATATCGCTTTGGAGTATTTGAAGCAGACGCTGCCATCGGAGAGCTTCGCAAACAAGGCATCCGCATCAAATTGAACGCGCAACCCTTCCAAGTGCTGGTTATGCTCTTGGAGCGCCCCGGCGAGGTGTTGACGCGAGAAGAAATCTCGAGCGCGTTATGGCCTGAAGGAACCTTCGTCGATGCCGAACACGGCGTGAACTCGGCGGTAAATCGCATCCGCGAAGCCCTCGGAGATACGGCCAGCAATCCGAGATTCGTTCAGACCCTGGCCCGTCGCGGTTATCGCTTCTTAGCTCCTGTTGAACAGATTGTCCGTAGCGAAAATCCGTTGCCGCCAAAGTCCGAGGTTCTGCCCCCGCTAGAACGGAATCAAGCCGCGAGAGAGCAAACGGCGCCTCCAGCAGAGCCTCAGACCAACCTGCTCGGCCGAATTCTGGCATCTCCCGAGGAGCTTCCGAAAGCCTCGTATCCGGTGGTGCAAACGCTCTTCGTTCTATTGCAGTTCATGTACATGAGCTTCTATATCGGGGCGCTGGCAAATCTGGCGGAGATTGAGGATCTCCTGTCGCCGTTGCCAAAACTCACCCAGGCGATGACTGTCCTCGTCGTCACTGCCGCGATTCTGATTCCTGTCCGCGCCTTCGTTCTCTCCGCCGTGCTCTTCCAAGCGCCTGGCGCGCGCGGAAAATTCCTCAAGCTCTGGCCGTTTCTCCTGGCCCTCGATGAGCTATGGTCGCTCTCGCCCTTCCTGCTCTTGCACCACATCAATTTCGGACTGGCATTGGCGTGCATGACACTTCTTGTCTACTCGCCCTTTGCTCAGCGCTCGCTGGTTTTGATGGGCGCCGGCGGGACGAATCGTGAAGTCTCACCCTCGATCCTCTGAACAGTACTCAGCTCATTGCTCATGAGCCATCGGCAAGCTGCGGACCATCGACAAGTGGCAGCCTGCCGGCGTGGCACCTCGGGAAGACTCGACCCGGAAGGTATGCCGTAGCTCAGGTTGCCGTGGCTCGGAAAACCACTTGATATTCCCCTCACCAACCGTGCGCAAATAATTAAATCTAAAAGCTTTAATTGGCGATTTCAAACATAAATCTGAATCCTTTAGGTTGCAAGGGCTCTTTTTGGGCATAGCCTGACAATAGTTTATGCTTCATCAATCAAATAAAGTTGACACTAATCCACTCAATGGTGCATCTTATGAAAGGTCGGAAAATTTATTCAGCAGGCAGGAAAATATGGCAAAGATTATCGGTATCGATCTGGGAACCACCAACTCGTGCGTCGCGGTCCTGGAGGGCGGCGAACCAAAAGTCATTCCAAATGAGGAAGGTGCGCGCACCACTCCCTCGGTTGTGGCCTTCTCCAAGAGCGGCGAGCGGCTGGTGGGCCAGGTGGCCAAACGGCAGGCGATCACCAACCCGGAGAACACCATCTTCTCCATCAAGCGCTTCATGGGCCGTCGTTACAACGAAGTGAACGACGAGATGAAGATGGTGCCCTTCAAGGTGATCGCGCAGGGCGACCACGTTGGCGTTCTGGCGCAGGGCAAGGAGTACACCCCGCCCGAAATTTCCGCCATGATCCTGCAAAAGCTGAAGAAGAGCGCCGAGGCCTACCTGGGCGAGACGGTCACCGAGGCGGTCATCACGGTCCCAGCCTACTTCAACGACGCGCAGCGGCAGGCTACCAAAGACGCGGGCAAGATCGCCGGCCTCGACGTGAAGCGCATTGTGAACGAGCCAACGGCGGCGGCGCTAGCTTACGGCCTCGACAAGAAGAAGGACGAGACGATTGCCGTTTACGACTTCGGCGGCGGAACGTTTGATATATCGATTCTGGAAGTGGGCGAAGGAGTCATCGAGGTCAAGTCCACCAACGGCGACACGCATCTGGGCGGCGACAATCTGGACCAGCGCATCGTCGAATGGCTGATTGCGGAGTTCAAGCAGGAGCAGGGCCTCGACCTTGCCTCGAAGGGCAACGAAATGGCCTTGCAGCGGCTCAAAGATGCCGCCGAGAAGGCCAAGATCGAGCTCTCGACAACCATCGAGACGGAGATCAATTTGCCCTTCGTGACGGCGGACGCGACGGGACCGAAGCATCTCGTGCGTAAGCTGACGCGGGCCAAACTGGAGCAGTTGGTTGGGGACCTGCTGGACCGCTCGCTCGAGCCATGCAAGAAGGCCATCGCCGACGCCGGCATTACCGTCGACAAGATCGACGAAGTGGTGCTAGTCGGCGGGCAGACGCGCATGCCAAGAATTCAGGAGATTGTGAAGCAGATGTTCGGTCGTGAGCCGCATCGCGGGGTCAATCCCGACGAGGTGGTAGCGATTGGCGCTGCGGTGCAGGCGGGCGTGCTGGCCGGCGAGGTCAAGGATCTGTTGCTGCTGGACGTGACGCCGCTGACCCTGTCGATCGAGACGCTGGGTGGCGTGGCCACGGCGATGATCCCGCGCAACACGACCATCCCGACCAAAAAGACCGAGACCTTTTCGACTGCGGCCGATTCGCAGACCGAGGTCGAGGTGCACGTGTTGCAGGGCGAGCGGCCCATGGCGGCGCAGAACCGGACGCTGGGCAAGTTTAAGCTGGCGGGGATTCCTCCGGCGCCCAGAGGCATTCCGCAGATCGAGGTGACCTTCGACATCGACGCTAACGGCATCCTCAACGTGACGGCCAAGGACAACGCCACCGGCAAGGACACGCGCATCACCATTACTTCGAGCTCCGGCTTGAGCAAGGAAGAAGTGGAGCGCATGGCCAAGGAGGCCGATGCACACTCAGCCGAGGATAAGGAGAAGCGCGAAGAGATCGAGGAGCGTAACTCGCTCGATGGCATGGTCTATAACATCGACAAGATGCTGAAGGACTCGGGCGACAAGATGCAAGGTGCTGAAGCGGCTCCGGTGAAGGCCGATGTCGAGACAGTTCTGGCCGAGTCGAAGAAGCTGCTCGAAGGTACGCCAAGCTCGAAGGAACTGAAGGCCCAAAACGAGAAGCTGACCCACGCCAGCCACAAACTCGCCGAGATTCTCTACAAGGTAAATTCGGCAAGCGCAGCGGCTGGAGCGGCAGCGGGCGCAGCCGAACCCGCCGCAGAGCAGAAGAAGGACGAAGGCGTAATCGACGCCGAGTACGTAGACGTAGAAGACAAGAAGTAGCATTTGCCATGCAGGCAGCCCCGCCTTCGGCGGAGAAACTTCGGGGTGGGCGATGTAACGTCGCCCACCCCGATTTACTATTACCGATGCACTGTCATCTACCAATGCACTGTCATCCTGAGCGAGCGAAGCGAGTCGAAGGACCTGCTTCTTGCTGGAAGCGCTGAGTATTTTGACGGAAGGGTAACAGATGGGACAATATGATTCGCCCGCTGAGGCCGCGCTTGCCCGCATCAAGAGTGAGAGCCTGTCATCCTCATCCGTTGATGGCGCGGTCGAAAAGGTTGCGACTCTTGGCGGAATAATTTTGGAAGCAATAGGTTTTACTGGTGCTTCTTCATCAGTCAGATTTCTCTCAACGCTCAAGAGCCTTGCCGCGAACAAAGACGAGGGCAATCTCATTTACTTCGGAGAGGCGCTCATTGATGATATTCGGCGCTTGTATCGGCTCTATGAGGGTCTGAAACAAAGATTCGATGAACGCATTAATTCGTCGGAGTTTACTGCAGTTGTCGCAAATGCAACCCTTCATATTACGCGAACGAACGTCGAGAAGAGGCTCAAGCGGCTTGCACACCTCATCGCCAACGGTGTGAAGGAAGGCGATCTTGAGCCTGAGAGCCTTGATGACATGATGCGTGCGGCCGTGGAACTGAAAGAGTCAGACACTGTGCTCTTAGGTAAGATTTATGAATCCCAAAAGTCTTTGCTGAAACAATCAAGGTTGCATCCCAGCAATTGGTTCGGGCTGGTACAGACATATTGGAATCAGTTTGTTGACTCTGGGGCGCTGGACGCATCGAAACATCTTGCTTATCGGAGCTCGTTCTCGCGCCTAGAATCGCATGGACTGATTCAAAAGTTTCGTGAGATCAGTACAGCCGGCGTTGGACTGGAGCATTATGCCCTCTTAGAAGAGGGATTGAAGTTTTATGAGGGCTTGCAAGAAATTGCAGCACAACAATGAGGCGGAGGCCGACACTATGAACGCAAAAATTGCCGACGGCATTCTGAGCCAGGTGCACCACCCCTCGATGTTGAGAGTTGGGAGAGCACAAACCTTGACCACACCGAGACCGACATCCGTACCCGATAGGCCTTCGCTTAGCTCTGCGGCCTCAAGCGTCACTTTTCCTGCGCTCTTTGCAGAGAATTGCCTTTTGCCGGCGCACACTGGAAGGAGTCAGCAGTCTGGAGTGTCGAGGACGCGGTCTGCTGAGTTCTGGTCGCCAACCAGTACCCCCCCTCCCCCCCTATTTATATTTCTTCTTAACCCTAAAAATTTGCATATGATTTTAAGCTACATGGAATCAATACCTTCCGGTAATTTCCTGCCAAAAACACAAAAATCTGGATTTGCAGATAATTCGCAATCGTCTGCAGTCAACTTGCGTCGATCCGCTGGTGATCGATTGCCAACCGGAAAAGATACGGATTTCTCGAACAAGCATGAAAGATTAGCAGTCTCTACAATTAAGTCGGCACCGATGCGCACCTCAATTGCAAGGAACTAGAAGACAGGGAGAATCGCGTAACGAGGAAACGAGTCCAAAGAAACCATGGCGACAACGACAAATAAGGACTATTACGGCACGCTTGGCGTGAAGAAGACGGCAACTCCGGAAGAGATTCGCAAGGCCTTCCGCAAAGCTGCGCGCAGTTTTCATCCGGACGTGAACCCAGGCGACAAGCGAGCCGAGGAGAAGTTCAAAGAGATATCCGAAGCCAATGACGTTCTGAGCGACGAGAAGAAGCGCAAGATCTATGACCAGGTGGGCTTCTACTCCGACCAGATCGACCCTGCGCAGGCTGAGGCGTATGCGCGGCAGGGCAGCGGGCAAGGCAGTCCGGGTCCGGTGGACTTCGGCGGCTTCGACTTTTCAGGCTTTCAGGGCGGACCGGGGAAGCATCCAAGTCAGCAGGCGGGCGTGGGTTCGCAGGCAGATTCTGCTTCGTGGGGCAGCTTCAAAGACATTTTTTCCGGCATCTTCTCGGGGGCGCAGCAGCCGCAGCGACCGAGGGGTCCGCAGCCGGGGACTGACCTCGAATACCAGGCCACGGTGGACTTCTGGACGGCGATTCGCGGCGGTCAGGCGCGGCTCGAAGTGCATCGCCAGGAGACGTGTCCCACTTGCCACGGGCAGGCTTCGACCGGAGGGCCAGTGCAGTGTTCGGAGTGCAACGGCACGGGTCAAGTGACGCAGATGGGCGGGCGAATGAAGTTCAACATTCCGTGTCCTGGGTGCAACGGTACGGGCCGGACCTCGAAGGAGTGTTCGAGCTGTCACGGCGAAGGCGTGGTCAACCGCACGGAGACGGTCGAGTTTCGCATCAAGGCCGGGACACGCGACGGACAGCGCATTCGCTTGCAGGGCAAAGGCAACGCGGGGCTGAACGGCGGACCGGCTGGCGACCTGTTTCTCATCGTGCGTACTGGAACGCATCCGGTCTTTACGCGGGTGGGCGACGACATTCAATTGACGGTTCCAGTGACCGTGCCCGAGGCTTCGCTCGGAGCGAAGGTAGATGTACCGACGATCGACGGCCGCGCGCAGTTGAAGATTCCTCCCGGCACGCAGAGCGGACAAAAGCTGCGTATGCGCGAGCGGGGCGTGGAGAGCGCGCAGCACCCCGGCCAGCGCGGCGACGAAATTGTGACCGTGGATGTGTTGGTTCCCACGCTAGCCGACGAGCGTAGCCGCGAGATCATGCGCGAGCTGGCCAAGCTGAATAACCAGGACCCGCGCGTGGCGCTGTTCGATAAGCTGTAAGGCGGCGATTTGAGCAGCACAGCGCTAACCAATTAAGGTAAGCTGATTTGAGTAAACCCATGGCCGCAAAACGTAAGTCAAAAGGCGCGTATATGATCTCGGCGGTGGCCGAGATGTACGAGATTCACCCGCAAACGCTGCGCCTCTATGAGCGCGAGGGACTACTGAAGCCGTCGCGTACCGAGGGCAACACGCGGCTCTATACCGACGAGGACATAGAGCGGCTGGAGTTCATCCTGAATCTGGCGCGCGACCTGGGCGTGAACATCGCGGGCATCGCTATCATCCTGCAGATGCGGGAGCGCATGGAAGAGATGAACCGGCAGATGCAGAGCTTTGTGGAGTACGTGCGCACGGAAATGCTGGCGCACTTTCAGCAGACCGCGCCCGGTTCAGGAGCGATTGTGCCGATACGCAAGCCGGGGGCGGTGGCCAAGTCCACAACGGTTGGCCGCAAGCCGTAGAGCGCTTATCGGACCGGCGTTGTTACTTCTGGTTTTTCGGATAACTTGCGCAGTCTTCCTTCAGGTAGTAACTCATAGGGATCGCCGCGATAGCGCAGTTTGCGCGAGCCGAAGTAACTTCTTACCCAGAAACAGAAACCCATGAAGTCGCGCAAAGGATAGAGCCAGGCCTTGCGGAGGGCCGCGCGGTCGTTGACCACGCAGCCGGCAACAAGCAGGCAAAGCAGAACGCGATCGAGGATGGTGAAAGCCAGCAGGCCGAGACCCAGAGCGAGATGGCCTGCGGCGCTGAAGGTGGCCAGCCCCAGCAGGCCAAAGGGAATGGCATAGGTCAACACCTCGCCAAAGTGTCCCATGGGGCGGGAAAAGCGCGTGCTGGTGGACCAGCCCTGCTGATGCGCGATGCTTTTCTTGAAGGCGGCGTTGAGAACATGGTGCTCGACTATATAAGTCGACAGTATTACAGTTTCTCCAGCTTTGGCGGTCCAGTTACCTAACACGAAGTCGTCGGCATAGTACTGCGCGACCTCTTTATATCCACCGATTCTCTCGACGGTACTTTGGCGCATCACCATTGAGGGGCCGAGCGCGAAGTGCATCCCTTCGAGCATATCGGCGACCAGCACTCCGGAGGTCATCTCGATGGACATGCCCATGGCTTCGAGTTGCGCCCAAAGTCCGTGACGAGTGACACCGCGGTAGAGGCAAGTGACCATGCCTACTTTTGGATCGATGAGTGGCTGGACCACGGAGGCAAGATAGTCCGGACCGACGCGCACATCGCTGTCAGAGGCCACAAGGATGGGATATCTAGCCTCGCGGCGCATAATCTCCAGCGAGAAAGTGCGCGCATTGGGCCATGGAGGCTCGCCGCAGGTAAGAATGCGCGCCTTCACCTGCGGATAACGTTGGGCAATCCGGCGAGCTGCTTGCAGGGCCAGGTCGTCGCTGTGACGCGCGCAAAAGAGTATCTCGAACTCCGGATAATTCTGCTCGAAGAAACTAGTGAGGTTCTGTTCGAGATCCGGCTCATCGCCATGCACAGCTTTCAACACGCTCACCGGTGGCAGAAATGCGGGCGTCGTGGCGGCGGCTGCGCGGCGGCGAAAGCGGAGGACACCGGCAGCAACCAACAGGCTGTAGATGGTGGAGGTGATCACTCCAAAGACGGCAAGCGCACCCAGAGCGAGAGAAACGATGTGGCCGAAGGTCATGGTGGTGTGGTCTGTCTCAAAGCCCGTCTTGCACGCGATCCACTATCCCCGGAGCTTTGGACAGGTATAGAAGAAGCCAAGAAAGCAGTGCACCAATGGGAGATTCTACTATAGCGGCCGGTCGGTCCACAGCGCCTTGTCGGCGATGGATTGGACAGAGTAGAGGCGGCCGGCCAGTAGTTGCTCGGCTTTGGATTGGTTGATGTCCTGGGCGAAGAGCCACTTGCGTTCGCCTGTGCCCCAGATTTTGGAGAGCTGATCTTCGCTTAGGAAAATCTTTGGCGCGTCCGGGTAGCAGGAGCCCCACAATAGCGACGAGCCTTCACCGTGCGGTGAGCACTGTTCGCCTACGAGCAGGGCCGGCTTGCGGAAGAAATCGTGCGCATAAAAGACGACCGAGGAGGCGTCGGACTGGTCGCCGAAGATGATAAAGGAGTCGGCGGGCGAGCCTTTTTGCAGGATGGTGTCAGCCAACTGTTTGGAACTGAGCATGGGTTCGAAGCGAGCGAAGGCGATGTGGGCGGCGATCAAAAAAACTGCGGAGGTAAGAGCTACGCTGACGGTGGCGGCGAGGTGCTTTTTCTTGAGTCGCAGGAGCCAGCCCAAGGCGGGACCAATGAGAAGGGCGATGGCGGCCAGGATCGCGGGGAGACGCAGAGCGGCAAACGAGGGGCCGGTTAGATCAAAGAGGTGCGACATGGACAGCGTGTAGCCGCCGACTCCGCGATGCGCCAGTAAAGTGCCGATGTCAGAGACGAAGGGCAGGTCGCGCGACTCCCACAAGCCCCAGCCTAAGGCTGCAGCTACCAGCAGGCCGACGACGGCAAAGACGGCATGTACACCGGTGAGCCAGGCGGTCGAGAGTAGAGGCCTTCTGCTTTCCGGATGGCCAACCGCGTCGCGATGTTCCTCTATTCCTGTCAGCACGCCGGCAATCAGGAGAAAAAGTGGGGGCCAGGCGGGAAAGGTGTAGTACTCCTGGTTGGTGGAGAGAGAAAAGAAGAGCAGAATGAAGGCAGCAAAAAGACTCAGCAACCAGATTGTGTGTGCCCGGAATCGGCGTCCGAAGGCAGAGTTGGCTGCATCTTCGTGGGCGGCGAGGCGCGGAGAAGAGTTCGCGATCTGGCCTGTCTCGTGGCGGAGGTGCTGCATCCAATTTCGGCGGGTCTTCCAGGCCAGCGCAAAAAGGGCAGGGAAAAACAAGCTCCATGGAAAGAGCCAGACCAGATGCAGCAGCCAATAGGCGGCAAAGGGCAGGCGGTTGTAGTCGTGGGGGAAGCGCGCCCCGGTAAACCGGAAGACGTGCTCGTTGAGAAAGTAGAAATACCAGAAGCCGTGGACGTTCCCGGGGGTGGGATGATTGCCGATGGGGTGTCCCTGGTCGGGGTTGGCGAGGCCTGCCAGAATGTGCCAGGGCGCGGCGATGGCCAGAAACAAGATCAGCCCGGTGACCGGCTTCAACTGTCGCCAACGCGGCCACTGGCCAGTCACGAAGAGAAATGGAAGGGCAGCGGCGCCAAAGAAGATGGGTGCAATTAAGCCCTTGGTTAGCACCGCTAGCGCCAGCGCCGCCCACATTGCATAAAAGCGGATGGGGCGGTTGGACTCGAAGCCGGTGATCAGACAGTAGAGCGCAAGCAATAACAGAAAGCTTAGCAGCGCCTCGGGGATTGCGAAGCGGGTGAAGAGAAACGGCCCGACGGATGTGAGCATGCCGAGAGCAGCGTAAAAGCCGGCGCGGCGTCCCCAGGCACGGCCGGCCCACAGCCATCCAATCCAGGCGCAGCCCAGCAGAGCCAGAGCATTGGGCAGATGGGTGGAAAAAGCGTTTTGTCCGAAGACACGATAAAGCGCAGCATCGAGCCAATAGGGCAAGGGCGGCTTTTCCAGATAGCGGATGCCGTTGACCTTCAGCGTTACCCAGTCGCCGCTCTCGGCCATGTGCTGCGCGGCCTGGGCGTGGCTCGCATCTACGTCATCCAGCAAAGGCGGCGTAAACAGCGAGGCTAAGATTACGGCGGCAAAGATGGCCGCCAAAAGCGCCCATGCAGCCAGCGCAGAGGGCACTTTTGGCGGGCGAGCGAGTGGATTGGTCTGGCTTGTCATCGCGGAGCAGGTAGTCAAAGAAAGAATAGCAGCCGGGCTTCCACCCCAACCACGAAGACCCGTAGCCGGCGAGCGCAGGTTCAAGGAGCAGCTAGCGGCTAAGCCAAGGAATACGCTTGCAATTAACCGGCGAATGTTGAAAATCCATAAACAATTAGATTTTAAGATCGTCTAACGCGCCAGATAGCGGTAAGATTTTGCTCAGCGGAAAAAGGACTTCTCCATGCAAAGCTATCGTCTGTTTTTCTTCGCCAGTACACTTTTGGCCGTCAGCCGCGCGCTTTTCAGTGTGCCCGCGTTGGCTGCCACGCCGTTTGCCATCACGGCCACCAACGTTAGCATGGCTTCAACCGGTGAGGTCACCACAGGTGCTGGCGGCGTCACCTCGATCGCCCTAGGTAGCAGCCAATTCATCGTCACAGGGATTCCTGCTGCCGGCACGGTAACCATCAGTTGCCAGTACTCGGGTTCCGTCACTATGGCTAAGATACCCACTTTTTGCGGGACCGTGGGAGCGCCGGGGATACCGGTGCAAGCCGGCGAGACGACATTCACCGGAGCCGTCGAGTTTGTTCCATGTGGTCTGACGATTCCCAGCCTTGGGAAATTACGCGGCGTGCCGCACCCTTCGAGCCATCTGCCCGCAACTGGCTTGGTTCTGGCTGGTGCGTTGATGCTGGGATTCGGTATCCAGCGCAGGGCGCCGCGCTGGCTGGCGCTGAGCCTGTTTTCGGTAGGGGCACTGGCTAGTCTGACGGCCATCAGCGCCTGCGGCGGCAGCGGTAACGGGATGACTCCGGGAACCTATCAGTACATGATCTCGGCGGGGTTTAACGAAACCGGCACCGCCGCAATCCAGAGTGCGAGCACGAATATCAACCTCACCATCGTGCCGTAGGACCAAGCTGAGCCGAATCAACATTTCCAGTTACTTCGTGCCACTTACTCCGGGAACGTGCGGAAGGTGCAGTGCGTAACTCTGGACTTATGAGATTTGCGCGTATTTTTCTGCGCTGGGGCGCGGTTCTTGCAGGAGTTTGGATCGTTCTCTGCGTCGCTATCGGCATTGTGGCTTCGTATTGGGCGTCGCATCCGTGGCGGCGCGCGCTGGGACCCGAGGCGGAGGCGCGAGCTACAGCAGTCGCAACACGGAATCATGCGGAACTGGCAAATGTGGCCGTCACAGCGAAGGACGGAACGATGTTGCGCGGATGGAGCATCCGGCCCTTGCGTAGCAATGGCGATGCGGTGATCCTGCTGCATGGCGTGGCGGATAACCGGATGGGCATGCTGGGCTATGCCGATCTGCTACTGCGCCATGGCTACACAGTGCTGTTGCCCGATGCGCGGAGGCATGGGTCAAGCGGCGGCGAGCTGGCAACGTACGGAATCAAGGAAACCGGCGATCTGAGGCTCTGGTACGACTGGATCGAGCATGCCGAGCGGCCGCACTGCATCGATGGGCTGGGGAACTCAATGGGCGCCGCGCTACTGCTCGAATCTCTTCCGGCTGTGCCTGGGTTTTGCGCGGTGGTTGCCGAGTCACCGTTTGCAAACTTCAGAGAAGCGTCCTATGACCGGCTGGCGGAGAGGCTGGATGCTGGGGCGTGGTTGGGGCGCACACTGTTGCGTCCGGCGGTCGAGACTGGCCTGCTCTATGCGCGTTGGAGATACGGAGTTGATCTGGAGCAGGACTCGCCGGAGAACGCAGTGGCGGCAAGCAGCATTCCCGTCCTTCTGATTCATGGCCTCAGAGATAGGAATCTTCCTCCGCGCCATTCGGAGATGATTGTGGCGCACAGTTCTACGCGAAAACCCGCGGTGGTATTGTGGGAGCCCGCGGAAGCCGGTCACACAGGCGCGGCTGGAGCGAAACCTGCGGAATACGAGCGCAGGGTGATTGGCTGGTTCGAGAGCCATGATGCGGCTGGGCAAGCTGCGGAAAGAAATTAAGGTTGGATGCCGTCCGCGCGGGATGCGCGTTAGTGCTCCAGCCGAAATTGGGAGACGAGATTCTGCAGCTCGACTGCTAAACGGGAAAGGTCGGCGCATGCCATGGCGGAGTCCTGAGTGCCGCTCGTGGAGAGCTCGATTACGCGGGCAATCTCGGCCATGGTCCGATTTACTTCTTCTGTCGCCGCCGACTGCTGGGTGGATGCAGTTGCGATCTGGCTGATCATATCCTTTACGTTGTCAGACGCCTGAATAATGCCGGTAATGGAGGCACCGGCGCGAGAGACGCTCTCGGCACTATCGTTTACATGCACGATCTCGGCCTTGATCGATTCCACAGCCTTCTTCGCTTCGTTCTGGATGTTTGCGATCAAGCCGCCGACCTCACGCGTGGCTTGGCCTGTTCGTTCCGCGAGCCGACGTACCTCGCCTGCTACGACGGCAAAGCCGCGGCCCTGTTCTCCGGCGCGAGCTGCCTCGATGGCAGCATTCAGTGCAAGCAGGTTGGTCTGCTCCGCGATTTCGCTGATGACGGAGATGACCTTGCCGATCTCGTTGGAGCTGCGAGCCAGTCCTTCGATCTGCTCTCCGGTAGTGCGGCTGGCATCGGTCAGGTTGCGCATAGAGGAGACAGTTTGACCAACCACCTGTCCGCCCTGGTGTGCTTCTTGCCGGGCGTCGACGGCACCCTGTGCTGCACGGGAAGCGCTGGCGCTGACCTCGGCGATTGCCGCCGACATCTCATGCATGGTGCTGGCGATCTGGTGGCTCTGATTTTTCTGTTCGTTGGCGTTCTCGAACAACTGCTGAGAAGAGGATGAAAGTTCCACGGCAGCGCTTGCCACAAGTTCTGCGTTCCTGGCCACGGAATGGATGGTTTGACGAAGGGTGTTCTTCATGCTGTTGAGCAGGGCGCCGCATCTGCCAATTTCATCCAGGCTTTTGACTTCCACGTCGTCAATCGAAAGGTCGTTTTCCGCGATGGCCTGAATTGTGGTCATCATTCGGGAGACGCGTACCGTGATGTTGCGTGCGATGTAGGTGGTCATAACAAAGCCCACAATCAGACCCATGAGGACGAGAACGAGCATCTGGATTTTTGCTCTTGATTCTGCAGCTTGTTCTTGCTGGCGGGCGGCTGCCTCCAGGTCAGTTCCTCTTTTGGCGAGAGCTGCCAACGATTGCACCATCTGGTCGTGCAACGCTACGGTTTGCTGATCGTTCATGAGTGCGACCGCATCGTTGGCCTTCCCGGCACGCGCCAACTCGATAACGTTATCCATCTTCTCGTGGTAAGCGTCCGATACCTTTCGTATCTGGGCGAACATCTGCTTTCCCTTTTCGGAATGGACCTTTGCTTCCAGGCTGGAGAAGTCGTCTGCCAGTAGATGAGTGTTGTTTGCGTACCGTTCCAACTCCTCTTTCCGGCTGCTGTCGAGGATAAATCCACGCAAATTGGCCTTCTGGTCGTTAATGACGCAATCGATATCCCGGTTGACGAGTAGCGAATGCGCCTTTTCCGAGGAATCGGCCGACAGTGTGGCCAATTTATTGAGCGTGAGATAACTTGCCGCGCCCACAACCACCAGGACCAGCATGAGCGTTCCGAAGCCTACGGCCAGTTTTATTTTCAGACTCAAGTTATTCATGGTGCCATCTCCAGTAAGGTAAAGGGAGCATCTTAGAGCGAAAAGGCCCGCCGTGGAATACGCGACTCGGCCTACTCTTTTTTCCCGAATGCAAGCGGAAATCCTAACTCGAACCAGACGGAACTGCCGCGCGGCTTGTTTTCGACCAGCGTATCGTGGGTGTACTTGAACGCGAAGACGTTGTGCCCTCCGAAAAAGAAACGGGCTTCGGGGCCAATGGCGAAGTCGCGGCCGCGATTGCCGCCGGCGACTGCTGTTCCATTCGATTGGTCGTCGGTGACTTGCTTATAGAGATACCCGTTGACGCCGAGAGAGGCTTTCTTCGAGACCGCTCTCATGCCGGAGTATTCCCAGGTCAGCTCGTTTCCGCTGCGATACTTTGTGCTTCCATCTTCAAAGTTCACGATGTAATCCACTTTGGAGCTGGCCTCCCACACGGCCTTCTTTGAAAGATAGGTGAAAGCTCCAACCGGTCCGGCGGCAAAGTTATGTTGCCCGATGTTGAGTGTGTCGGTGTGATTGTAGGGGGCTCCGGGAAGGAAGAAATCAGCCTGGTAAAACCAGTGCCAATCACCCTTGTGATACGCCACTCCAAAGGGGACGAGATCGACATTGCTGAGGCCGAACTTGTCGTATTTCCCTGGGAGAATGTGCAGCTGCTGATAAATGAAAGGAATCGCAACGGTGCTTTCCACCATTCCACCCAAAGCGGGAACGCCCCAATTGTGAACGACTTTCACCGCATTGGCGAAGACCCTCACCTTGAACTCCGGCGCAGAGCTGCTGCCCACCGGGTTATCCACCTCGTTTGCGGAGTAAAGAATGCTGAAGGTGAAAAGCCCTGTTGCTTTGGGAGGCGGAATCATGCCCTGCAGGACAGTTTCCGCTCCCACGGGGTAAACACATGCGCCATTTTCGGTGGCGCGCGCTGCGACGCTCAACACCATTCCTGCGATGAAGCACCCCATAAGGCAAAGGCCGATGCGCTTGCCTGTTCCCGAAGTTGTTGATTTCCCGAATTTGATGGACATCAGAGTCCCTCCCAGTCGTTTCTATTGGCAACGGATGGCTCTTCGTTTCGTCGCACTGTGACAACAGCGAGGCTTAAAACGGGATCGCCAGGATAGCTGCGACGTTCATCGGCAGAAGCAATGAGCGCGATAGAAGAAAAATTGCATGGGTCCGAATCTTCGTTAGCGTAGGCCAAAGCTTGCCGGTCGCGCCTCGGCGGCTTGACCCGCTGCGGAGAGTGGGTCCGGTCGTGTATGTTGGGCCAAGAGCCAATTTTCATTTTTCGGAGTGCTGTCCTTATGCCTGCATTCGCCGCCATCGATATCGGATCCAACTCGTGCAGATTAAAAATTGCCAAGGTTGTGGCGCACCGGCTGAAGACGTTGCACGAGGATCGCGAGGTTACACGGCTGGGAGCGAGCGTCTTCGAGTCCGGTCTGATTTCCCCCGAGGCGATGGCCTCGACGCTGCAGGCGCTCAAGCGATTTCAACGGGCAGTTCAGTTTCATGGGGTGGACCAGATTCGGGTGGTGGCCACCTCGGCCATGCGCGACGCGCGCAACGGGCCGGCTTTTCAGGCGTGGGTGAAGGCCGAGACTGGCTGGGCAATCGAAGTCATCTCCGGGCTGGAGGAGGGGCGGCTGATTCATTTGGGCCTGATGGGGCTGGGCGTGGCTGGCGCTGAACCGGGAGCGGCGGGCCGCGTGCTGCTGGTAGATCTGGGCGGAGGAAGCTGTGAGATTACGCTTTCCGAGCGCAAGCACATCAAAGAAACCGTCAGCCTGCCATTGGGCGCGGTGCGGCTTACCGGAGAGTTTCTGCATGGCGACCCGGCTCCGGTCGAGGGATTGGCGCGAATGCGGCAATTCATCACGCGCGAGCTGCGCAGGGTCCACCGCAAGATCCTGCCGGAGACGGTCTCGCTGGCGATTGCCACTTCGGGCACGGCTGCGGCGCTGAGCGAGGCAGTTGCGTCGATGACCAAAGGCGGAAACGGGAAGGCAGGCAAGTCGCCGGGCAAGTCATCGAGGAAGAAGTCCGCAAGTAAAACGGGCAGCAAGGGCTTGGCTTTTGCGCTGAACCAGAAGCGCTTTCAGACAATCTCCAGCGCGCCAGCGTCGGGAATTGCCCATTCGCGCGAGGTGCGCAAGCTGGCTGGGAAGCTGGCCACAATGACGCTCGCCGAGCGCGCGACAGTGCAGGGCATCGGGCCAAGGCGGGCGGAGATCATAGTGGCTGGCGCGATGGTTTTTGCCGAACTGTTGGAGAGCTTCGGTCTGTCTGGCTTCCGTTACTCGCCGCTGGGATTGCGCGATGGCATTCTGGCCCAGATGCTGGCCGAGCAGGATGCACGCGCCACAGCCCATCGGGAATTCGAGCATGAGCGCTGGGAGAGCGTGCTGGCCACGGCGCGGCGCTACGGGGTCGATACCAAGCATGCCGAGCCGGTGCGCGCCCACGCTGTGCAGCTTTATCGCGCGTTGCAGTCGCTACACCAGTTGCCGCCCGAATACGAGAGTTGGTTGGCTACGGCCGCCATGCTGCGCGACACGGGTAAGTTCATCAACCACCAGGGTCATCACCGGCACACGCAGTACATTGTTTCGAGTTCGGAAATCTACGGTTACACACCGGTGCAGCGAACGGTGGTTTCAGCGATTGCGCGCTATCTGGGCAAGAGTCGCCCGCAACCTGGCGACCGCGCTCTGCGCAACATTCCGGTTGACGAACATCCGCATGTACATAGGGCGGTGGTGCTGTTGAGGCTGGCCGTCGCGCTCAATCAGGACCGCGCTAGCGACGTGTTGCGAGTGGCGGCCAAGGTCTACCCTAAGCGAGTTTATTTGGAGTTGGAGCCGGGGCGGACGGGCGCGGAGTTGGAACTGTGGTCGCTGCGCAAGGAGGCTGATTACTTTCTCGAAGTTTTCGGACGCGAACTCTTTTGCACGCTGGCGTAGATGGCCCGAGCCGAGCGAGGATCGACGAGCCACCGCAGGAGCGGCGGATGGCGGTCCAGATCGATGCGTGCCACAGAGCCCTTTCTCATGCGGACGGCGGCGGCGCCATTGCCGGTGATCAGGCGACCGAGAAATTGAAATACGTTGGGGTTGTGGCCCACGGCCAGCACGCCCTCGCAGCCTGCATACTTGGCTAACATATCTTGAAATTCGGTGTAATCGGCGCCAGGCGCGAGCGCCGGACTGACTTCAACCCGGGCCTCGTAACCTAACTCCGTGCCCACAAACTGCGCGGTTTGCAGGGCGCGCTTCAAAGGGCTGGAGACGACCACATCCACCTGCACCTTGAGCGCGGCCAAGACCCGCGCCATCAGCATGCACTGCTCCTTGCCTTCCTTGATGAGGGCTCGTTTGTCGTCGAGAAGCGGATTCCCGCGCGACAATCCGGCATTGGCATGACGCATGAGGTAAAGGTTCATGGGGGACGTTCCGGGGCTAGGCGGTGAAGGGGTCTGCCAGCTCCTCGAAGTTCAATATTAACACGAATGTAACGTTACGGTTGGAGCGCCGTGTCGACTGAGGTTACCACAGTGCTGAATCGGCGAGGCTTGCGGGTCGATGGGCGCTCACTGGCGGGAGCATTGTCCTTCGTTGCAGCGGGCCTGTCGGCAACGGGTTTCGGAATGGCGTCCAGTTCCGCCTTGCCCTCAGCCAACTGCATGAGAAAGTCCTGGCAGGCGAAGGGTTTCGCGTCCTTGAGCAATTTGCTGGCGCGCAGATAGCTGCCGTCGGGCTGCTGCAAGCGGGCCTTGATGGTGTCGGCTAGATAGGCGGGCAGAATTTCATCGTGAATGCGGGCCAGGGCAGCTGGGTCGCGGACCGGGAAAACCACCTCGCAGCGCTCGAACAGATTGCGCGGCATCCAATCGGCTGAGCCAAGATAAATTTCGTCATTGCCGCCGTTGGCGAAGTGAAAGATGCGCGAGTGTTCGAGAAAGCGGCCGACAATGGATCGAACCCTGATTCGTTCCGAGAGACCCTTGACGCCGGGGCGCAGAATCGAGAGGCCGCGGACGATCAGGTCGATCTCGACGCCTGATTGCGAGGCCTGGTAAAGAGCCTCGATTACCGACGGTTCGAGGAGGGCATTCATCTTGGCGACGATGTGGGCGGGGTGGCCGGCCTGGGCATGTTCCTGCTCGCGGCGAATGAGGCCAAGAAAGCTCTCGGCCATAGTCAGGGGCGCAACCAGGAGCGGGCGATAGTCGTCGATCTCGGCGTGGGCAGTAAGGTAATTGAAGACCATGTGAACCCGTTCGGTGATTTGCGGGTCGGAGGTGAGCAGGCTCAGGTCGGTGTAAAAGCGAGCGGTGACGGGGTTGTAATTGCCTGTGCCTAAGTGGCAGTAGCGTCGAGTTTGGCCGTCTTCGTCGCGGCGCACCAGCAGGGCCAACTTGCAATGAGTCTTGAGGCCGACCACGCCGTGGAAGACCTGCACGCCGGCGTCCTCCATGCTGCGTGCCCAGCGGATGTTCGATGCCTCGTCGAATCGGGCCATGAGCTCGACGACCAGAGTGGCCTCCTTGTTGGCCGCGGCCTCGATCAGCGCACTAAAGACGGGCGAGTCGCTGCTGGTGCGATAGAGGGTTTGCTTCATGCTGACTACGGCGGGGTCCTCGGCGCCCTGGCGGATGAAATCCACCACGGGGTCGTAGGAGTCGTAAGGGTGGTGAAGCAACACGTCGTGCTGACGCAACTCGTCGAAGATGTTGGCAGATTTGCGGCTCAGCTTGAGGGGCTTGGGGGCGAAGGGAGGGAACTTCAGGTCGGGCCTTTGTACGTCGCCATAAAAGAACATCAGCCGCGAGAGGTTTACCGGGCCCTCGCCGCGGAAGACCTGATCCTCGTCGAGCTCAAAATTTACGCGCAGCCGCTCGACAATCTCCGCATCGGCTCCGGTTTCGATCTCCAGCCGCACTGCATCGCCCTTGCGGCGGTTGTGCAACTCAACGCGAATGGTCTCCAAAAGCGAGCGCGCTTCTTCCTCTTCAAAGTAGAGGTTGGAATTGCGGGTGACGCGAAACGCGGCGCGGGCCAACACCTCGTAGCCGCGATACATGCCGCTTAGATGCTGCGCGATCAGGTCTTGAAGCAATAGGTAATCGAAAGTGCCGTCGGCTGAAGGTAGGCGGACGAAGCGGGGCAGCGCGCGGGGCACCGTGACAACGCCTAGAACTTGAGGGCCGGAACTGCGCCGCTTGAGCCTGAGCAGCAGCGCCAGACAAAGAGCTTTGTTGAGCACGCGCGGAAAGGGGTGGGCCGGGTCGATCGAGATGGGTGTCAGCAGCGGATCCACTTCACGCTGAAAGTAGCCATGGGCAAAAGCGCGAGCCTTTTCGTCCAGCTCTTCCCACTCCAGTAAGCGGATATTCTGCTTGCGCAGTTCGGGCAGCAGATGCTGGTTCCAGCAGCGGTACTGCGCGTCCACAAAGCTGTGAATCTCGGCGGTCAGCACGGAGAGGGATTCGTCGGGCCGCAAACCGTCGTAGCCCGGCTCGCGGTAGCCGTCCTCAATGCGCTGCATGAGGCCAGCCTGGCGGATTTCGACATATTCATCCAGGTTTGATCCGGTGATGGCCAGAAACTTCACCCGCTCCAGGAGTGGGTTGGAGGGGTCTTCGGCCTCTTCAAGCACACGCCGGTTGAACTGCATCCAGGAGTGGTCTCGGCCGTTGAAGAGTTTTTGTTTCTGATTGTTTCTGGCCATTTATCCGTCCAGTGGCGCCGTGTTGGCAGTCTACAGCGTTTTTGCGGAAAACTGAAGATAAGTCTTCAGGAAGAGCGAAAATGCCCAACAAAAACAGAAATACAGGAGGAACCAGAGCGGCAATGTTAAGGATTGGAGAAAAACTGAACTGGATGTGGCGGGTGCCCGGCGCGCGCTCTGGCCTCAAATTGTAGCGCGGTGTCTACTTATACCGACAGGCGTACGAGTTATGGAAGTAAGTCTGCGATACCAGATAGCTTGACCTGCTCTGTATCTATATTATGGCTGACACAGAATCAGCGGTACAAGTAAATAACTGGTAAAGCGCCTCATTGTGTAATGGAGATGATAACGTGTGTTATCTTTTTCACTGAAAAACCTGCAACAGCTACATGACCTAAGTCACGTCGCTGTTTGTTTTCATCTTGATTGACGACTGTTTTGTTGATACGATACGGCCAATTTCCATAAGTGAATCGCTTTAGCGCGATCCGCGACCATCTACCTCAAGAGGCGAGTACGACGATGGAACCTACTAAGAGGGCTCTACCGAAGCCACCACAGGTACTGAAGGTCTTGACGTAATCGCAAACGGCGGATAGTTCGCTGTACACAACAGCTGAATGTGTAGCAGCACAATCAAGACCCGGTTCAATCTGCCGCTAAGATCGACAGATCTCAAAAATCGCGAGGAAGCTGCACGTGTAAGTGACGTGCATCACATTTTGACATCCTTCTTTCGCCCTAAACTTCTTATGCCGTAAGGGCGCCTGTTTCAGAGTGGAGCGGATCCCGGCGACTAAGCTCATTCACTCTACAAAATCGTTTGATCGATATTGTGGCGCGACCGTCCCAAGATACTTGAAAACGCGTAGTGATCTTGGCTGAGTCCATAACTCAAACAGTCGAGTCCAGCCGAAGCAAAGAGGATCGTTCTATGACGGCTAATAGATCGGGAACTATCGTCCGTATCATCCGCGGCCTGTTTGCGCGACAGGTCGCTGCCGTGATTGCGGTTGTGCTTGCATTTCTCCTGCGCCTGGCTCTGGTGCCAGAATCCGTCACATTACCGGCTTACATCACGTTTTATCCGGCTGTACTTCTAGCTGCGGTTCTGGGTGGCATGTGGGAAGGCATTCTGGCCACGGCGCTTTCCGCGCTCATCGTAGACTACTGGCTGCTTCCGCCAATTGGGCGACTCTCGATTCGTTCAACCACCGATATTATTGGCCTGACTATCTTCTGCATCTCCGGAGTTTCCGTTTCTGTTATTACGGAACTCTATCATCGCAGCCGCGAGAAATTGGCAGCTTACAAAATGGAAGCGGCGGTTCAGGACGAGCGCAGGAAGGTGAGGGAAGCAAGGGAACTGGCGGAGCAGAGCCTTCGCGAGAGCCAGGCGAAACTAGTGGCGGCGATGGCCAGCATGACGGACTCGGTGATCATCACCGATGCAGAGGGGAGGTTTGTGGATTTCAATGACGCCTTTGCCACGTTCTATAGGTTCAAGAGCAAGGCCGAGTGCTCCAGAAGCTTTGCCGAATTTGCGAACATGTTCGATGTATTCATGGCTAACGGAGAGCCGGCGCCAGCTGAGATGTTTGCGATAGAGCGTGCGCTGAAGGGCGAGACGGCGACGAACGCCGAATATAGCCTGCGGCGTAAAGATACGGGCGAGACTTGGACCGGCAGCCTGTCCTTCGGTCCCATTCGCGACAAGGATGGCGTGATTACCGGATCGGTAGTTACCGCTCGTGACATCACTGAGGCCAAGCGGGCCGAGTCGCGCCTGCGCCGATTTTATGAAACGGACCTTTTCGCGATCCTCTATTGGAAGATCGACGGCGAGGTGGTGGACGTAAACAACAGATTCCTGGAGATGACCGGTTACTCCCGCGAGGATCTGAATTCCGGGCTTTTGAACTGGGCAGAAATCACGCAACCGGAGTATTCGGCGCTTGACGAAGATGCGCGCCGCCAAGTGCGAGAAACCGGAATTCACCTCCCGTATGAAAAGGAATTCATTCGCAAGGACGGCACACGGGTTTGGGGGCTGTTCTCGGCAGCAGCCTATGAGGATGATCGCAATGAAGGAATATCGTTCATTCTCGACGTCACGAAGCGCAAGCGGACCGAAGAAGAACTCAAGAAACTTAACCGTACACTGAAGGCCCTGAGCAATAGCAATCAGGCGATTCTGCACGCCACCGACGAGCCTGGATTTCTGGAGGAAGTGTGCCGCATTATTACCAGAGATTGTGACCATGCGATGGTTTGGGTCGGCATTGCAGAGCACGATGAAAACAGAACCGTGCGTCCGGTTGTCTATTCGGGCTTTGACAAGGGATACCTGGAGACGCTCAGGGTCACATGGGATGAGAGCGCACGTGGCCACGGTCCTACGGGCATCGCAATCCGCACCGGACAGCCATCGATGTGCAGGGACATGCTTACCGATCTCGCGCATACTTCCTGGTGCGAAGATGCTATCAAGCGTGGCTATGCTTCTTCGCTGGCTATTCCTCTAAAGGAGCGAGACAAAGCATGGGGAGCGATCACCATCTATTCCCGGGAGCCGGATGGGTTTTCACAAGGCGAAGTTGACCTGCTGACGGAACTGGCGGGAGACGTTGAGTTTGGCGTACAAACGCTGCGCATGCGCGCTGCCCACGCCCGTGCCGAGGAAGCTTTGCGGGAAAGCAAAGGGCTGCTTGGGCTCTTTGTTGAGCACGCGCCGGCTGCGCTCGCAATGTTCGACAACAAGATGCGCTACTTGTACGCGAGCCGCCGCTGGAAGGCCGACTATAACCTTGGTGATCGCGAACTCCATGGCGTGGCGCACTACGATGTGTTTCCGAAGATCCCCGAAGGGTGGAAGGAGGCGCACCGCCGCGGACTGGCTGGCGAGATCTCATGCGGAGAGGCCGACCGTTTTGAAAGAGCCGACGGCTTCGAGCAATGGGTGCGGTGGGAGGTGCGGCCCTGGCGCGACGCAGAAGGCAAGGTGGGCGGAATCGTAATCTTTAGTGAAGAGATCACGGAGCGCAAAAAGGCCCAAGAGGCACTTTTGCGCAACAAAAAGGTGGCATTTCAACGGCAGCAACTGCAGGCGCTAGCTGCACGCCTGCAGCAGGTGCGCGAAGAAGAGCGCAAGATGGTCGCTCGCGATCTGCACGATCAGATCGGGCAGATTCTGACTGCGATCAAGATGGACATGACGTGGGTGGTGCGGCATCTGCCAATCGCGGAAGCCGAAGTGCGTGATCGATTGGCGGGATCGATTGAGTTGATCAACGATGGCGTTCGATCGGTGCGCAAAATCTGCAGTGGGTTGCGCCCAGGAATATTGGATGATCTTGGCTTGGCAGCAGCCATTGAATGGCAGGCGAATGAGTTTGCTTCTCGTAACGGAATTCCCTGTCAGGTTTCTGTTCCATCTGCCGAGGTGCGGCTGGACGGCGACCGGGCGACCGCTATCTTCCGGATTTTCCAGGAGTGCTTGACTAACATTGCCCGGCACGCGGAGGCCCGGTCGGTGCGCGCTTCGCTATGCGAGCAGGATGAAAATCTTCTGCTGGTTGTTCGGGATGACGGAAAGGGTTTCCGTGAGTCAGAAGTTGCAGGCTCATTGGGAGTTCTTGGAATGAAAGAACGAGCTGCTGGATGCGGCGGCAGCTTACAGGTATCGAGTTCTCCCGGTAGGGGAACGACGATCACTGTTAGCATTCCGTCGCATGCTGAAATCGCGGAGCGTGAAGATTATGAATATTCTGCTGGCAGATGACCACGCCGTGGTTCGCCGCGGCCTGAGAGATATTCTCGCGGATGCACTTCCCGGTGCGCGTTTTTTTGAAGCCTGCAGTGGAGATGAAGTATTGAGCCGCTTAGCTGGAGCCCAGATCGACGTACTTATACTCGACATCAATATGCCCGGACGCAGCGGGCTGGATGTGTTGCGGGACGTGAAGCGCAGTTATCCACGATTGCCAGTGATCATCCTGAGTATGCAGCCGGAAGACCAGTATGCAATGCGTTGTTTACGGGCCGGCGCAGCCGCCTATATCAACAAGGATAGCGCCCCCGAAGAACTGGCCCAGGCAACCAAAAAAATATTGGACGGCGGGCGCTACGTTAGTCCGCGGCTGGCAGAAAGACTGGTTACCCAGCTTGACGAGCCCTTTGACAAGCCCTTACATGAGCTGCTTTCGGATCGGGAACACGAGGTGATGCGAATGATCGCTTCCGGTATAGCGTTGACCGAGATTGCCGAGCGGCTTCACGTCAGCGTGAAAACGGTCAGTAGTTATCGAGCGCGCATTATGATCAAGATGCAAATGAAGAGCAACGCCGAAGTGACTCGCTACGCGATGAAGCACCAGATGATCGATTAAATCAATTTATAGCTGTAGGAAAAAGCCTACGAATTGTACGCAGAAAATCTTACAATATAACCAGCCTTTGCTGACTTGAATTCATTTATGGCTCCTTTATCGTAAGTCGATGGGCAGCATAACAATCGGCGGTATCTTAAGAAGTTATCGAATCTGTATATCTGCTCCCTTGAATATCAGCCCAGCGCGTCGGCGAGAGCGTGAACAAGCATGCATATCCTGATAGCAGATGACCACGCAGAGGTGCGTCGCGGCCTTAAAGAGATTCTGTCCGATGCGGTCCCCGGCGCACTTTTTTCCGAAGCCGCCAATGGGGAAGAAGTGCTCGGCCACTTGGCCAGGTGCGAGTACGCCATGCTGTTACTCGACATCAACATGCCGGGATGCCGTGGGCTGAATGTGCTCTTGAATGTGAAGCGCATTTACCCGCGATTGCCTGTCATCATAGTTAGCGTCCAGCCGGAGGATCAGTATGCAATGTGCTGTTTGAGGTCTGGCGCTGCCGCCTATGTCAACAAAAACAACGCTTCCGAAGAACTGGCTGAGGCAACCAGGAAGATATTGGAAGGAGGCCGCTATGTCAGCTCACGCGCCACAGAGAAGATGCTTACTTAGGATCGGCTGTTACTTGTAGGAATATCCCTACAGGGCATACGCAGAAATACTTACATAACTTCCAGTTTTCGCTGATGTCCATACAGTTTCACCTCCGCTATTTTCATTTCAGGAAAAAAGGAATGCTTGAAAGCATCGCACCGTCCGCGAGCACGACGCAGTAGATTTTGCGAGGGGGAATTATCATGATGCGTATGAGGTGTGGGAACAAAAGGCAGGCCAGAATTCTCGTTGTCGATAATGAGCAATCGACTGCGCTTACGCTAAGTTTGATTCTGCAAGAACAGGGATACGAGATTGCCACGGCCATCAGCGGTGAAGCGGCAGTCGCTAAAGCAATAGACTTCATCCCGGATTTACTAGTAACTGACGTTTGTCTGGGCGTAATGAATGGTGTTGAAGCCGCAGCCGAAATTACGGCAATGCTGCGCAACTGCAGGGTACTGTTTATTTCTGGCTTAGCCTCGATGTCTGACGTATTGAATACTGCCCCTCACCGCCTGGTGTATAGTTTTATGTCCAAGCCGCTTCATCCGCTCGATTTGCTTAATGCTATTGCCTATATGTTGTCCGCCGTGAGCACTGTCGATGATCCAGCGGTGATGGCTGTAGAAAACGATGCGATTCATCGATATGCCATGGGAAGGGTGCCGAACAAGGCCGGATTCATTCTCAGAAAGGACAAAACTGAAATCGGGACTCGGGCTGCTACCCAAGGCAAACCGGGCGCCGTGTTTTTTGAGATGACGTTGCCAGACACGGTCGGCCTTAACATGCAACTGCAATAAAGCATGCTTCATGAACGGTCGCGTCTCAGACGATTTTCAGAAGTTGGCCGCAAGTAGCTTTGGGAGATGGCACCAAAAGGTAAGGTGTGGCTGCACTGTTCCCTGTTTCAAACACGAGTGGCGTGAAGCTCATAAGCTTGAGATGGCGGGAGATGATGACTGCGTACTTTGTTTTTGGTAAACGCGGCACCCGACGTCTAAAACTCTAGAGAAAATCACAAATGATGAAAGTGAAACAACACTTAGGGCAGAAGCTAGTTCCTTGTCGCGCCAACGTTGCTTTGATCACAGAAGCGGAGAAGGAGTTATCAGCTTTTCTGTTGGCCGTCACCGAAGTTCACGGTCCGCAGTGTGCCGCGGTAGCAGCCATGCATTGGATGCAGGCCTTCGAAAATATTTGCTTGCCCAGTCTGGCATCGAAAGAATGTTTTCGGAGAGTTATCGTTGCTGCAGTTATCAGCGTTTGTCATTATGTTGTGCGAGCTACGATCCGCGCAGAAGAGATTAACTGCCGTCAGTTTTCTCTGCAGTGATCCCTTGGCAGTCATCACTGTAACTCCCGGAACAATGTTAGGCTATTAGGTAAATCGCAAAAATTTGTCTTCTTTCACTTGAGCGCCAGGAAAGGTCAATTCCAGATTGGCGGTCCCCAATGCCTGGAATACAATCTCTCCCAGCACCTGGCGAAAGTCGGTAGTTACGGCCAGATCACGGCCCTCATTCAGCTGCTCCTTGGCGAGGCCGGGCCATTTGCCATAGATTTCTCCACCTTTGACGCTGCCGCCCAAAACAAATATGACATTGGCGTGGCCATGATCGGTACCGCCGGTGCCGTTCTGCTCGGCGGTGCGGCCAAACTCACTCATCGTCACTAGCGTGATGCTTTCCGCATCGTCGCCCATATCGCGCCAGAAGGCTGAAATGCTCTCGGAGAACTCCTTGAGCCGGTTAGCGAGGTCGCCATTCACACCTCCCTGATTATGATGCGTGTCCCAGCCGCCAATGTCGGCAAAGGCGGCTTCAACGCCCAAGTCGGCCTTCATCAACTGCGCAATCTGCTTCATGCTATTGCCGAAGTGCGTATTTGGATAAGTTGCACCAGAGGAAGGCATATAGTGCGCAGGGTCAGTGGCGCGCAGCATCTTCATAGCTTCAAACGTGGACTCGCCCGCAGTGTGCAGCAAGGAATCGCTCGACTCGTCGTACATCGTCTGAAAGGCATTGCTGGCTGGTGCGCCAGGTCCGCCAACCTTAACGGGGCCTCCCACGTTGAAATCCAGCACATTGTTGAGGGCGACGGCTTCGATCTTGCCCATCAATGTGCGCGGGACCTGTGAGCCTAATGCAATCGCGCGAAATGCCGTATGCTCTGGCCGGTGGCGTGGGTCACCCTTTTGATCTTCCGCTTGCAAAGCGCGGTTGAGCCATCCATCAGGTGTTCCTTTGATGCCTGGCGTGCCCGACTCCATATAATCCTGCGCGTCGAAGTGCGAGCGCGTCATGTCAGGTGAACCCGCCGCCGGCACAATCGCCAAGTGGCCTTGCCTATAGAGCGGTTCAAACGATGCCAGCGAAGGATGCAATCCAAAGAAACCGTCCAGATCAAGTACTTGACTTTGCGGAATCGCGATTGTGGTCCGCATCGCGTAGTAGCTTTTTTCGCCATAAGGAACAACTACATTCAGCCCATCGGCTGCGCCGCGCTGGAAGATGACCACCAACCGCTTGCTTTGCGCGCGGAAATCGGCTCGCTCGGCAAAGACAGCTCGTGTCAGAAATTCCGGAACCGCAGAAGTTCCAGCAATCGCCAGAGCGCCGCCGCGAAGAAACACACGTCGTGTTATTTGCATTTTTATCTTCTCCTCAAGCCTCATCACGTTGCCCGTCCGTGTCGAATACTATGAGTCGACTATCGTCGTTGAAACTCCGGAGACCCCAATAACAACCCTGCCAGCAGAGCGTCCTTCTTTTCGCGCGCAGCCTGCGTCATAGCAGGATTTGGCGATTTATCTCTGCTAGAGATTTGAGCGGCAGCATTGATGGGCTGCGCTGGCGCCGTCTGATTTGTTGGATTTTCGGAGTGCGTTTCAGCCGGGCTCTCGACCTGTTCCAGCATCGTCTGGCGTGTATGGTCGCTTACACGGCCTGTGACAAGCTGGTTTTCCAGTCGTAACTCATCGGCTGCCATATCTATCTGCGCGGCGTCGGTGGCAACCTCACGCGCCAAGTCACCGTTGTTAGCATCAGCTGACCATGCTGTTTGAAATTCTGTTAGCTTGTTCGAAGTCAAATTCAGCGCGAAGTTCATACGGTTGACTAACGCACCTGTGCTCACCCAAGCCTCTGCTTTCGATGAATAGCCGGTAGGCGGCACACAGCCGTACAAAGGCATTCCCATGCGATCGAGCACATTGGCTAACTGCATCACGCTGTCCGTCTCTGGGCTGCTCGCGCGCACCACCGAGACTACATATTCGAGCGGTGTCTTTACCTTCACACGATACATGTCGCGCTGCCAGAACTCAGGCGAGTGAAACATCGTCCGCAGAACGCTAGTGATGTCGCCGTCGCTTGCAAGATAGCTCTTCGCCATACGATCTACCAGGCTTTGTGGCGGATCGTCGGCCACAAACCTGATGGCCAGCTTGCGGCTGAGAAACTGTGCTGTCGCCGGCCGCGTTGCAAGGAGATGCAACATCTTCAAGGCTTCTTCTTGACCGCCATCTTTGACTTTCGTACCCAGAATCTTTTTGGTGCCCGGCTCATGTTTGCGTTCATCAAAGATAAAGCCGCCGCCGTGCGCAGGCTGATCCACAGTCCAACCAGTAAAAACGCGGGCCATCTCAGTTACATCCTGCTGGGTGTAGCCACCGTTGACACCGAGCGTGTGTAACTCCATTAGTTCGCGAGCGTAATTTTCGTTGAGTCCTGGCGGAGGAGCCGGCTTGTTCTGCATGGCAGAGCGTTGCTTCTCCTTCTCACTAGCGATGGAGTCCGGCCCCATGCTACTGGAGTTATCAAGATAGAGCAACATTGCCGGACTCTCAGCCGTAGCCACGAGCAAGTCCTCGAATCTGCCCAGCGCCCGTGGCCGGATAACATCCCGCTCAAAGCTGACCAGATAATATGGCGTCTCCTCATTCTTATGCAGATATACATTGAAGTGGTTGAGCCAGAAGTCGGTCATGACTTCCTGTAACTGGGCCGGGCTGTATATGTCGCGAATCAATCGCTGTTCCATCATTTCGTCGATGACAGCCTTGGTTGGATTTTCAAGATCCGCTACAATCTCCCGTTGCCCCGGAGTCATCTTGTAAAGCAGTAGCGCCCGCCGCGGGCCTTTGAAGGTCGCGCGAACCTCCTCGAGTTCCCGCGGTTGCATGGCTAACATATGCTTCACACGTTGCTCGGGAGGAAGCTCCAGAATCGCAAGTAACTCAGCATCCGAAGGCGAGGGCTGCACGGCGGGTGTTGCGGCAGCCTTCGCGTTGTTTGAATCATTCGAAGACATCGTCGTGTTAGGAGTCATTGACCGGTCAGACATTGGGTTTGGGACTGGTTGATTCTCCGTTGTGCCCAGCATCGTTCCGTTCATGCTTCCGTCAGCGGGCAAAGCCATCGCCGGCTGCGAGGCGTCTTTGTTTGACGCCGTGGATAGGATAGTCTTCTCCGCTTTTTGGGCTTCGCGCTCTTTGTAGAATGCAATCTGATCGCGGTAAACGGCGCGTAGAATGGGCGTGTTTGGCGCGGCGAGCTTTCCGTCCGCAAGCTGTCGGATGATCGCTCCGCTGGGAAAGGCCGTGAGCAGTTGAGGCGTTGCCAGCCGCATGGCCGGGAACTGGTTCAACCGACGATTCAGATCGCCGTAATCCAAAGTGGCCGGGTGCAGTTGCCGTTCAAACCACTGATCGAGCCCAACTTGGCGCACAGTCTCTAGATCCATAGGCCGCGGACCGAAAGTGAATCGGTTCAACGCATGAAGAATGCGCTCATTGCCGCTCAAGGTTTGCGTGGAGCGGTCCGTGTGTGTGAGGTGATCACGACGAGCGGTGGGAACAGTTGTCTGTTGACCAAGCACTGGTTGAACGGCTTGCGTGAAGCATAGAAGACAACCCAGGAAAACGCGCCAGGACTGCATAGACGACTCCTCAAAGACCCTTTGCATTTTCTTGCGTGACCTTTTCGCGGAAGCAACCAGACACTCGTCTCAATGAGAACACGATTCGCGACCAGAAGTTGCGATAATCCATCAACTTCAGAGGTTGCCAGCGAGGCTATGGCTATTTCTTATCGTTCCGTGTCATCAAAAAGTCGTTCGGGGTTCTTAAAAAAAGACGTGCTCACACTCACTATTTGGGAGTATATTCGCAGATTGTGTGGATGCACCGCTCGACCGAGCGCCGCACGAACCTTTCGGCAACGCACGCCAGGGCAGATTATCCGCGTGCGACCTGTTGGGAACAAAGGTTTGCAAGTGGTGCGCTGAAGACTTTTCCCCTGCAAGAAACTTCTCGATAACACTACCGGCGACTCGTTTCGCCCGCGCACGGCCCTGTCAACTTCGGGGTGCAAGCGCGGGGCGTGAACCATGCCTTTCCCCGGCATGGAGCGTAGCTTGCGACGTTGAGAGGTCTTCCCGGCTATTCCTCCGTCGCCGCTGAAATACCGTCCGGCATATTGTCCACCGGAAAACCCGATCGGAGAAGGAGTTACCTTATGTCAAATTCAAGAAAAGTCGACCTGAAGGGCAGCGAGCGCGTTCCACTTGAAGGAGCGCGCGCAATTGGACCGACCGATCCACATCAACTCATCGAAATCTCGGTGATTCTCAAGCATCGCAAGCCGCTGGCGATGCCTACAGCTTCTGGCAAGTTTTTGAGTCACAGCGAGTTTGCCGCGCAATATGGCGCCGATCCCGCGCATGTTGACATGGTCCGGAAGTTTGCCCACGACAACAAACTCGAGATGTTGGAGCGGGGCGACGAGGTTCTGCGCCGCACCGTAACCCTGGCAGGAACCGCCTCGAAGATGGAGAAGGCCTTTGGCATCTCGCTGGTTGATTACGAGCATCCCGACGGCAGCTATCGGGGGCGCACCGGCACGATTCAGATTCCCGAAGAGCTTTCGACCATTGTTCAGGGCGTGTTTGGGCTGGATGACCGTCCGGTGGCTAAGCCGCATTTCCGCTATCGGGGAACTAGCGGCACCTTTGGCGCCCGTGCCTCGAATACCGCATACACTCCGATAGAAGTGGCCAAACTTTACAACTTCCCCCAGGATGTGAATGGCGCCGGACAAGTAATTGGCCTGATCGAGCTTGGCGGCGGCTATCGCCCGTCCGATCTTCAGGAGTATTTCCAATCCCTGGGAGTTCCGCAGCCGCAGGTCCAAACCTCTTCCGTAGACCAGGCGAAGAATCGCCCGACTACGGCGCAAAGCGCGGATGGCGAGGTGATGCTGGACATTGAAGTGGCCGGGGCAGTGGCTCCGGGAGCGCTGATCGTGGCCTACTTCACGCCCAACACCACGCGTGGATTCCAGGATGCGCTGAGCATGGCGGTTCACGACCAACTCCGCAAGCCCACCGTGATTTCGATCAGCTGGGGCGGCCCGGAATCTACCTGGACGCAGCAGTCGACGCAGAACTTCGAAGAAGTGGCGCAGGAAGCTGGCTTGCTGGGCATCACCATTACCGTGGCCGCCGGCGACAACGGTTCCAGCGACGGCGTGAACGACGGCCAAAACCACGTTGATTTCCCGGCGTCGTGCCCGCATGTGCTGGCCGCAGGAGGCACGAGGCTTCTGTCGGCCAATGGCGCCATTACCAGCGAGACGGTGTGGAATGACGGCGCGCAAGGCGGTGCCACAGGAGGCGGATTCAGTACGGTCTTTGCACGGCCGGAGTGGCAGGCCAACGCTACATCGCAGTCCAATCGCGGTGTACCCGACGTGGCCGGCAACGCCGATCCGGAGACCGGCTATAAAGTTCAAGTAGACGGCCAGCAGTTGGTGGTCGGTGGAACCAGTGCGGTGGCGCCGCTGTGGGCCGGGTTAATTGCCTTGCTCTGCCAGAAGCTCCAAACGCGCCTAGGATTCATCAGCCCCTCGCTCTACAACATGAATGAGTCGACTTGCTTTCGGAACATAACGACAGGCTGCAATGGCGCATTTTCTGCTGGGCCGGGCTGGGATCCGACAACGGGACTAGGATCGCCGGTTGGAGTTCAAGTGCTTCAAACGGTGCAGCAAGCTACGATGCAAGGCCAAGGCCACGCCATCACAGGGTCAAGAACGCACACTGCGGCTTCGCGTTAAGCAAGTCTTGCACGAGCGATCGACAACCTTGTCAAATTTGGGGTGGAAGTTCCGCAGCGGGCATCCACCCCGCATTATTGATCCATTCACAATTCGATTTCCATGCTGTTGCTGTGCCTTGCTGAAGCTCACTCAGAGTACGGCTGAAACCGGTTATAGCCGTTCTCCAGTTGCTGTGAAAGGGAGGCCGTAGCAGTTGAGTGGCCCTTTCCTCTCCGGGGTCCCCGGCGACAGGCCTTCGTTGTTGGGGTGGAAGAAAAAGCCACTTTCCACGCTGCCGGATACATCATGTGAACTGGAAAATCGCTCTAAGATGAGATATGGGACTTTTTGATTCCATCTCTCGGCAGCCTGTGAGCCGCCGCCGCTTTCTCAAGGCAAGCATTGGCTGTGCTGCCGCTCTGGCGCTTTATTCGAGTGAGCTTGAGCGTCACTGGATCGAGGTCGTCCAGAGCGAGATTCCACTGCGCGGACTGCCTGAGAGTTTTGAGGGATTTCGCATCGCGCAAATCAGCGATATTCACATGGATGAATTCACGGAGCCATTCTTCCTCCGTCGCGTGATTGACCAAGTCAACAGCCTACAGCCCGATGCGATTTTTCTTACGGGCGATTTTGTCAGCAGTGGAATTTTTTCAACGAAGTTTGCCATTGGCGCCGCATGGCAATGCGCCAATATTTTGAAAGAAAAACTTCAATGCCGACATCTTTATGCCGTCCTCGGCAACCATGACGTAGTCATCGGGGCAAAAGAAGTTACCGAGGCGCTCACGACCAACGGCATCCCTGTTCTGAACAACACCTACCTGCCGATTGAACGCGCTAACAGCAGATTCTGGCTGGCCGGAGTTGATGATCCCGTAGAAGGCCGTCCGAAGCCGGAGCTGGCGATTCCTGATTCGATCCGCAATCTACCGAATGAGCCCGTCATCCTCTTGTGTCATGCGCCGGATTACGTCGACTATCTGCTGGCGAATCCAGTGGGGCACGCGATTGACTTGATGTTGAGTGGTCACACTCATGGCGGCCAGGTTCGCCTGCCGCTGCTGGGTGCGTTGCAACTGCCTTTACTGGGCAAGAAGTATGTTCAAGGATGGTTCCGGCTTGGAAGCTTGCAACTGAACGTCAATCGTGGCATCGGCACATCTGGGCTTCCATTTCGATTCGATTGCCTGCCGGAGATTACACTCATCACGCTGCGCCAGAGCTAGATTCGGCGCGTTCACACACCGATTTCTGGACCGATTCGTTCGCGCTGTCAGCTCTCCTTGCGGTAGAGCATATCGCGGATGGTTCTGCGCCGGGCCTCGTTCATTTCGCTCTCGGCCTTGCGAGCGTCGGCGTCCAGGTTGTTCTTGGCCGTGGGTTCGGCTGACTCCGGGGCGCTGCATGCGGGACAGCGATTGGCGAAGCCGGGTTTGTCCGGCCTCAGTTCAAATTCTTCAGAGCAGACGACGCAAACTTTGATCGGAAAAGCCATACAGTTCCATGATAACTCCATGATCAACCCTGTTAGCCGCGCCGTGAGCTCGGAAAACCCAGGATAAGCTTGTTTTTTGCCCGACATGGATTGGAAGGAAGTTGGCCCTCGCTTTGCATGCCAAGGCAATCGCGTGACGGCTATACAATTTCATCACAGTTCCACAGTCTCACGGTATATAGGGGGAGGGGGGTGTCTTTTCCCTGAACGCTGCATTGGTTCCGACCATTCCAAGAGATCGATCCAACTCGATGGTAACTGGACAGCAGATAAAGATATGCAAGATGCGTTCCATTCGATTGCCTGCACCGCACCCGGTTTGACCCGCATGGCCCATCGGGTTGAGGATAGAGATTAACACTGCGTGCTTTGCCTCCTGAAAGGAGCTGTCCCATGCCTCGGGAACCGATCCTTCACAACGACAGCCTGATTCCACCTCAGCCGATCCCTGCCGGCGCCGAAGACTTCTCCAAACGAGTGCACGGCCTGATGGATGGCCAGCCCAAGGATGAGGCCACGGTCACCAAGGCCTTCGAGGGGCTGGAAGAGATTTTCGAGCTGATTGCCGCCGGACTCTACAGCCTGGCCTCGATGCTGGTGGGCGAAGGCGAGGAGAGCGTGCGGCTGGTGGAGACCGCGATCGCCAATGCCGAGGTCTCCGTCTGCGCTGACCCGGCAATGGCACGCAAGAGCAGCCGGAGGGCGCTCGCAACCGCGGCCCTCGACCTGCTTGTCCAGCGCAACCCAGGCAGCCTCGCCGCGCCGGAGGGACTTGCGCAGGCCTCGACCTGTATCGAGGATGACGATTTGGCGTCGGCCGGAATTTCGAGCGAGGAACTGGAAAACATGATTGCCGGGCCGGAGCGCGATCGCGTGCGGAAGTGGTTAGCCGGCCTGCCCACGACGGTGCGCACCGTGTTTGTGCTGCGGGCGGTGGCTGGATTCACAGCAGCCGAGACCGCCACGCTGTTGCAGAACCACGGCGGACCGCAAGCCGCGGGATGGACGCCGGAAGCGGCGCGCGAAGTTTTCCGCCAAGGGCTCTGCTCGCTGGCTTCGCAACTGCTTCATGCCTCGACCGCGCGGTGATTCGTTACACTAGATATACGAACCCCGCTGCCTACCCATCGCATCTCTTATAGGTGTAAGGTTTTTGGGGCCGCGGTTCTTCACTGAAAGTCGAACGCTACGGATGTTCTCAATTTCTTCAGGAAAAAACTCGATCTGTTCCTGTCTCTGTGCTCTGCGGATGGGCCCTGTGATTCTGGCCGCGAGTTTGACGGCAAGTACGCTGACTGCACAGGCACCGCCCAGCACGTCGTCCGCTCCGAATGCCTCTTCTTTTCAGGGTAGCGTGGCGCAGGGTGAGGTTTCGGCGCAGCCCATCGATCTTTCCCTTGATGACGCGATGCAGCGGGGGCTGAAGGCTAACCTGGGCGTGATCCTCAGCGCGACACAGACAGCCGCGGCGCGCGGCGAACGGCTCAGCCAGTTGCAGTCGCTGCTGCCGTCGGTGGATTTCAACGCCAAGGAAACCGTGATGCAGGTGGACCTGCCGGCCGAGGGGTTGCGCATTCCCGGCTTCCCCACCATCATTGGCCCTTTCGGATATACAGATCTACGAGCTTCACTGAGTTGGGCGTTGGTGGATGTGGCTTCTCTGCGCAATTATTTGGCAGCGCGGCACAACTTCGCCGCCGCTGAATTGTCCGCTCAGGACGCGCGCGATATGGTGGTGCTGGTCGTGGGCAACTCATACTTGCTGGTTTTGGCCGATGAAACTCAGGTTGCCAGCGTGGAAGCACAAGTAGCTACGGCCAAAGTTTCGCTCGACCAGGCAGTTGCCAATCATGAGGCCGGAACGGCGCCTCTGCTCGATGAGTTGAGGGCACGCGTGGATTATCAATCACTGGAGCAACAATTGATCGTAGCCAAGAATGCTCTGGAAAAGGACAAACTGGCACTGGCGCGGACCATCGGACTGCCGCTGGCGCAGAGCTTTACGCTGGCCGACAAAGCGCCTTACGCGGCTTTCGATCAAATTGATGTAGACGCGGCGATTCGCCAAGCCCACGCCAACCGCAAGGATATGGCGGCCATGGTGGAGCAAACCAAGGCGGCTGAGGACCAGCGCAAGGCGGCTACGGCGGACCGGCTCCCGACACTCAGCTTCAATGGCGATTACGGCGACATTGGAGTGAATGTGAAGACCTCGCATGGCACCGGCGACGCCACGGGCGCGTTGAGCGTTCCGCTGTTCAAGGAGTTTGCCCTGCGCGGCGAGGCGCAGGTGGCTGAGGCGCAACTGCAGACCGCGCAAGCCCAATTGAGTGACAAGAATGCTCAAGTGGATGCCGATGTGCGCGATGCACTGCTGGATATTGAATCGGCCGAGAAGCAGGTCGAGGTGGCTAAGTCGAGTGTAGAACTGGCCAACGAGGCGCTCTCGGAGGCGCAGCAGCGTTACGTCAACGGAGTCAGCGATAACTTGGCCGTTAGTCAGGCTCAGCAGTCCGTGGCCCAGGCCAACGATCAGTATGTGGCCAGCCTTTATCGACACAATGTGGCCAAGCTCAGCCTGGCCCGTGCGCTGGGCGCGGCCGAGAACTACAAGAAGTATTTGGGAGGAAAGTAAACGTGGCGGATAACAATCCAACACCAAACCGAGCCGAGCCCGATGAGAGCACAGAGATCGCGCAGCCGAACTCGCGTCGCAGAGGCATCATCATCGTCGTGGTCGCGGTTCTCGTGCTGGTTGCCGTGGCAATCTGGTGGCGCTCCACATATAGCGAAGACACCGACGACGCGCAGGTTAACGGACATTTGATCCAAATCAGCCCGCGCATCTCCGGCCAGGTTCTTAAGGTTGATGTCGAGGAGAACCAAGTGGTCAAGGCCGGCGACGTGATTGCTGAACTCGACCCGGCGGACTATCAAGTCGCGCTCGAAAACGCTCAGGCTGCCTTAGCAAGCGCTCAAGCCAATGCCGCCGCGGCCAACGTGAATGTGCCTCTCACTTCCATCAACACCGGCAGCAATCTAAGTTCAGCCGATGCCAATTTGAGCGGTTCTCACGCCGCTGTTGGGCAGGCCCAGCAACAACTGGATGCTGCGCGTGCGCGAATTGCGCAGGCCAAGGCTAACGACACCAAGGCCGAGGCTGACCTTGAGCGCTACAAGCCGCTAGTCGAGAAGGACGTTATCAGCAAGCAGCAGTTTGACGCTGCCGTGGCCGCCGCCGATGCCGCCAAGGCCGCACTCAACGACGCTCTTGCCACTGAGCGGGCGGCCGACGACGGCGTAAAGGTAGCCCTTGAGCGCGAGACACAGGCCCGAGCCGGTTTGAAGTACGCTGAGACCGGCCCGCAGCAAGTGGCCGCGCAGAGTGCTCGCGCCAAGCAGGCGCAGGCGCAGGTCGACCAGGCTCAGGCTCAACTCGACCAAGCCAAGCTTAACCTGAGTTATACAAAAATCGTAGCGCCAGAAGCGGGTATCATTACCCGCAAAAGCGTCGAGATCAACCAGAATGTAGCGCCGGGGCAGAATCTGCTGACGCTGGTTTCTCTTGAGGGTTTATGGGTCACGGCTAACTTCAAGGAGACTCAGTTACGCCACATGGCCGCTGGCCAGTTAGTGGAGATTGAAGTAGACTCGACGGGCAAGACTTACCACGGCAAGGTAACTCAGATCGGTGGCGCGACCGGTTCGGTGTTATCGCTGTTTCCGCCGGAAAACGCTACGGGAAACTATGTGAAGGTCGTTCAGCGCATTCCGGTGCGCATCGATTTCAACGATCTGGCTGGCGAAGACCCCAACCACGAACTCAGGCCAGGGTTGTCGGTCGAGCCTAAGGTGCGGGTGAAGTAGATTTGCGGATGCAATCCCAGCCTTGCCGCAAAAATCGCGTCAGGGTTGGGTGCCTGTATTTGTTGACGTATAGAGAAAAATAGGTGGCGACCCACTAATCCTGACCAGTTCATTCTTAAAAAGACTCTTTTATGTCGTTCTATCCCAATTTTTCATCTTTTATCTCTGGCATGCGCTTAGCGAGATACTTCAACGGGAGTAACTTCGGTTCCGGTTTGTCTGAATTGAAACCGTAAAACCCACACGCGGGAAACATCGCTACCACTGACTTGCACAGGTTTGAACTTCCAGCGCCGGGCTGCTTCGAGGGCTGCTTTGGCAAAGTACTTACTGGGTCCCGGCGAGTCGTAGTCTGCATTCGAGACGTTACCGTCTGCATCGACCGTAACCCGTATTGTCACGTTAACTTGACCGCGGATGGTCGCAGTGGCACGCGGTAGTACATCGGGCATAACTTGCTTGACAACGGCATCCTTGACCACGGCATCATTCGCCGCCGCATGTTTTGGGGAACGCTTCGGCGGAGTTGGAGATTGAGGCGGGGGTGCCGCGGTCGCGGGTTCAGACTGCTGTACTTCTGCAGGTGAGGATGACTGAGTCTGGCGAGATCGCAGTTGGTGCACCGCGAAGACCGCAAGCAAGACCAGCACTAAGGCGGCGAGCGCCAACCCACGGAGTTTGGTGGGCGGCATTTTGCTTGTTTCGCCGTCCGAGTCCGAGAGGGATTGGTCACCTCCAAGGCGAGCCTTGACATCGCTGAGGGTGCAACGGCGCTCAGGATCGGAACGCAGGGATTCGCGCGCAACGCCGGCGAAAGGTTGGGGTATGGATTCCGGCACAGTCGGCTCGCTCTGCGCCGATCTATTCCAAACCGGAGGACGCTGGGTCAGAGCTTCGATCAGGGTGATGCCCAGCGACCAGATATCGGCGGCCGGAGAGATCGTCCCGGAAACGGCTTCCGGCGCATCGTAGACTCTTGTCGACTGAGGAAGGTTGCGCACCTCGCCTGCGGGATGAAGGTTGTCGCAAGAAAGCTTCAACTGGTCGCTGACGACCATGATGTTCGATGGCTTGAGGCGGCCATGTACAAAGCCTTTTCCATGAAGATAGGAAAGCGCGTCGATGACCGGATCGAGCATCTCTCGGGTCTCGGTGGGTGTGAGTGGCCGCACGGGAAGAATCTCTGCGAGGTTTTCTTCGGCGTATTCCATGACGGCGTAGACCAACCGAGTGTTATCGATCTCGCAATGTCCGGAGTCCAACAGGCGGACAAGATGAGGATGAGAGAGAGGAGTTATCGCGGCCCAGCGTGCTATGCGAGCTTCCGCATCTGAGGCGTCAGCGGGAATGAGCTTGATAGCAGCTTTCTGCGGTCGATTTCCCTCGATCTCGGTGAGGAAGACAGCACTCGACTCAGAGCCGCCCAACCATTGCAGGAGGGTAAATCTCCCGTTGATGACCCGTCCTACCCAATTAGTGCGAATCTCGTCTGTGTTCATTACGTAAACCATTCTAATTGAGCAAAGTGGAATCATGACCCCACCTGTGCAGTTACGAGACACTAAAGGTTAAACTAGCTATAGATCGGCAGATATTGGACGCCGCACCATATAAACTGATCCAGCGCAACTATGAAAGACTCGATCCACGTTTCGAAGGAGAATTACCTCAAGGCCATTTTGGAGGCTGAGGCCGAGGGGCGCGAAGTAATTCCGGCTGTGCTGGCGCATTGGCTTGAGGTATCGGCGCCGGCGGTGACCATGGCGCTCAAGCGGCTCAAGCGTGATGGCTACGTCGAAGTGGGCGCGGATGGTATCGTGCGGCTCACTGCGGCCGGCCGCGAAACTGCCTATCGTACAGCCCTGCGCCACCATCTCATTGAACGCATGTTGAGCGAAATTTTCGGCATGGAGTGGCACGAGATTCACGAGGAGGCTGAACGGCTGGAGCATGCCGTTTCCCCGGCCTTTGAAGCCAAGCTCAAGGAGCGGCTAGGCGAGGGTGGTGCCTGTCCACACGGCAACCACGTGCTGCCGGAAAGCCCGGCTGCGCGCAAACAGCGTGGCGAGACGCCGCTTTCAGAGGCCGTCGAAGGCAAACGTTACATGGTTACAAGCCTGCAGGAGCGTGACCCCAAGCTACTGCTTTTTTTGCATCAGTCCGGCATTGGCCCTGGCCAGAGCTTGAGGGTGGTCAGCCAAAACTATGACCAAACCGTTTCGATTGAGTTGCTTACTGAAATTTCAACTCTGGGACGCCCGGCGGCTGAGGCAGTCTGGTTGAGGCCGGAATCTCATTTGTAATTAAATTTAATAATGATCATTAACTATAGTTAACTAGTTGTGGCATACTGTTTTTATGAGCACTGTGGACTCCTCCCCATTGCCGGTTCTACCCGGTCTCGCGCCGGGCTCCGAGCACCAAGTGCCCTCGCTGCCGGAGGTTCATGCGACGGTGCGTGTCTCCCGCTCGCCTTTCTACTGGCGGCGGCTGCTCGGCTTTCTTGGCCCTGGATTCCTGATCTCAGTCGGTTACATGGACCCCGGCAACTGGGCCACCGACATCGCCGGCGGATCGCGCTTCGGCTACACGCTGCTGTCCGTCATCATGGTGTCAAACCTGATGGCCATTCTGCTGCAAAGTTTGTCGCTCAAACTGGGCGTGGCCACCGAGCGCGACTTGGCGCAGTTATGTCACCAGAGTTACGGCCCCAGAGTAAGTTATGGCCTGTGGATCGGCGCAGAAATCGCCATCGCCGCCTGTGACCTGGCCGAAGTTATCGGCTCGGCCATTGCCCTCGAGTTACTCTTCCACATTCCACTCTTCTATGGCGTGCTTATCACCGGCCTGGATGTGCTGCTGATTTTGCTCTTGCAGCGTTGGGGCTTCCGCTACATCGAGGCGCTGGTCATTGCGCTGATCGGCACGATTGTAGGCATGTTCGGCGTGCAGATGTTTTTCTCGCGCCCGGATTACTGGCCGGCGTTGCGCAGCCTTTTTATCCCTTCACCGTCGATCGTCACTAACCCCGAGATGCTCTACATCGCCATCGGCATATTAGGCGCGACGGTGATGCCGCACAATCTCTATTTGCATTCGTCGATCGTGCAAAGCCGCAAATACGAGCGCACGCCTAAAGGCAAGCGCGAGGCTATCTCGATGGCCAACATCGACTCTGCGATGGCGCTCACCTTGGCGCTGTTTGTGAACGCGGCCATACTGATCGTGGCGGCAGCGGTCTTCCATCGTCGTGGCCTCTTCGATGTTGCCGCCATTCAGGACGCCTACAAGCTGCTCAGTCCACTGGTGGGCGCGGCCGGCGCGAGTACGCTGTTTGCCATCGCTCTGCTAGCCTCGGGACAGAACTCGTCAATCACCGGTACGCTGGCCGGCCAAGTGGTGATGGAGGGATTCATCCACCTCAAAGTCTCGCCCTGGCTGCGCCGTCTCATCACACGTTCACTGGCCATCATTCCCACCATCATCGTGGTCGCGGTCACCGGCGAGCAGGGTACGGAGAAACTGCTGATCCTCAGCCAAGTGATTCTCTCGATGCAGTTGAGCTTCGCCGTGGTGCCGCTTGTGCTGTTCACAGGCAACCGTAAAATCATGGGGGAGTTTGTAAATGCTCGCTGGCTGCAAGGGCTCTCATGGTTTGTTGCCGTGCTCATTGCTGGATTGAACGGCTGGTTGCTGGTGCTGATGATGCGGTGAAGACAGTGGATAGTGGTAAGTATTTTAGGTCATTCCGAATCAAGATCAAGCGTGACAGGGACTAATCTCAATAGCTACTATGTCCTTTAATCTATTCTGGGTAGATTTGGCGCGGTCTACCTTGCGAAAGAAAGGCAAGATGGTGCGAATTTCGCATTTTATCAAGAGAGTAGCAGCCTCCGCAGCAGTAGCCGCCTATTTTCCATTATTGCGGCGTTCGCTTTGCTCCTATTGCTCGGTCTTATCTTGCATTTTTCCTCCATACCACCCAAAGAGAGCAAAGTTATAGAGAATTTCTATGCTCATCGAGCTGCGTTTGAACAACTGCGAAGTATGCTCCTAGAGGACAAATATCTAGCGACCGTGGCAGATTGGGGCGTTCAAACAACAGACTCTCCCATATCAAAGATGCCGCCTGAGGGAGGAATCTCAGTGGACAGGTATCGCGAGTATCTTGCATTGCTGAGCGAGATTGGCGCTAAGAGAGCTGACCAAGTGAATGAGGAGGATGCCAATAATATACATATAGGGGTCTGGGGTTCTGCTTTTGCGGGTGAGACCCGTCACATTAATATTTCATGGCTGGATCACGAACCGAAGAACACGGTGACCAGCCTGGATGAGTTCTATCAGAGACCCAAACCGAGAAGCCCCGTATACAGACACATTGATGGACACTGGTACATCTGGGCGGATTGGTAGATAGCTTCCTTTGATTCACAATCTATCCAACAATTCCAAAACCAAACCGTCGCCCTCGTACGCTACCATAACTTCCATGCAAGTTCTCTCCGCAGCCGAGATGCAGGCTTGCGACCGCGCGACTACCGAGCGGTTTGGCATTCCGTCGATTGATCTGATGCGGGCGGCATCAGCGGCGGTGGCTTGCTTTGCGCGCGAACAGTTTCCGCGAGCGCGCCGAATCACCGTTCTCTGCGGTCGAGGCAACAACGGCGGCGATGGCATGATGGCTGCGCGCCTGTTGGCTTCCGCAGGCCTCGAAGTAACTACGCTGCTCTTGGGCGTGCCCGATGGACTTACCGGTGAAGCGGCTGTGGCATGGCGCGAACTGAGCAATCAGGAAGGCTGGTCATCGCACGGCCTCATCCATATCATCGAGACTGCTGAAGGGTTGGCCCGGCACAAAACCGCTCTCGAAGCCGATCTGATTCTTGATGCAGTTGTCGGCACGGGTTTCAAGCCGCCACTGAAGGGACTTGCGCTAGCGGCACTGAAGTGGATCGAGGGTTGCACAGCGCCGGTTCTGGCTGTCGATCTGCCCTCCGGGTGGCCGGCCGACGAGACTGCCGCAACCGCGGCCGACCCAGTTTTTCCCGCCGATGCGGTCATCACTTTTACAGCTCCCAAACCGGCGCACGTCTTTGGGCAGTTGACCCGGCGCTGGTCGCAACCGATTGTAGTGGCGCCCATCGGCTCGCCGGACGAGGCCATTGTCTCCGTGCTGAATCTAACTTGGGCCGGCTCAGCGCTGGCCCTTACGCAGATGCCTCGCCGGGCGGTGGCCAACAAGGGCAACTATGGGCACGTGCTGGTGGTTGGAGGCTCGGTAGGCAAGTCCGGCGCTCCGTCCATGACGGCCCTGGGCGCGCTGCGTGCGGGGGCAGGTTTGGTGACTGCGGCTGTTCCTGTTCCAGTGCTGCCGCTAGTGGCGACCATCGCGCCGGAGCTTATGACCTGGCCATTGATCGCGAATGCAACGGGACAAATCTCGGTTGAGAACATAGCACCGGAGATGCTGACTGCATTGACAGCCGGGAAGACTGTGCTGGCCATCGGCCCCGGTCTTGGTCAAACTCCCGAGACGGTCAAATTCACTAGCGGTTTGCTTTCGGCGACAAAATTTCCGGCGGTCATCGACGCCGATGCGCTTAACATTCTGGCAGCCGAGCCGGTACTGCTGGCCAAGCTGGGCGAAATTGCCAGAGGGGGCCGCACCCTTGTGCTCACGCCGCATCCGGGCGAGATGGCGCGGCTGGCAGGAATCACTGTGGCCGAGGTGCAGGCCAACCGCCTAAAAGTGGCGCGCGGCTTTGCCCAGCGCACAGGCGTCACGCTGGTGCTCAAAGGCGCGCGTACGCTCATAGCACATCCCGACGGCCGTGTGGCTGTGAACACAACCGGCAATCCTGGCATGGCCAAGGGCGGCAGCGGCGACCTGCTGACGGGGTTGATAGCGGGTCTACTGGCGCAGCATCCGTCGGAAACTTCACTGGCCATCGAAGCCGCAGTTTATTTGCACGGGCTGGCAGGCGACTTAGCCGTGCATGCAACCGATGAGCACACGCTGCTGGCCACCGACAGTCTTGCTTATCTTTCACGGGCTTTTCGCTTTCACACAGGCGGCCCAAACGGGTATCTTTGGTTGCAGGGGCTACCGGCAGAGTTGTCACCGGCCGCGGCCTCGCGCGAGGCCGCCGAATGAGCAATGCCACAGACAAGATAGACGAGGCCAAAGGCCGGATTCACGAGTTCAACACCAAAAGCGGGGCGGACACCATCGATGTGGGCCGCAAACTGGCCCGGCTGCTCCACCCACCGCAGCTGCTGCTCTTGCGCGGTGACCTGGGCACGGGCAAGACGACGCTGGTAAAAGGCATTGCCCAGGCTCTGGATGCTGCCGAGCCCGACGAGGTCACCAGTCCTACCTTCACTTTGCTGCACGAGTACGAAGGAGCGCAGGACGGCCGACCGGTGAAACTCTTTCATTTGGATGTTTACCGCCTGGAAGGTGAGCGCCAACTGGAAACGCTGGGGCTTGACGAGTTACTGACTCCGGACGCGCTGGTGTTGGTGGAGTGGGGCGACAAATTCAAAAGCATTCGCAAGAAAGCTACAGGAGAGATAGCGATCACCTCAGCTGGCGGCGACGCGCGCAAGATAACTGTAACGCTGAAAGAATAGCGAATATAGAATATAAAACTCACTCGGTTGAATCCTTAATTGCCATAAGTCGAGTAACATTTCAACCATTCCTTACTAACGGTCACCGAGTATGTTCATCTGTGCAATTGACGAACCTTTTCTCAGGCCAAGCCGCCGCTCCAGATGTTCAAAGCCGAGCGAAGCCGTCGCAATAGCTTGCCCCTCAGCAGCAGGGTGCGGGCGCTCCATTCGCCGATTCCACGTGTTAGCAAGAATGTGCCGCTCGACATGCTGGAACAATTCAGTCCGAAACTTGCGCACAGGATTTGCAAGGATTTGCGGGAGTATAGGGAGATATGGCCGTTGCGGGGCGCTGCGTACCACCATGACAAGCGTGTCTTCTTTGAAACAATGCCATCGTGAGTTCCGGTGCCGATCAAAATCATCAATCTGCCTGGACTGCTCTTCTCGATTATTGCGCGCAGCGTTCCGACTGGGTCGGGGGTGTGTTCAAAAACCTGCATCGCCGAGCAGAAATTGTAACGGCCGATCCGGTCGGGCGACATATCTGAGTGACCAAATGGATCGTAGGAATCGAAGCTCCAACCTTGTTCCCGCAGCAGTGCGGTAGTCATGCCGTTTCCACCGCCGTAATCGAGACCGATGATGTTATTCTTTCTGCCGACCAGCAGTGCGATGATTTCGCGGGCGTGAGCGCGGGGGCGCACTTCAGCATAGTCGGGATCAATTCGGAGATACTCTTCGTTGTAGACACAGCTGCGCCATTGTTCATCGGTAAAGGTATCATAGAAATCGGTGAAGATGAATTGACACTCGCTGCATAACCTATAGATAACTGGAGTGGCACTCATCCCGTTGGGGTAGAGGGTGCAATCGCAGGACTTGTTAAAGTCCAAGATGTCGAATGGATGCGCCTCGCCACCGCACACTTTGCAACGTGCAACTGGAGACAATCTCGTTGCATGAAGCCTTTCAACGGCATGGTCAAAGAGGGCATCGGACAGTCGGACTTCCGTCTGCACTTGGACCTCCGCCAAAGGGTAATCACCTCGTTTCGACTCGATTACACTTTTCTCTGGTATCATTCCTGTCGCCCGCTTGTCAATTCGCAGCTTTGCGCTGCAATGCTCATGCCGGTTGATACATTGGTGAGATGTGTTAACGCCAAAATGCCGGGAAGACGGGTTTTTAGTTTCATTGTGACGTAGTGAAATCCATATCGCTCGACAGATATATTCTCGAAGCCCTCCTCGCCAAACACTTGCTTGACAGCCTTAGGAGTGAAGTAACTCACGTGCGCAGGTGGATCGATGTAATACCAACCTTCGCCCTTCCAACGCGCCATGAAGCCGTCGATATTACCGGTCGTAAAGGCCGCCCACCCTCCCGGCTTCAGCATGTCATGCACGGCGCGGACAAATGCATGCGGCTCCGGATCGTGTTCTATGACCTCTACTCCATAGATGAGGTCGTATTTACCACGGCAGGCGTCGATGGTCGCTATGTTTGTGGCGCGTCCCTTGAAAACGGTGAAACCACGCGCCGCCAACCGTTCGCAAGCGTACTCCGATATCTCAATAGCTGCAAACTCAAACGCTGGATGAACAGTTTGGAAATAGCCGGCCATCGGTGCACCCAGTCCTGGACCGATCTCAAGTATCCGGAGTACAGGGCGCTTCGGAAAGCGCTTAAGATTCTTCTGAATCCAATACCGATATTCCGGCGAAATATCAACATTTTCTTCCTGCGAGAAGGCTGCCTTTTCTCCTTTGTAGTAGGCCTGATCGTAGAATTTCGCGATCTCATCCGCAGTTATGTTGACCTGACCAAACCCACAATGAGTACATTTCAGCACGTCATATCCATTCTTCTTGAGGTGCGGCTGAAGCGCGGAGCAGCAAATGCGGCAGGTGTTCAAGGCAAAGCCCTTCAGTTAAATCATGCTTTTATCTCATAGCATGATTGTCATTTGCTTGTCATCGCTTTGTCATTTTGCCTTTGCGTCAAATGCTCTCTGAGAATTCAGAGGCGGCTGAACCCGGACGTGAGACGACGAATTCGAGAGCATTCACAAGAAGGCTATCCAGAGGGCACGATTGCTTACACGGGCTGCGATACGCGCCAGACCACGGCGGAGTTGAAAGAGTAACGCACATGCTTCTCGGGGGCGCAACACTTTCTCTTAGTGGGGGCGCCCTGGCAGCACAAAATGTTCCGCGCAGCGTGGCTCGTAGGAATCGCCGGGCATTTTTACGGGACTATCATAAGGCGCGGGCTGGCCCTCGATCAACCGCTGCGAATAAAAGGCGCGGTTGCCGCACGCGCAATATGCGATGCATTCCGTAATACTTCCGCCATATGCGTTCACAAACCACGATAGGTTGAGCATCTCTCCAAAGGGAATCGCTCGAAAATCCAGGTCGAGCCCGGCGACGAGAACGTCGTGGTTTGCATCGAGAAGATATCTCGCAAAAGCGAAGAGGCCTTCCACAAATTGCCCTTCATCGATGGCAATGCATTCCACTCTCTTGCCGATATTCTTTTCTGTTTCGGCGATAACTTGAAGAACTTCCCATGGGTCACTGGACTTGAACTCTACGGCGTTCATTTTGCCGTGCCCCCGCGGATTCCGACTCTCTACGACTCCGGGCCCACCTTTGGTGTCGTCGCTGGGCTTGAGGACCATGACATGTTGGCCGGCATACTGACGCCGCATATCGGCACGCCGCAGAAGCTCCGCGGTCTTATTGCTTCTCATCGGCCCCAGCAGCAATTCCAACTTTCCTTGCATGATGACGTCCTCGAAAAGGAGTTACTGCCCAACTTACTCCGATTGTTCCAATGATTATTGTGATTTCTTTAGAAGCCCATGATGTTATAGCCGCAATCGACATAGAGAATTTCGCCGGTGATGGCGCTGGATAAGTTGCTGGCCAGGAACAAAGCCGCGCCGCCAACTTCGAGCTGATCCACGTTGCGGTGCAGCGGGGCGCGGTCGGCGTGAGACTTGAGCATATCGCCCAGGGAGCCGACGCCGCGGGCAGCCAGGGTTCTGATGGGGCCGGCAGAGATGGCGTTGACGCGAATGTTTTTTGGGCCGAGATTCCAGGCGAGATAGCGAACCGTAGCTTCAAGCGAAGCCTTGGCCACTCCCATGACGTTGTAGTTAGGAACTACCTTCTCTGCGCCGAAGTAACTCAGAGTCATGATGCTGCCGCTCTCGGTCATCAGCGGGGCGGCGGCGCGGCTGACGGCGATCAGCGAATATACGCTCACATCGTGCGCGATGCGGAAGCCTTCGCGGCTAGTGTTGATGAACTCGCCGCGCAACTCTTCGGCTGGCGCGTAGGCTACGGCGTGGACGAGAATCTCGATCTTGCCGAACTTCTGCTGCAGAGCGGCAAACAGTGTCCCAATCTCCTGATCGTTGGAGACATCGCACTGGAATCCCGAAGCGCCGGGTAGCTCAGCGATAAGTTCTTCGGCTTCGAGCTTCATGCGTTCGTTTTGATAGCAGATGGCCAAGGTGGCGCTGGCCTCGTGCAATTTTTGAGCGATACCCCAGGCAATGGAACGCTTGTTGGCCAGCCCGAAGACCACGGCCGTCTTACCCGCCAGATTGATCATGCTTACTTATTTCCTCCAGGGTCTATGTTTTGGGGATACAGACCCGCGTTGAATAAGAATATCAGCCGCCCAGGTCCACAAGCTCGACCTTTCCGACGGGCCTGTTGAGAAAGCGGGAGCCAAGGCGCTCGAACTTCTCAACAGAGTCGGTGGCAAAGCAGCGGAGTTGTGCGGCCCGCGAAGGCTTTTCCGTTTCGTTCTGCCCAAAGAGATGCAGGGCAGCTTCGGCGGTCGCCTCTGCGGAATCGATGACGCGCATCCCGGCGGGCACGGCTTGTTCGATCAGCAGGCGCAGCAGCGGGTAATGGGTGCAGCCTAGAACCAGCGTGTCGGGATTCATGCCCAAGGTGGCAGCTTCGGCGATCAGCTCCGCAAGATAGATGCGGACGACCTCTGCAGTGACGGGGTGAGCGGTCCAACCCTCCTCGACCAGCGGCACGAGCAGCGGGCAGGCTTTTTCGAGAGCACGCAATCCTCGCGCGCGGCAGGCGGCCGAGTAGGCGCGGCTCTCGACGGTTGCAACGGTGGCGATGACCAGCACGTCGCCAGTACGCGAAGCCGCGCGGGCTGCCTCAGCGCCCGGTTCAATGACGCCCAGCACTGGCACCGTGACCGCATCCTGAATGGCGTCCAGAGCCAGGGCGCTGGCAGTGTTGCAAGCAATCACCAGAAATTTTGCGCCTTGCTTGTTGACCAAAAATTGTGCGCTCTCGGCGGCGTAGCGGGCAATGGTGCGGCGGGACTTGGAGCCGTAGGGAAGCCGCGCCGTGTCGCCGAGGAAGGCGTAGCGAGCTTGCGGCATCCGGGCTGCCAGAGCGCGCAGCACAGTGAGCCCGCCGAAGCCGGAATCGAAAACGCCGATGGTGGCTGGCGTTGCTTCTTTCTGGTTTTCAGGATCGGTCAAGGATGCAACCCTTCGGCTGGCACGGCGTCGGCGGCCAGGTAGGTGCGAGTCAGATCGCCGTGGCCGGCAAGAGTAGCGCGAGGCTGGCCATCCACGAGGAAGCGCACCTGCGTGATGCGTGGCAGATTGGCGTGCAGGGTGGCGCAGATAGAAAGCACGGTGAGCAGTTCTGCTTCGATGCCTGAAGGATGGCTGGCCGCGAAGCTGCCGGTGAGATTGACGACCGCGAGTTGCGGGCTGCCCTCCTGCGCGTTCTCGGCTGGGGAGCCAGAGGAATTGGCGCTGGATCGGCTGGAGACTGAGACCGAGACTCTGGATTCCGCGGATCTCGGTTTACTGGCGGCGGACGTAGAGGTTCCGATCTCCGGAGCAGGCATCAGAAAGACTTGAGTTACAGAGCTTCCGCCGCCGGGGACGGAGTGAGTAGCATCGGGGGCGGCATAGAGGTCCAGCAGCTTGCCCAGTACGGCTCGCGCGCGGGCGCCCGGATCGGCGGGCAGCGGCAGGGAGTGAGTCTGGATCAGCAGAGAACCGTCGCTATCGTTGGCCACCACCAGGGTTGCCTGTTCGGCGGGCGCCACTTCGGGAGCTTTGGTGGGCGCTGAATCCTGCCCTGCGATTAACCGCTGATGTGCGCGTTCACGCAGCTGCCACAACACCACGCCCATAGCTACCGAGGCTAACAGCAGAACTGCAAAGAGATACTTTTGGTAGCGGGGAATCATGGCTGATGGGCCTCCGTGCGCCACTCGACAAGAGCCGCGGCCAGCGCTACTGCAACACGCGCCTGATAGTTAGGGTCGTCCAGCCCGGCGGTCACTTTCTTGTCTTTATCCAGCTCCGGTGCAATCTCGATGGCCACAGCCGGGCAGGCCATGCTGTCGATCACCGGCAACGTAGTGCGGCCCAAAGTGACGCTCATGCCAGAGTGCTGCAGCACAGAGTTGAGCGCTCCGGCCAGTGCCAGGCTGCGCGTTACCCATGCGGCTTGCGCGGTCTTCCAGGCTGGAAAGCGGACGGGCTGCGCGGGAGCAAGTGAGGAGGCAAACAAGTGAATGCCCGAGCCGCTCTCCGAGGCGTGCAAGCTGAGACAGGCCTCGGCCTGGGCGTGGTTTGCGATCCCGGCTCGCGTGTTTGGCTCGACGGTCATATCGGATTCGCGAGTGGTGACCACCTGAATGCCGCGTGCCGCCAGCAGCGACCGCAGCCGAACACTCATCGCCAAGTTGAAGGTTTTCTCAAGGCCGCCGTTGTTCATGCGTCCGCCCGTCTCGTCGCCGCCGTGGGCCGCATCGAGCACCACGACAAATCGGGCCTGCGGAGCGGCAGGAACCGCTGGAATCGACTGCGCGAAGACCGTCACTCCGGTTAGCCCGCTCGCCAAGAGGGCCGTCAATACCCACTTAGTCGAGCGCATAGATGGTCAATCCGCTAAGCAGCTTGGGGAAAAAGTCGGTGGACTTTTGCGGCATCACGTCGCCGGCGAAGGCTACCTCCCGCAGTTGCTCCATGGAAACGGGGTTGGTGAGGAACGCCACGTCGGCCTCGCCGCGACGAACCTGTTCGACGGCCTCGCCCGCGTCGCGAAGATAACGAAGGTTGGTTTGCTCGCGAACCTTTTCCGCGTCGAGGCCAAGCAACCGGTCGAGCACGATGGAATGCAGGCAGCTCAGGTCAAGCTGACGCTGGCGCTCAGGTAGTTGGGCTAGCGCGGCAGCCACGGGCTCGGGCTTCGAGCGCAGCAGGAACGCCCCGGCGCGAGTAACAGCTACAAAGGCCGTTCCCTGTTGGCGAGTTAGTGAGTCAATATAACTCGATGCATCGGCAGTCGGCAGTGGAGAAACCGTGAAAAACTCCTCCGCTGTGTGCACAAAGACGGCGGGATCGAACTTATTCAGGCTATGAACCACGCGATGAGTTGGAAGAATCACCAGCCCGTCTGAGTCCATGTTGACGAAGCTCATCATCACCGCGGCCTCCGGGTAAGCTGGCTGCGATAACTGGCTAGTGCTTGATTCCGCTTTGGCCGGCGCGGCGGGTGCGTGTTCTTTGGAGTAATTCAACGCCGTCTCATACCGATGGTGCCCGTCGGCGATTATGAGTTTTTTGTCGGCCATGGTGGTGGTCAGCAGGTTGATGGCCGCCGGGTCGCTGACTCTCCACAGCCGATGTAGCACGCCGTACTCGTCGGTGACTTCCGCCTCTGCGGGACCGGCGCCCTCGTAGAGAATCTTCTCCACGCTGCCGGCTGGATCAGAGTAGAGCATGAAGATCTGGCCGAAGTGCGCGTGCGTGGCTCTTAGCAGGTTGAGCCGGTCGTTCTTAGGTTTGGAGAGCGTCTGCTCGTGGCGAAAGACCACTTGCTCGGCGTAGTTGTGCAGCTTGCCAAGCGCGATAAAGCCGCGTCGCTCCTTGATTATTTCGGTGCCAGGTACTTTAAAGCGTTGCGAGTAGGCAAAGATCGAGGGGTCTTTCTCCTGCACCAGCACACTTTGTTCACGCCATGCGCGGAAATCGCGCGCCGCACGCGTATAGACGTTTTCCCCGTGTTCAGCGTCAAAGAGTTCAGGCAGTCCCAGAATGATGCGTACCAGGTTGAAGGGGCTGCGCTGGTAATAAGCCTGCTGCATGGCCGGAGATATCTTGTCGTAAGGCTGGGTGACGACGTCATCCAGACGAACGGCGGAGGGGTTGTAGCGCCAGGCGCGAAAGGGATAAATGCGGGCCATGCTGAAGGTCTTGCTCTCCGTTCCGAGGGGGGAATTTGTGCTCAAAACCCCATCCTGCTCAACCGGGGCCGTTGCGCGTCTGGCTTCAATTGTATCCCAGCCACCGCTGACGGTTTCTATCAGCTGTCGAAACAGTGATTCGATGTTGACAAAGCGATGACATGGCAGCGACGCCAGCGATGCGCAAAAGGTGCTAATATCGGCATCAACATTAGGTGTTGCGGCATGAATACGCTTCTCCATGAGCGCAAGCCTCGCAACGGGCGCGGCAATCTCGAACGGCTGGGTGGCCGGCTGCGAATTTGCGGCTTGGCAATGGCGTTGCTGCTGCTGGCGCGCGCCCAGGCCCAGGATACCCCGCTCGACAAGGTGCATGTCCCTCCGCCATCTGATGCTACGCCGGCCACAGGAGCACCCGCGGGAGTTGAGGCGCCGGCCGTCAGCGGTCCCGATGCCTTGAAGATTCATCCCGGCGCGCGCATCCGGCTGAACGTCGACATGGTGCTGGTTCCAGTTACGATTACCGATCCTATGAACCGGCTGGTCACTGGCCTCGAAAAGGAGGATTTTCAGATATTCGAGAACAACGGCCAGCAGAAGATCAACTCCTTCGCCAGCGAAGACGCGCCAGTCTCGATCGGTATCATCTTCGATTTATCCGGCTCAATGAGCTCGAAGCTCGTTCGCGCCCGTGAGTCGATTCTCCAGTTCATCAAGACCGCCAATCCGCAGGACGAGTTTTTCGTCATCGGCTTCAACGACCGGCCGGAGTTGATCGAGGATTTTACCAGCTCGGTCGAGGACATTCAGGCGCGGCTGGCCACGGTTCGCAGCGGTCATCGCACGGCGCTGCTCGACGCGATCTACTATGGCGTGGTGAAGATGAAGGAAGCGCGGCACGAGCGCAAGGCGCTGTTGGTGGTCTCTGACGGCGGAGACAATCGCTCTCGCTACACCGAGGGCGAGGTGCGCGCGCAGGTGCGGGAAGCGGACGTGGAAATCTACTCGATCGGCATCTTCGATCCCGATGCGGCCACTCCAGAGGAGCGCAGCGGCCCGCTGCTGTTGGACGAGGTGAGCGAGGAGACGGGCGGCCGGCTCTTCCGCGTTGACGATCTCGCCGAAATGGGCGACATCGCTGAAAAGATTTCAACCGAATTGCGCAATCAATATGTCATCGGCTACAAGCCCAAAGACATCACCCGCGACGGGAAGTGGCGTAAAGTGAAGGTGAAGGTCAACCCTCCACCAGGATTGCCTCCACTCACTGTTCATGCACGCACCGGTTACTATGCACCTTTGCAATAACGCGATTTTCGCGGTTCTTTTTGCCGGAACAGCTCTTTCGCTGACGGCACAACAATCGTCCACCCCGCCCGCTCCGGCCCAGGCGCCGGCTCAGAGTTCTGCTCAGGCTCCATCGCTTACCGTGGACCGCGACCCGGTGCGCTCGCCGGACGCCGAACCGCCCGCGCCACCTATTCGCAAAGAGACCGGCGGCTACGTTCTGCATACCGATGTTGAAGAGGTGGTGCTCAACTGCACGGTGCTCGAAGGCAACAAGCTGGTCCCGGACCTGAAGAAGGAGAATTTCCAGGTCATTGAGGACGGCATCAAGCAGACGCTCATCAGCTTCCAGCACACCGACCTTCCGGTATCAATTGCAATGGTCGTGGACAACTCCGGCTCTATGAGCCGCAAGCGGCCTTCGGTGAACAAAAGCGCGCTCGACCTGATTCAGGCTTCCAATCCCCAGGACGAGGCCTTTGTAGTCAACTTCTCCGACGAGGCCTACATCGATCAGGAGTTCACCTCTGACATCAAAAAGCTGAGCGACGGTCTGAGTCATATCGAGTCCCGCGGCGGTACCGCGCTCTACGACGCCGTGGTGGCTTCGGCGGACAAACTAGTTGCCGACTCCAAGCGTCCCAAGCAGGTGCTCATCCTGATCACCGATGGCGAAGACAACGCCTCGACCCTCACCCTGGAGCAGACCATCGGGCGAGTCCAACAGCTCTCAGGGCCGGTTATCTACTCCATCGGATTACTATTTGGCGACGAGATGAGCCACGCCGAGGTCAGGCACGCGCACCGCGCTCTCGAAATGCTCTCCACCGAAACCGGCGGCATGGCATTTTTCCCCAAGGACATCGAACAAATCGACCAGATCGCCGCTGAGGTAGCGCGCGACATTCGCAACCAATACACGCTGGGCTATCACTCGACCAAGCCGACCACCGAGCCGGGCTTTCGCCGCGTGCAAGTGACGGCCGAAGCCAAGGGCGCGGGCAAACTCAATGTCCGCACCCGCACCGGATACTTTCCCGTTGTGCGGGTGGGCAAGAGGCCCGCTGCGTCGGAGAAAAAGTAGGGGGCACCAGAGACTTGCGCCAACTGAGAATCGCTCCAGATGAATCGGCGCTTACCGTTACCTACTAGTCCCGAGGCTCATTTCGGCAGGCGGCCTTCCGTCGAAGAACTGTGGAATCCTGCCGTAAAGGTTGGCGGCCTGATGAACAGCCATAAGAGCTGCGGGTCGTGCGACAGGTTTGACGGGAAGCTGGGTAAGAATACTAAGAATTTGAGGAGATGGGGCAGCTTCCTCATCCGCCGAATAGTGCTCGGGATGATTGGTGACCACGAGCAGATTAATTGGGTCCTTGCCCAAATGACGTCTCCGCATCCGGTCCAACGTGCCTTGGATTACCGGGTGAGGCGGGATACGCTCTTCCAGAAGCCTGCTTGCCGTCAACCATGGAAGATTGAGGTCGAAGAAGACAACGAGCGGATGCGGGGTGTTTTTTTGAATCGCGTCGTTGAGAAGCCGCGCCACATTTAGATTGTGTTCGCCTTCTGCTTGCCGTGTTCCCGGAAAACCGAGGATGCCGGGGCGGTGCTTGCTTTTCGCCTCAACTGAAACTGCTTGGCCTGTCGTTTTGTGTGTGGCCGTAAACTCCGCATGGCGAGTCGAACGGTCCGTTTCGTCTTCATGTTCGATGGAGAACCCTGCTCGTAGGCAGGTTGCCTCTGCGAATAGTTCATGTCTTGCGCCTTGGAATTGATCGCTGTTCTTCAACCGCTCGATGAGCCGCGCGTCAAGACGTCCGTTGTCTTGCACCGTGAACAGGTCGTAGGCGAAGGTGAAATAGCCCAGCAGCGGACCCGTCATCTGGGCCTTATATACCCCTTGAGCGTCGCGGGGTTGGCTATTCATGTATGTCATTGCCTTAAATCTTGCTTCAAAAACAGGGTGCCGGGTCCCACGAGGTTTTGCAATTTCTGCCTCAAACCATTCCCTCCCAAAGGTGTTCTGAACGAATGTGAGCAGAATGTCAGTAAAAAATTGAGCCCGCTCTTTGGGCTGATATACAACTTTGTTTCCTGCAACAACAAACTTGTAACCTTGATAGTCCAAAGAAATAGGTGGACGAATTTGACCAAATTCGTGAGTAAAGTCGGGGTTCACCCTCGGCTTCATCCCTTCGGCCTGCATTCTCCTCAGTTCTGGAGTGATCTCGTGCGGCATCAGTTTCCGAAAGCTGAAGGGCGGCTTAAGAGGCTGTTGTCCAGTCGTAGGCCCAGCTGACGCTAATGGTAGTGGCGAGCTACCATGACACTTTTTGTATTTCTTGCCGTTCCCACACGGACAAGGATCATTCCTACCAACCTTAGCCACTTGTTTCACTCCGAGCCAGGTTCTCCAGGTCCCGCTTTTGGAGCTGGGAAACCAAGAATCCTCGATCGAGAAATACTACTCCCTTGAAGTCGGCCAGGGTTCGGGAATGTAGCTTGACTTGCTCCTGAACTCTTACCAGCATCACAATGGGCTCACCGTATCGCGCCGGTTTCTGGGCGGTACGGCCTCTGGCGCGATAAGCTAGAAACCAGGAGATCAAGAGAGAAAGCCAACTATGTCCCCACACAAATACTCGACCCTTGCCGTACACGCCGGGCAGTACCCGGACCCGCAGACGGGCGCCGTCAATGTCCCCGTTTACCTTTCCTCGACCTTTGAGCTGACCGGCATCGGCACCGACCGCGGCTGGGACTACTCGCGCGCAGGAAACCCCACGCGCGACCGGCTGGAGGAAGCTCTAGCAGCACTCGAAGGCGGCACAAGCGGCCACGCGTTTACCACCGGCATGGCGGCCATCTCGGCGCTGGTGACGATGCTGCGCGCCGGCGACCACCTGATCTGTTCCAAGGATGTGTATGCGGGAACGGTGCGGCTCCTCGACCAGATCGTCTCCGGGTACGGCATCGAGATCGAGTACGTGGACACCAGCAATCTGGCTGCGGTGGAAGCGGCGATCCGGCCCACGACCAAGCTGATTCACATTGAGTCGCCCAGCAATCCGCTGATGATTTTGACCGACATTGCCGGGGTGAGCAAGATCGCGCATGCGCGCGGCGTCGAGGTCAGCGTGGACAACACCTTCCTCTCGCCGGTGTTGCAAAGCCCGCTCGCCCTGGGCGCGGACATCGTGATGCATTCGACCACAAAGTATTTGAACGGTCACTCGGACGGGTTGGGCGGGGCGCTGATCGGCACGACGCCGGAGCATAAGGAACGCTTTCTGTTGGTGCAGAAGGCCGCTGGCGCTGTGATGTCGCCCTTTGAATGTTTCCTGGTTCTGCGCGGCATCAAGACGCTGCCCTTGCGCATCAAGCAGCACGAAGAAAACGGCCGCGCCGTGGCGGAATATCTCTCGACTCATCCTAAAGTCAGCAAGCTGGCTTATCCGGGATTGAAGAGTCATCCGCAGTACGATCTGGCCGTGAAGCAACAAAGAGGGTTTGGTTCGATGATGAGCTTCGAGTTGGAGTCGCGCGAGGCTGCGGGGCGATTCTTGGCGGCGATCAAAATCTTCCTCAGCGCAGAGTCGTTGGGCGGGGTCGAGTCGCTCGCTTCGCACTCGGCCACAACGACCCACGGCTCGGTGAGCGAGGAAGTGCGTGCTTACATGGGCATCACTCAGGGTCGGGTGCGCTTGTCGATTGGCATCGAGGACAAGGAAGACCTCATCGCCGATCTGGATCAGGCGCTGGCAGCGGTGTAAGAGGAGGCTCATGCCTGAATCAAAGCTTCTGCTGGGCATCGACACTTGTGGTCCTTCCGGCACGGTGGCGCTGGGGCGGCTGACCGGCCAGCAAATCGAGATACTTGGCCAGAAGGAGTTAGAAGGGCGCAGCTATTCCTCTACATTGGTCGCGGCCATTGGCGAGATGCTTGCGCATGGCGGCGGCACTCTGCGCGAGGTAGGCGCTATTGTTGCCGTGAACGGGCCGGGCAGCTTTACCGGCGTGCGCGTGGGCTTGGCCGCGGTGAAGGGCTTGGTCGAACCGACGCGGATTCCGGTGGTCGCGGTTTCGCGGCTGGAGGTAATGGGCGCGAAGGCTGGCACGCCGTCGTCGGCTCTCGATGCGCATCGAAACGAGGTCTTCCTGCGCCTGGGCTCTGCTTTGAACAGCGAAGCCATTGGCGAGCGGGCAAGGGAACTATTGGCCGGGGCGCACGAATTTGCAGCCATCGAATATCCGCCGTCTCGGATTGCCCTATGCGATGAAGCTGCGGCCTTGCTTTTGGGCGCAGCGTGGCCGAGGGTGGTACTTGTTCAGGTCGAGGCGCCAACCGCCGCCGATGCCCTCACGCTTTGTGCGCCGCGGGTGGCAGCGGAAGAGTTTGTTGATGTGGCGCTACTCGATGGCCACTACCTGCGGCGCTCCGATGCGGAGATCTTCGGCGAGGCGGCGGCTGCCGCTTTGGGTCGTTGATGAATCTCTCTTCTGCCGCCGTGCGTGTTCGCCGCATGAAGCTGGCAGACCTTGATCGAGTGATAGAGATTGCCGAGAGCCTGCGGGAAGCGCCCCAATGGCCTCGCTCAGCCTACTTGACCGCGCTCGACCCAGAAGCCACGCCGCGTCGCATCGCATTGGTGGCTGAGGACTCCGTTTCGAGCGCCGTGGTAGGCTTCACCGTGGCCAGCCTGCTTCCCCCACAGGCCGAGTTGGAGACCATTGCAGTTGCTCAGGCGGCGCAGCGCCGTGGCTTGGCGCGTCGACTATTTACCACACTATCCGCCGAGCTAAATTCGGCCCAGGTTGCCCAAATCAATTTGGAAGTGCGTGCCTCCAATCTGCCTGCGCTCGGGCTCTACCGGCTACTAGGCTTTGCGGAAACTGGCCACCGGACGCACTACTATCATGATCCTGTTGAAGATGCTGTGCTGATGCGCCTTCGGCTCATATACCCTGCCTCTCAGGCACGGATTCTGTGACAGCCTACAAGATTTCGTGTGATCGCGATCACACAAGATGGCTTTCCGCGCCGAAATCCACAGCTGGAGGTTACCTGCGGTTTTTTTTACACTTGCCGTTTGCGCTGCGACGGCGATATATGTAAGTGTTCTCTAATATATGAATGGGGGGTGCCTGATGGATGAAATACAGGATTCCACGTTGAGCGAAGAAATAAATCGCCTGCAAGCCGAACATCAACGCTACGCTCAGCGGCTGGAAGAGTTGCTCCAAAAGCCCTATCTCTCCGCAGAGGAAGAGATCGAGCAAGTCAAGCTGAAGAAGCTAAAGCTGCACACCAAAGACCTGATCTTTGCCCTCGAACGCAGGGTCCCGGTCGTAGCTTAGCCTTTTGAAGCAACGGTAAACGCAGGCGAATTGCCCGAGTGCCGGCCCCGCGTGGCCTCCGTGCGGCATGTGTGTCACGGAATCTATGCACGGCCGGCCCGGCTCAATCGGCAATCGAGCTAAATGACCGTATAATCGTTGGGGACAATGGTTCGTGACGGTTACATCTACGGTTTGAGCTTGCTGGCAGTGGCGATTGTGCTGGCGTGGGCCACGGGCAACTGGGCGTGGAGTATCGCGCCCGTGCTTCTGGCGGCGTTTTTTCTCTGGTTCTTCCGCGATCCCGAGCGGACAATTCCTTTGGAGCCAGGCCTGATTGTCTCGCCCGGAGACGGGCTGGTGACAGAAACGACTGCCATCCAAACTCCCGAAGGACCCCGGCAGCGAATCAGCATCTTCCTCAGCGTCTTCGACGTGCATGTGAACCGCTCGCCGATTGCTGGCGTGCTGACGTCCGTGCGTTATCAAAAAGGTCAGTATCTGAATGCCATGAATCCGGCCTCGGCCGACCAGAATGAGCAGAACATCGTGACGGTTCGCGGCGAACGGGGCATTGAAGTCACATTCAAACAGATTGCCGGACTGCTGGCGCGTCGGATCGTCTTCAACTTCGGTGAGGGCGGCAAGGTGGCTCGCGGCCAACGCGTGGGCCTCATCAAGTTTGGCTCACGTGTCAACGTGATTGTTCCGGCCGAGGCCGAACTACGCGTCAAGGTGGGGCATAGGGTCAAAGGTGGCTCGAGCATATTGGCGGCCATGCCCCAAGGAGACCGCTCATGAACCACCCCGATCCGGCACTCGTCAGGGCCAAAGCGCAGGCGCAACTGCGCAGGGGCATGTTCCTGCTGCCATCGCTGTTTACCGTGGGTAACATCGCCGCCGGCTATCTTTCGATTACCCAGACCATCATGGCCATCGCCGGCAGCGGCGACGCGCATACTCATCTCGACTGGGCGGCAATTGCCATCCTCATCGCCATCCCAATGGACTCGCTCGACGGCCGCATCGCGCGCATGACCAACACGTGCAGTGACTTCGGCAAGGAACTGGATTCGCTGGCCGACGCCATCACCTTCGGCGTGGCGCCCAGCCTGTTGGCGCTCATCTGGGGTTTCCACTTCCTGCCTGATTCCATCGATTCGCAGTTGCATGAAAACCTGCTTCACGCTGGTGGCTTCGTTTGTTTCCTGTTTCTCATCGGCGGGGTCTCGCGGCTGGCGCGCTTCAACATCAGCCACGACGCCCAGCCGCGCAATCCGGGACGGCCGGGACGCAAGTATTTTGTGGGCATGCCGATTCCGGCGGCCGCCGGGCTGCTGGCTGCCAGCGTCCATCTCTGCTACGGCTATCCGGTCGAGGCTTGGTGGATCGCTGCCATTTGGCTTGGGATCGTGGGCACGAGCGGCTTCCTGATGGTCAGCACGTGGCGCTTCTGGTCTGGCAAAGAACTGAGTCTTTCCCGACGCCATCCTTTCCAGGTTCTGTTTTTCATCTCCATTGTGCTGTTTGTCATCGTCAAGTTTTCCCAAGTGGTGCTCTTCACGCTTGCATTGACCTACATGTTTTCCGGTATCTGGGCGCGGGCGGCATACTCGTGGTCACGCCGCCGGCGTTGGAAGTCGGCTGGAGCACCCGCTCTCGCTCCCGAACCAGCCGCTGTTGAACCGGGACCGCTGAACCGCTCGTAATCTTCGCCATCGGACAAGTAGAACAAGAGGACGCCTGTGTACAAGATAGCCATTGTCGGAGCCTCTACCCTGGTCGGCCGGGAGTTGAAGGAAGCCTTGTCGGAGTCGCCCTTGGCGGCGTCCAACTTCACCTTGTTGGATGAGGAAGAGGCGCAAGGCCAGCTGGACCGAGTGGGCGACGAGGTCACTTTCGTCCAGCCCATCGCTCCCGACGCCTTCGAGAAAGTGGACTTCACGTTTTTCTGCGGCACAGAGGACCTGACCCGCAAACACTGGCGCGATGCGCTCCGGGCCGGCTCCACGGTACTCGACCTTTCGGGCGCGCTCGATCAGGAGACGGGCGTACTGGTGCGGGCGCCTTGGCTGGGCTCGGAAGTCTCCGCGGTTGATCTGTTTACCCCAGCCGTGGTTCCGGCGCATCCTGCCGCTCTGGCGCTGGCCCTGGTACTGGAGCGGATGCAGCAAGCTTCCCCGGTGCGCACAGCCTTCGCCACGTTGCTTCAACCGGCCAGTGATTTTGGGCGCGCTGCCATGGACGAACTGCACCAGCAGACGGTGAGCCTGCTCAGCTTCCAGGGGCTGCCGCGCGTGATATACGACGCGCAAGCGGCCTATAACATGCTCGCTGGCGTGGGTGAAGCGGCCAAGATCAGCCTGCATGCGGTCGAAGCAAGGGTTCGCCGTCACTACGCCTCGCTCTCTGCCGGCCGCTGGCCCACACTAGCGCTGCAAGTGATTCACGCACCGGTCTTCCACGGTCACACTTTCCTGGTCGCCATCGAACTGGAACGGCCGGTAGAGCTTTCTGCCCTCGAAGAGGCTCTGAGCGGAGACCATGTAGACCTGGTCCTCGAAGACACGGATTCGCCCTCGAACTTGGCCGCCACGGGACAGAACGACGTGCTGGTTCGGCTGCGTCCCGAGCCTGAACAGGTCCAGAGCGCACGCAACTCCGCCTTGGTCTCGCGCTTGTGGTTGTGGGCGGCCTCGGATAACCTGCGCCTCCAGGCGCAGAATGCCGTGGTGTGCGCCCTGGACCTGCGCCGACTACGGCCGCAAGGGCAGGTGCAGTAAGCAACGATTTTTTGGGGGCAATGACCGCTTTTGTAGGTTCCCTGGATTTCCGCTATAATTCAACTAGTCAATTGGACTGGTCAATTCATGCAGACGATTCAAGCATCTGAAGCCAAGACTCATTTCCTGCGCATCCTTAATGATGTGGAGCGCGGGCAAAGCGTCATCATCAGCCGCCATGGCAAGCGGGTGGCCCGCCTTATCCCAGAGGGCGAGGTTGATCGTGAGCGGGCCAAGCGGGCGTTTGCCAACATCCGGGCGCTCCGCGAATTAAATCTGCCGGTAACGGCGGAGGAGATTCTGTCGGCGCGCGATGAAGGACGACGCTGAGGTAGCCCACGATGGCTTTTGTACTCGATGCCTCAGTCACGCTCAGTTGGGCATTTCCGGATGAAGATAATCCAGTAGCTATTCGTGCGGGCCAACTTCTGGAGTCGTCGGCGGAATCGGCACTGGTGCCATCTCTCTGGTGGTATGAGGTTCGCAATATCCTGATCGTCAGCGAGCGGCGCAGGCGCACCACCCCGCTAAGGACCGCGAGTTTTCTGAAAGAGATCGCCGATCTATCCATCGTGATAGATTTCTCGCAGGATGAATCCATCGTGCTGGAACTTGCGAGGCAAACCCACCTGACCGTCTACGATGCGGCTTATCTGGCATTGGCCATGCGCGAGCGCATTCCTCTGGCCACACTCGACAAAAATCTCCGAGAAGCTGCGCTGGCCACGGGTGTTGAGCTTCTCGCGTAGAGCTTCACATCACGGCTTCGCCGCCAGCTTCGGAGGGTCAGTTATGTACTCATCGCCAACTCGCGCCACAAGCAGCTTGCGGCGATCGTCAAGCAGCTTCAGCCGATTAGTCAGCTCGATGAATTCCTTTTTCTGTTCGGCAGTCAGCGGCGTAGCGGGGGTACTCAGTTTATTCAACTCGTCCAGCCGGGCCTGCAAGCGCGGCATCTCGCGGTCAATCAGGACGGGCTGAATCACAGGCACTTTAGCTTCGCCCCTTGCCAGCTCGTTGCGGTTGTTGTCGCTCCATACGGGCAGAACACCCACGTGGCCCAGCTCGACGCGAACCCCGCCTGGCCCATAGTCTTTGCGGACGGCGGAAAACAGCCCGATCATCTCATCGCGCGGATCGCCGTCCTTGTCCGGCATCAGGCCATCGACATAATTGCGCGATTGGTTAGAGAGAAAGTTTCCCAGCGAATAAAAGATAACTCCATCGCGCCCGTCGGCGGTGCGATACGTCTCTACCGGTTGCAGAACGTGTGGATGATGGCCCACGATCACCGTCGCTCCGGCTTCGAGCATCTTATGCGCCGTCTCCACATCCTCAGGTCGTGGTGCAGGCGCGTACTCAATGCCCCAGTGAATCGAAACCACCAGAAGATCACACTTCAGACGCGCTTGCTTGATGGCGTCGAGCACTCCGGCTTCGTCCATGCCCGGCGCGCCGCCCGACTCACCCGGATAAGGAAAGAAGTTCACATGCGGCAGGTCATCTTTGTCCGGATTGCGACCGCCGTTGAGCCAGCGCGTCATTCCCAGCCAGCCAACCTTGATGCCGTTGGCCTCGACAATGACCGGTTGCCAACTCTCCGCTGCTGTGTCGCCCGAGCCCGCAAAAAACATTCCCTCCGCACGTAGGTGCTCGCGAGTCTCGGCAAAGCCCGCCCATCCCTGGTCCATAACGTGGTTGTTGGCGAAAGAGACGATCTTGATGCCATTGGCCTTCAGCGCGTCAATCAATGCGACGGGCGCGTCGAACATAAACGGCTTCGATCCGTGCGAGTGCGCAGGAGCTACCGGGGTTTCGAGATTCACAAAGCCAAAGTCAGCCTTCTCAAAGACGTCGCTCACGTTCGAGAAGAGAGCACCCCAGCCTTGCGCGCCGTCTCCGGCAGCAGCGGCAGCGGCCCTCACCGGGTCGTGCGGAATCACGTCCCCGGCCACGGCAAAGCTCACCTGGGCCAGTTCGTGTGGATAAGGATTGACAGCCGCAGCCGGTCGGCCGGCATGGACGCCGGTCAGCAGAGACGCAACAGCCACCGCCGCAAAAAGCAACACGCTTCCACCGGCCAGCAGCCAGTGTTTACGCAGACGGGGAATGAGTTTTCTCTTGAATCCCGCCCTAAGCCTTCCGGCGCGCATCGTCCAATTCATTGCTTGCACCAATCCAGAACCCTTCTTCCTATAACAAAATGGAACGCAATCAGGATACAGGGTCAGCAGAGTGGTGGAGTAGGCTCGGCGAGAATCCCAGGTCTCGATAGCGAGACCTGGGCCCCGGTCTTCCAACTTACCGTTCATTCTTACTGATCATTCCCCTTGATCAATTCAGTGGATACGGCAGTCAGATAACCAAGCAAGCCCCCGGTACCCTGATTAGGACCAGCAGTAAAATAAACTTCAGCGGCAGGCGCGCCAGCGGCGTCGTAGTTACCGGTGCTGGCGTTTCCTGGGCTAAGTGCCCAGAGTCCGTTAATGGCCAGCGTCGCTCCAGTTGCATCTTCCAGAAGCCCATCCAGGCGGCCTGAAGCGAGAGAGTATGCGGCGATAAAACCGCTCGACTGAGTTGTTCCTCCGCCGGCAAACTGACCGATCAACAGATCATGGCTGAAGCGTCCAAAGTCATCCGGCGCCAGAGCCACTCCCCACGGAGCATTCAACCAATTCCCATGTTCCAGGTGCTGCAGAAATCTGCCGTCTGAAGAGAAGATATCCACGAAACCCAAACCAGGGCCATCGGTTTCTTTCGTTTGTCCCTTCTCACGCAACGCATAAGTCACCACGATGTCGTTGCCGATGGCCTGCACGTTGAAGGGAACAAAGTCTCGTGGCAGCCAGTCGGCATTGAAGCGATCCCCACCTAAGTTCACACGATTGAATGCACTGTCGTAAACATCCACGCGGCCTTTGGTGAAGTTAGCGGCATAGAGATAAAGATTGGTCCCGATGAAAGCGCTGGTTAGACCCGTATAACTGGATCCATCTGTGGTCTTGACTGTTGTGACCGGACCAACCGTTGCATTCCAGCCCACAATGGTGCCGTCCAGCGTGGAAAAGAGGAATTTTGCTGGCTGCGCCGTCGCCAGCAGAAAGGCAGTCGTGCTGCCGCTGAAGATGGTTCCGGTTGGGGTTCCCGTATTGGTGGAGACAGCTGCCGGAATGGTGACAATCAAGCTCTGCTTGGTTCCGGCGCCGTTGTAAAGCGTGCTGAGCCCGGTCCCTTCATCCGACACCCACCACGGGCTGCTCGAACTGCGGCTGAGTCCCCAGGCGTTGATCAGGTCCGGATCGGTGACAGGCGCGACTCCTGCCTCGTTTGAGACGAGATTGGTTTGTGTGTAATGCTGCGCAAAAGCGACAGCTCCCGTTAAGGACAACGCCAATGTTATCCAGGCCGTAAGACGCAATAACTTCCTCATGTTATGACCTCCGTGATGCAGTAGGGCTCATCTGTGCCTTGGATATCTCTGGCCGCCTGGAGTCACACTGACTGCCCGCTTCGACGCAAAGATGGGGGTCCACGCACAGACGAGAAAAAACAAGGGAGTTTTCAACTCCGAGGAGGATTCTACGCCCGCTTGATAGAGAGTTGTGTCTTGGAATTGTTAATTGCTTGTCTCGATCTTGTCTCGATTTTGTCATCGCACGAGATCATCTTCAGCGTGGAAAATCAAACGATTAAGTTAAGGTGAAACACTGAATAACCTCGCTTTGCGAAAGAGAAGAAACGGGCGAGCAAAAAAACCGGAGCCGTGACGATCTCGCGGCTCCGGCCAGATTTATAACTCTAATTCTTATCGCTAGTCGTGATCGCTGGGAGCAAATGCAACTCCCCGAAGTACTTCACGAGCGTGGGCACTTCGAATCGTCGTGAAATGACCCAAACGATTGTCTCCCGACGGCAACGTTGTGTCACTTACGCGATCGGTAACCTTCACCAATTTGTTCGGGTCAGCCCCCGTGTCGCCATTGGCGCTGATGGTAGATGTGATAGCAAAGATAGTAACTGTTCCGTCGTGGTTGTGCCGTCCTGCAATGTTACGGCAACCGCCAGTGGCAGGGTTGAGCGAAGTCGGATACCCGTCGATGCTGTAGGGCACGCCGATAGTCAATCCGTCCTGCACGATGTATTGGAGGACCCATGTTCCATTGATCAGGCTGTATTTCTGCAGACCGGCGGTGGCCAGCGATTGGGCGTCAGCCACGTTTCCATTGACTGCCGGCGTGACCAACGTTCCATCGCCTTCGTCGCAAACGTAAAGAGTATTGGCATCGGCGAACCAGATCCCGAAAGGAAACGCAGTAGTTGTGCTAGCTGCGGTGGTGGGAAATCCCGGCAAGATGGTAATAGGTACGGCTGCTAAGTCCGTAGCGGTGCCCGTTGGCAATGTGCCTGCGCTACCCACCTGATACACGGTGTTCACGCCATTGCCACCGCTGCCCTTGCTGACGTAAAGTGTGTTTTCGAAGATGGTCATGCCGCGGAAGTTCGTATCCTTACCAGGCTTGTCGCCGGAGAACAACAGAAGACGGCCGATCATGTCGATGTTCGGCGGATTGGGTGGGGTTTGACCCGGCATGAGCAGCTCGGCGCCCGTTGCGTTAACCAGATCGATCCCATCGTTGGTTGTCGTCAATTGCTTCTTGGATAGGTTGCTGTTGTTATCGTTTCCGACCATGTAATAGAGGCCATTTCCGCCCTTGATCGCGGCGCGGCCATTGTCCCCGCTGTAGGCGTTTCCGTCGGTGAAGCTGATGCGGCCATCGCCATCCAGTTCGGCAACCGCACGATAGTATGCCGCGGGAACGAATGGATCGCTCACGAATGTGGTGAAGACGGGATTGGTTGGATCGCAGACGCCTGGGGTGTTGGACTGCGATACATCCAATAAGTTCGGCCTCGTGGGAGAGACAGTAGAGCCTCCGCAACCTACACCACCTCTATAACCCATGAAGGTGATGGAGCGCCCGTCGACAGAGCGGTTCAGAGCCAGTTCCGACTTTGAGCTGAAGCTGGTCACAATCTGATCGGCTGGGATGGGGAGAGTTCCCAAGTCCCAGCCGTCGGTTGTTAGATAGTCGAGGAAGATAGGTGAAGTGACGCCGAAACTGCCGTCGGAATTAGCGTTGTTCCAGACGTTGTGCGTATCGAAGAGATTAGGATATTCGCCGTTGTCCGTTGCTATTCCGCAGGGGACCGCGACGGGCGTGGTGCCACCTGCGGTCAGCGGCACTTCGACTGTCAAACCGTTTGCGCCACCCAGACAACCCAACGGCAATGCCTCGCCGGTTGTAACTGTCGAGGCCGTTCCCACATAGACGCTGCGACTAAGCACCAGAGTGTCTGTTTGGGATCCAGAATGACGGTCATCGTCATCGTGATGGTTATTTTGGGCTGTCAATCTAGAAGGCAATACGAACGTTACGGCAAACAAAAGGGAAAGTGTGAGCGGGGAATTTTTCATCTTTGTACCTCCGAGCCGTAAGGTTACATATCCCGGTTGCCCTTGGATGAAAAACACAAGAAAGATTTATGAATGAAAGGTTAAAGAGCCAGGCGGTCATAATTCGGTGAAAAACCGAATTTGATCCGGCAGAAACCTGTCGATAGATGGGAGAGTAAATCGGATGCTGGGGCGTGCAGACTGACTTAGTCCTCGCGCAGCGCTACCATCGGTTCCACTGTCATCGCCCTTCGCGCTGGCAAATAACAGGAGGCGAGTGCGGCGAGTGCCAATACAGTTGCCACAAACGCATAGGTCGCGGGGTCCCAAACGCTGACGACGACGAAGCTGCCAACGGCTCGCGCCACCAGCAAAGCCACGGCCAAGCCAATCCCCAGACCGGTGGCGACGATCAGGGCAGATTGGCGGTAGATCATTTTAAAGACGGAACTACGGCTGGCCCCAAGCGCCATGCGCAGGCCGATCTCATGCACGCGCCGGCCAACCGCGTAAGAGACGACGCCATAAAGACCGATAACTGCCAGCGTCAATCCAAGGCCGCCCATGATCGCGGCAAGCGTGGCCCCGATCTGAAAAAGTAGCAGTCCATTGAGCGTATAGAGCGCCTGGCGCATGGATTGCACCTGGAACATGGGAAGTTGCGGAGCCAGCGCGTGAATCTCCTTCTCGACGGCTGGCGCGAGCGACAAGGGATCTCTTTCCGTTCTTATCTGAAATACCATCAAGCTGTTGCCTGCCACATGTTGGGCATAAGGGATGTAAAGGTATGGCCGCGACTTGCCGCCAATGAACATCTGAAATTCCGCATCGCGGGCGATCCCGACTACCTCAAGCTTGCGATCTTTCTGACTCGCCATGTGGAAGGTGTGGCCGATGGGATCTTGGTTGGGCCAGAACTTTTTGGCCAGGCTGTCGCTGACTACTGCCACATCTCTGCCGTGTTCATTGTCCGCCTCATTAAAGCCGCGGCCGCTCAGAATACTGATGCCCATCACATTGAAATATTCAGACGAGACGACGTTGTAATCCGTGTCCCGGTCAGAGGGATTAGCTGGAAGCGGGGCTCCATCGATTGTGAGCCGGTCGCCGCCATTGTTGAAGTAGCCCAATGGAATGGAGCCTGCGTTGCTCACGTAGTCCACGCCGGCGAGCTGATGCAGACGGGCCAGGATGTTGGCGGTCAGGTCGCGTGTTTGCGCATCGTTCATTCCGATTTCATTGGCATCGACAGCGACATTGAGCACGCGATCGGGATTGAAACCGAAATCTGCGGTCTGGATTGCTGAAAGGCTGCGTACGAACAAGCCGGCGATAACCAGCAGCACAAGCGAACCGGCTATCTGCAAGGCAACCAGTCCGTCGCGGAGCCAATGACGCCCTCTGGTAACGCCGCGGCTGCCCTCATGCAAGACCGCACTCACATTGACGCTTGCAATGCGCAGAGCAGGCACGATTCCCACCACAATGCCTGCCACCGTGGCGATGGCAAAGGAATAGAGGAAGATACGCCAATCGAAGTCGAACGCCAGTGTAACCGGAACATCTGCGTGGAAGTTGATGTGACTGAGCGCGGTGCTGGCCCACATTCCGAGAACCACGCCCATCACTCCGCCGATCAGTGCCAGCGTGACGCTCTCAGTGATCATCTGGCCAATGAGGCGCGAACGTTTGGCTCCAAGCGCTGTGCGGACGGCCATTTCGCGTTCACGCACAGTGGCGCGCACCAGAACCAGATTTGCGACGTTGACGCAGGCCAGCAAAAGCACCATAACGGCAAGGGATAAAAAAAGTCCTGCGATTAAGTACATCGTGTTCGGATCGCCTGGATTGATGCGGAGACTAGGCTCGGGAAAGACCTCGATACTGAGTTTCTTTTCTACATCCGGATGCTGGCGCGCCAAGTCCTGCGAAACCACGCTCAACTCGGCTCCCGCCTGCCTTAAGGTGACGGCGGGACGAAGGCGTGCTTGGACAATGAAAGCGCGCGTCTGCCAGTTATTCATCACATCGGCAGGTGTCCCGTTGATTGTCAACTCCGACAAGGGTAAATAAGCAGCTATCGTTACAAAGCCCTGCAAGCCGTGAAAGCCCTTTGGCGCTACGCCGATGATCGTGAAAGGATGTCCGTCAACCGTAACCGGCCGACCTATCACATTCGGATCGCTATTAAATTTTTGTTTCCAATAGTCATAGCCAAGCACAACTACCGGGTCGTGGCCAAGAACCTCGCCTTCGCTCGGCAAGAAGAGTCGGCCGGCCGCTGGATGCAGCCCAAGCCCGTCGAAGAAGTTACCGCTGACATAGGATGTCAGGATGCGTTCCGGCTGCTTTCCTTCTATCGCCAACCCATCAAGCCCGAGTGTGGATGCAAAGATGTCGCTGAAGGGGCGCTGGCTCTGGGTGCGGATCTCCTTGAACTCTGGCCAGGAGAAAGCCTGCTGCAAGGGGCCATTATTTTCGCGGGGAACTAGCGTTGTGATCTGTTGGGCATTAGGAACTGGGAGCGGCTTGAGCAGGATCGAATTCACCAGGCTGAAGATGGAAGTGTTTGCGCCAATTCCAAGGGCCAGCGTAAGCACCGCGGTCACGGCGAAGCTCGGCGCCTTCCGAAGTTGGCGAAACATAAAGCGAAGATCCTGAAACAAATTCCCCATCGACTCCTCCGCACACGGTAGGATACAGTGCATGTTTGCTGCCAAACTGGCTGACTATAATCAGGCCGTTTAGAGGGGATAATGCTGATGCAGCGAACCACGCGAATGCATCTCCTGTCCGGAATCGAAAACCGGTGTCCGAATCCGAACAAGGCGAAGAGAGACGGCTTACCGCGATTCTGCTCGGACAGCAGCAATTTTCAAAACAGTACCGGTCGAGGAGTTTTCCCGGTGTGAGCGTTACTTGTTTCTTTCGCGTCTATCCGTTACGAGAAGAGCGGGCGAAAGCTGGTAACCTGAATTCTGGGCAGAAATTTCGGGGGAAAAGCCAGACAATTTGTTCAGGTTCACGCAGGCTCACCCGGCGGGCAGAGGCATGGCAGAGTTCGTAATCAAATTGGCCGATGAGCGCGGCCGCGTGCAGGAGCAGGTCCAGACGGCGGCCACCGCCGAAGAACTGCGCGCCCGCTTTATCCATGCTGGTTATCACGTCTTTTCCGTGCGCACGCGCTCCGGTTTTGGCGGACTCAAACGCGGCAAGGTCAAGCTGGAACCGTTTCTCATCTTCAACCAGCAATTTCTCACGCTAATCCGCGCCGGGTTGCCCATTCTCGGCTCGATCCAGATGCTGGCCAAGAACCAGAAGAATGCGCATTTTTCCGCGCAACTGGACGACGTGGCCCAGCGGGTGAAGACCGGCGACTCGCTGTCGTCAGCTTTCGAGGCGCAGAGCGGCTTTCCGGTCATGTACACGACGACGCTATTGGCCGGCGAGCGCTCGGGCAACCTGCAGGAAGTGCTTGAGCGCTATGTCAGCTTCCAGCGCATCTCGCTTACCTTCCGCAAGAAGCTGGTGGCCTCGCTGATCTATCCCGGCGTGCTGCTGACTCTGGTCGGCGGTCTGATGTTCTTCATGTTCGTCTTTGTGGTTCCGCAATTTGCCGTTCTCTATGACCAGATGGGCTCAAAGCTGCCGGCCCTGACCATGGACCTGCTGGCTTTTGGCAAATTCCTGAACCACAACATTCTCTGGATTCTGCTCATCATGGCGGGCACGGCCTTTGGCGGCTACCGCTTTTCTACTACTGAAAATGGACGCGACTTCATCGACGGCTTCCGCATCAAGCTGCCGGTCTTCGGCAAGATATGGCTCAAGTACCAAGTCGCGCTTTTTGCACGCACGCTCTCGACGCTGCTCACTGGCGGGTTGTCGCTGGTGCCATCGCTCGAAACGGCGGCCCGCTCCATCTCCTCGCGCCGCGTTTCGCGAGCGGTCATCAGCTCCATCTCGACAGTGCGCGAGGGCAAGAGCCTGGCCGACGCGCTGATCCAGACCAAGGTTTTTCCCGATCTCGCCGCGGAGATGATCTCGGTTGGCGAGCAGACCGGCGCGCTGCCGCAGATGCTCAACTCCGTCTCGGAATTTTTTGAAGAAGATGTGGCGACGGCACTCACCGCGGCCCTGGCGCTGATCGAGCCGGCGATCCTGATCGTCATGGGCATTGTGGTGGTCTTCATTCTCATCTCGCTTTACCTGCCCATCTTTTCGCTGGGTCAGGCCACCGGAGGTCAGGGGTAAACCATGGCTGACACCACACTCATTGCAGTTCCACTTCCCAGCGGTCAGGACGAGCACGCCCAGGCTGAATCGCTGGCGCTGCGCTATCACGCCGAGTTCGTAGACCTGAAGAATTTCAAGATTCAGCACGAGCTATTGCGCACGGTCCCGGTCGAGCTGATGTTCCGCTACAACTTCGTGCCCATCGAGCAGCAACTGGACGCGCTGGTGATTGCAGTCAGCGATCCTTCGCGGCTGATGGTGCTGGACGAAATCGCCGGGCTGCTCTCGCATCGCATCATTCCGCGCGTGGCAACGCTTTCACAAATCACCGACCTGTTGAAGAAAACCGAGCAGTCGCAGCGCGTACTCGACGAAGCCAGCGAGGGGCTGACCTTCGACGTGCTGACGGGCGACGAAAACTCGGACGAGAATATTTCGATTGAAAAACTGACGAGCGAAGAGGACATCAGCCCCATCATTCGCCTCGTCGATACGACCATCTTCACGGCTCTCGAACGGCGCGCGTCAGACATTCACATCGAAACCAATGACGACTCGGTGGTGGTGAAGTACCGCATCGATGGTGTGCTGCAAGCGGCCATGGCGCCCATCGCGCGTGAGCACCACTCGACCATTCTTTCGCGCATCAAGATCATGAGCGAACTCGACATTGCCGAGCGCCGCGTTCCGCAGGACGGCCGCTTTCGCGTTCGCTATAAGACACGGCTGATCGACTTCCGCGTTTCCATCATGCCGACGATTCATGGCGAAAATGCCGTGCTCCGCGTGCTCGACAAAGAGTCGATGAGCGAAAAGTTTCATAATCTCACGCTCGATGTGGTCGGCTTCGCCGAGCAAGACCTCAAGCGTTTTCGCGGCTATATCCGCGAGCCTTACGGCATGGTGCTGGTGACCGGACCAACTGGATCGGGAAAAACCACCACTCTCTACGCTGCGCTCAACGAGATCAAGAGCGACGAAGACAAGATCATCACCATCGAGGACCCGGTCGAGTATCAGATTCGCGGCATCACGCAGATTCCGGTCAACGAGAAAAAGGGATTGACCTTTGCGCGCGGGCTGCGCTCGATTTTGCGCCACGATCCGGACAAGATTTTGGTCGGCGAAATCCGCGATCAAGAGACGGCGCAGATTGCCATCAACTCGGCGCTGACCGGGCATCTAGTTTTCACAACGGTCCACGCCAACAACGTGGTGGATGTGCTGGGACGCTTTCTCAACATGGGCGTCGAGGCTTATAACTTCGTCTCCGCGCTCAACTGCATTCTGGCGCAGCGGTTGGTGCGTACCATCTGCGAGCACTGCGTCCGCCCCGTCACCTATCGCGATGCGGAATTGGTGGTCTGCGGCCTGGACCCGGCAGAGTGGCGCGACTTTGAATTCCGCGAAGGCGCCGGCTGCATCGAGTGCGGTGGCACAGGCTACCGCGGCAGGACCGCGATTCACGAGCTGCTGGATCTGACCGATCCCATTCGTGAATTGATTCTGGAAAAAAAGCCCAGTTCCGAAGTGCGCAAGCTGGCCCAAAAGGAGGGCATGAGCTTTCTGCGCGAGTCGGCGATTGATCGTGTTCGCCGCGGCTTCACCACTCTCAAAGAGATCAATAAAGTTACCTTCATCGAGGCATCAAGATAGTGAAATCGATCCTCAGCAAGGCCAAAATCGGCGCTCAGTCCGGCGGGCGTCCACCGGTGGCGGTAGAGCTATCGCCTCAGGGCGCGCTGGCTGCCTCTTCGTCGGGGCCGGGCCATTCGCCTACTTATGCTTTTGAGCCGCTGCCGGCCGGGGCCATCCTTCCCGGCATCGGTGAACACAATTTGCGTGCTCCAGAGGTGGTGGCTGCGAGCCTGCGCACCGCCCTCGGCCAGGTCTCGCCGCGTACTCGCGCCGTCACGCTGGTCGTGCCCGACACCGTCGTCCGCGTCTTCGTTCTGGACTTCGATTCGTTGCCCGACAAGGCCGCAGAAGCCGTTCCGGTTCTGCGCTTCCGGTTGCGCAAGATGGTTCCTTTCGACGTTGAGCACGCGGGATTGAGTTATCAGGTGCTGGTCGAGAACAAGACCGAATGCAAGGTCCTTGCCGCAGTTATTCCCGGCCCTATTTTGGCTGAGTATGAGGCTGTGGTGCGACAGGCGAGCTATGAGCCTGGATCGGTGCTGCCCACGAGCCTGGCGTCTCTGGGGGCCATCGATTCTCCCGATCCCGTGCTCACCGCCAACCTGAGCCCCCTGGCGCTTACCACGTCCATTACTCACGGACAAGACCTGCTGCTCTATCGCACCCTCGACCTGCCTGAAGATCCCATCCTGCGCCGTGGAGAGGTGCAGCGAGGGATCGCCGTGGCCGCGGCTTACTATGAAGACAAAATCGGCGCTCGCCCACGGTTGTTGTACTTCGCCGGCATTGGGGACGGCCTCGGAGCAGGCCGTAACAGCGCGGCTGAAGACTTTGCGCGCTGGATATTCTCGCCCGGCGATCACGAGTTGACCGTCGTCGACCTGGCGCCGCGGCCCGAGACCGGAGCTGCAACGCCGCTCGGAAACCTTCTCACGCTTGCAGGCGTCGCCGGCGCGTTGGCGGGGACAAACTGATGCGCATCTCTCTCAATCTCGCCACCCGCCCCTACGCCGATCTCGGACCGGCTCTCAAGCGCTTGCGCATCGCCATGGGCGTGCTGGTTTTGATCGCCATCGGCCTCGGTCTGGGCCTGCGCGCCTTCCACCAAAAGGCCGAAGAGGCGCGCGCCACCGAACAGCGTGTCCAGAGCCAAATCGACGCCATCAATCGCGAGCGGCAGAGCTACCAGGACCTGATGCACCAGCCGGCCAATGCTCAACTGCTCACCCAGATTGGGGCACTCAACCAGCTCTTCGACGAGAAGACTTTTTCCTGGACGCTGGCCATGGAAGACCTCGAAACGGTTCTCCCCGGCGGCGTACAGGTGACCAGCCTCGATCCGGTTCGCGATACGAAGACCGGGACCATCACCCTGAAGCTGCGCGTCGTGGGCGCTCGCGACCACGCCGACGATCTGGTCGAGAACCTGGAACACTCGAAACACTTTCTTCTGCCTCACATTGTGGACGAAAGCACCGAATCCACCGGCGGACCTAATCAGCGCATGGAGCCGGTCAGCGCCTCGAACCGCTTCACATTCGAAATTCAAGCCGACTACAACTCGGCCGCGCCGTTAGAGCACAGAACGAAAAAACGGTCGGAGGATGAAAGGCCCGCAGGCGCAGCAGAGCGTGCCGGCCGGTCTGCGCCGCCACCTCCCGCGAGCCATGCATTTCCGCTTCCTGCCGCTCCAGAGCAAATGCCTCGCCGGTCGTCCCGCGCCGCTAGACCCAACGTCAACCCTTATCCAGCTTCCAACCCAGGAGGCCCGCGATGAGCAGCGCGACTCCTTCCAAGTGGCGCGAACGCCTGGCCTCCCCGCTCACCTGGCACTACGCCGGCTTTGCCGTGCTGCTGGTCGCCGTCATCGGCCTCTCCATTCGTTTCGGCCTGGACTGGGCCGCCACCAACGGCAGCTCGACCGATGCGCTGAACGCCAAGCAGGTTCAGTTGAAGGCCCTGACCATTGAGACCGCCCCACTGCGCGGCCTCGACAAACGCGTCGAAGAATCCCGCGACCAGATGCAGGCCTTTTACGCCAAGCGCATTCCGCCCAACTACTCTTCGATTGACCGCCGCTTCGGTGAGTTGGCGCTGAAAGGCCCGGTGCGGCTCAGCAGTATGAAGTTTACGCAGGGCAAGGCCGGCTCCGATCTTACCGAGATTTCCATGGACGCCGGCATCTCCGGCAATTACCCCGAGATCATGCGCTTTGTGAACGGCCTGGAGCGCGATCAGACCTTCTTTGTGATCCGCGGCCTGACACTGACCGGTCAGCAGGGTGGTTCGGTGAACCTGCGGCTCGAGGTTTCCACCTGGCTCAGGCCGAGCGATGTTCCCGTGGGATTGCCGTACACTCCGCAACCCGGCGATGCACCCGCCGCACCCTCTACCCGTGGCGCACCCTCCGCTCCCGGAAAGGAGGGTGAATAACCGTGGCTTTACCTCTCGGAACAGAAAAAAAGTGGCAGGTCTATCTGGTTGTCGCCCTCTTTGTGCTGCTCATTGGCATTGGAGGCTATCAGATCAAGGAAAACTTTTTTGGACCTCCCTCCACGTCCACCCCGCTGCCGGTGGCGGCTCGACCGCTTACCGCGCAACCTGCGGCATCTGCCAACCGCACGCCTGCGGCAACCTTCTCTCTCTCAGGCGGACAGGAGGCCCAAAAGTTCTCCAACGCCGGCATCGATCCCACCTTGCACCTCGACAAGCTGGCTCTGACCGAAGAGGTGGAATATTTCGGCACAGGACGGAACATTTTTTCCGCCGAGTCGGCACCCCCGCCCCTCGAAAAACTTTTAGCGAGCCCCCGGCCCGGTCCCGGCCAACCCGCAGTGAACCCGCTGCCGCAAGTACCGGTAAAGCCCGCGCCGCCGGCCATCGATCTGAAGTACTTCGGCTACACCCAGGGCGCAGACAAGTCCATTCAGGCCTATTTTGTGCATGAGGGCGAAATTTTTCTAGCTCATACCGGCGAGATTGTCGATCACCGTTACAAAGTGGGCACTATTCAGCCGGCCAGCGTTCAGGTCACGGATCTGGGCTACAACAATACCCAAACCCTGCCGCTGACGATAAACTAGCGCGTGCGCCTCAGACTGCAATTTTGCGAGCTGAGATAGAGCGAACCTGGACCAGGATTTTCTTTCATGACGAAGACCATCCCAATCCGCCGCCCCAATCCTTCCGAAGAGGGCTACATGCTGGTTGCGGTCATCTTCATGGTGGCGCTGCTTACCATTGCACTGGCGGTCGCCTTGCCCAAGATTTCCAAGCAAATCCAGCGCGACCGCGAGCTCGAAACCATGCATCGGGGCAAGCAATACATCCGCGGCATCAAACTTTATTACAAGAAATTCGGAGCCTATCCGCCAAACGTCGATGCGCTGATCAAGACCAACAACATCCGCTTTCTGCGGAAGAAGTACAAAGACCCGACCACCGGCAAGGAAGATTGGAAGCCGGTTCTCTTTGGCCAGAACAAAGCTCCGACGGCTATGGGCTTCTTCGGGCAGCCTCTGGGCGGCGCTTCGGTTGCCGGCATCGGACCGAGCGGCGGAAATGGATTGCAGGGAGGAAGCAGCCTGTCGGGAGCGAACGGCCTAAACAACCAGCAGGCGACTTCGACCGATCCCAACGCCCCGTCAACGGACCCGAATAACCCCAATGGTGCGAATGGCGCCGCAGGAACAAGTGGATCGTCTTTCGGATCGCAAGGCGGATCGACTAACGGCATGAACGGACAGACCTTTGGCGGGGCGGGCATTATCGGCTTCTCTCCCAACAGCCCCAAGCAGTCCATCATGGTCTACAAGAAGAAAAACCATTACAACGAGTGGGAGTTTGTTTACGATCCGCTAGCCGAACAAATGATGATGAGCGGTGGCAACACGGGGACTATCGGCCAGCCTGCCGGCAGCACCACCAATCCCTTCGGCAGCACGACCCCCAACGCCAACAACCCACCGGCCAACCCGCCAACGACGCCTACCGCGCCGCAGCAATAGGCCACATGCAAGCTCAAACGCAACAAGACCCGCCCCCAAAGGGAGCGGGCCTTGTTGCTTGAGAGAACCACGACTGAGATATAGTGCTGCCGGAGTGCCGGCCGTTTCATGCTTGCCCGCAGTTAAACGCTGAACGAGGAACCGCAGCCGCAAGTAGACTTCACCTGCGGGTTGTCGAACTTGAAGCCTGCGGCTTCCAGGGTTTCGACGTAGTCCACGGTGCAGCCGTTCAAATACATCAGCGAGGTGGAGTCCACAAAAACCTTGAGGTCTTCGAAGCTGAATACCTTGTCCATCATGCCGCTCTGGTTCTCGAAGGCCATCGAATACTGGAAGCCTGAGCAGCCGCCGCCTACGACACCGATGCGCAGTCCAGCGGGCAGAGGATCCTGGGTTGCCATGATCTCGCGTACTTTCGCGATGGCCTGGGGTGTCAGGTTAAGGGGGGCTTTCTTGACTTCCTGTTCGGGTGCGACGGTTGCTGTGGCCATGAATTCTCCAAATCTTGAGATGCCTGCTTACATGTAACTGTACTGCTCCGCGAGCGGGGATTCAAGGCCCCTCGGCGGCTTCAGTTCCTTAGATGCGGCGGAAAAGAGAAAGTCGCAGGCCTAGGGGCAAGTGAATCGGGGAAGGGTATGCGCCTCAAAATGGGACAGCGGCGCTCTTTCGCCATAACATTTTCTCCCGTTCTTCGCAGAAACGATGCGCCTTAGGAGCATTTTTCTTTCCGGGGCTCCCTTGCGAATTCAGAACCCCGCAAGCGATTTTGCTTGCTGGGGGTGAGGGGACGGGTCTTCGTTACTAGGACAAAGCCAGTTTCCATCTTGCCGCAAGGTCCTTATTCGCAACATAGCCAAAGTTGAAGCTGGGCAAGCGAGTAGCATATTTTCGGTATGCGCCTCTTTGTTGCAGTACCTTTGGCACCAGTTGTGATCGGCGAACTTTCGGCAGCCTCGGCACGGCTCCAATCGAAAGGAGACGGGCTGCGTTGGTCGGCTCCCGAGTCATGGCACATCACTTTGCAGTTTCTGGGCAACACCGGTCAGCAACAATACGAATGCATGCTTGCGCGATTACGCCAACTGCGCACAGCGCCTGTTCCCATAGTGATGGAGGGGCTGGGCTGCTTCGATCGCGCCGGAATTCTCTTTGCCGGCGTCAGGCTAACTCCCGAGCTACTCCTGCTGCAGCAACGCGTCACCGCGGCGACACAGCCTTGCGGGTTCGTACCTGAAGCTCGCACTTATCAACCGCATATCACTCTGGCTCGCAGCAAAGGTCAAGGTCTTGGTGAGCTGAAAAACAAAATGCTTCAGCAGCCAAAGTTATCCAAGTTTGTTGCGGAGGAGTTTCTGCTGTACGAAAGTTTCCTCGGCTCGACAGGCTCTCGTTACGAAGTCCGCGAACGTTTTTGCCTTAATGCGCGCTAGGGAATTCGTGCCGCACATAACGTGTGGGATCTCTCCGCAACAGGCTGCGACGCAAGAGGAGTTAGTGAACAAAAAATGGCTGTGATTTTTGTCACCACAGCAGTACCCATTCGGGGGTATGATGATCAGCCAGACGGATTCTCTGCTTGATGAGACCGCGCATTCTGGCGAATCCCCGCCGGTTGCCGGGGCCAGAGAATCATTCGGAGGTGGAGTATGAAGTTTGTTCCGATGATGTGGGCAGTTTGGGGAACCATAACGCTGATCGCGGCCGTTCTTTATCTCTATCGCTCCAGCTTGACCCGCGACGAAGAGGACCAGATTTATCTGGACGATGCTTTCCAACATGAGAAGGTCGCACAGGAGGCGATTCTCGCCAGGGTGAGCAAGGTCGAACCCATAGTTCGCCTCTCGAAATGGTTCGTTGCGGCCGCCACTGTTTTTGTGGTTGGATATTACGTTCTGGACATTGTCAACCAGTTCAAATAGGCCGCTGTTGTTTCTTCTTTTCTTGAGCGGCTGGCGGCGGCTCGAGGGCAGCCGCCAGCCGATGTGTGCCCTATTCCTGCCCTCTTCAAACTCTTCGTTCTACTCCACTTCCTGCTTCGCGCGATAACCTTCGCGGGCGAGGATGTCATATTTGAGCGGCTTGTGTTTCTCGTCCTGAATCTGCAAAGGATGGCCCTCGTCGTCTACCAATTCCACGCGCAACTTACGATAGGTCCCGTCCTGTTTGGCGTTTGAGGGGTGGTAGACCAACTGATATTTGGACCGGATATTCTGGTTGATCTGCTGGAAGATATCGGGCATCTCTCCCACAAAGCGGGGTGAGAACCACATGCCGCCGGTCAGTTTGGCGAAGGTCCTCATCTCGTTGTCGGCTTGCAGATAATCGATGTCGCGCATGGAACCCATCATTCCGCCGCGACCTTCGGTCATTGCGCGCATGGCCCCGCCGGTCGAGACTGCGAAGATGGTCACGTCGGGGGTAGCTTTGACCTTTTGCATGATCTTGTCGAGGGTGAGCCTTGACATGGTGTCGCGGCCCGAGGCGATGAGAATGATGTACTTGCGGCCCTCGATGCGAGTAAGGCGGTCTTCGGCCTCGTAAAGTGCGTCGAACAGGTTGCGCTCGCTGAAGCCAGGGATGCGCAGCGAGTTGATGGCCTCATAAAGCTGTTGCTTATCCTGGGTAAAATCCGAAACGATCTGCGTGCGCAAGTCGAAGGTCATCATGGCCACGTAGTCCTGCGGGCGCAGCTGCTGCGCAAAAGACCAGGCTGCGTTGCGCATATCATAGATAAAGTTATAGTTGGTCGAAGCAAACTCGCAAAGCAACAGAGCCGTGATGGGCGCTTCGACACGCTTGAAGCCGGCCACCTTCTGCTCCACTCCATCCTCATAAACGCGGAAGTTGCCGGGCTTGAGGCCGGGGACAAACTGGCCGGTCTTTTCCAGCAGCACACCCACATCCACGGTGACCTCGGGGACATCAACGTGAACGGAGAAGTTGGCCATACCCTCCGGGGTTTTCAATTTTGGCGCAGCCGGGGCCGGAGGAGGAACATCGTCGGGCGCGTCTTTCTTCTTAGGTAGGGCAATAACCCCAGTGTCGCCGCCCGGACCACCGGAGTCGGGCGCAGCCTGGTCGGGTTGTTGGGTGGCGGGAGGCGTGGCTGGGGTTTGGGCGCGGCTAAACGGAGCGGGCGCAATGGCCGCGAGGGCCAGAATCAGGAGTGCCAGCGAAAGGCGGCGAAGCACGGGGACGAAAAGGCGCATTGTGTACATGACGGCCTCCTTGTTGAACAGCATACGGGATTGCCCGAAGCGAGCAACAGCCACGGCAAGTTGCGGGCCTACAGATTAGACGTTGAACAGCCTCGGAGGAAGGCGAATCGCGGCGGGCGTGAGCCCGTCAGTAGCCGCTAGCCACCAGCCAAGCCTCGGTCAGTTCCAGCTCAGGTTTCTTCGCGGCCAGCATTTGAGCATGTGCCACCTTCACCAACACATCGGCCTCCACGTTTACCGGAGCGCCCGGCAAGAGGGTGTGCAGGTTGGTCCGCCAATAAGTCAGCGGCAGAATGGCGATGACGATCGTCTCGCCGTCGAAGTCTGCAATGGTCAGGCTGATGCCCTCGATGGCCACCGAGCCTTTATGCACCATCCAGGGTCGCACATTCTCGGGGATTTTGACCTTGAGCGTCCAGTCGGTAGTTTGCCGGTCGAATTCCAGGCTGGTCGGCGAAATCACAGGCTCAAGAGAAGCGAGCACCCCGCAGCCGTCCACGTGGCCCTGCACAATGTGGCCGCCCAGCGGACTGCCAGCAGCCGTAGGAAGCTCCAGGTTGACCCTAGCACCCGCAGCCAACGCGCCGAGGGATGTGCAGTCCAGGGTTTCCTGCGCCAGGTCGGCGTAAAAGAACGTTGGATTCACGTCGAGCGCAGTCAGGCAAACGCCCGAGACGCCCAGCGAATCGCCCTCCCGCAGTTGCCCAGCCAAGCCCGGAGCCTCGACCGTGATCCGCCGCACCCCGCCCCGGCTTTCAATCCCAATCAACGTGCCGGTCTGTTCGATGATGCCGGTAAACATGCTTTCATTCTAAGGGTTCAGAATGCGTGCTGCCGGCGCAATCGAGATTAGCGCCGGCAGCGAAGAGCGGTCATCGAAATTCCCGCTCAAGTCACAGATCACTGATTTTCAATCGCATCGTTGGCGGCCTCGTATGTGCTCCCGTAGAGGAACTCGTAATCGTTCCAGCCTGTCACCGTGTGGTCTGCCGACGTATTTGTGATCTCCAGTCGCATCGCATCATACATTACGCCATTCGCCCGGTTCACTGAGAGCGCTATGATGTTGTCCTCTCCCGGCGGATTCAGCAGGCTCGTGTTCCACTGAAACACCACCCACTGATACGTCCCCTCGAATCCGCTCCGCACCATCGCATCGCTCGCCTTGATGCCCACACCGTGCCATACCAGCGTGTTCCCGCCATTCAGTGACGGAATAACATCGGCGGCCGTTGCCGCGAGTGGCACCGACAAGACCACGTATTGCCCTTGAGCCTGCTGTTCCGCTGTTGTCGTAAAGTGAATTTGCCACGGCGGCGTGTCGGCCGAAACACTGCTCACATACGACGGTAGAATGTACTTATATCCATCCGTCGTGTCGTCAGCCGAGTTGTAAATTCCCGCATAGAGTCCCGGATCGAATGACTGCCACTGCGTATAGTTCCACTGGTCCAGATCCGTGGTCGCCGGTGTCGATCCCTCTGCGGTCGCGTACCAAATCACTGCGCCATTGTTTGCCGCAAAGTCCGCCCAATAGTTCCAGTTGCCCCAGTACTCGCGGTCATCCTGTCCGTTCGCGTCAAGCCCATGCAGGAACTCGTGCGACGAGCGATCCGACGTCCCGATCGTCCACACCGGCTCCTCAGGGCCGAAGTTTTCCGGCGTAAACGTCAAGCTCGGCAACGCTGTAGTCTTGCCGGCGGTCACTGCCAGATTGTCCTGCCGCAACTCGCCAAGCTTTCCCAGCTGATACACCGAAAGGCGATAGGTCCCCGGAGCCACGCCAAACAAGTCTACGGTTCCGTCCCGCCCAATCGGAGTCCAATACTGATGCCCTGCCGTCGAATATTGGAAGTTTGTTTCGTTGTCGCCAAGCACTGCCCACGCGGAATGCTGCGACAGACGCGACGGCCCTTTCGGCTCATGCGGCTGCTGCCAGCTCGGTTCATGTTCATCCAACCCCGCAATCCTGCCTCGCACTCGCCCACGCTGCCACGAAGGCACGTATCCGCTCTGGATCAGCGTCGTATCGCTGTCGTATAGGAATGGCGCACTGAACGCCGAGTCCAGCGCATCTTGATAAAGGAAATCCGGCCGCTCATTGGGCCAGTTCAAGGTGTTGAAGTGAAAGTAGTACGGTCCGAACAGCCGCGTGGTGTCCACTCCCTGCGGCGGCGTGTATGCCAAATCGTTGTCCAGGTGGTTCGAAAGACATTCCAGGATCAGGATGTTGTTCGTGTAGATCAGGTCCTGTTTCGTTGGTCCGCCCACCAGTGTGTCCGGGCTCGTTATCACCGCCCACGCGCCGTACTCGCTGCCATACACTCCGTGCGCCTGGTGCAAATATTCATAACTTGAGTAGTCATACTTGGTATAGAACTCGCGGGTGTATCCCTCCGGCACCGGTAGCCCATGTAAATCGAGCACCGCATTCTGTACCTGCCGCCCAGGATCGGTATTGCCCAGCACGCTTGGATCGGGCAGCGGAATATTTTGCGGTCCCAGATTGTTGAGCCCTGTGTTCACCGAGTAGGTGCTCGTAAACAGCGAAAGATTGATGCGAAATACAAACTGCACCTGTCCCAGGCTTCCGGCAACATCCGTGGCTGAATGATTGGCGACAAAGTAAACGTGAAAACCAGAGTCGCGTGCAGCCAGGATGAAATGCTGCGTGTAGGTAAACGGGTTGGTTGCATTCGAAGCTGTTGAGATCCACCAGTCCAGATATCGGCCCGCAACCAGTGCATATCCAGCCGTCGTCGTTCCTGAACCAATGCCGGTGTTGTCCATATACAGTCCGTCCGGCTGTCCAAATTGCGTCGTGGTCGTGTCCACCAGTTGATCGGAGTGACCGGCTAGCTGCACGCCAAAAACGTGCCCCGTCGTCGAGTTCCAATCGAGAGAGATTACTCCATTGCTGATCTGCCAATCGGTTGCGGTGCTGGTGTCAATGGTGATTTGCGCGGATAGGGGAGTATGCCAAAGCACAAATGCCAAGGCTAGGAGTAGGAGACGTTTCATGGGGGTCCTCCAGAGAAAATAGCAGCGGTCAGACCGCAGCTTTGATGTGCGCCTAGCATTCTAAGCATGGAAATTTGGAGGTGTCAATACAGAAATTATTTCAGTCCAGCAAAATTTATTCGCGCGATTTGCTGGCCGGCCTTCCAAGCCGCGTGGGCACTATAGTAAGTTGCGAGTCAAACTATAAGTCGCCAGCGTGAAGATCGCCCAGTAGATAGCCTGAACGGCGACCGCGAACCCCACATTCAGCGCCCGATTCCTGCCACAATAACTGAAAACTGAAGCCCAGGGATTATTCCCGCAAATACGAAGGCTATACCAGGTCCAAAACGCAGAGACGCAGCTTCCGAGAATTGCATAGAACTGGAACCCTGAGCGACATCCAGCCTATCTGCTAATCAATAAAATAACCAATGTCAGTGAGCACGTTCTCACCCAGTTCCACTCCCAACAGCCGCGCACCGATTGGGGCTCCCAGCTTGTGTTCAAACCGCTCAAGGACGGTAGCAGGCAGATTAGTCTCTTTTCGAAGCAGTCGCATCAATGCCTCACTGTCGGTTGGGAACTGGTAGTCGCCGGGCAAACCGCAAGCCGGGCGGATCGTCAGCGAGAGAGGAATATTTCCCTTGCTGGACTTGGAAGGACCGGAAGGCTGGGTAATGAGATTGACTCGCATCCGGGAATATTCCCACTCTCTTGGTTTCGGAGATGTGACATCTATCACTCAATGATTCCCTGGGTTCGGGGCCCCACAGATTCCCTCAATGTTTGCCCTCTTGTGCCCTCGGTGATGGCGGCGGCTTGCTTTCTTCTTGCCTGCTTATTTCGAGTACAGTAATCGGCAATTCCTGATCTCCCGGCACAAGCTCCAGCCCCAGAGTTGCTTTGAGAATAGTATTAAGGCTGTCAACATCTCCCCCGTCAACCTTGAATCGTGCATCATAGGTGCCGTCGATGCCTGTCTCGTTGACTACAGAATTCTCCAGCCCGGTTGCCAGCACATAGGCAAGATCGTCCATCGTCCCGTTCATCAGAAGAAAGTTGCCGTGCCAGTAGCCTCGCTTCACCTTGTGTGTCGAACCCGACGGACTCAATAGTTTCTTACTCGCATCGGTGGCCCGGAGAATATACGCGGGCTTGGTTAGAGTCTTTGACTGGATCTGCAAATGCAAAGCGCCGAGGACGGCTTGTTGGACAACCGTATCGTTCACATTTTGCGGCACATCAACAGAATTCACACGGACATCGTAGCGCCCTTCTGGCAGTGGATCCTTCAGAACATAGCGATTCCCAAATACATTGAAAACGTCCGTCATCAAGCTATCGGCATCCTCTCCAAGGAAGTCCGTTCCGGTTGGCGGATGTCTGGCCAGAACCTTCTTTGCATCGGGCGAAGCTTTGCTGACGGACACGGCAAAAAGAGGGCTTTCGGCATCCAGCTTGGCCGGAACGCTCACCTCGGTGATTTCTGATACCGGCTTGAATGCTACGTTTTTTCCTTCCGCCACTGCCTTCAGATCGGCGGTGCTCACCGAATCAATCTCTGTGACGGCGACAATCTTCCCGTTTCCATTGACGATGACGGTGGTCGGCCTCGAATTGATTCCATACTGCGCGAAAACACTGCCAGACGTATCGACGCCAACCCAACCGGACGTTTTCTTTTTGGTCAGAAACGTCTCTATAGCCTTCTGGTCTTCATCGTCGATGGAAATGAACTGGAATTTCGCCGGATCGAGCGACTCCACAAGCTGGTTGAGATGTGGAAGGCTCGCCACGCAAGGAGAACACCACGTGGCCCAGAACTCCAACACCACTACCTTACCCTTCAAGCTTGCCCAGTCTGCTTTGGTCCCTGGAGGTGCCTGCAACAGAGTCATTGAATTCAAAGCAGGAGCAGTCGTCCCCTTTGTTGGATGCGCCCATAGCGAAGCCGTTCCAAGCAAGACCGCAACAGATGTGATCAGGCTAACCAGCAAAGCTACACGAATGCGCATGCACTCAAATCTCCGTTGCATTTCTCCTTCTCCTAATGAATCGCACAACCGCGTAACACTAGAATCAGGAACAGGGAAGCCAAAGGCAACCATGGACGGTTGCAAGCCAATGCGATTCGTGTCTATTTAGACACCGAATTCACCAGGAATGTTCCAGGCAACGCGTCGTGGCGAGTGGCCGTTGTTCCCACACGGAAATCTGGGTGCCCCAGGTCCGTGGGGTGGGTCCGGATTCTCGGACCTGGGAAAGACCACACTCTTCCATTTTCGTTTGCAGAGAATAACCCTCCGCAGGCGCACAATCGAAGAATGAACAATGACCAGAGCCACGGGCAGTCACTGACCACTGTTCACTGACCACTGAGAGACCCCCCTCCCCCCCTATTTTTATTTTTGAATTCTTGCAGATAATTTCCTGCTAACTACATAACTTATTAAGAATAAAAGAATTCTATATATATTCCACGCACAATTCTACCGACTGTGCACCTGTGAAACTGTGGAGTTCCGCTCGTTTCAGCGCTCTTGGGATATCAACATCGACAGCAATATATCTCGCAAGCGCATGAGCGATAGAGACAATTTCTATCGCTCATGCGTTGCCAATCAACTATACCTGCGCTACGGCTTCTTCTACTGCGTGTCCTGCTGCTGCCAGTGCGGCGCGAACGCCTGCGCCGTAGGCTGGATCGGCCTTGTCGAAGTGAGCCAATTGACGTTCGACGATAAACTTCGGCACTCCGTTCATTGCCGCCGCGATATTCGAGAAGAGTCGATTCTTCTGCTCAGGCGTGAAGAGGCGGAAGAGATTGCCGGGCTGCGTGTAATCATCGTTGCCAATGCGATGGTTATAGCGATCGGCGTCGCCGGAGATATGCAGCGGCGGCTCGGCCGCCGACGGATCCTGCGCTGGCCCGTTGAAGCTGTTGGGTTCATAGTAGGCGTCCGGGTTAGTGGTGTTGTTATCAAAGAAGCGCATCGCGCCATCTTTGTTGTAGTTATGCACCGGGCACTTGGGAGCATTCACGGGCAGCGCCTCGTAGTGCGTGCCGAGCCGGTGCCGGTGCGCGTCAGCATATGAAAACACGCGGGCCTGCAGCATCTTGTCGGGTGAAAATCCGATTCCCGGCACCGCGTTCGAGGGGCTGAAGGCAGCCTGCTCTATATCGGCGAAGTAGTTATCTGGATTGCGATTCAATTCAACGGTTCCCACAGGAATTACCGGATAGTCCTTGTGCGGCCAAACCTTGGTCAGGTCAAAAGGATTATACGAAGTCTTCTCGGCATCCAGTTCAGGCATGATCTGAATCTGAAGGTTCCAGCGCGGAAAATCGCCCCGGTCAATCGAGCCGTAGAGGTCTTCCTGATAACTCTCGCGGGTTCTTCCAATGACCTCAGCCGCATCGGAGTTAGTCATGAACTTATGTCCCTGCGCAGTCTTGAAGTGGAACTTCACCCAGAATCGCTCACCCGAGTTATTCCAGAAGCTATAGGTGTGCGATCCGTAGCCGTTCATAAAACGCGGGCTAGTGGGGAGGCCGCGATCGCTCATCAGGATCGTGACTTGATGCAGACTCTCGGGCGAAAGCGACCAAAAATCCCACATCGCCGTGTTCGAGCGCAGATTGGTCTTGGGGTGGCGCTTCTGAGTATGAATAAAGTCCGGGAACTTGAGTGGATCGCGAACGAAAAAGACCGGCGTATTGTTGCCCACCAAGTCCCAGTTGCCTTCTTCGGTGTAGTACTTCATGGCGAAGCCGCGCACATCGCGTTCGGCATCGGCCGCGCCTGATTCGCCGGCTACGGTGGAGAAGCGGAAGAGGCATGGGGTCTGCTTGCCGACCTCCGAGAAGAGTTTGGCGCGGGTGTATTTCGTAATGTCGTGAGTGATTGTCAGCGTGCCGAAAGCGCCCCAGCCTTTGGCATGAACAACGCGCTCAGGAATGCGCTCGCGGTTCTGGTGAGCGAGCTTTTCAAGCAATTGATGGTCCTGCAATAGCGCGGGACCACGCGGGCCGGCAGTCAATGAATTCTGATTGTCGGCAATCGGTGCTCCAGAGGTGGTAGTCAGCTTTTCAGACATTTGTAACTCCTGGTTAAAGCTAGGTTTGAATACGCCTCAGGGAATGATTCGGTGCGCAGACAGGCTACGCACACGCAATCAATGTAAGCTACCAATTTGGAAAAATCAATTGAGATTAGATTGCGCTCTTGCGCTTCCGGAAACGCAACGGTAGATTCCCGATCACAACTACCGTCTCAGTCCTTCGGCCACGGGTCTCTCAGCAGCGAACAAAGGCCCAAATCGTTGTCATAGCGCTCGACTTCGACCTCGGCCATGTGGATGGGGTTGGCCATGCCTTTGAAGGCTGGCACCGCGTCCGAGCCCATGATCTGCTGGGAAATAAACAGGTGGATGCGGTCCACGAGGCTGCCAACCAGTAGTGCCGTATTCAGCATGGTACCGGTCTCGGTAAGCAGCGTCAAGATTCCCTCTTCGCCCAGCTTGTCGAGAACTTTGCCGAGCGGGACGCGTCCTGCTTCAGCGGGCAGAACCTCAACTCGAACGCCTCGAGATTGCAATGCATCAACGCGGGCCTGGTCGGTGGAGACGGTGAAGATGACGACATCGTCGTGGGCCGTGGCCACCATCTTTGAGTCGAGCGGCATGCGCAGGGCCGAGTCCAGCACCACGCGCAGCAAGGGACGGCGGCGCCGCAAACCGCTGCGGTCGGTGAGCATGGGGTCGTCGGCCAGGACCGTGTCAACGCCAGTGAGCGCCGCATCGGCTTGCCAACGCAACGGTTGCACCGCAGCGCGCGCGGATTCGCAGGTAATCCAGTACGGCTCACGCGGGGTATGTTGGCCAGGCGACGGAGCGATCCGGCCATCGAGGGTCATAGCCACCTTCATCAGCACCGACGGGCGTTGATGCTGGCTCCAGCGGGCAAAGCGTTCATTGAGGCGACGCGCTTCGGCTTGACATGGGCCAAGAACCGTCTCGATTCCCGCCGCGCGCAGGCGCTCCATTCCGTGGCCGGCGACTGCGGGGTTGGGGTCGATGGTGGCCGCAACAACGCGAGCGAGTCCAGCAGCGATCAGTGCCTCAGAACACGGAGGAGTGCGGCCGGTATGGTTGCATGGCTCAAGCGTGACATAGGCCGTGCCGCCGCGCAGTCGCTCACCAGCGTGCTGCGCGGCGACTTTGAGAGCGACAACTTCGGCGTGGTCGAGCAGGTCGTACTCGTGCCAGCCTTCACCGGCGACCTGGCCTGCGCAGTCGAGGATGACGCAGCCCACGGCGGGGTTAGGCGAACTGACGGCGATGCCACGGCGCGCTAACTCGAGGGCACGCTGCATCCAATAGCGATCTTGATCCAATTGGTTCATGAGTTATCCCAACAGTGAATCGACGAACTCGGCGGGTGAGAACGTGAGCAGGTCGGTCATCTGCTCGCCAACGCCTGCGAAGAGGACAGGCAGGTTGAGTTCCTGTGCGATGGCTACAGCGATACCGCCTTTGGCCGTGCCATCTAATTTCGTGAGTACGATGCCGGTAACGCCCGCAGATTGAGTGAATTGACGCGCCTGATTCAGACCGTTCTGGCCAGTGGTGGCGTCCATTACCAACAGGACTTCGTGGGGCGCGCCGGGAATCAGTTTTGCGGCCGTGCGGCGCATCTTGTCCAACTCATCCATCAGTCCGGACTTAGTGTGCAGGCGTCCTGCGGTGTCCACAATCAGGTGATCTATGTGGCGCGATTTGGCAGCTGTTGCTGCGTCGTAGAGCACGGCTGCGGGGTCGCCTCCGTGGCGGGTCTTGATCATTTCGACGCCGGAGCGTGTGGCCCAAACCTCAAGCTGCTCAATGGCTGCGGCGCGGAAGGTATCTGCTGCGCAGAGGAGAACTGTGCGGTTGCGCGCGCGATACCAAGCGGCCAGTTTGCCTGCGGAGGTGGTTTTGCCGGTGCCGTTGACGCCTACCAAAAAGGTGACCACGGGGGGCGCTTGCGGAGCGGAGACGGGGTGCTGCGGGGCTTCGAGGATAGCGCGCAACTGGGCCTTGAGCAGGTCGCGGAGTTCGTCGCCGCCTTCGATAGCCTGACGGCGGGCGCGGTCGCGCAAAGCGTCGAGGATGGCAGTGGTGGTTTGTACGCCTAAGTCGCTTGATAGCAGCGCCGTCTCCAGTTCTTCAAGCGTGGATTCATCGACCGTGCGAGTGAGGGCGACAATGGTCTCGATCTTGGTCGAGAGCGATTCACGGGTGCGTGAGACGGCCTGGCGCATGCGGGCGAGAAAGCCTGGCTTGGCGTTCTCGGCGTCTGATTCCGCTGCCGAGGTCGCCGACAGGTCCTGGTCGCTGGGGTCGCTCGCCGGTGTGTCTTTCTTGCCGCCAAAGAACTTCATCATGGAAAGGTCCAAAGTTGAGTTTAGAGCATGGGGGCGAGAAACAGGAATCCGATGCAGAAGGCGATTAGGAGCTCAAAAGTGGTGAGCTAAAGGTTATCGCTTTTTGCAGTTAGTGAAGCTATAAGTTGCCGGTTTATGTACAAATGTGAAGCTCCAGGTTGCCGGTTTTGAACAAAGTGGAGACCCGTTGCTCTCCATTTTGATCACAGTGGAGAGCCTGATAGCGCCAGAAAAAAGCCGATCGGCTGAAAGCGCGTCAGTAGTCAAGAGGGGAAGGAATAGAAGATAGGGAGAGTTCCGAAATTGAGGCGAGCTTTTCAAGGGAGATTGCTATCTGTGGAGCTGCCAATACATTCTTTTGTGGCACTCGTTGAATTTGACGAATCCCGGGTCATGAACCTGGGGGATCTCGCATCTTGCTTTGACACAATTTTGAGATGCTGATCCCCGGTAGCGTTCGAGAATGCGGTCATTTGATTGAGTGTCCTGCTTCCAAAGTCCGTTGTAAAACTCACGAAAGACAAAAGCAGATTCTTCGACTCACCACCCCCGAACTCCACCCCAAAGAGCAAAGACCGCTCTTTGGGGACCCCGGAACTGAACAACATTCGGGGCCCCGTTCGCTCAGAATGACAGCCTCTGTTTTGTTATGAACTTCAGAGACAGGACACTGGATGTGAGTTACTGCACGTGAACGGTAAGTGTACCGGTCGACAGAACCGTCGAGCCTGAGGCGCAGGTTACAGTTACGGCGTAGGTTCCTGCTGTAGTGCCAGGAATATTAGTGACGCTTCTACCGCCTCCACCACCGCCGCCGCCGCAGGCAGCAATTCCGCCAGTGAGGACGGAGAGAACTCCTAACATTGCGAAGATAACTCGCCAACTACGACGACGCGTCGGGGTGCAGAAGAACAATAGGCAGGCTAGAGCTGCGCCCGCGCTTTGCCAGGGAACTCCGCGGTGCATGGGATAGGTCAAGGCGCCTGTAGTGGCTGCTGTGGTGGTGATGGTGAGGGTGGCCGTTCCGGCGGTGACGCCGGTAATACTGACAGGGCTGGTCGAGTCGAAGCTCAAGGTGGGAGGATATTCGGCTCCGGCCGGGCTGGAAGTGACGGCGGCCGTCAATGTTACGCTGCCGGTGAAGCCATTGACCGGAGTTACAGTGATCGTCGATGTGTTTTCTGCGGTTGCGCCGGGCAAGATGGTGACAACCGTGCCGCTGACGTTGACTGTGGGCGCGGTTGTTCCCCCGGGCAGGTAGTTATCGATGAAGACTTGTACGTCGAGCGACCCGAGCCCGGTGACCTCGTCATAACCATCAGTCACCAGATATCCTGCTTGACCGCCAGTCAGACCGGTCGACGAGGGAATGCTGTTGTTGCACATGCTTGGAGTATTGATGTTGCAGCTATTGGCTCCGCTGGTGGCAACCGTCACATCATGGAAGACCGCGGGCACTCTGACTGCCATTTGATAGAGCTGGGGATTGAGGTTGCCTTGTGCTGCTCCCTGACTCTGATTGAGTAATGCCGCAATCCCCGCCATTGAAGGGGTTGCCGCAGAGGTGCCATAAAAGTACTCAAAGCTGTAACTTCCGTTTGAGTTAGCCACACAACTGCTGCCGGCGGCCGCAAAACAAGCGAAATAGCCATCGTGACCGGCGGACGAGAATGCAATGTCCGGCGTATAGCGTCCGGCATTGGCCGCTGGCACACCGGTTCCCGTCTGCCATGAAGGGGTTGCGATGATGGAGCTAACGCCGCCACCGGAAGAGTCAACCTCTGTCTCCAAGCTTGAGTTCAGCGGCTCGTTCCACGCGCCTTCGGGAATATAACTCAGAGCCGACAAAAGGTTAGTGCCGTTGCTGGAACTCCAGTAGGCGGAGGGGATGCTGGTGTCATTGAACTCGGTTCCACCGACACATGTGACATAACTGGAGGAGCAGATGTAATTCGGGCTATTGGGCAAGGGGCTTATAGGCGGCGTTGTGCCGTGGGTGTCGCACCCGGATGCACCCGCATCGCCAGAGGAGACGAAAGATGAGATTCCTTCCGCTGCGGCCTGCTGAAAGATAGTGTCCCAGAATGCAACTCCGGAGGGACCAGCCGACGACTCGCACTCTCCAAAGCTGATGGTCATCACCTGCACGGGGACCGGAGTAGTTTGCACGAGATACTCGGCATCGGCTTCAATGCCGCCGCTGGCCGCTGTGGCGACCACCAACAAGAGATTGGCGTCTGGAGCGACACTGCCCGCACGAAGCACATCCAGCGTAGCCTCGCCCTGGCCAGCGGGAACTGTGCATGGCGACGAAGTGCAGGACGTTGTCGCGGGACCGGGATCGATGCCCCCGAAGGTAGTCGGAACAATTTCAGTCGGGTTGGCAAAGGTGGACCCAGTCAGGCTCTTGAAGTTATTGAAGTCGGCGAAATCGGTTCGAGAGCGGCCAACGATGCCGATGTTCTGGCCGGCGCCGGTCAAGTTGGCCGGCAGATCGTAGATGGTGGCGAAATCCGCGGGTGCAATGTAGTGGTTTCCGCTATTGCTATTCTCGTCCGGCGACTCCGATTGCGCAGTACCCATGTGGAGAGCCGGGTGGTCGTCGATGGTGTAGAGCCCGTGAATGGCCTTAATCGCGGGTAACAGAGACGCAGGGAGCATGGGATCGGAAGAGACGGAGATACGCTCTTCGCCGTTGACGTTATAGGAATGTAACTCGGTGTGGAAGGCTCGTCCCATGTTCGCCGCTGTGCCACCGAATGCTATGAAGACGCGGCTTGGCGAGACCCAGTTGACGTGCAGACCCTGGGACTGTAACCAACCGGAGAGAGTTTCGATGTCTTGCCCGGAGAGTCCGAAACGTTCGCCTATTTCGGCTGGAGTTAGCCAGCGATGATAGCTCGGCGATGCTGGGTTTTGCTGGTCAGCGAGGAAGTTTCTGAAGGCCAGTTCCTGCTCCGGCGAACGTTCGAGAACCATCGTCATGTGATCAAGCATGAGATCCGGCGAGACCACGCCAAGATTGTTGCCTGAGTTAGCCCAACTGGGAAGATGATGGGGCAATGGCAGGAGCTTCGTAGCATCGACATACTGAGTGATTCGCAGTGGTGTTTGCGCAGGAAGCGAAGCGCTGGAGAAGAGAACCGCAGCTAGCATCACTGGCTTCAGTAACAGCCGCAGAATCTCACGCAAGGTTAGGTCTTGAGGAAGCGAAGAGACAGGGGAAAGAGAGCCAAGCAGCAGTTGAGACATGGAGTGTCGCCTTTCACACGAGTTCACTCAACAAAATCGATGGAACAGATAATCTTATCCGATGTTCCGAAGCCAAACGGCACAAGCGTTCGCTTTTTTGTGGAAACAGTCAGCGAAGTATCGGAGACCGGATGCCTTGTTATGCAGACGATTGGATCGCAAGGATCGGATAGGATTTTACCATCGCTAATCATACAGAGCGTCGATGGGCGGAAATCGTTCGCTGTTTTTTAACAAATTGCTAACTCTCGATATTCGAGGATGCGGGCCATAGCCGGGGATTTGGGCGCGGATTATTCGAGGACTGGCATCCTGAGCGACCGCGCGTGCTTAGGGAACTGGTCTCAGTTAAGCGAGGAACTTTTTGAGCGGTTCCCAGTAATGGCTGTGCCAGCCGGAGTCGAGGTGATCGTATTCGCCGGCAGGGAAGCCGGTGTGATCGAAGATGAGGGTGGTTTCGGCGGCGCGGGGATTGAATTCAAAGTGGACGATGGAGTAGATGCCTGCGTCCCAGTGGGTGGGGCGCCAGGCCTGGACTATGCGCTGATTGGGGACTAACTCGACGGTGCGGCCGACGATACGTCCGCCGAACATGGAGAAGGCTCCGCCGGGAGTGGGGTCGATGGTGGCGGGAAGACCGGAGAAAGCGACGAATTGTTTTTGGTCGAGGATGGCATTGTAGAGGCGCTGAGGGCTGGGGTGGAATTCGATTTCGTAGTGGATGGAGGTGCGGGATTGGTTGGCCGGATTGGATGGTTTTTCTTCCATGGAGGGTTGCTGGGTTTGTGTCCAGGCTAGCGGGGCTGAGGCAAAGGCACCGAGGGTTGCGGCGATGCCGGTAACTACATGGCGGCGGTTTGTGGTGGCTGCTGCGAGCAAGTTGGGGAATGTATTCATCGAGGACCTCCGAAGGGCGACATAAGACTTTATAGATAAAAATACCCCACCTAGACCTATTCGCAAAGAGCGTGAATAGGCGAAAGTGGGGTTCCAGTTATCAGGAGGCACTGGGAGAAGACGTTACGAAATTCTATTCAAGATTATTTCATGGAGCCCAGAGCTATTGTTTCGGCGGGAGGGCTATTCGAATCGAGAACGTTGACCAGCGACCAGGGAATGCCGGCCAGATCATAGTGAAACTCTCCTTGCTTATCGAGGACGAGCTTGCTTGCCGGATAGAGGAATCCTGTGCTCTTGGACGGGTCGGTGTCATTCAGGTCGAATTGGCCAACGGCGAGATCAAAGGATTGAGAGGATGCAAGCGGGTCGGTTTCTTCGGACGGACGCGGGCGGCTGGTGATGAAGGTGATCCTTCTCCCGGTTGGTGTTGGAACCATCTGGATGAAAGAGACTTCATAACTCAGAGTTCCTTCAATCGAGCAACGACCGACGGCTTTGGTTTTAGAGAGCGCGGTGGCTAACTCACGATCCTGGCCGTTCTGGAATGCCTGCGAAAGAGTCTCCAGGTCCGATGGGGTGGAGTAGTTGTAAACGATCAGAGTCAAGCCGATCGTGTTGCCAGCTAGAGTGGAAGTTGCCTGAATGGTTTCGGGATTTGGGCCGCTGGCGAATCCCAGGGTGGTTCCCAGAGTGAGTGTGCCCGCCAGGAGCAGGATGGCGAATCCTGAATTGCGGGCACATCGAGTTAGGTTCGCGAGTGGTGTCATTTTGCGATCCTCCAGGGCATCTGCATGGGGTCAGACCCTTTCGTGCCGCAAACATCGAGCTATGCGGCAACTCTTGTTTCGCTTGGTTTCCGTGGCTGAACGACCTCATCGAAGATGGCGCGATATTGAATCATTGCGGTGCGCAGCTCTTCGGTGGTGGCTTCGACCAGGCCGGGGCGGACGGCTACGGCGTGAGCCAGACGGTAGTTTTCCATGACGCGCGGGTAGGTGACGGAGAGATCTGCGGCGCGCTGCTCAAAGCCGGCCATCGGATAGCCTCGAGCCTCAAGGAGTGCGTTGACCAGATCGTCGGCTTCAGTGACGGCGGGTTTGGGATGATCGACGAAGCGGGATTGTACGGTGTGCCACTCGGCGACAAAGCGCTCGCGTTCGGTGACGCCGAGGTCGCGGATTTCGAAGTGTTCGACGCGGGTTTCGCGGTCAGCCAACTTAGCTTCGGCGTTGTGGGTAGAACCGTGCGTGAGAACGGCGCGGTCGTACTCCGATCCGAAACGATTGCGGAGGGCCAGGGTTTTGGCTTTGCGGTGTTCAACGTAGGCGCCTACAGCGACGAGCACGAGGATGACGAGTACGACTGCGGCTACGGTGAGCTGGGTATAGGTGAAGAAGTAGTCCACTCCGTTGAATTGGAATTGCATTGCATTCTCCTGCGCGGGGTGTCCGCGACGTTGAAGGGCTAGGTGGGGGAAGGCCCTATGCAATGGACTTTAGGCGCGGCGACGCGGGAATGCTGGCCAGAATTGATCGGCGCGGATGAAAAAGGAGGAGGGTGCGTGAAGAGGTGTTAGTGTTCTGACCGCTTGATTTCGTTCCTTAAGGTTTGTGCTTTCCCACCCATTCGCCAGGAAGAAGCGAATGGATGGGGCACGGGACTGATACACATTCACACAGTCAGAGACCTAGTGTTCGTCTTTGCCGGGACGGAGCATGAGGTCCTTGATGGCTTCGCGAGGGTCTTTACCTTCGTCGAGGATCAGTTCCATCTGCTCGGTGATGGGCATTTCGATGCTGTGCTGACGGGCGAGGCCCAATGCGGCGCGGGTGGTCTGGACGCCTTCGGCGACTTTGCCGCCCAGGCCGGCGAGGATTTCGGGGAGTTTGCGGCCGCGTCCCATCTCCTGGCCGACGGTGCGATTGCGGGAGAGCGAACCGGTGCAGGTGAGGACCAAATCGCCTACGCCGGAGAGGCCGGCGAGGGTTTCGCGGCGCGCGCCACAGGCTACGGCGAGGCGGGTGATCTCGGCGATGCCGCGGGTGATGAGGGCGGCGGTGGAGTTGTATCCCAAGCCCACGCCAGAGGCTACGCCAGCAGCGATGGCGATGACGTTCTTAAGAGCGCCGCCGAGTTCGACGCCGATGACGTCGGTGGAGGTGTAGAGGCGGAGAGTTTCTGAAGAGAGCTCGGCCTGGAGGCGGGCGGCGATCTTTGAATTGTCGAAGGCGACGGTGATGGCGGTGGGCTGCCCTTGCGCGACTTCGAGGGCGAAGCTGGGGCCGCTGAATGCGCCGATGGGCAATTTAAGGTTGATTTCGGCCAGGTTTGCGGCGATGACCTCGGTCATGCGGAGGAAGGTGTGATTCTCGACGCCTTTGGTGGCGCTGAGGATAATTTGGCCAGAGTGAAGATGAGGGCGCAGACGAGCGAGAGTGGAACGGAGGAATTCCGAAGGAACGACGGAGACGACGATTTCAGCGTTGGCCACGGCGGCATTGTCGCCGGTGACGGTGATCTCCTGAGGGATGGGAAAGCCGGGCAGAAAGAGGGTGTTTTCGCTGGCGTCGAGGATCTCCTGGGCAGCCTCGGGACTGTGCGCCCAGAGGGAGACATGGTGACCGCCGCGGCGGTGAAGCGAAAGGGCGATGGCGGTTCCCCAGGCACCGGAACCTAATACGATGATGCGGCTCATGCTGGCTTTTTGGCTCCAAAGCGGGATTCCGTACCGGCGAAGAGGCGGCGGATGTTCTGGTGGTGCTTGGCGATGATGAGGAGGACGACGGCGATCTGGACGGCGATGAAGAATGGTGGACGGTTGGCTCCGGCTTGCATCCTGATGAGGAGCCAGGCAAAAAGCGGAAAGCTGGCGGCGGCGAGAATGGAGGCCACAGAGACGTAGCGGCTGAGGGCGAAGATCAGAGCGAAGAGAGAGATGGCGGCCAGGGCGGCGAGCGGGGAGGCGACCAGGAAAACTCCGAAGCCGGTGGCCACGCCCTTGCCGCCACGAAAGTGCAGCCAGACGGGGAAGATGTGCCCGAGGACGGCGGCCAGGGCGGCGAGGGCTTCAGCATCGCGGATCGGGCATTGGGGTAGCAGCCAGCCGCCGAGCAGAGCGCCAAGGCCGACGGCTGCCGAGCCTTTGAGCACGTCGAGCAGGAAGGTGGCGGCGCCGAGACCCTTGCCGCCGGAGCGCAGGACGTTGGTGGCGCCGATGTTGCCGCTGCCAGCTTGGCGTATGTCCTGATGGCGAAAGATGCGGATCAACAGATACCCGATGGGGACACTCCCGAGCAGGTAAGCGGCGACCGCGATGAGAAGGCTTGCGAGGACCATATCGAGTGAGAGTTTAGCAGGTGGCACCTGCGGGCTTCCTGCTATTGATTCGTTGGGCTGGCGGCGGCGAGGCATCCGGGGCAGCTGGCCGCAGACCTTAGCACTCCAACAGGGCGCGGCGGGCGGCGCTGACTTCGGCGGCCAGCACTTGCAGCATCTTGAGCGCCAGAAGGGCATCGGAGCGCATGAGGTTGGTGAGCTCGTCACGGGGCACGAAGCCGAGGCGTGCGCCTGCGTGTGCGATGGCTGAAAGCGTGTAGGGCTGATCGCTGATGAGGCCGGGCAGGCCGAGCAACGCGCCGGGCTGCGCCTGAATGGACATAATTTCTTCGCCGGTGGCCGATGTCATGGTGAGGGTGGTCTGGCCTTGGCGGAGAATGTAGACGCCGACGGGAGCTTCTCCTTGCTTGAAGAGAACGCGTTCTGTGGCACAGACGATCGGATAGGAACGTTTTTCGAGCGCCTGGATCAACTCGGGATCGGCGGCAAATGCAGATGGGTCCAACTTCATGTGCAGCCTCTGTGGGAAAAGTGGGGAATAAACGTGCAAAGCAACATTTCTGATGCCCAATTATGCCATCGTTACATTGTTGGAATCGGTTTTTATGTGACTGGGATCACATGCTGGCTCAGAAAGCGCGCAAAACTCCTAAAACAACCTCCACCCTGATCGCACTTTAGATTATGCGAGCACCTCCACGGGTTGGGCGGCAAGCAGTTCTCCGCGGACGACCCCGAGTTCCTCCGCCGAGAAGACTCGATCGATGTCAAGGATCACAATGAACTCGGAATCTCGCGTGCCCATGCCCTTGATAAAGTCGGTGCGAACCCGAGAGCCAATGCGCGCCGGCGGCTGAATCTGGCTGGGCTCCAGATCGACCACTTCTTCAACCGAATCGGCAAGTGCACCGATTACGACCGGCTCATTGTCAAGCAGCACCTCGACGACGACGATGCAGGTATTGCGCGTGCTCTCGGTCTTCGACATCCCAAAGCAGAGCCGGAAATCGACGACCGGCACCACGCTCCCACGCAAATTAATTACGCCACGCATAAAATCCGGTGTCCGCGGAATCTTGGCTATCGTGGTCATGTCCAGCACTTCTCTTACCTTCGAGACTTCAGTGGCGAATATCTCGTTGCCAAGTTTGAAGGTCAAATACTGCCGTGTCTCTGTAATCTCAGCTACGCTCATGATTCAATCCCTTCTTTCTGGTGAATTAGATAGGCGGGGCCGCGGGGCCCCGCGGGAAAACTTCAATAGCGCTCGAACTCACCATCCAGTTCGTCATGCTTGTCCTTCATGTGAAGGTTGACACCGGTCCTTGCCATAACCTTCGTACCCCTGCCATTTGACTTACCATTCTTTGCGTGCGTGGACACAGCGGCTGCGTTCCCGTTCGAGGATGACGACGGGTTCGGTTTCAACGCGCCCACATCGTCTGTCTCCCCATTCGCGGCCGGTGCCGATAAGGAGCCTCGCACCTGGACCAGGCGTCCGTTTTCTCCGGTCTTGAAAAAGGACAATGCGCTGATAAGTTGGTCGGCCTGGCCGGTCAACTCTTCGGTGGTTGCGGCCATCTCTTCCGAGGCAGAAGCGTTTTGTTGAATTACCTGTTCGAGCTGTTGCAGTGCCTTGTTGATCTGCTCCGCGCCTGTATCCTGCTCTTTGCTTGCAGCGGTAATTTCCTGAACTAATTCCGCAGTCCTTTGAATATCGGGTACCAACTTCTCCAGCATGTCTCCGGACTCCTCCGACACCTTGACCGTAGAACCGGAGAGCTTGTTGATCTCGCTTGCGGCCTTCTGACTGCGCTCAGCCAGCTTGCGTACTTCGGCCGCCACCACGGCAAAACCTTTTCCATGTTCGCCGGCGCGGGCTGCTTCTATTGCTGCATTCAGAGCCAGCAAATTGGTCTGCCGGGCAATCTCTTCAATGATGGAAATCTTGTTGGCGATCTCTTTCATCGCGTTCACTGCTTCGAGCACAGATTTGCCGGTCTCCTGCGCATCGTGAGAGGACTTGTTGGCGATCTTATCGGTCTGCTGCGCATTGTCGGCATTCTGCTTGATATTTGAAACCATCTCCTCCATTGAGGAAGAGGCTTCTTCAGCTGCCGAGGCTTGAGAATTTGCACCTTTCGAGACCTGAATCGAGGCTGCCGAAATGGACTGGCTGGCCGACGATACTTCTCCGGCTATCGATCGAATATCGGTCACAGTGCGCGTGAGACCGGCCACCATAGCTGCCAAGGCCTGCATAAGCTTGTCTTGCGCGGACCGCTCGCGGATGGTTACCGTCAGGTTGCCGCCGGAAATTTCTTCGGCTGCGCTGGTAATCTCATTCATGGCTACAATCAAGGCGTTGAGGTTGTTCTTGATCGAGTTGAAGTCGCCGTTATAAGTGTCAGTAATGGCGGGCGGAATGTCTCCCTTGCTGATCCGCTCCACATAGTTAGCGGCGACATTCAGTGGATTGATCACCGAATCCAGCGTGTCGTTGACGCCCTGCACGATTTTGCGATAGCCGCCCTGATGCTTGCTTGCGTCGGCGCGGGTCGCCAGTTTTCCCTGGGTTGCCGCCTCAGCCAGCGCAAGCGTATCCTGTGCCAGAGCATTCACAGCACTGACAGTTCGCTGATAGCTTTTGGCGAGTACGTCAAGGTCTGATTTCGCTTCCAGCTGCGCGCTCAGGTCGCCGGCGGCTACTTTCTCTAATCCATCCGACACGCCGCGGATGTAACTTACAAGTTTGCGGAAGCATTCTGCCAGCGAACCTACTTCATCTCCGGAATGATAGGTGACGGCCTGGTTCACATCTCCCAGCGCTATGTGGTTTGCGATTTCCGCAAGTTGACCGATCGGCTTGGAAATGCTGCGGGAGATGAATATCCCCATTCCCAATCCGGCCAAAACGCCGGCCACAACCATAATGAGCAGGAAACTCCGGCTGCTGCGATAGGTTTGTTCCGATGTGTCGGCGGCGGACTTTGCGTTTTCCTCTTTTTGCTCCACCAGGCTGGACAGGGCGCTCTCGGCAGCGTCTGCCTTCTGGCGGCCAAGACCGAAGGAAAGTTCCACCGACGCCCGTTTTTGCGCGAGCTGATCTTTAGAGGCCAAGGCTACAATTTGCTCGACAACTTCCTGACGCGCCTTCCATGCCTGATCAAAGCTTGCAAGCAGCTCTTTGCCTTTATCCGTATGGATGAGCGGCCTGGCCTTCTCCAGGTTTTCATCGACCTTCGCTTTGAATGCCGAGATAGACGTCTTGTATTTCTCTCGTTCTTCTGGAGAGTTTGAAAGCAGCAGATTCTTTTCTGCCCTGGCCATATGAATAAGATCCACATCGGCCTGCTTCAAATATGTGATTGCGAGTGTTTCCTTGGCGTAGGAGTCAGACGCCAGATCGGCTATCTTGCCCATGCCCTGGATGCCCAGGTATCCGATTACGGCGGTAATTGCACCCACAATGATGAAAGCCGCTATCAGCTTCTTACCAATCTTCATGTCATAAAACCAGTTCATGGTCTTTTCTCCCTGTGCGCCGGTAGAAATCGGCGAGGTGTAGTGAATGAAAGTTTCATACAGTGAAGGTTTAGCGAACCACGCTGGCTCCGAGTCATGCGGAGTCGCCCGTGAGGGTGGCTGCGAAGCGTTGACA
>Ga0187847_10000028_pt1 | contig 166089 bp, 132 predicted proteins | sample June2016WEW_4_10_FD_132458 | JGI IMG/M metagenome (GOLD analysis project Ga0187847, IMG submission 132458) | Peatland microbial communities from SPRUCE experiment site at the Marcell Experimental Forest, Minnesota, USA - June2016WEW_4_10 | ecosystem: Environmental > Terrestrial > Soil >...
CTTCCCGGGCAGTCCAACCGAGAATAGACGCTGACCGAAACAGCGAGAAACCAGGACAGGGAGAACATCCGATGAAAGTCAAGACCAACGCGAAAGCCGGAAATGCACTGTGGGGCGGCTAGTTCAAGGGCTTCCCAGGCGGTCCAACCGAGAATAGACGCTGACCGAAACAGCGAGAAACCAGGACAGGGAGAACATCCGATGAAAGTCAAGACCAACGCGAAAGCCGGAAATGCACTGTGGGGCAGCTAGTTTGAAGGTTCCCCACGCAGTCTGAATCCCCAGAGGTAGCCGTGACCAGGACGGCAAAAAATCCTAAGAAAGGGGTACTCCGATGAAGGTCAGGACGAACACGAAAGCCGCAAACGTACTGTGGGGCAGCTGACCTTAGGACCCGCCCTAACTAAGGTGCCGAAGTGGCCAGATCCCCAAAAGATCGCTAGTCAAAGCAGCGAGGATGCTCGAAGGGGTGCATAAAAACTGGATTGGTCCCATCCAGGGCACCCAGTGAGCGTCCATCGCTGGTTCGACCGCCACGGCCAGACCCGCGTCATACCTTCGAACCTCGGCCCCAGAACCAATGCGGGTGTCACTTATTGAGGCGCTTGATAGTCGGGGCATTCCGGTACATAGTGGCACTTCGACCCCCAGCAAATGAATGAGAACTGCAGCACGGCTGACGGTTGGAATATCATTCGGAACGGTCTGGCCGCTGGTTGCGGACACTGCAATGGCTTCCGCCAGTCACCGGCTTTTCTGCGGTGACAATTATCCCAACCATAACTTGCGGGTTGCCCATTAACCCAGACACAATCGAAGCGGGTCCCCCAAAGGGCGCGTTATTTTCTGGACTGGGCGATGAAGTTACTGACGACGGTTAGCGGTTGGCTGACCTGCTGCGAAACCCGTTCCATCAGCAGCTTCTTGCTGTCTGGCGAGACGCTGTAGAAGGGCAGGGTTAGAATCGTCCACTGGCTGACGAGGATTTGGCTGGCTCCAAATTCGAGCGTGTTGCCCAGATCCTTCACCGGGACGGCGGAGATGGATTGCGTGCCGTCAAAGTAATAGAGTTCTTTGCCGTCTTTGCTCCACTGCGGCACCTGTCCGCCATTGGGCGAGACCTGCCACTTGCCCTGGCCGTCGCCGTAGGCGACCACATAGACATCCGCTTGTCCGGAGAACAACGTATAAGCGAGCCATCGGCCGTTCGGCGACAGCGTTCCGCTGACTGCATGCTCTACTAAACGACGAGGTTTTCGATCTCCATCCAGTGGCAGAGCCCAGATGATTTGATTTCCGGTGAGAAGGCCGGTCGAATAGATCAGGGTCTTGCCATCGCGTGACCAGTCACTGGGCATCAGTCCGGTGCCATCCGGATCCGACATGAGCATCTCTTCGGCGCCGCCGCCATCGGCGGGCTTGCGGTAGATGCCCGCAACGCTCGAACGCAAGGAGGCATATGCCACCCACTTGCCATCAGGCGACCAGACCGGAGAAGTATTCGCGACCGGGCCGAAGGTGAGGCGGGTGCGGACGCCGTGCGCAAGATCGAATGTCCAAATGTCATTGATGCCGGAATCGAGCACGACGGCGACGCGGTCGCCTTGCGGCGAGAGGCGGGCAAACTGCAGGTTTTGCAAATTCTCGATGGCGATGCCGCTCTGCGTTCCGGTGCGATCCATCCAAACCAGTTGAACTTTACCGGAGGTGCCATTGCCGAATACCAGCACACCACCGTCGGTAGCCGAGGCGTCCATGTGCCAGGTCGTGACGTCATTCAGCACACCAGAAGAAACCGCCTGCGCCTGGCCACTCAACGCGCCTTTGGCGGGGTCGAACGGCTGGGCCATTAACTGGTCGCCGCGGCCGAAGAGAAGGAACCCGGCAGCATAAATGGCGTTGGTCTGGGCGTGAATGAGGAGACGATTCTCGCGGCCATCGAGCGACGCATAGTAGACGGCGTTGTTCACGGACTTCGAGGGGTCGTGATGCATGGCGAAGTAGAGAAAATGCTTGCCGTCGGCCAGAAAAAACGGCCAGCGGTGGGAGGTATGTTGGGAAGCGTCCAGTTTTGTGAGCGGGGCGGGAACGCCTCCGCTGGCGTTCACCTGCCACAAAACGGAAACGGGAGACGCAGAGAACACGATCACGCCACCGGATCCCCATGCCCCGCCGCGTCCAAGCGTCACATCACAAACCACCTGCGAAGCGCCGCCATCAATCTCGATCGTCTTCAACTTATTGCCAGCGAAGTACCCGATGGAACGGCTATCGGGAGACCAGAATGGAAAAATGGCATCGCTCGTGTCGGGGAGCGAGCGGGCATCGTTGGAACTCATGGGACGAACCCAGACGGAGGTCTTGCCGTCAACGGTCGCGGTGAAGGCGAGGAAAGCTCCGTCAGGGGAAATCACGGGTGGACCGGCGGCGTCGTCGGTCAGGCGGAAATGTCCGCCCGGCGGGGGATTGAGGACGGCGCGAATGCTGGGCGCGGACGGGGCGGGGCGATGAAGAGCGAACCCAACGAGTGTTCCCAGAACAATTGCGGCCGCAACCGCGGCAAACCAGGGAACACGGCTGGATACAGGAGAAGATTCCGTTTCTGACGGAGCGGAACGGAGCGAGTCGACCCAGCCCAGGTCCATGGCCAGGTCGTGCGCAGACTGGATTCTATCGGCAGGATCTTTGGCAAGGCACGCATAAACCACCCGCTCAAGCATGGGCGACGCGAGCGGGTGGCTGGCGCTGATCGGCTCCGGGTCTTTTTCCAGAATGGCAGTGAATATGCTGAGTTGAGATTTGCCCTCGAAAGCCCGGCGACCGGTGACCATTTCATAAAGAACGCATCCGAAGCTGAAGAGGTCGCTGCGTGCGTCGGCTTCCGCTCCCTGCAGAAGTTCGGGAGCCATGTATTGAAAGGTTCCGACGATTGAACCCTTCTGCGTGAGTGGGGACGCAGCCGAAGCGAGCGAAGCAAGAGTCGTGGTGGGCGTGGAAGGAGTGAACGGGCCGACGGCGGGCGACGAAATCGACATCTCCGGTTTCGCCAGTCCGAAGTCCATCAGCTTGGCGCCGGCTTTGGTCAGCATGATGTTCGCGGGTTTCAGATCGCGATGGATGATGCCGTGCTGATGCGCCTTTTCGAGTGCCTGCGCGATTTCCGTTCCTATCTTCAGGACCTGATCGAGCGGCAACGCCCCTTTCCCCAGGCGATCGGCCAGCGTCTGACCTTCGAGATACTCCATGACCAGGAAGTTGGTGCCCTCCTGCGTGCCGATGTCGTAAAGCGTGCAGATATTCGCGTGCTGGAGCGCGGAAATGGCTTTGGCCTCGCGCTCCATGCGTTGTTTCAGTTCCGGGTCGTCGGAAAGATGGGAGGGCAGCACCTTGATGGCGACGGTTCGGTCGAGCCGCGTGTCCTTGGCGCGATAGACTTCGCCCATACCGCCCGCACCCAGCGGCGATTGAATCTCGTAAGGGCCTAGTTTCGCGCCAGAGATGAGGGGCATGGGTGCGCGCAATTATAGCCTGCCGCCTATGGGGCAGAGAATTCCCGACGTTGTGGGCGGATGGTCGGCCAACCGGAGGTCAAGCCTTCAAAAGCGCCTGCACGTAAGTGGGTTTCATCGGAAGCCGTCGAAGGACTTTCCCCGTCGAGTCGTGGAGCGCCGCTGCGATGGCGGGCGCAGCGAGTGCATTCGCTGCTTCCGAACCTCCGCCGTAACTGCCAACTTTCGGATTGTGAAGCAACACGACTTTGATCTCAGGGATGTCCGACATGGTTGGGATGGGATAGCTATTCCAGTCATCCTGGGTGATTCCGCTCTCATCAAACATCACCTCTTCGAGCAGCGCATGGCTGATTCCCATCGCCGCACCACCTTCGACGTTCCGCTTTAATTGCATGGGGTTCACAACAATGCCGGGATCGACCGCAATCGTGTACTTCTCCACCACAATCACACCTGTGCCGGGAGTGACGGCGATCTGGCAAACGCAGGCCCAATAGGTACCACTGCGCAACATCAGCGAAACTCCGCGACCCCGCACAGGCGTTGATCCAGTGGATGCAGCATCAGCACGCGGTGAGGGGCGTGTATCCCAACCGGACGCGTCGCGGACCGCTTTCAGAACTCCGATGGCCCGCTCTTCGTGGGCGTGGTCGATGCGGAACTGGATGGCGTCCGCACCCGCGAGCGCCGCTGCCTCGCTCATCGCCAGTTCGCGCGGATAGTTCTGCTGAAACTGCCCCGGCGTGCGCATACTGTGGTCGCGGAGACCGACGGCAAGAGGTGAAGCTTTTTGTCCCACCTGAAATGTGCCATGACCATTTTCAATCAGGTTGGGGACGCCAGGGTAAACCCAAGGATCTTCGATGCCGTTCACGGTGGACGTTGCGCCATCAGAATGGACCTGAGGGGCAGGCATGGTGGGCAGTCCCGCGAGGACAGCGCCGATCGGCCGGTCGTCCTGCATGGCCGGCATGTAGTGGTCGACTTGATAGGCGGCGATTTTGCCTTTTTCATCGAGGGCAAGCTGAACGTCGGAGAAGGAAACCGACGATTGCGTGGACCACTGCATATCGTCAGCGCGCATCCATTGCACGCGGACCGGCTTGCCGACCGCTTGCGACAAGAGCACCGCTTCATCTTCAGCGCCCGCGTTTCCGCCGTTTGACCTGCCGTAATGTCCGGGGCCGGGATAGGCATGCACGACCACATGATCGGACGTGGTGCGCAGCATCATCGCGATTTCGCCGCGAAGCGCCTGCGGATTCTGGTTATGCGTATAGATGTGCACCGTGCCATCCGGCTTGACCTCGGCGACGGCCATGGTCGGTCCGATCGGAGCGTGCTTCATGTAGGACAACTGATAGGTGGCGAAAAGCTTCTTGTGAGCCGCCGCAAGCACGGGGCGCACATCGCCTTTGGCAACGTCGCTCTTCGCGACAGGGGCGGTGGTCCAATCCGCCTCTTCCCGAAGATGCTGGTAGAGTTTGGCGTTACCGGGCAGACCCTTCCACTCTGTCCACTTCGTGGTGCCGGCCACCTGCTCGGCCGCCTGGATTGCTTCCCACTCCGTGGGCGCAACCACCCCGACGAGATTGCCCTTCACGATGAGTTGAGAATTCGGAAACTTGGTTTTGTTGAGTTGACCGGCCGAGATGAGTGTAGATCCAAGCGTCTTCGGATGAACCACGCGCGCGTGCAACATGCCTGGCAGGCGCACATCGGTCGCCCAGGTTTCCTTCGCAGCCACTTTTGAACTGATGATGGAATTCCTGAAGGACTTGCCGATGACCGTGTAATCGCTGACCGGCTTCATCGGCGGATCGCCCTCGATGGTCAGCCCAAAGATGCTGGTGAGGTCTCCCTTCACGGGGATCGTGAGCTTCAGTTGCTGGTTCTTGACGAGGTCGCCGTACGAAATGCTCTTGCCGCCTCCCGACACGATGCCGTCCTTGACAGAAAGCTTGTCCTTCGGCACGCCCAGTCGCTCTGATGCCAGGTCGAGCAGAGCTTGATAGGTATAGGCGGACGCCTTTCGGATGTTCGGTGTTCCACGGCCGAGGAAATCGAAGGCTCCGCTGCCGTCCGGCGTGCGGTCAGTGTCTCCTGAGACTACCGTGGTGATGGCTTCGAACGGGACGCTCAACTCATCGGCCACGATTTGCCGGTAGGCGGTAAAGGTTGTGCCTTGGCCGAAATCGCTCTTCCCGGTGCGAATCAGGATCGTGTTGTCCGGGTGAATCTCAATCCAGGAACCGGGAAGGGTGGGATCAAGCGAGTTCTTGAATGCAGCTGTTTTTGCGACATCGCCCTGCAGAAACTTCGGACCAACCAGGCTGAACCCCACGACAAGGGCGCCACCCGTTCTCACGAATTGACGCCGGGACAGGGTCGGTCCGAAAACATCCCGTGGTTTCTCGCTCAAGGTCGTCATTGCTTAGCTCCTGTTCGCCATGATCGTGGCGGCATGCTGTACGGCCTCAATGATCGCAACGTAAGTTCCGCATCGGCACAGATTGGGCGACGGCCCGGATGTGGTGAAGGCCTCCTTGATCTGCGCCAAGGTCGGACTCGGATTGCTTTCGAGCAGTTCGGTTGCCTTGATCATCATCCCGTTCTGACAAAAGCCGCACTGCGGAGTTTGCTCCTCGATCCAGGCTTGCTGCACCGGGTGAAGCGTACCCTTCGCCTCCTCTGCCGAGAGGCCCTTTTGTTTAGCCCATCTCGCTGGCAGGCCTTCGAGCGTGGTGACTTCCTGGTCGGCGATGCTCGCGACTGGCGTAACGCAGGAACGGACTTCCTTGCCGTCGATCAGTACGGCACAGGCTCCGCACTGTGCGAGTCCGCAGCCAAACTGCGGCCCCATCAACTGGAGATCGTTGCGCAAAACGTAGAGTAGCGGAGTATCGTCAGGCGCCTGGACCTCGCACCGGACACCATTCACAGTAAGCGTGACCATAAAAAACGCCTCCACCGGCAGTTTTCGGATGCAAATGACGGGTAAGTGAAAACCCCCTCTGTTTTCCGGCCCGGCCTGCTCGTGCAGGAATTGCTTGGCTCTGTGCGGGCCTAGTTTCCGACCACGGGTGAGAGCCACGCGTGGGCGCAATTATAGCCTGTGCAGCACCTTCGTTTAGAGAACCAGGAGACGGTTGCGGATGGGTTGCCGGCAACCCACCCCTTTGGAAGTACTACCGAGTAGCCAGACAGCCTTGCGGCTGCCTGGCCCTCTCAGAACTGGGCGTGAAGGTTTACCGAGTAGCCGGACCCCATTGCTGGAGTCCAGCCCTCTCAGAACTGTGCATGAAAGTTTCCAATCACACAGCTCAGGCCCTGCGAACGCCTCTTTAGAGGAGACGCGGTTTCGAAACGGAAAGACGCTGACGATGAACCCGGTCATGGCACTCGGGATGAAGGAGAACGCGGTTCGTGGCGCCTGCCGACCCCCCCATCACACGGGAGACGCAATAATGAAGCCGCCAGCCTGTGATCCGGGTGATTGTTGTATTGCACAGCGCGCAGAGTCCACGTTGTTCATACCAGAGAGAGCGAAGAGTGCGAGTACCCCGAAACGTTTCCAGCATGTGAGCCCCTTCCCGTTTTTCGAAGTAGGTTTCATAGGTTGGATCGTACGGGTTGGCTTCGCCTTTGACCTTGACGTGCCGTTGGATGGGAGTGCTCTTGGCGTAGTACAGCCAGACTTTATTTGTCTGGCCTTCGTGATCGCAGGTTTCACCGAAGAAGGACCAGTCCCGACCCCCACGCTGGGCAAAGTATTTCGGTTTGAACCAGCGCGGGCTTTTGTTCGGGTGCCTTCGTCGTGCCCATTTCCACAGACTTGAGAAGATGGAGCAATCGACGCGTCCGAACGTGCGTTTGCTCACCACGTGCCGATGATAGTTGGCCCAACCACGAATCTTGGGGTTGAGTTTATCGATCAAATCGGCGGCAGACACGCCATGTGCCGCTTTGATGGTTCGTCGGATGCCATCCAGGAAGGTTTTAACATTCTTCTTGGAGGGTTTGATGAGCAGTTTCCCGTTAGGATATCTGCGCACGTTTTGTCCGAGGAAATCAAAGCCGTGCTTCACATGCGTAATGACGGTCTTCGTAGGAGAGAGTTCCAGACCTCGTTCTGGTAGGAATTGCTCAACGAGGGGCTGGATCTCTCCTTCCAGTAATTCTTTCGATTTGCTGGTGATGACGAAGTCATCCGCGTAACGGACGAGATTGACACAGGGTTTCTCGCCTCCAAGGGACTTGAGACGTTTTCTTGCGGGATATTTTTCCCGCAAGAGTCGGTTCATGTCGCCCAAATCTCTTTCTCCGCGTTCATGCCCGGCCGGAACCCTCGGGGCTTACTCGTTGCCACTGGCGCAGGGACGGGGAGACGAGGCCACCCAACCCGGCAAAGATGCAGGCGAGGCCAGAGATAGCGATCACGCGCGGCGCCGAAAGATATTGCAGCAGCACGCCACCGAGCGCGGCGCCGAGCGGCGCCGCCGCTACCACCAGCGAATGCCGCGCGCCGAAGACCTGGCCGCGTATCTCGGCTGGGACCAGTCGCTGCAGCAGGGTGGTCTCCATCGGCGTATACGGCGCCCAGGATGCCCCGGCCACACCGAGGAACAGCATCGCGAGCGGGAGCTGCCGAATGAAAAACAGGGGGCACAGCAGCGCTCCCCAGAGCACCGCGATCATCGGTAAGGCAATGCTCGGCCGCCAGCGGTGCGAGAGCTTGGTCAGCGTGAGCACACCAGCGAAGGCCCCCGCGCCAAAGCCGCTCCACAGCAGGCCGTAGTCGCCAGCTGTGGCGTGTAATGTCTGGCGGCTGTAGACCGGCAAGGCCGCCTCCAACGGGCCATAAGAGAAAAAGAACACCAGCGAGAGGAGCGTGAGCGCGGGCACGTAGCGCAGGTGAAACAGCGCGCCGAAGCCGAGCCAGCGATTGGCGGCCGCAGGCTGTGCGATGCGCGGTTCGCGAGTGATCGTGGGCAGGGTCAGCACTAGCACGCCCATGAGTAAGAAGCTGGCGGCGTCGATGAACAGCGCCCAGGGACCGCCCAGCCTGGCGACGGCAAAGCCTGCTGCGACTGGGCCGGCGAGATAGGAAAATTGCAGGCTGGTCGCAGTGAGTGCATTGGCGCCATCGAGAGCGGAGTCGTTCACCAGGTGCGGCACAAACGCCCGTACCCCAGCCGCGGTTGCCGGCGAGAGCGCTCCGGCCAGCAACGCCAGCGCGAAGACGTGCCAGAGCTCCAACGATCCGAAGGCGTAGAGCGTCGGAATCGCCGCGATGAGTGCCGCTCGGGCGAGGTTGTCATAGCCCATCACCAGCCGCGGCTGGCAGCGATCCAGCAGACGCCCGAGGATCGGGCCGGTGACGACGCCGGGGAGGTCGAAGCAGAGGATGACGAGGCCCACCGCGGCACCGGAGCCGGTCAACTGCAGCACGAACCAGAGCAAGGCGATGATGGTGAACTGGTCCCCGAGATACGAGATGCTCAGCCCCAGCCAAAGCCGCTGAAACGCGGGATCGCGCCAGGGAGCGCCAACAGCACTGGTTTCATCCCTTTTTACTTTTGTGTACTTTCGCCCGAGTGCCTGCACGTGCTTTCCTCTTCAATTTGAGCTGATTGTAATCAACCGCGGCACGGACAAGATTGCTTAGAGCACGCTCATTAATCTTATCGCCTTCGAAAAGATCGATCGCTCGCCACGCGTTACCTCCCAGGCCCGCATTGAAGACCTGGTCAGGATCTGGGAGGCTCGCCCCGTGGGCAAAGGTAAGCTTCACCTTATCTTTGTGGGCGTTGCCGACCGCGATGATTCCGTCGTGAGACCACACCGGGCTTCCCATCCACTTCCATTCCTCGATGATCTGCGGGGCGGCCTCAAGGATGGTCAGGCGGATGCTGGCGAGCGTTTTGCCACGCCAATCTGTGAGTTGTGCGATCAGCTGGTCAATGCGTTCCGATGGCTTCATTGGATCTCTATGCTCCGAATTCTTGCCCGTCTTCATGTGAGCAGTTTTATTGGGTAACCGGGTTCACTGCAGCTTCTTGTTGGGCCGATCGGTTCGAAATGAGTCGTCGAACGACATGGCCTTTCCACATCCACAATCCCGAAAGCACCATTACCGGAAGGAAGACAAACCGAGTAGCAGGGGCGTAGGTTGGAAGTTTTTCAAACGGACTATAGATATAACCGAATATCGGAATGCTAAACACGATGTGAATCCAGCGAAGAATCGAACGTGTGATGGCTTTGGGGATGGTCTTGGCGGCGGCGAGGGCCGGCTCCTGCAGGGCCGATTCCATGGGGTTCTTCCTCCTTTTGGTTCGGGTTGATTGATCGGTGCGGTCGAGCTGGCGTTCGCGAGCATCGACGGGGCGGACGGAACCGACAAAACGGCAACTCGTTCGTACCTCGAAGGCCAGTTCTCATGAAGGGAGCTCCGCGAGTTGTCTCGATCCTTCCCGATAATTGTTTTGCGATCCACCTCGACTCACGATTTTTGAGCCGCCTGAGGCGGCCCGTTGGGCTTTTCCATACCGAACTGCTTGGCATACTCCTGGTTCAGTCGCTGCCAGGAGAATTTCATCGCCTCGGCTCCGACGATGCGGCCGAGGGGGGTTCCACTGAGAAGGTGATCCAGAACATCAAAACAAATGTGCCATCCGGCAGCACCCATGGAAATGAAGCGGCGATCGATGTTGGTCCACAGCGTCAGGCGCGTGCCGCCACCAAGGGCTTCCAGTTCCCAGCGCATATCATGGTCACCCCAGTTGTACTCAAGCACCCGGGGTGCGTCGGCCCGCGTCACTTTTGTTTCGGTAACGTGCGGCCTAGGCGCTGCCACCGTGGTCAGCTTCACCGTGCTTCCGACCGTACCCAGGCTCCCATCGGATTCAAAGGGAGCCCACTCGCGCAGCTGCCCAGGGTCGGTCAGCGCCTCCCAGATTTTTTCCGGCGAGTGGCGCAATTCTCGCACGAGAATGAGCGTCCACTTCTCTCCGTCCTTTCGTACCTGGGCCCCGTTGGCCAGACCCGGCGTGTACTGTGCGCGATCGGTCACCTTGTTCTCCTTGTCTTAGCCTTGGTTGGTGTTGACGGATCCATGCGGTCGAGGTGGCGTTCGAGAGCATCGAGGTGAGCGGACCAGAACCGGCGGAACTGAGCGAGCCAGGCATCCACCTCCTGAAACGGCTCAGGTCTCAGTCGGTAGACACGGCGCTGCGCGTCCACCGTGGATTCGACGAAACCGGCCTCGCGCAGCACCCGCAGATGCTTGGACACGCTCGGTTGCGTCATCCGTAGCTGACGCTCGATCTCGCCCACCGACTGTTGGGACGAGACCAGAAGGCTCAATATCGCACGGCGATTCGGCTCCGCAAGGATTTCGAACGCAGACTCCATGGTTCTAATATACGCTACAACGCATATACTTGTCAAGGTATATTTAAGACAATGATGTGGCACCTGCTGTCGATTGCGTTGCGCCCAATCGCTTCCTTCTGCTGCCTCTGGCTTGGCGGCAGGGATAGCCCTCGGGTGAAGCCCTTTCTTGGCCCTCGGCGTGGAGGCGGCCTGGCGAGACGGGTGCTTCCGCAGGTATAACTCGGCCGCGATCATTGATTGACGGCCTGGGGGGCAGGCGAAAGCTGGGGACGGCGGAAGACTCGTCGGCCATTCGGAGTCGACGGGCGCTGGTATTGAGGAGGCGGCGAGGCGCGCCGAACCGCTTTTTGCAAGCGACATTTTCTGACAAATAGGGACGGCCTGATTCGGTGCAAGAAAGCCCGGGAAAACGCCCTCCAGCGCCTTGCGACAGCGAGCCGCTGTTGGGGGACTTGTCACCTGCAGGAGTGCGCAACGCGGGTCTCCTGCGAGCCGAGCGGGCTCAAAAACTGATATACACTGGCTCGGGTGATGCGGGTGGGTCGGCAATCGGCCCGGGTGCCAGCCTTGCGGTGGCAGGCGCCGTTTCACAGAGGGCGCCGATTGCGGGACAGCCTACGCTCGCATGGCAGACGGGAATGGTCGTCGTCCGGGCGCTACCCCGACGGAGAGAACCGATGAAACGAATTCGCCTGCTTGGGGTCGTACTTTCCGCCGCGCTGTGTCCGCTGATCGCGAGCGCTCAGGCTTCGCACCCTTTGTTGCAGCGGCCAACGTTCAACGGCACTGTCATTGTCTTTTCTTACGCCGGCGATTTGTGGACCGTGGACCGTAGCGGCGGCCCCGCGACTCGCCTGACGACGGGCACCGGCATTGAGACCGACCCGGTCTTCTCGCCCGACGGGAGCCTAATCGCTTTCACGGGCGAATATGACGGGAATACGGATGTCTTCGTCGTTCCGGTGACCGGCGGAGTTCCGAAGCGTCTCACCTATCATCCGGCGGCGGATTTCGCGGTGGGATGGACACCCGACGGAAAGTCCGTGATCTTCCGTTCGAATCGCGAAAGCGGCAGCCCGCGCTATAGCAAGCTGTTCAAGGTCTCGCTGAATGGCGGGTTGCCCACCCCGCTGCCGTTGCCCATGGCTTTCTCCGGCAAGTTCTCGGCGGACGGAAAATACTTCGCCTACTCGCCGGTCGGCGGCGCTTCGCCTTTCGACTATTCCGCCTATGTTGCATGGAGAAACTACCGCGGCGGAAGGGCAAGCTCGATATGGATTGCCGACATGGCGACGCTTGAGGTGGCGAAGATCCCGCGCGAGCGGTCGAATGATTTCAATCCGCTCTGGGTCGACAAGCAGGTGTATTTTCTTTCCGACCGCAACGGCCCTATCTCGCTGTTTCGCTACGATCCGACGACGAAAGCGGTCAACGAAGTAGTGAAAAATGAGGGCGCGGATATTCGCTCGGCAAGTGCCGGCCCGAGCGGCATTGTCTACGACCAGTTCGGCGATCTTTTCCTCTACGACCCGGCCAGCGGCCACAGCCACCCGATTCGCGTGGAGGTGAGCGCGGACCTGCCCGAGGTGCGGCCGCGTCTTGCGCCGGCCGATCGCGACATCCAGAACTATGGCCTCTCCCCGACCGGCCTGCGCGCCGTCTTTGAAGCGCATGGCGAGATCCTCACCGTTCCCGCAAAACAGAGCTCGACGCGGGATATCACGAATACGCCGGGGGTGATGGAACGCGACCCGGCCTGGTCGCCCGATGGCCAGAGCATTGCGTATTTCTCCGACGAGTCGGGCCGGTATGCGCTGCACCTCAGCAGCCAGACCGGCGCGGGCGAAGTGAGGAAGTTCCCCCTGGCCAACGAGGCGACTTATTATTTCAGGCCGACATGGTCCCCAGATTCGAAGCTGATTGCTTTTCACGACAACAGAATGCAGATCTGGCTGCTCGATACGGTGACCCGCAAGGCCACAGTCATTGACCAGGCCGTGGTCGACGACAAAGACTACGACGCAGCCTGGTCGCCGGATTCAAAGTGGATTGCCTACACGCAGAGCGTCTCCAATCGGTTCCATGCGCTGTTCCTATACTCGGTTGCCTCGGGCAAGAGCACACGCATCACCGATGGCATGAGCGACGTTCGCGACCCTGCGTTTGACCGGGGCGGGAAGTATCTCTACTTCCTGGAAAGCACCAATTACGGTACCTCCAGCAGTGGGCTGGATATGAGCAGCGACGAGTTTGAGGTCACGCGCAGCGTTTACGGACTGGCTCTGGCGGCGGACACGGTTTCTCCGGTGGCACCGGAGGAGGAAAACGAGAAGACGCCCGCGGTCAGGGCGAAAGACGGGAAGGCGAAGAAGGACTCGGACGACGAGGATGTGGACCGGGACCAAGATAAAGATAAGGACAAAGACAAATCCGATACGGCAAAGAAATCGGAGGAGGAAGACAAGCAGGACAAAAAGGAAAAGCCCGACAAGCCCAAGCCGGTGAAGATCGATCTGGCACATCTCGAAGATCGCGCGGTGGCGCTTCCGCTGCCGGCAAAAGCCTATAACCGCCTGACGGCGGGCAAGGAAGGTACGCTTTATCTGCTGGAAGGGGGAGGGCGATTCCAGACCGAGCGGGGCCAGACGCTGACCCGCTTCCTGCTGAAGACGAAAAAGTCGAAGAAGCTGGCCGATCACATCGCGGGATTTGATCTTTCCTTTGACGGGGAAAAGATGCTGCTGGAGATAGCCCAGGACGAGCCGCAAGGCCCTCCGCTGACGGGCGGCCCCGTGCCCACGTTTGTGATCGTTTCCGCCGATGCGCCGGTCAAACCCGACGACGGAAAATTGGACCTGTCCCGGATGCAAGTCCACGTGGATCCGCGCGCCGAGTGGCGGCAGATGTTTCGCGAGATCTGGCAGATCGAGCGCAGCTTCTTCTATGATCCGCACTATCACGGCGTGGACCCCGCGGCGGAAGAGGCGAAGTACAGTCCCTATTTGGACCAGGTGGGCTCGCGTAGCGACCTGAACTATCTTTTCCAGGAAATGCTGGGCGACTTCTCGATCGGCCACCTGCGCGGTTCGGGAGGGACCATTCCCCATCCCAATCAAGTGCGCGGTGGTCTGCTCGGAGCCGACTACGAAATTGTCAACGGGCGCTATCGCATCGCGCACATCTACACGGGTGAGCACTGGAACCCGAAGGCGCATGCGCCGCTCGCGGCACCGGGATTGAAGGTTGCGGAAGGAGATTTCATTGTTGCCGTGGGCGGAAACGATCTCGGCGGCTCCGATGACATTCAGCGTTTGCTCGAGGGCACGGCGGAGACACAAGTGGTGCTGAAGATCGCCAGCGATGCCAGCGGCAAAGATGCGCATGAGGTCACGGTCACGCCGGTCGCCGAAGATCTCAGTCTGCGCAACCTCGCCTGGATGGAGGCGAACCGGCGCAAGGTGCAGGAGTTGAGCGGTGGCCAGCTCGCATACGTGTATCTGCCCGATACTGCGACCGGCGGATTGACGAACTTCAATCGCTACTACTTCGCGCAGCTCGACCGGCACGGAGTCATCATCGACGAGCGCTTCAACAGTGGTGGTCAGGCAGCGGACTACATCATCCATGCGATGCAGCGCTCGCTGATGAGCTGGTGGGCTCCGCGCTACGGAGCGATCTACCGCACACCGCAGGCCTCGATCCTCGGTCCCAAGGTGATGATCACCAATGAATTTGCCGGGTCCGGCGGCGATGCGATGCCGTGGTACTTCCGGGAAGCGCAATTGGGCCCGTTGGTCGGCAAGCGCACCTGGGGCGGGCTGGTCGGAATCGGTGACATCCCGGTTCTGATGGATGGCGGCCGCGTCACGTCGCCCAGCTTCGGATTCTTCAATCCGCAAGGCCAGTGGGATGTGGAGAACCATGGTGTGCAGCCAGACTTTGAAGTGGACATGGACCCGAAGCCGGTCAGCGAGGGTCACGATCCGCAACTGGAAAAGGCCGTGAGTCTGGCGCTCGAAGAACTGACAAAGCACCCGGTGCCCGAACCGCACAGGCCCGACTATCCAAACTACAACCGGCACGCCGCGCAATAGCTTGGGAGCGTGACTGGCAGAAGCCCCCCGGGGCGCGCCGAAGCAGGGAAATCCTTCACCCTCAACGACAGCAGTAAACCCCGCGCCGTAGTCACGGCTGCCGCCCTCGCTCTACGGGCACCTGACCGTGACGGCCCCGGAGATTCCAGAAATCCCCGTCGGTCGATGGGCACCCCCGAAGATCGACGATCCAAGATCCAAGATGCGTGCGCCGATCATGAATGGAATACAGCCGCTGATTGGGCCGGAACTCCTCACCAAATGGCCGGCTGCGGTGCCCGGCATGAATGGCCGGCCAAGCCGCCGTCGTCTTGCCCCGACCGAGAGCGCATCGGCCCGTGTTTGCGAAGGGAACGGACCGGGGGATCGGCATTACGCTTGTAATCTTGCCGCGGACATCCGTTGTGGCCCACACTCGAAGGTTCAGAACAGCCTCCTTGGCAATGCTTGAGACCGGAGACGAATATCGGCATGGGCACTGTTTGGCCATCCTAGGAAGTTTCTTGCCGAACTTTTCGCCAACCCATCCCATACCTCTTACCTAAACCGAGACCATCGTGCGGGATGGCGGAAGGCGACGTGAAACGAGTTTCCAATCTGTTGCACTTGTTGACCGGGGTTGCCTTGTTGGTGACTGCGATCTACTTTTTTCGTCAACTGGCCGATGGCGGCAAAACGATGTGGCAGCAGCAATCCTTCGGGGTGGCGCCGAGATCGGCGCAGTCCGGTTCTGCCAGCGAAGACGCCGTCCAGGGAATGCACAAGCTCGAGGGCGCCCCGGATCAGGCGGAGGAAGGGGCGGGCGGCGACGGGGCCTTGTCGGCGGCGACCAGCGGCCCTCCTGCATTGCTGGATCACGTCAACAGCACCGTTGATACCGGGGCACCTAACCATTTTCTCCATCGACGTTTTTCGCTGGAGACCTACCAGTTCTTTCCCTTCGAGGTACCGCTGCACGCCATTCGCCCCGAACTGCAGGGGACATTTCGGTCCCTCGCGGCGCAGAACTATCCCGATGGTGATCTTCCCGTGGAAGTCTGGCTTATGAATGCTGAAGAGTTTGCCCGCTTCGTGAACCACAGAGCCGTGATCGCCGAGTTTTCCTCGAAGCCATCGAGTCGCGGCGAGATTTATTGGAAGCTGGAGGCTCCTGCCGGCAGGCTGCAGAAATATTATCTGGTGTTCCGAAACCCGTCCGATGGGCAACGCCCAACCATTGTAGACGCCGATTTTACGGCCAGCTTTGAATGATCCGACGCCGCGTCGAGATTGTACTTTCTGTCATCCTGTCATCACCCGCCCGCTCGGCCCGCCAGGTCATCCACCGGTCGCGATCGCCTGCCATCCGCCAAACGGCGCGGGATGGCACAGTTGGCCCTTGGCCGGATCTTTCCCGCCGAAAGACTGGGCGGCAGGGTGAACCACTCCCCTCTTCCCGAGGCGGGACCCGGGGCCGTCGATAGCCAGCCCGACTGCGGTTCGGTCTGCCCGGAGAAACTCCCTACACCGATTGGAACCAATCCCTGACTGGTGGCATCTAAACCTTGACAGTGATTCGCTCAGGTTATAGCATAGCCGAGAGTGCAATCATCATAACACTGATTGTAAAGCACTTATAGTACTGGAGGGTACGAATATGGGAAAGATTATCGGAATCGATCTTGGCACCACAAACTCCTGCGTCGCCGTGATGGAGGGGGGAGAGCCCAAGGTCATCGCAAACGAGGAAGGTGGACGCACTACGCCGTCGGTGGTCGGATTCACCAAGACCGGGGAGCGACTGGTGGGGCAGGTGGCCAAGCGGCAGGCGATTACGAATCCTGAGAACACGGTGTATTCGATCAAGCGCTTCATGGGACGGCGCTACGACGAGGTCAGTGAAGAGCTGAAGATGGTCCCTTACAAGGTGGAAAGGGATGGCGACAACGTGGTGGTGGTGGCGCAGGGCAAGAATTTCACTCCGCCCGAGATTTCGGCCATGATCCTGCAAAAGCTGAAGAAGGCGGCCGAAGACTATCTGGGTGAGAAGGTCACCGAGGCGGTTATTACCGTGCCAGCGTACTTCAACGACGCTCAGCGGCAGGCAACCAAAGATGCCGGGCGAATCGCCGGACTGGAAGTGAAGCGCATCATCAACGAGCCGACCGCTGCGGCGCTCGCCTACGGACTGGACAAGGGCAAAGACGAGACCATCGCGGTCTACGATTTCGGCGGCGGCACGTTCGACATTTCGGTGCTCGAAGTGGGCGAGGGCGTCATCGAAGTCAAGGCCACTAATGGAGACACGCACCTCGGCGGCGACAACATCGATCAGCGGCTGGTCGATTGGCTGATTGACGAGTTCAAGAAAAACGAAGGACTGGATCTGCGCGGCAAGGGCAACGAGATGGCACTGCAGCGTCTGCGCGACGCAGCCGAGCGCGCCAAGATTGAGCTGTCGACCACGATGGAGACCGAGATCAATCTCCCCTTCATTACGGCCGACGCTGGCGGTCCCAAGCACATGGTTGTCAAATTGACGCGGGCCAAGCTTGAGACCATGATCGAAGACATTCTGCAGCGTTCGGTCGGCCCGTCGAAGCAGTGTTTGAAAGACGCAGGCGTCGATGCCAGCAAGATCAACGAAGTCGTGCTGGTTGGCGGACAGACCCGCATGCCGCGTATCCAGCAAATTGTGAAAGAGGTATTCGGGCGCGAAGGTCACAAGGGCGTCAACCCCGATGAAGTGGTGGCGATCGGGGCGGCGATCCAGGGCGGCGTGCTCAAGGGTGAAGTGAAAGACCTTCTCCTGCTGGACGTCACCCCGCTCACCCTGTCCATCGAGACCCTCGGCGGCGTAGCGACGGCGATGATCCCGCGCAACACGACAATTCCAACCAAGAAGACGGAAACCTTCTCGACGGCAGCCGACAGCCAGACCTCGGTGGAAGTGCACGTGCTGCAGGGCGAGCGTCCCATGGCGGCGCAGAACCGCACGCTCGGCAAGTTCCATTTAACCGGCCTGCCACCGGCACCGCGGGGCGTTCCGCAGATCGAGGTGACGTTCGACATCGACGCCAATGGCATCCTGAACGTGACGGCGAAGGATAATGCCACCGGAAAAGACCAGAAGATCACCATCACCTCGTCTTCCGGATTGTCGAAGGAAGAGGTCGAGCGCATGGCCAAAGAAGCCGACGCTCACTCGGCCGAAGACAAAGCGCGGCGCGACGAGGTCGAGGCCAAGAATCAGCTCGACTCGATGGTTTACAACATCGAGAAGATGCTGAAGGAACATGGCGACAAGATCACCGGCAGCGAGCGCGGAGACGTGGAGAACGCCTTGGCCGATGCCAAGAAGGCCATCGAAAGCGGAGACAAGTCGCAGATGGACTCGGCCCGCGAAAAGCTCACCGCGGCATCGCACAAACTGGCGGAACAGATGTACAAAGCGACGCAGGCGGCTCCTGGCTCGGCACCGGGTACCGGCGGCCCGGCGGACGGCCAACCGTCGCCTGGGGGCAACGGCGCGAGCCAGAAAAAAGACGAAGGCGTGATCGACGCCGAGTACGTAGACGTCGAAGACAAGAAATAACCCGGAGCGAGCGACCGGTGGGTTTGTCCCGCCACTCGCAGCCGGGCTCGAGGAGTGGCGCTTTCGTGGGGGCGCGCAAGCGCCCCCACGTTGCATCTAAGAGGAAGAGATGTCATTCAGTCGGGGAAGATTGGTCGTTCCGAACCAAGCGAGGGATCGGCAGTTGGACACGGGGAAAAGAGGAAAGTAAATTGAGATTCGAAGTCAATGGACAGATGTTTTTCGTGAACTTCATTCCGGAAGAGGGACGCTGGTACTGCTTTGCGCCGACCGCGACGGGATTGCAGAAGATCCCGGTCTCGATCGACGTCTCGCCCTTTGAGGCCTACACCGTAGAACTCGATGAGCAAGCAAAAGAAGTGGTGAATTGAGTTGCGATTGTTCCACAACTGTCATACCGGGCGGCGTCGAAGCACAACCCTATCCCTTGCCTGCGAGCGGCCACCAGGCCGCGCGGCGCGATCGATAACTCGCGACCGATAACTCCAGGAGAACGGCAAGGGGCCGGAGGATGGCTTCGACTCCGCCCTGGTCATCGGCTTTTGCCCATGACAAAGCTCGGCGCAAGGTGACAGAATTGAAACTCGTCTGCTGTTCGAGGTGCAGTCGCTGATACGGGGACCATGGCCACCCAAACCAAAGATAAAGACTATTACGGCGTGCTCGGCGTAAAGAAGTCGGCTTCGAACGACGACATTCGCAAAGCGTTCCGCAAACTGGCGCGCAAGTATCACCCTGACGTCAATCCCGGAGACAAGGCCGCCGAAGAAAAATTCAAGACGCTCTCGGAAGCCAACGACGTCCTCAGCGACCCGAAAAAGCGCAAGATTTACGATCAGCTCGGCTTCTATTCCGATAATATCGACCCTGCGACCGCCGAAGCCTATGCCCGCGGCGGCGGAGAGCCCGGAGCCGGCGACTTCGGCGGCGGCTTCCCCGGAGGCGGCCGCCGTCCCGGTGCCCCCAGCAACGTCGATTTCGGCGGTTTTGATTTTTCCGACTTGTTCGAAGGCGCGCGCGGTGGCGGTCGAAAGACCGCCCCCGGTGCCAGCGGCGGCTTCCGCGACATCTTTTCCAGCATTTTCACCGGTGGAGGACGCGGCGAAGCTAGCGACGAAGGCCCCGAGCCCGGCAGCGATCTCGAGTATCAGGTCAACGTGCCGTTTTGGACGGCGATCCGCGGCGGAGTGATGAAGCTGAATATCGCTCGTCGCGATGTCTGCGGAAACTGCCGGGGCAGCGGCTCAATCGAAGCTCCCGGCGAATGTCCGCAGTGCCACGGCAAAGGAACGATCGAGCAAACCGGCGGCCGCATGAAATTCAACGTCACCTGCCCGCGCTGCCATGGGACGGGCAAGAATATGTCGACCTGCCCGGTCTGCCACGGCGAAGGCAGTATCGAGCGCACCGATCCGCTCGAAATTCGCATCAAGGCTGGAACCCGCGATGGGCAGCGCATTCGCATTGCCGGCAAAGGCAATGCCGGAGTGCGGGGCGGCGGAGTCGGCGATCTCTACGTCATCATCCGCATCGGCGAGCACCCGCTTTTCACCCGCGAAGGCGAGGACATTTACATCACCGTGCCGGTGACGGCGGTGGAAGCCGCGCTGGGGTCAAAGATCGAAGTGCCCACCATCGACGGCCGCAGCATGCTGAAGATTCCTCCCGGGACGCAGTCGGGTCAAAAGCTGCGGCTGCGGGAAAAGGGTGTGCCTTCGGCGACCAAAGATGGGGTGCGCGGGGACGAGATCGTCGAGGTCAAGATTACCGTACCGATGCCCCGCGACGAAAAGACCAAGGAACTGCTGCGCGAGTTGGCCAAGCTCAATCCTGAGGATCCGCGGGAAGAGCTTTGGAGTAAGGTCTAGGCTTCGCCCTGGATTTGTTTGCGCCGGGTCAGCCCGGTCCGTCAGCCGCGCGCTCCGCGGTCTGGACTGCATGCTCGGCAGCAAATCAGGGTACCATCGTTCGCTCCGCCGGCAGGAGACCGGCATCGGGTCGGCCTTCGACCGGCTGGAGCCAGGACTCGCGGCGGGATTTGCGCCGCCAGACGCTGGTCGGTTGCCTCTCGGACTTGGCCTCCGCAAGAGGTCCGCGCTCGGTGGAGCTGGAGACCGGGAGCCGCACCCGGCCCCGGGTTGCCGTGCAGGGTCGAAAAACTGCTTGACTAAGTCAACTATCTGCGCCATCGTGGGTCCATGGCCCGCCCTCCCCTCGCCTCGCCCGTTCCGCACCATGTCCAGAGCGTGCGCCGGTTCAATCGTTTCTATACCCGGCAGATCGGGCTGCTCGAGGAAGGTCTGCTGGACAGCCCCTTCTCGCTGACCGAAGCGCGCACGCTGTACGAACTGGCGCGCGGCGAACACTCGACCGCAGTTGCGCTCTGCCAGGAGCTCGGATTGGATGCCGGATACCTAAGCCGCATCCTGCGCAGGTTCGAGAAGCAGCGCTGGATTGAGAAGAAGATTTCTGCCGAGGACGCTCGCCAGAGCCTGCTGCACCTGACCCCGGAGGGAAAGAAGATTTTTCAGCCGCTCGATGCCCGGTCGAGCGCGCAGGTGCGCGCCATCCTCGGTCGGCTGTCGCCCGCCGCGCAGGATGATCTGGTCTGCGCCATGCAAACGATCCAGTCCATCCTGGCTCCGGAGGCGAAAAATAACGAAGGGCGGAGCTATCGGCTGCGACCCCACAAACCCGGTGACATGGGCTGGGTCGTCTACCGCCACGCCGTTCTTTACTCCCAGGAATACGGCTACGACGAGAGTTTTGAGGCGCTGGTCGCCGAGATCGTGGCCGCCTTTCTGGAGAATTTCAACCCCCCGCGCGAGCGCTGCTGGATGGCGGAAAGCGACGGCCGGATCCTAGGCTCGGTCTTTGTGGTGGAGAAATCGAAAGCCGTCGCCAAGCTGCGCTTGCTCCTGGTCGAGCCGGCGGCACGGGGCCTCGGCATTGGCAAGCATCTGGTCGCCGAGTGCGTCCGCTTTGCCCGCCAGGCAGGCTACAAAACCATGGTCCTCTGGACCCAGAGCGAGCTCACGGCCGCGCGCCAGATCTATCAAGGCGCGGGTTTTCAACGGGCAAGTCAACAGCCGCACCAAAGCTGGGGCCGCAAGGATCTGGTCTCCGAAACCTGGAAGCTGAAGCTGTGAGGTTCCCGCTCGGTGCTCGCGGCTGTGCCGGAAGCAAGGACCTCCCGTCGCGGTTACCTCCGACCCTGACCTGATTGACAAAAGTTTGCAAAATTTTCCAAAAAAATCTTGCATCTGTGGAAATTTCCCGTAATCTCACACATGCGAACTAACTTCGCCGAAATGCTCGGGAAATTCGAACGACACCCGGGAGCCGCGAGCAGCATTTTTCAAGGGAGACGCGGTGGTGAGAGTGAGTCGCCTGAGGAGGAAGCCATAGAAATTGGCAACAGCTACTGCACCCACTAACATCTCGCGGCCCACACTCGCCGTCGCTCCCCCCAAGAAATCGATCCGCCTCACGCTTTGGCCCCTGGTTGCCGCTACCTTCTTTATGGTCTCGGGCGGAACCTATGGCACCGAAGACATCGTGCACGGCGCCGGTTACGGCAAGGCCATTCTCATCCTGCTGCTCACCCCGCTTCTGTGGAGCCTTCCGACCGCGTTCATGATCGGCGAACTGTCGAGCGCACTGCCCTTCGAAGGCGGCTACTACGCCTGGGTCCGCCGCGCCATGGGTAATTTCTGGGGATTTCAGGAAGCCTGGCTGTCGCTGGTCGCCTCCATCTTCGATATGGCGATCTATCCCACCCTGTTTGTCGCTTATCTCACCCGCATATTCCCCTGGTTTCAGGAAAATCATCGCGGCGTGGCGGTAGCGCTCGGTGTCGTCATCGCCTGCGCCGCGCTCAACATCATGGGAGTGAAGGTTGTATCGACGACTTCGCTGTGGCTGTTCTTCGCCCTGTCGGCGCCGTTTGCCGCGATCTTTGTGCTTGCGCCCTTCAAGATCCACGCGCTTGCCAACGCCGTGACCAAGCCGACCACCTCCAACGTCGATATTCTCGGCGGCCTGCTCATCTGTATGTGGAACTACATGGGCTGGGACAACGCCTCGACCATCGCCACCGAAGTCGAGCGCCCGCAGCGCACCTACCCCCGAGCCATGTTGGCGGCGGTGGTCATCGTCTGCATCAGTTATGTTCTTCCCTTTGCCGCGATGTGGATGACCGGTCTTCCCTCGAGCGCATGGGAAACCGGTGCGTGGGCTGACGTTGCCCAGTTGATGGGCGGACCGGTGCTTCGCATCGCCTTGGTCGCGGGCGGCATGATGAGCGGCTTCGGAATGTTCAATGCCCTTGTCATGAGCTACTCGCGCCTGCCTCTGGCCATGGCGCAGGATGGCATGCTGCCGAAGATCTTCGGCAAGCTGCATGCAAAATCGCGCGCCCCCTGGGTGGCGATCGTCGCCCTGGCAATCGGCTGGGGTCTGGCACTGAATCTGGGCTTCGAACGCCTGGTCACGCTCGACATCATGGTCTATGGAGCCAGCCTGACGCTGGAATTCGTCGCCCTCATCTGCCTGCGGATTCGGGAACCGGAATTGAAACGCCCGTTCCGAGTTCCGGGCGGGCTGGCGGGGGCCATTGCCGTCGGCATCCCCCCCATCCTGCTGCTGGGGTTTGCCATCATCCGCAGCGAACACGAAGTGGTGCTCGGTATGAGTTCGTTTCTGTTCGCCATGATCATAATTGGCGCTGGCGTCGTCGCCTACGCCGTCAACCACGCCCTGAAACCCGCAGGCTGGGCCCCGGCCCAGCCCAAGCCGGAACTGGCAAGATAGGCTCGCTGGCGCCCGCGCCCGGAGCGGGGGCCATGGTCTGGTTTGCCGGCGGCAGACAAGGCTTGGCCACTGCCCCGGCTTCCGGTGTCGGCAGACAAAGTTCGCCCTCTGCTCGCCGCCCCGCTGTTATACATTAGTGAGCAGCGGTAATGACCAAGCGTAAATCCAAAGGCGCCTACATGATCTCGGCCGTGGCCGAGATGTATGAAATTCATCCCCAGACCCTGCGCCTCTACGAGCGCGAAGGCCTCCTCAAGCCCAGCCGCACCGAAGGCAACACCCGCCTCTACACCGACGAGGACTTGCAGCGCCTCGAATTCATCCTCTCTCTCGCCCGTGATCTCGGGGTTAACATCAGTGGCATCGCGATCATTCTGCAAATGCGCGAGCGCATGGAAGAAATGCAGCACCAGATCCAGGAGTTTGTGCAGTACATCCAACGCGAGGTGCTGGCCCGAGCCTCGGTCGCGGCCGACCCATCGAAAGGCGCGATTGTGCCGCTACGCAGACCGTTGGTGCCGGCGGTCGATTCCTCCCGCCGAAAGGACGCCTCGAAATAACGGGCTGGGCGGGTCGGCGGGGTCGCGGCTGAAGTTCGCGGCCAAGCAGTCGGGCGGCGATCGCTGCGGGACCGGCCATGGGCTGTCGGTTTTCGGCCTCTAAGGCCAGCGTCCTCGAGCCCCGGTCGGTGTTGGTTCTGCAAAAAAAACTCGATCCTGGCCACCTATTTTTCCCGCTGAAACCGGTACCGACCGCCCCGGTCCTTGGCTACCTGTTCGGCGACCTTCAAAAAGGCCCTGCCCGCGTGTGACAGAGCCGACTCCTGCCGATAGACCAGCCGCAGCTTGCGTTGGAAATGCAGATCGCGCACCGGAACGCGCACCAGGTCCCCGCGGCTGATCTCGTTCTCCACGCTGATCTCGGGCACCAGCGCGACGCCGTTGCCCATGCACACGAAGCGCTTGATGGCCTGCAGCGTGGGCAGCTCGACGTCCATGTGCAAGGGAGTCTTGTGCTGGTGAAACGATTCGATGACTTTATCGCGATAGGGCGAAGCGACAATGTGGGCGACGAACGACTCCGCCCCCAATTGCCGCACGCTGACCTCGCCGGCCGATGCCAAGGGATGCCCAGGAGGGACGACGAGCACCAGTTCGTCCATGTAAACTACCGCCGAGCGCAATTGCGGCTCTTCCGGATCATAGGAGAGCACGCCCATCTCCACGTTGTGCTTGAGCACATCGTCCGGAATGTGACTGCCGAGAGAACGCCGTACGGCGATCCTGATCGCGGGATGCAAGCGCCGGAACTCGCCGAGCACCGGCAGCAAATAGAGGGCAGTAAACTCATTGGCGGCAATGGAGAGCTGCCCCTTCTGCAGTTCGCGCATCTCGGTGAGTGCCGTGTGGGCATCCTGCCTCAGATTCAGCAGTTTCTCGGCATACTCCTGCAAAACACGACCCGCGTCGGTGAGCACCCCATCCCGCGATGAGCGGTCAAAAAGCGGCTCGCCGATCTCGATCTCCAGTTTCCGTATGGTCTGGCTGATCGCCGATTGGGTCCGAAACAGCTTTTCCGCGGCCCGCGAAAATCGCCGTTCGCGGGCCACCGCGAGAAAAACCTCCAGCTGTGAAAGATCCATGGACAGCGGCTCCCCGCGTTTGATCAATTGCGAACTGTCGATAAGTAATTCTTATACTATAATATTATGTTAAGTTTTAGTAAAGATAATAACCTTTTCTTTCGCCCCCGTCCGCCGATAGAGTAGACGAATACTTTTGGGGAGGAACAGAATCCATGGATCGGCCACGCATCACAATCTTCGATACCACACTTCGTGACGGCGAGCAGTCGCCGGGCTGCAGTATGAATGTTCCGGAAAAACTGCGCCTGGCCCAGCAGCTTGACCGTCTCGGCGTCGACGTCATCGAAGCCGGATTCCCCATTGCCTCCGACGGCGATTTTCTGGCCGTGCAAAAGATCGCCGCCACGGTACGCCGTCCTATCATCGCCGGCCTCGCCCGCGCCTGCGTCGGCGATGTCGATCGCGCCTGGCAGGCATTGCAGGGAGCGGCACATCCGCGCATCCACGTTTTTCTCGCCACTTCTGACATTCATCTGCAATACAAGCTGCGCCTCACCCGCGAGCAGTGTCTCGAGCAGGCCCGCGAAGCGGTCCGCCACGCCAAGTCCCTGTGCCCCGACGTCGAGTTTTCCCCCGAGGACGCCACCCGCACCGACGTTCCGTTTCTCTGCCAGGTGGTCGAAGCCGTAATCGCCGCTGGTGCCACCACGGTGAACATTCCCGACACGGTCGGCTACACCATGCCCGAGGAATACGGCCAGCTCATCCGCACGTTGTATGAGAAGGTTCCCGATATCGACAAGGTAACGATTTCCACGCATTGCCACAACGATCTCGGACTGGCGGTCGCAAACTCACTGGCGGGCGTGCAGAACGGCGCGCGCCAGGTCGAATGCACCATCAATGGCATTGGCGAACGCGCCGGCAATGCGGCTCTCGAAGAAGTCGTCATGGCCATGCGAGTCCGTCCCGACCGCTACGCGTATGAAACCGCGGTGGCAAGCGAGCAGATCTTTGCCGCGAGCCAGATGTTGGCCGAGATCACGCGCGTTCCGGTGCAGCCCAACAAGGCCGTCACCGGCCGCAACGCCTTTGCCCATGAAGCCGGAATTCATCAGGACGGCATGCTGAAAAATCCACTGACCTACGAAATCATGACGCCCCAATCGGTGGGGGTACCCGATTCGCGCCTGGTGCTCGGCAAACACTCCGGCCGCCACGCCTTGGCTCTGCGCTGCGAACAACTGGGACATCGGTTTGAACGCCGCGAGCTCGATGAAATCTATCGCAGATTTGTGGTTCTGGCCGATCGCATCAAGAAGGTCCAGGACAGCCACTTGCTCGAGCTGATTCAGGATGCCAGCCGTGGCGAGAGCAACCGCGAAGCTGCCGACGCCGCGGGCAAGAAATTCCCCCCCGCGACCGCACCCCTGCGTTTTCCGCGTTCGGCGATCTCCGCCGCGGCCGCCAATTCTAATGCCAACGGTGCGCATCCCCCGGCGCAGTCATCCGGTGGCCTAGCCGCGCCCGAGGCCCGGCCCGTCGCTCCGATGCTTGCCAACTGGTTTGGCGATGTCTCCGGTGGCCCGGTAGCGGACCATCACAGCGAGCAAGAAGACTACCTCTGGGGCGTTTGATCGGCAGCGTTTTGCGCCCGGCCGCCGTCCAGGGATTCCCTGAAACCGGGCTACCACAGCGGAGTCTCCTCGTATATGCTTGCCCAAAGGAGCGAGGATTCCATGCAACTCCGAGTCATTTCCTTGCCCGGCGACGGAATCGGTCCGGAAGTTACTGCTCAGGCGATCTGCGTTCTCGAGGAGATTTCGAGCGGCTTCGGCCACGATCTCGAACTCGACGAAAAAGAGATCGGCGGCGCCGCCCTCGAAAAATTCGGCAATCCCCTGCCACAAACCACGGCTCAGGCCTGCTTGGGCTCGCAGGCTGTGCTGCTGGGAGCGGTTGGCAGCCCCGGCTTCGACCACCAGCCGCGTGAACTTCGCCCCGAGGCTGGACTGTTGCGCCTCCGCCAGCAGCTCGGAGCCTTCGCCAATCTCCGCCCGGCTGTCTTTTATCCCTGCCTGGCTGCCTGCTCGCCGTTGCGCGAGGAACTGGTGAGAGGAACCAACATTCTCATCGTTCGCGAACTGCTCGGGGGATTGTATTTCGGCCAGCCCCGTTCGATCGAAGGCACCTCGGGTGCGCGCCACGCGGTCAACACCATGCGCTACACCGAGGCGGAGATCGAGCGCATCGCCCGCGTCGCCTTCGAACTTGCCCAATCCCGCCGCAAGCGCGTGCTCTCGGTTGACAAGTCCAACGTTCTCGAGTGTTCCCGTCTCTGGCGCGAAGTCGTCACCCGCGTCGCCCGGGCGTTCCCCGACGTCCTGCTCTCCCATCAGTACGTCGATTCTGCCGCCATGGCGCTGGTCCTCAAGCCTGCCGAGTTCGACGTCATCCTGACCGAGAATATGTTTGGCGACATCCTCTCCGATCAGGCCGGAGGAGTCGTTGGATCGCTCGGCTTGCTTGCCTCCGCCAGCATCGGTGGCCCCGTCGGCCTCTATGAACCGGTGCACGGCTCGGCTCCCGACATCGCCGGCAAGGGCGTTGCCAATCCTCTGGGCGCGATTCTCTCCGTCGCCCTGATGCTGCGCCACAGTTTTCATTTGCCGAAGGAGGCCGAGTGTGTGGAGGCGGGCGTGATCTCGACCTTGACGGGCGGCTTCCGGACGCGCGATCTGGCACGCCCCGGCGAGCGCACCGTGAGCACCGAGGAAATGGGAGCTCAGATCGCCGAATTCGTGCGCCTGGCCGCACGGTCAACCAGCCGAGGCGATTGCTGACCCGTGGCGAGGTTCCGGGGAGGCGGGCAAGGCCTCACTCCCCGCGCAACCCGGCGGACCCGACTCACAATTTCTCCGGAGCGGTCACGGCGCCCGCCGCATAGTCGCCGGCCCAGGCGTTCCAGCGAATCCGTAATACTTCCCCAAACATGCGCAATCCGTCGCGAAAAGGATGCAGCCGCGTCCCCTCGCTGTGTGCCCACAGCACCGGAACCTCTTCCACGCCCAAGCCCGCCCTGCGCGCCAAAAACAGAATCTCCGGATCAAACCCCCAGCGCTCAATTTTCTGCCGGGGAAAAATCCGTTGCGCGGCCTCTCGCCGAAACGCCTTGAATCCACATTGCGTGTCCGCGAACTTCAGCCCCAGAATCAGCCGCAGCGCCAGATTGAAGATTCTGCCAAACAGCTGCCGGTACAGCGGCTGCCGCTCGGTCTGCAGTTCGGACCGCAGCCAGCGCGATCCGATCGCGATATCGGCGCCGGCGGCAATGGCGTCAAACAGTTTCTCCGCTTCGGTCATCGGCGAAGACAGGTCGGCGTCGCTAAACAGGCAGATATCCCCGCGCGCATGCAGCATTCCGTTGCGCACGCTGAAACCTTTTCCGCGATTTCCCGGATTTTCGAGCAGCAGAACCTGCGGATGCCGCTTGCCATACTCCCGCACGATCTGCGCCGTGTCGTCGTCCGACCCGTCGTTCACCACCAGAATTTCCGCATCCCAGTTCTTTTCCTGCACGTAGCGGACAAGCTCGTGCAGCGTGGGCCGTATGCGCACGCTTTCGTTGTACGCGGGAATGACGAAACTGTAGGTGAGGGGCATCGAGTCAGTGAATCATTGAGCCATTGCTTTCTTTGTGGATGGGAATCGCAGGGCCCTTGCGGAAGTCAATGCCTCCCGGAAACAAGGACGCAATAATTCAAGCCACCTGTCGCCGCTTGTCGAGCATCGCAAAGAACTCCGACACCAGGTCCGCGTCCCAAAGTCCGCTTCGCGCCTCGGTGAGCATCATCTCCACCGCCTGCTCGTGGCCGAGCGCCGGCTTATAGGGGCGCGCCGTGCGCAACGCGTCATAGATATCGACCACCTGCAGAATCCGCGGCAGCAAAGGTATCTCCCCATCCCGCAACCCGTCCGGATAGCCGCTTCCATCCGAGTGCTCATGATGATGCCGTATGATCGGCAGGACCAGCCGCAGCGATTTTAGCGGCCGGCAAATGGTTTCTCCCGTCACCGGATGCTGTTTCATGATCACCCACTCCGCCGGTGTCAGATCGCTCCCCTTCTTCAAAATCTCATCCGGCACCGCGATCTTCCCCAGATCGTGAAGGTAGCCGCCGCGTTGCAGTGCCAGAAGGCTCTCGTCGTCCAGCCCGAGAAAGCGCCCCATGTTCACGGCGTTCTGCGCTAAGCGCTCGCAATGCCCCTCCGTGTAAGGGTCCCGCGCCTCCACCGCCAGTCCCAAGGTACAAAGCACCGAATCGGCCGTCTCCAGTTCGTCGGTGAACTCCTTCAACTTGAGCAACGAATTCACCCGCGCAAACAATTCCTCGGGACTGATCGGCTTGGTCAGAAAATCATCCGCGCCCGCCTCAATGCCTTTCAACCGGTCTTCCCGCGCGCTAAGACCGGTAATCATGACAATCGGAATCAGGCGCGTCTTTGCATCTTCCTTGAGTTCGCGGCACAGTTCATAGCCCGTCTTGCCGGGCATGATCACGTCGAGCAAGATCAGGTCGGGAGCTTCGCGGCCAATCTCGGCCTCGGCGGCGGCTGCGTTCTGCACCGCAACCGTCGGATAGCCGCGGCTCACCAGCAGTTCCTTCAGCAAGGCCGCATTCACCGCATTGTCATCAACCACCAAAATCGATTGCTTGCGGCGTCCCGGCAGGGGATCGACCATACCTGCATAGGATTTCCCCTGCGGGGAAGCAGTGGTCCGGCCCGGTCGTGGCGGAAGACTCATGCACTTCACCTGACGCTTCGATTCAATGGTAACTGAAAACCATTTTCAATACCATGAACCGCAAACCGCGGCCCGGTCCCGATTTCCATGGCACCAGCCGCGGACGCCCGCGACGATCATCGCCATTCTTGCCGACGACGATCAGACCTTAGTCTGCAACAGGAAAGCCGAGTCCGACAAGGTCAACTTCAGCGCGCACCCCTAAAAAATCGCCTGGTGGGTTAATTAACCACGCCGGCCAGACCATCCAGATCGTCTGCATGGTGGCCGATGGGAGTATTTTTCGTTTGCCCGAGGGCCAGGAAGCGGCAGCGTTTTTCCCCATCTCCCAGCAAGCAACCAGGAAAACATCGCTGCTCGTCCATTGCCGTAGACGACCGCTATAGACCGGATCGCTCGCGGTAGCGGGCCCGGTGCGACGCGCCTTGCACGTCGGCGCGGCCAACCGGCTGCGCGATCGATGACGGTTCAATGGCCGCGAGCGGTCCCCAGAATGTCCGCCTCCACCTCGGTTCCCGCCGTCTGCCGGGTCGACACCCTCGCGCTCGTCACCAGCACCACCGACGCCACAATGATCGCGCTTCCCAGCAGGATGTAGCGGTCGATGCGCTCGTGAAGAACCAACCATCCGAGAAACACGGCCACCACGGGATTGACATAGGCGTAAGTAGAAACCTTCGAGGTCGGAACATGCTGCAGCAGCCAGATGTAAGCCGTGTATCCAACCCAGGAACCGCACACCACGAGATAGAGAATCGCAGCCACTCCCCGGAAACTCCATCGGACCAGCGTGGGCCTCTCAACCAGGAACGCGAAAAGCATATTCGCCATCCCGGCAAAGACCATCTGCCAGGCGATGGCCCCGAATGGGTCCGAAGCCGCCGTCTGCCACTTCTTGGAGAGCACCGAACCGAAAGCCCAACTGAACGAACCAAACAGCAAGGCCAGCGACCAGGCGAGTTCCCGATGCCCCAGCGCATTCGGGTGGAGAAGATCAGGCCAAATCAACGCCATCACACCCACGATCCCCAGCGCGAGCCCGATTTTGCCGCGCCGCGAAATATGATGGTCGCCAAGCAGCACGCTGTCGAGCACCAGGAACCACAACGGAGTCACCGCAATCAGCAGGGCCGCCAAGCCCGTCGGAACAACCCGCTCGGCATAGGAAAGCGTCAGATTGCCGCCCATGAGCAGCAGGATGCCGACCGCCGCCAGACGGCTCAGTTGCTGCCGGGTGAAGCGAATGCGCCGTCCCGTGAGCCCACAGTAGGCAAGCATAACCACGCCCGCGATCGAGAACCGCGCCGCGCACATCACGGCCGGAGAAATCTGCTCCACCGCAATCCCGATGCCAAGATAGGTCGAGCCCCAGAAAACATAGACCAGCCCAAAGGCAAGAATCACCTTCCATTGGCTCGGAACTGCAGTCGTGTTCATGAGGATGGGAGCGGGGAAAGTTCAGAATATCAGAGTGGCGATATCCCCGGCCGGAGCGATTAGGCGCGGCCCTTTGCACAGGCGCGCCCCTGCTCCAGGGTTCAGCTTTCGCCGGCGAGTCAGTCGGCGTGCTGGCGATCAACCGACCAGATCTGCGCCGGGTCTTTTTCGAGCGGATAGAGGTGCACCATCCAGTTAAAGATGATGGGATGAAACGTTCCGCCCGCCGCATCGCATTCCGCCTGGGTGGTGATGGAACCGCGCAGTCCGAATTTGGGATTCGGCTCGAGCAGCTCTTTTCTGCGATTCGCGGGCGGCGCGCAGAAATTCACATGCTCGTGCCACTGCGCGACGCTGAGCGGAATGCGCTCATTCAAATCGTCTTCGGTAAAGCGCCTGGGGGCGGTATACATCACGCCCGCCAGCCGGTAGCCGTCGCCATCTTTTTCGTACAACAGCGAGGTCGGATGTTCCGGATTGAAACCGGCCCAGGCTTCCATGGCATAACCGTAGTTGGTGAAGTGATACTGCTTCTGCGGCACTTCGGGATGGAAAATCTTGAACCCGTCGTTAAGCGCGACCTGGTAATCCTTATACCTTTCCATCACGGCGCGTGCTGTCTCTACAATCTTCTGCGCCTTTTCCGTGTCCCCCGGTTGCGCCGCCCGAAGCGCCGTCATTTTCATGTGCGGCCCCATGTCCATGTGATGACCTTCCATGGAATGCATGGCGTGCATGCTTGCGTCCGGGCCCTCAGCCGCATCCTGAGCTGACATTCTCGACATGTCGTGGCCGGCCATGTTCATGCCCCGGGTGTCGGGGGGCGAATTTTGCTGCGCCCAGGCGAGCGTTGCCGCGAGGCAGATCAGAGTCCACAAAATTTTCATAACCCAACCCCCAGAGTACTCATTCTATCAACCCCGCCGAAGCCGAGCAGAGGGTTTGGCAAGCGAGGTTTGGCAACCGATCGTACGCCCCTGACGGAGTCTCCCGACGAACCGGTTCAAACGTAGTCTGCTTGTCTCGCAGCTTGGCGTGGTCCGGGCGGAGAGCGGTAGTCGACCGACCTCCGGCTAGGAGGCCGCCGACCACATTCCCATGTCGGCCAGGATTTTGTCTACCGCTTCTGTGCCCGAGCGAACGCAGTCCGGAACCCCGATGCCACCGTACCCGTTGCCCGCAAGCGCCAGACCGGGAAATTTCTGGCGCAGCGATTCGATCCGCTGCAGTCGTTCCAGGTGCCCGACCGAATACTGCGCCATGGCGGCCTTCCATTTGAATACGCGAGCAAACTGGGGCTCGGCATCGAGCGTCTTTCCCAGAATCTGCCGGAGCTCGTGGCGAACGATGGCGAGGATTTCTTCTTCGCTCGCTTGGAGAATCTGCTCGTCCCGCGCGCCGCCCAGGAAACAACGTACCAGGGCGCGGTCTTCTGGCGCGCGATGCGGGAACTTGTTGTGGACAAAGGTGGCCGCAAGCATGCGCCGTCCCGCACTGCGTGGCACCAGGAACCCGAATCCCGGCGGAAGCGAGCGCCGCACTTTCCCATCATAGCCGAGCGTAACGGTCACCGATGAGCTGTAGGGTATCGCGTTCAGCTCGCGCGCGAAATTTTGATCCGCGGCTTCGAGCAGGCTCGCTGCCGCGTGCGTTGGGGTCGCAATGATGACGGCATCGAATTGGTCGGACTGGTATCCGGCAGAAACGGTCCAGCCGTCCCCTTGTGGGATCAGCGACAGCACCGGCGAAGCGGTCTTGAGCGCGCTCCCGTCCAGACGCGCAACCAGGGCGTCAACCATGGCCTGCATGCCATCGCGCAGGGAACTGAACAGCGGCTTCGCCGGAGCCTTCGCCGCCGCCGCCATGGTCTTGCGCGCCGCCAGCATCGCCCGGCCAAGGCTACCGTGCTTCGATTCCATGTCGGCGAAGCGCGGCAACACGGCACGCACGCTCAACTGGGAAGCTTCGCCACCGTAGACTCCCGAGAGCAGCGGATCGGCCAGCAGATCGACCATCTCCGAGCCGTAATGTCGTTCGACCATCTCGGCCACCGTTTCGTCGACGGCAGCTTGGTGCGGCGGATGAAACCATTCGCCAGCCATGCGCATTTTCGTGCGCCAGGAAAATAGCGGCGACAAAACCGTGGGCAGGATCTTGGTGGGTACCATGAACATGAGCCCATCGGGCATCACCACCAGTTTGTTCTGGACGACGATATAGGTCTTGCGTTGCGAATCGTTGGAGCCAATCAGTTGGTCGCCCAATCCAATCTGGGTGCACAGATTCGCGGCCCAAGGCTTCTCGGTTAGAAACGAATCGGGTCCAGCCTCAACCAGGCAGCCGTCGACACGATCGGTCACCAGCACCCCGCCGAGGCGCGCACTGGACTCGAACAAAACGTAGTCCACGGGCGCGCCCGACCGGCGTTTTTCTTCGACCGCATAGGCAGCCGAGAGGCCGGAGATGCCGCCGCCGATGATGGCGATGCGTTTCATGGAAATGCGTTGCGCTTTCAGTGGCGGGCCCATCCGTCTCTTTCGCGCTCAAGGCCCTGCGCCCCCACCCGGCCGCTCACCACTTCCGCCAGCGCCGCGGTCAGGGTCTTGGAGCCGTTCAAGGACTCGGCTCGCCACAGCCGCATGTCCTGTTTTCCCGCGAACTGTTGGAAGGCGATGTCGATATCGTAAAGCACCTCGACGTGATCGCACAGAAATCCAATGGGATGCAGAAATACACCGCGATGGCCTCTTGCCTTCAGGTCGCGAATCGTGTCTTCGACCGTCGGCCCGATCCAGGCGCCGCCCGACATGCCCTGGCTCTGAAAGGCGAACCGCCAGCCGTCGGCCGCCAGCCCGGCTTGATCCGCCACCAACGCGGCGGTTTCCTTGGCTTGACGCTCGTAAGGATCACCTTCGGTAATGGTGCGCTCGGGAACGCTGTGCGCGGTAAAGATGACGGGCAGTTCCGCTCCATTTTCCGCGCTCGCCTTTCCCCAGCCCGCGCGTAATTTCTCGGCGAACGCGCTGGCCAGCAACCTCTGATCGTGCCACTGTTCGACAAAGTCCAACTGGAACGGAAGATTTCCGTCGCCGCTCAACGCGCTGCGATAGAGTCCGACGCTGGTGCGCGAATTTTGCGGCGCCAGGCAGAGGGCGATGACGCGCTCGTATCCCCGGCTCGCGATCGCCTTCACGGCGTCGGCAATGAAAGGCCTCCAGTTGCGCATTCCGACGAAAACCGGCATCTTCAACCACTGCGCAAGTTGATCGGCCTGCCGCGTTGTCCAGCAGGCGAGCGGCGAGAACCCGATCAGTGAATAACGATGCCGGATCTCTTCGACCACTGCCGGCGGCAGCGGTCGTCCGCCGGTGACATAGCCCAAAAACTCTGGAATCTGATCGGGGTTTTCAGGGCTGCCATGAGCCAGCAGAAGCACGGCGACTTTGGCCGGCCCTTCCCCGGCGGCGAACGAACTCACCCGATTCGCGCAATAGCACTGCCCGGTAAGCCCCAGCGGACACGGCGTCATTTTTTGAACTCCGCCGAACGCTCGCGAACGAACTCGCAAAGCGCCTTTACATTGTCCACCGGCGTTTCGGGAACAATGCCGTGGCCAAGATTGAAGATATGCCCGGCTCGTCCGCCGGCACGTCGCAGGATATCCTGGGCCCGCGATTTGAGCTCTTTCCAATCCGCGAACAGCAGCACCGGATCCAGGTTGCCTTGCACCGCGCCCCGAAAGCCCAGACTCTGCCAGCCGGTATCGAGCGGAATGCGCCAGTCCAGGCCCAGCACCTCGGCGCCGCTTTCTTGCATCGCGGGCAGAAGCGTCGAGCTGTCGGTGCCGAAATAAATCACGGGCACGCGGGTCTGCTGCAGGCGCTGCACCAGGTCCCTGACATGCGGAAGAACATAGCGGCGGTAATCTTCGACACTCAGGCAACCGACCCAGCTGTCAAAAATCTGGATCGTATCGGCTCCCGCGCGCACCTGCTCCGCAGAATATTCCGCCGTTACCTCGACCAGTTTCCCGAGCAGTTCGTTCCACGCCCCTGGCGCCCGGTACATCATCTGCTTCGTGAAAATGTAGTTGCGCGAGCCTCCGCCTTCGATCATGTAGCTGGCCAGAGTGAACGGCGCGCCGCAGAATCCGATGACCGGGAGTCTGTCGCCGAAGTGCTGGACTACCAGTTTCACCGCTTCCGAGACATAGCCGAGGTCCGCCGCGCGATCGGTGCGCAGGCGGGCAACATCTTCAGCGGAGCGCACCGGTTTGTCGATCCGCGGCCCTTCGCCGGCCGAGAAGTGAAACGGCAGTCCCATGACCTCCAGCGGAAGAAGCAGATCGGCAAAGATGATCGCCGCATCCACCTTCAAAATCTCGGCCGCTTCGATGGTGACCTGGGCCGCGACCGCCGGTTTCTTGCAGATCTCAATCAGCGAATATTGTTTGCGGACGGCGCGGTACTCCGCCATGTAGCGTCCCGCCTGGCGCATGAACCAGACGGGCGTCCGTTCCGTGGGTTGAGCCTTGGCGGCGCGAACAAAGAGAGAATTGGGAGCAGACATGAATCTTCTAATTTAGCATTTTCGGGCCGATTGTGGCCCCATGGCCGAATCGCCGCAGCTCCAGCACCGCCCGTACTCTGCCGGAAAGAGAAAGCGACGCAGCCGGGCGAGCGATTGTTCCATTTTCTGCTAAGCTGGGCGGGGCCAAATCGAAGAGCCATCAATCGGCAATGGAGAGGAGATCGACCGTGCACGTAGTCGCTGGAGTGGATCTGGGCGGAACGGCCATCAACTACACGTTAGTCGACGGGCAAGGGCAGTTTCTCGTCGACGGACTGTGTGAGCATCCAGCCCTTGCGAAGCAAGGGCCCGACATCTGCCTGCAGCAGATCGCCGATGGTCTCGCGATCGCCGCACAAAAGGCAGGGGTAGCGCTTTCGGACGTAGTCGCCGTGGGTTTGGACACGCCCGGCCCGGCCAGCTCAACCGGTCGTCTCAGCGCACGCGGATCCACGAACTTCGTCCATGCCCAGTGGGCGGCATACGACATCCGCGAAGGACTGGCCGATAAACTCGGCAAGCCCGTGTCCTATTTGAACGACGCCAACGCGGCCGCGCTCTGGGGACACTATGCGATCTTCGGCGCTAACAGCCGCGAGACCTCCGTCTCCGATGTCGTCGGGACGGGCAACGGCGGTGGCATCATCCTCGATGGCAACGTGGTCAAGGGCAGAAACGGCTTCGGCGGCGAACTCGGCCACGTCCTGATTCCTTACCAGAGCATCGCGGGCATCGACGGGATCAAGCCGCAATGCAACTGCGGACGCATCGGCGACTTGGAATCGCTGTGCTCTCTCACCGCCATTGAGAAAACCCTGCTGCCGTTCTTTTTGCCACGCTATCCCGGGCATGCGCTCGCCCAGCAAGAGCGCCACCAGGCCGCGAAGGCGGTACGCGGTCTCGCCGATCAAGGGGATCCCATGTCCAAGGAGATTTTTCGCGTGCAGGCTCATGCCTTGGGGCTGTTTTTCGACGAAATGATCAACACCTTCGACCCGGATGCTCTGATCGTCGGAGGAGGCGTGCTCGAGACCAGCCCGCAATTCCAGCGTTGGTTCCTGGCGGAGATCCGTGTGGGAATGCCGCCCCAGCGCGAAGAGCAGGTCGATATTCCCATCCACGTCATGCCCAATGGCGACACCGCCGGAGCCCGCGGCGCGGCCATCGAAGCGCTCAACGTTGCCCGGCAAAGCGGGCTTGCCTAGTTCGGCGCCGGTGGCCGCGCGGTCAAGCTGGCGGCCGTGGAAGGATTCTTGGTGGAAAGCCTATAATCTGCCCAACTGATGGCCCTGACCTCTGGCACGAAGCTAGGCCCCTACGAAATTGTCGAGCCGCTTGGCTCCGGCGGTATGGGCGAGGTCTATCGGGCGCGCGACACGCGACTCGATCGCGCCGTCGCCATCAAGATTCTTCCCTCCCATCTTTCCGACGGTCCGAAAACACGGCAGCGCTTCGAGCGCGAGGCAAAAGCTGTCTCCAGCTTGAACCACCCCCACATTTGCACGCTCTATGACATTGGCCAACAGGACGGCGTTGACTTCCTGGTCATGGAGTTCGTGGAGGGAGTGACGCTGGCGTCGCGGCTGACCAGGGGGGCACTGCCAACCGCGGAGGTTCTGGAGTACGGGATCCAGCTGGCAAGCGCCCTCGACCGGGCGCACCGCGGTGGCGTCACGCATCGCGACCTCAAGCCCGGCAACGTCATGCTGACGAAAGCGGGCGCCAAGCTGCTCGATTTCGGCTTGGCGAAAGCGGCACCCCCGCTCAACGCGGGAGCAACGCTGACCCATGCCGCCGTGCCCAGCCATCCGGTCACGCGTGAAGGGGCGATCGTGGGGACGGTTCCCTACATGTCGCCCGAGCAGGTGGAAGGCAAGGAAGTGGACGCGCGCAGCGACATCTCTTCATTGGGCGCCGTACTGTATGAAATGGTGACGGGAGGCCGGGCCTTTCCCGGGCAAAGCGATTTCAGTGTTGCTTCGGCCATTCTGGTGAAGGATCCGGAACCGATCACCACCCTGCAACCTCTCACGCCGCCAGCGCTCGAACGCACCATCCGGGTTTGTCTTGCGAAAGACCCGGATGCGCGCTGGCCGTCGGCGGGCGATCTCTGCAAGGAGCTGCGCTGGATTGCCGATGGCAACTCGCACTCCGGCTTGCCAGGCTCGGTTTCGTCTACGATCCGCACCCCTGGCCGCCGGGCGCGCGGCCGTCCGACTCCGCACCGCCTGGCTTGCGTGGACACTGGCTGCGGTGTTTGCCGCCCTCGCTCTGGCCGCCCTGCTCGGCGGCCCACTCACCCGGCGCGCTCCTGAGCCGGTTACCTTTCGCCAGCTGAACTTCCGGCGCGAAGCCGTTTTTCAGGCCGCCTTCGCCGACAAAGACACCGTCGTCTATAGCGCCGCGATCTCGGGAAATACGCCGCAGATTTACGCGGTGCGTTCCCGTTATCCCGAGCCAACGCCTCTCGGCCCACCCGGAATGCAATTGCTCGCCATCTCCTCCAAGGGTGAGCTCGCGGTTCTGGTGGGTGCAAGGTACGTCTGGTACCGGCTCTTTACCGGCACCCTGGCGCGCATGCCCTTGGACGGCGGGGCCCCGCGCGAAATCGAAGAAGGCGTGCGGCAGGCCGACTGGTCGCCGGACGGCTCGCAGCTCGCCATCATCCGTGAGGTCGGGGGCAAGGACCGGCTCGAATATCCAATCGTTAAAGTGCTCCGCCAGGTGAGCGGTTACATGAGCGATGTGCGGATCTCTCCCCGGGGAGATCGAATCGCCTATTTCGAACATCCGCGAAAGTGGGACGACCGAGGTTCGGTGAACATCGTCGACCTTGCCGGCAACAACGTTGTGCTTTCCGATGGCTATTGGAGCGAACGGGGACTCGCTTGGTCGCCCGATGGCCGGGAAATTCTTTTCTCCGCGAGCCAGAGCGGCGGCGCCTTCACCATCTATGGCATAACCCCCGCAGGCAAGAGGCGGATTGCCTACCAGGCCCCCGGTGGCTCATGGTGCAAGACGTGGCTCCGGATGGTCGCTGGCTCGCCACACGCCTGGATTACCGCTATGCGGCGATGGTGCATGTTTCCGACCAAGCCCCGAGCTCAAGTGCCGGTCGGCCAGAAGATCGAAATCGGAGTCGGGGCGCAGGCCCTACTGAAGATCGGGACCTCTCCTGGCTCAACACCTCCCATGCCCGCGCGCTCTCCCGTGACGGGCGCACGCTCCTGTTCGCCGAGACCGCACTCGGAAACAACTATGCCGTTTGTCTGCGGAACACCGATCGGTCGCTCGCAGCTTCTCCGGTGGTCCGCCTCGGGGAGGGTTGGCCGGCAGACCTTTCTCCCGACGGCAAGCTCGTTCTCGCCGTCGTGCAATCTCATCGGCCGCAGCTCGTGATCTACCCCACGGGAGCTGGCGCGACCCGCCAACTCCCGCGCGGCAACATCGAGAACTATGTCACCGCCCAGTGGTTCCGGGACATCAAAAACGTACTCATCAGCGGCAACGAACCCGGGAAAATCACCCGCTTCTATATGCAGCACATCGACGTTCCGGAAATTGGCAGCCGGGATGGTGCGGCGGGCGACGCGGCGCGGCCGGTAACGCCGGAAGGCACAAGTGACGGCATGCTCTCGCCGGACGACAGACTTATTCTTGCGCGCGGCGTCGACGGCAAGTACTCGCTCTACCCGGTCGCCGGAGGAGAACCTCGGCCCGTGCCGGCAGTCACCCCATCGGACACGATTGCCCGGTGGAGCGCGGACGGTCGCTCCGTGCTGGTCTATCGCCGCGCCGAGATTCCCTGTCACCTCGAACGCGTCGACCTGGCGAGCGGACGTCGAACCCTGTTCAAGGAGTTCGCCCCCGCCGATCGCACGGGGCTGCTCTCGCTGCGAGAAGTCTTTGTCACCGACGACCTGCGATCCTACGCCTACACCGCCTATTACCAGGTGTCGAGCCTGTTTTTATCCGAGGCGGGCATCACTGCGACCCACCCATAGCCGCGCCTTAAGGTCTTCGCCCGGCCTGCGCCCGAGACCAGTTCGTCTCGGCCCACCCCGTGCTAAAGTCCGTCTCCGGGCTGGTCGATAGATAGATCAGAAGCCATGACCAATCAAGTGCAAGCCGCTCACGCCGAAAAGGCTATTCCCTGTATCGCTCGGCAGCCGATTCTGAACAAAGACGAGAACGTAATCGGTTACGAACTGCTTTTTCGCGAGAATCCGGAAGAATCCCAGTCCGGTTCCGTTGATCTAAGCGCCACCTCGGCCACCATCGATACTCTGACGGTGGTCGGACTCGATGTGCTGTGCGATGGCAAACTCGCCTTCATCGATTGCACGCACCAGATGTTGCTGAAGGAATGGTTCGCCCTGCTGCCTCCGGGCGAAGTGGTGGTCGAGATCCAGGACAGCGTCCCAGCCGATCAGAACGTCGTGGCCGCCTGCGTGCAGTTGCGCGAGAACGGATACACCGTCGCGCTCGACAATTTCGTGCCCAACGACCACCGGGAACTGCTGATCCCTTATACCAACTTTCTTAAGATCGACATCAAAAAGGTCGGACCCGAGAAAGCCGCGGGCCTGGTCGAGCGCTATGCCAGCAAGGAGCGCCAGATGCTGGCGCAGAGGGTGGAAACCCGACAGGACCAGGTGGTCGCCATGAAGAGCCGCTGCACCCTGTTTGAGGGCAATTTCTTCCGTCACCCGGAAAAATTGCGCGCCCGTCACATTCCCGCCAACCAGGCCTCCTCTCTCCGACTCCTGCAGGCGGTATCCAAACCGGAAGTAAATTTCTCGGAAATCGAGGATCTGATCAAACACGAGCCCTCGCTCTGTTACCGCTTACTGCGCTACTTAAACTCGCCGCTTCTGGGGCTGTCGGCGCCAGTCGAATCGGTCTGGCATGCCCTGAACCTGCTCGGAGAGCGCGAGCTGGTCCGCTGGATTCGCATGGTCAGCACCATTGCCATGGCCCAGGAAAAATCGTCGGACCTGGTTCTGTCGTCCTTGGTGCGCGCTCGCTTCTGCGAACTCCTCGCTCCCAAAGTCAAGCACGGGGAGTCCGATCTGTTCTTCTTAGGCATTCTCTCCCTGATGGATGTCATCCTCGAGGTGCCCATCGGGGTGATCGTCGAGAACCTGTCGTTGAATCCGGAAACCAAAGCGCAACTGCTCTGCGGCAAGACCGGCGGCAAGACCAATCTCTCACCCATCTACGATCTCATGGTTATGCGCGAGGCCGGCGACTGGGAAACCGTCAACAAGCTGGGCAAGCAACTCGATTTGTCTCTCTACTTCATCAACAAAAGCTATAACGAGGCCATGCGCTGGGCCCGCGAAATCACCAGTGGCGCCGCACCTCAGTCGGCAAAGTAGCTTTCTCTCGCCCGCCCTGGCCCGAGCGAGCAGGCTTCGCCGGAGGCCGTGTCCCTCCGCCTTGCAGCAACCGGGCCTGCGGCTATAATGTCATGCCTCGATCAAAGGAGTGACATGCGACCGTTCTTCTCCGTTGTGCTCGTCTTCACCCTGGCGGTTCGATCGCTGTCGTTGGGGGCCGATCCCGGCGGCTCGAGTCCGGCAGCGCTGGTCGGATATTCACCGCGTTCCAGTCAAAGCGAGCGCGCCTGGGAGGTAAAATTCCGCGCCATTCCCGACCCGGCAAACCTGCGCGCCTACATGCAGCGCCTCAGCGCGCGTCCGCACCACGTGGGCTCGCCCTACGACCAGGACAACGCGGAATGGATTCTGGCCCACTTCAAAGACTGGGGCCTGGACGCGCACATCGAACGCTTCGACGTCCTGTTCCCGACGCCCAAGATCCGCGTGTTAGAGATGGTGTCGCCCACCAAGTTCACGGCCAGGCTCGAAGAGCCGGCGCTCGCCGTCGACCCGACCTCGAATCAAAAATCCGAGCAGTTGCCCACCTACAATGCCTATTCGACCGATGGCGACGTCATCGCTCCGCTGGTGTTTGTCAATTACGGCTTGCCGGAAGACTATGAAAAGCTCGATCGGCTGGGCATTTCCGTCAAAGGCGCGATCGTGATCGCGAAGTACTATCACAGCTGGCGCGGAGTCAAACCCAAGGTTGCCGCCGAACACGGTGCCATCGGCTGCCTGATCTACTCCGAGCCGCAAGACGACGGCTACACGCGCGACAATGTATTTCCCGCCGGGCCGATGCGTCCCGCCGAAGGTGTGCAGCGCGGCAGCGTAATGGATTTTGCCTCCAACAGCCCGGGCGATCCGCTGACCCCGGGTATAGGTGCAACCCCCGATGCCAAGCGCCTGGAGTTGAAAGACGCCAAGAGCATCACCAAGATTCCCGTGCTCCCGATTTCCTACGGCGATGCACAGCCCCTGCTGGCCGCTCTCGCCGGCCCCATGGCGCCCGACCCGTGGCGCGGGTCGCTTCCCATTGCGTATCACGTGGGACCAGGGCCGGCGCGGGTCCACTTGCAGGTCGCATTCCATTGGGAGATCAAGCCCGTCTACGACGTGATCGCGAAAATTCCAGGCAGCGTGGCCCCCGACGAGTGGATCATCCGCGGCAATCATCACGACGCCTGGGTCAACGGGGCCGAGGACCCCATTTCCGCCCAGGTCTCTCTGCTCGAAGAAGCGCGCTCCATGAGTCTGCTGCTGAAACAGGGCTGGCGGCCGCGTCGCACCATCATCTATTGCGCATGGGATGGTGAAGAGCCCATGCTGCTGGGCTCAACCGAATGGGTCGAAGCTCACGCCGACGAACTGCGCCAGCACGCCGCCGTCTACCTCAACAGCGACGGCAACGATCGCGGCATTCTGAATATGAACGGCTCTCACAGCCTGGAACAGTTCATCAACGGAGTCGCGCGCGATGTCGAAGATCCGGAAACCAAAATGACCGCATGGCAGCGGGCGCAGCTGACCGCCATCGCCGCCGCCAAGACCTCGGACGAGAGGAAAGAAATTCGGCAGCGGCCGGACTTGCGCATCGGAGCGCTCGGCTCCGGTACCGACTTCACAGCCTTCATCGACCACATCGGTGTCGCCACGCTCGACCTGGGCTACGGCGGCGAGGATGAACAGGGAATCTATCACTCCATCTATGACGACTTCTACTGGTACACGCATTTCTCCGACACCGATTTCGTCTACGGACGGGCGCTGGCCCAAACCGTGGGAACGTCGGTAATGCGGCTTGCCGACGCGGAAGTGCTGCCGTTCGACTTCGTCGATTTTGCCGACACCGTGGCCATGTATACCAAGGACCTCGAGAAGCTGCTGGCCGACAAGCGGGAGGAGATCCGCGAGCGCAACCTTGAATTGGACGAAGGAATGTTCCAGGCAACGTTCGATCCCCGGCGTCCTACAGTGGCGCCCACGCGGGAACCCATTCCACCCCACCTGAATTTTGCCCCCCTGCAAAACGCGGTTGATTCTCTGTCGCGAAGCGCCAAACACTATCAGCAGGCGCTGGCGCAGAAGCAGGCGAATCTGGGGGATGACGCGTGGGCCGGGCAGCTGGGAGGGCTGAACCAACAATTGATCGAAAGCGAACGTCGTCTCACGAACGCGGAAGGATTGCCGCGCCGCCCCTGGTACAAGCATCTGCTTTACGCTCCCGGCGTCTACAGCGGCTATGGAGTGAAGACCGTACCCGGAGTGCGCGAGGGCATTGAACAGAAAAGATATGCCGAAGCCGACCAGGAGATCGTGCGCGTAGCCAAAGCGCTGGAGGATGAGTCCAGCCTGATCGAAGCGGCGGCGCAACGACTGGATAACGCGGGGAAATAGAGCCGCCGGCTTTTGCGAGGGAAGGACTCGCCTTACCCGAAGGAAGCGCGCACATCGGGCAAATGCGCCCGTTTGGTCGATGTTGCGAGCAGGGCCGAAGGTTTTTTTGCGGTCATCACATCCGGCTCTTGACCCGCTCCGAGCGCCGCACTCGCACGCAAGTAGGCATCCACGCTCGCCGCTGTCTTGCGGCCCTCCGCGATGGCCCATACCACCAAGGACTGTCCGCGACGCATATCGCCCGCCGCGAAAACTCCCGGCACCGAGGACATATGGTTCTGGTCGGTGGCCACGTTGCCGCGGGCGTCGAGCTCGACTCCCAACTGCTCGATCATGCCGGTTCGGACCGGCCCCACAAAACCCATCGCAATCAGCACCAGGTCGGCTTGCAAGGTGAACTCGGTACCCGGGAGGGGCTCGAACTTGGGCGCGGGTCCGACGCGCACGGCATGCAGTTGCTGCACATGACCGTCACTCGAGCCGGTCAATCGGGTGGTGGCAATACTCCAGTCGCGCACGCCACCCTCTTCGTGTGCCCCTTCGGTGCGCAGCTGCATCGGCCACAGGGGCCAGGGCGTCGAGGGCGAGCGCTCCTCGGGAGGCTTCGGCATAATCTCGAACTGATGCACGGAAAGCGGCTTCTGCCGGTGCGCGGTGCCCAGGCAATCGGCGCCGGTATCGCCGCCGCCGATAATCACGACGCGCTTGCCGGCGGCGGAAATCTCTGCCGCCTCGTCGATGGTGTCGCCGAGACAGCGCCGGTTTTGCTGCGGAAGATACTCCATCGCAAAATGGATTCCGCGCAGATCACGGCCAGGAACGCGGAGATCGCGCGGATGCTCGGCGCCTCCGGCCAGCACCATGGCATCGAACTCGCTCCGCAGATCCTCGGTCCCAACGTTGTTGCCGACTTCCGCGCCGGTCACGAACTTCACACCCTCGGCCGACATCTGTTCCAGGCGGCGATCGATAATGTGCTTTTCCAGTTTGAACTGCGGGATCCCGTAACGCAGCAGTCCTCCGAGGCGATCGGCCTTCTCATAGACCGTCACCAGGTGTCCGGCGCGACACAACTGTTGGGCTGCGGCCAATCCCGCCGGTCCGGATCCGACGACCGCCACTTTTTTCCCGGTGCGAAATTTTGCCGGCTCGGGACGGATCCAGCTTTCATGAAACGCGCGCTCCACAATGTTCTTTTCGATCTGCTTGATCGTGACCGCGGGCTGATTGATGCCCAGCACGCAAGACGCTTCGCACGGCGCAGGACAAATCCGGCCGGTGAACTCCGGAAAATTGTTGGTCGCGTGCAGCTGGCGAACCGCTTCTTTCCAGCGCCCGTGATAAACCAGATCGTTCCAATCGGGGATCAGGTTGTTGACCGGACACCCGCTCTGACAAAAGGGCACGCCACAATCCATGCAGCGCGCGCCCTGGGTGCGCAGCTTGGTTTCGGGAAAATCGAGATAGATTTCGAACCAATCGTTGACCCGCTGTGTCGCCGGACGGCGGGGGGCGAGCTCGCGCGAGTATTCCAGGAAGCCGGTGTCCTTACCCATGTTGCACCTGCTCGGCCCGGGGCCCGATGCCGAGCCTCGGAGCTGGAATATAGTGCTGAAGCCCCCGGCTCACCCCGAGCACCCGCTTGTGTTCGTGAGGAAAAACCTTGATGAAGCGCGCAAGTGCCTCCGACCAGTGGTCGAGAATCCAGGACGCCCGCGGGCTGCCCGTCAGTTGCAGGTGCCGCATGACAAGATCTTTTACCAGCTTGGCTTCGAGCAATCTCGCTTCTGCCAGATCTTCGATCGCCTGGGCTGCCTGCGCTTCGAAAACCGGTTCCAGGTCGACCGAGTCCAGATTGCAGCGCTCTTCTGTGAAGTCGCCGCGCTCGTCGAAAACGTAAGCCACACCGCCGCTCATGCCAGCGGCAAAATTTCTGCCGCAGGTGCCGAGTACCAGCACCAAACCCTTCGTCATGTACTCGCAGCCGTGATCGCCAACTCCCTCCACCACCGCGGTCACGCCGGAGTTTCGCACCGCAAAACGCTCGCCGGCAACGCCGCTAAAGAAGGCTTCGCCGCTGGTTGCGCCGTACAGGGCAACGTTGCCAATCAGGATGTTTTTCTCGGGGGCGAAGGGGGAGCGAGGCGGAGGATAGACAATCAAGCGTCCTCCGGAAAGGCCCTTGCCCACGTAGTCGTTGGCCTCGCCTTCGAGCGTGACCGTGACGCCTCGGACGAGGAACGCGCCCAGACTTTGCCCCGCCGAGCCGTCCAGGTGAATGCGGATGGTATCGTCGGGCAGGCCGGCCGATCCGTGGCGGCGAGCGATGGCTCCGGCCAGCATGGTTCCCACCGAGCGGTGAATGTTGCGCACCGGCAGCTGGATGGCAACCGGAGTCAGAGTCTCGATTGCGGCCTGCGATTCGGCGAGAATCTGATGATCGAGCGCCTGCTCCAGTCCGTGATCCTGCGCCTGCACGCAGCGGCGAGCCACGCGCGACGGAACCTCCGGGTTATAAAGAACGGCCGACAGATCCAGACCGCGAGCCTTCCAGTGATGGATGGCGGGCTCCATCTCCAGCATGTCGACGCGACCGATCATTTCGTCCATGTGGCGGAAGCCGAGTTCGGCCATGTGCTGCCGCACCTGTTCGGCCAGGAAGAAGAAGAAGTTGATGACGTGCTCAGGCTGCCCTCGAAACTGCTTGCGCAGGACCGGATCTTGCGTCGCGATGCCCACCGAGCAGGTGTTGAGATGGCATTTGCGCATCATGACGCAGCCCATGGCGATCAGCGGCGTCGTGGCAAAGCCGAATTCTTCGGCACCGAGTAACGCCGCGACCGCCACGTCGCGGCCGGTCTGCAGCTTGCCGTCGGTCTGCACCCGGATGCGGCTGCGCAGATCGTTCAGCAACAGCACCTGCTGGGTCTCGGCCAGCCCGAGCTCCCAGGGAATGCCCGCATGCTTGATGGAACTGAGTGGCGAGGCGCCGGTGCCCCCGCTGTCTCCACTGATCAGAACCACGTCGGCATGAGCCTTGGCAACGCCGGCTGCTACCGTGCCCACGCCCACCTCGGCGACCAGCTTCACCGCAATGCGAGCCTGCGGGTTCACGTTTTTCAGGTCGTAGATCAGTTGCGCCAGATCCTCGATGGAATAGATATCGTGATGTGGTGGAGGTGAAATCAAGCCCACGCCGGGGATGGAATGCCGCAGACGCGCGATGACCTCATCGACCTTGTGCCCGGGCAACTGCCCGCCTTCGCCGGGCTTTGCGCCCTGCGCCATTTTGATCTGCAGCTCATCGGCATTGACAAGGTAATTGGCGGTGACTCCAAAGCGCGCCGAGGCGACTTGCTTGACCGCGCTGCGCCGCAGGTCACCGTTTGCATCTGCATGGAAGCGCTCTTCATCTTCTCCGCCTTCGCCGGTATTCGATTTGCCGCCAATGCGGTTCATGGCGATGGCCAGCGTTTCGTGCGCTTCCTTGCTGATGGAGCCGAACGACATGGCTCCCGTGGTAAAGCGCTTGACGATTTCCCGGGCCGGCTCCACTTCTTCGATCGGAACCGGCTTGTCGCTCTTCTTGAACTTCATCAGACTGCGCAGGGTGGCCATGTTGCTGCTCTGCCGGTCGATGAGGTCGGTGTATTCCTGGAAAGTCTTGAAGCTTCCCTCGCGCACTGACTGCTGCAGTTTGCTGATGGTCAGCGGGTTCAACAGGTGATACTCTCCATTGACGCGCTGGTGGTAGGTTCCTCCCACCGCGAGCTCGGTCTCGGACTCGCTCAGGGGACGGAAGGCGTGCTCATGTTTCGACTGCGCTTCGCGCGCGAGCACGTCCAGTCCGACGCCTTCCAGACGGGAAGCGGTGCCGGCAAAATAGGCGTCCACCAGTTCCCGATTCAAACCGATGGCTTCGAAAACCTGGGCGCCCTGATAGCTCTGCAACGTCGAGATGCCCATCTTGGCGAAGGTCTTCAGCAGGCCCTTATTGACCGATTTGATGAAGTGCTTGACGGCCAGCTCGGCAGTCACGCCGTCGGCCAGTTCGCCGCGCCGGGCCAGGCTCTCGACACTCTCCAGCGCCAGATAAGGATTGATCGCGCTCGCCCCGTATCCGCTGAGCAGCGCAAAGTGCATGACTTCCCGGGGTTCCCCCGACTCGGTGATCAGGGCGACCTGGGTTCGCGTTTCCTCCTGCACCAGCAGATTATGGACGGCCGCGAGCGCCAGCAGGCTGGGGATCGGGGCGTAGTCCTTATTCACGCCGCGGTCGGAGAGGATGAGCAGGGTGTAACCGGCCCTTCCCGCGAGCGACGCGCGCTGACACAACTCGTCCAGTCCCCGCTTCAGCCCCGCTTCCCCGTCACTCGCCCGGAACAGCGCGGGCAACGTGATCGCCAGCAGGTCTCCGGTCGAGACACGGCGAAGCTTTTCGAGATCGAGGTTGGTCAGCAAAGGATGCGCCAGCTTCAGCATGTGGCAGTTCTCCGGCTCTTCCGAGAGAATGTTTCTCTCGCTGCCGATATAGCTGACTAACGACATCACGATTTCTTCGCGGATCGGGTCGATGGGTGGATTGGTGACCTGGGCGAAGAGTTGTTTGAAGTAGTTGAATAACGACTGCGGCCGGTCCGACAGACACGCCAGCGGCGTGTCGGTGCCCATCGATCCGACTGGTTCCTGACCGGTCGAAGCCATCGGGCGGAGGATCATACGCAAGTCCTCGTCGCTATAGCCAAAGGCACGCTGGCGGCGAAGCAGAGTTTCGGCGTCGGGATGGTGCATGCGGCTAGGCGCAGGCAGCTGATCCATCGTGATCTGATTCTGTTTGAGCCACTGCCCGTAAGGCTTTCTCGAAACCAGACGCTGCTTGATTTCCTGGTCGGGGATAATGCGGCCTGCGACGGTGTCGACGAGAAACATTTTTCCCGGCTGCAGGCGGCCTTTCATCTTCACCTGTTCCGGCGCAATGTCGAGCACACCGGCTTCGGAGGCCATGATGACGTGATCGTCATTGGTGACCACGTAGCGCCCGGGACGCAAGCCGTTGCGGTCGAGAATGGCGCCGATGACTCTGCCGTCGGTGAAGGCGATGGCCGCCGGGCCATCCCAGGGCTCCATCAGGCAGGCGTGGTATTCGTAGAAGGCGCGCTTGTCGGGCTTCATGTGAGGGTTGCCCGCCCAGGCTTCCGGAATCAGCATCGCCATCGCGTGGGGCAGGCTGCGTCCCGCCTGCAACAGCAGTTCTACGGCGTTGTCGAAGTTCGCGGAATCACTGCCGTGGGGCGCAATGATGGGAAACAGTTTTTTGAGGTCCTCGCCAAACAAGGGAGATTGCAGCAGCGACTGCCGCGCATGCATCCAGTTCACATTGCCCTTGAGCGTGTTGATCTCGCCATTGTGCGCGATGTAGCGATAGGGATGCGCTCGCTGCCAGCTGGGAAATGTGTTGGTCGAAAAGCGCTGATGCACCAGACAGAGCGCGCTGGTCACGTCGGCATCGGATAGCTCTTTGTAGAAATTGGCGATCTGGGGAGCGAGCAGCAGACCTTTGTAAACAATGGTACGACAGGAGAGCGACGGGATGTGGCAGGTCTCTGCGTCTTCGATACCCGACGCTCCCATCTCGGTCTCGGCGCGCTTGCGCACCACGTAGAGTTTGCGCTCAAAAGCATCTTCATCAACCAACGCGCCGCAGCCCACAAAAATTTGCTGGATGTAAGGTTGCGAGGCGCGGGCCACGCGGCCGATGGCGGAGGCGAAGGTGGGCGTGTCGCGCCAGCCGAGCACCGTCAACCCTTCCTCGCGCACAATGCGCTCCAGAATTCCCTCGCATTGCAAGCGCTCATGTTTCTCGACGGGCAGGAACGTCATGCCCACGGCATAGGCGCCGGGCAAAGGCAGCTCGAAACCCAGCTTACGACACTCGCGGGCAAAGAACTGGTGAGGGATTTGGAGGAGGATGCCGGCTCCGTCGCCGGTGTCGGGATCGCATCCGCAGGCGCCCCGGTGTGCCAAATTGAGCAGAACCTGGATTCCCTTGCTGATAATGTCGTGGCTCTTATGGCCGCGAACATTGGCCACGAACCCGATGCCGCAGGCTTCGTGCTCTTGCCGAGGATGGTAGAGACCCTGGGCGGGGGGAGGGAGATTCGGGTTTTTTCGACGCGTCGTCATGGACATCGTATGCGGTGTAATCGGCCGCCTCCGGATCAGTTGTGCTTGAGTCGAGATTTCCCGTACGGGAGCGGGGGTGACGCACACTTACCGCTCAGGAACACAGCTCGGCAACTTCCTAGTTACAGGCAAGCAAGCGATAAAGTACAATTCAGAATTTCGATGGGAAGGATGCAAATTTTGGGATTGCACCGTTTCTCCGGCAAATTGCGCCAAATTTCCTTGGCACCTGAGAGTTCGCTATAATCCCCGCATAAACAATGGACTTCGATCAGCTCATCACGTTTCTGGAAGTAGCCAAGCAGGGCAGCTTTTCACGCGCCGGAGAAAAAGTCTTTCGCTCGCAATCGGCGGTCAGCGCCCAGATTCGCCAGTTGGAGCAGGAGTATGGCGACCGGTTGCTCGACCGCTCCGGCAAGACCGTAAAGCTGACTCCGGCCGGGCAAGTGCTGTATGACTATGCCGAGCGGCTGAAATTGCTGCGCGAAGAGTCGCTGATGGCGGTGGCCGACCATAGCCGCACCCCCCGCGGCACCCTGCGCGTGGGCGCCAACGAGGCCACCTGCCTCTACGTTTTGCCCGAGGTCTTCGCCGAATTTTGCCGGCTTTATCCCCCCGTGCAGATCAACATTTACCGGAATTTCAGCTACAAGATCACGGAGAAGCTGGAGAACGGCGCGATCGAAGTGGGCTTTCTCACGCTACCCATCCAGTCTCCAAGCTTGAAGATTCAAACCATCTTTCGCGACAAGCTGATGCTGATGGTGAGTCCACGAAACCCGCTGGCCAAGCAGAAAACAGCCGCCGTAAGCGAAATTGTCAAGCATCCCCTGTTGCTGCCAAAAACCGGCCACACCCGCCGGATCATGGACAAGCTGTTTCGCCCTTATCGTGACGAACTGCAGGTGCGAATGGAATTGCCGAGCATTGGCATGATCAAGAGTTTCGTGGCCGCCGATCTGGGAGTTTCCATCATCAGCTCATCTTTCGCCCGCGACGAAGTGGCGGCGGGACGAGTCAAACTGATCGATCTGGAGGACGCGGAACTTTTTCGCGAGCTGGGAGTGGCCTATCGTCGCGACCGCACCCTTTCCTGCGCCACCACCGCATTCATCGAGGTTTTGCGGCAATTCCCCAACCCGTGAAACCATGCCTGCCGGCTCGAGCACCCGATGGGGGGAGGAACCCCCCGACCGCTCGTTCTTCCGCCGAACGGCTTCGAGAAATTCGAGCCCCGGAAGCTCAGGCTGGCATCGAACTGTGTACCGTGAGCCTAGCGACCAAGCCAATCGCACCAAGCATCCGGGGGCGGCGTTCCGGCGCCGATTCGGGTCGACGAGCATCCCCTTATCATTTCCCGCCCGGACTGAAGTACAACCTTCCCTTCTATGCCTTCACCAAGTTCCGCCCCGCCGATCCGATTGGCCTGTTTCAATACCTCGCCGACAACTATGGCGACATCGTGCATTACAAGATAGGGCGGAAGCACATCGTTTTCCTGAACGATGCAGCCTATATGCGGGAGGTTCTGGTCGTACAGAATGACAACTTCACCAAGGAGCGCACCGTCCGCCGTACCAAGTTGTTGCTCGGCGAGGGCATGATTACCGCCGAAGGCAGTTCGCACCGGATCCAGAGGCAGGTGGCCCAGCCGGCATTCCACCGCCAGCGCATCGGTCATTATGCCGACACCATGGTCGAGGAGAGCTTGCGATTGCAGAAATCCTGGCGCGACGGCCAGCAGCTGGAGATCGCACAGGAGATGATGCACCTTACGCTGCGCATCGTCGCCAGAACTCTGTTCCGTACCGAACTCGGCCCGGAGGTGAAAAGCCTGGCGGAGGCCATCAACCGCATCATGGGCCTCTACAACTACCTGGTCGCACTGCCCGCGGTCGAAGCGTTGATTCAGCTGCGCGTGCCGGGACTGGCACGCTTCACGCAAGGCAAGCAAGCGGTCGACGCCATCGTCTATCGCATGATCGAGGACCATCGCCGCGCCCCCAACCACAGCGGCGATCTGCTGGATATGATGCTGCGGGCGAGCGAGACTTCGGCGAGCCGGGGTGGCGATCAGGAAAGCCGGGACGAACTTCGCGATCAGGTGATTACGATCTTCCTCGCGGGATATGAAACCGTCGCCAACGCCCTCACCTGGACCTGGTATCTGCTGTCGCAGAATCCGGCGGTGGAGCAGAAAATGTTTCTCGAGATTGAGGAAGTGCTCGGAACGCGTCCGCCGACCGCAGACGATGTGCCCCGCCTGTGTTATGTCGAGCAGGTGTTCGCCGAGGCGATGCGCTTGTATCCTCCGGCTTGGGCGATGGGACGGCAGGCGCGCCACGATTTTGCGCTCGGCCCTTACCGTTTGCCCGCGGGTACAACGGTGCTGGCAAGCCAGTACGTTACGCAGCGCGATCCGCGCCGCTTCCCGGATCCCGCGCGATTCGACCCCGAGCGCTTTCGCCCGGCGGGAAGGGCGACGTTTCCCAAGTTTTCCTATTTCCCGTTCGGCGCCGGCCTTCGTCAGTGCATCGGCGAATCCCTGGCCTGGATGGAAGGCAAACTCATCCTCGCCACAGTCGCCCAGAAGTGGAAATTCGCCCTCGCCCCGGGCCAGCAAATCCAGCCGCAGCCACTGATCACGCTGCGACCTAAATACGGAATGCGGATGAGGGTGGACAAACGGCATTGAGAGATCCGAAATCGAGGGCAAGCTCGCCGCGATCGATGCTGGCGAAAATCCGCGGTTTGTGGCTGCGGCGCGGCGTGCCTTGGAACCTTGTAGATTCAGGTAGTTGGAAAACCGACGGCGAACGGGGATTTTGGGCAGGTTCGCCGCGCCGAAAGGGGAAGCTCCTCCATCGCCAGCCGCGACCGGACTCCCCGAAATGCGATTCGAACGCTACGCTTGCGTCGCGCTTGCGAGCCAAAAAGCCCACCAGGTTTCAAGAGTTCATTCGCTCAAGACTCTTACGTGCAACGGTGGTGCATCGGATACATCCCCCAACGCCGCTAAAGCTGTCGTCCTGGTCAGATAAAAATATGGCCCACTCGGAAACGTGCTCACCTGCCGAGAACTGAGGTTTTCGAGAGAAACTACCGCCCTTGCATCATTCTCCCGCTTCGCCAAAAGGTCTAGCAACGCCTCCCGGCCTGCGTCGTCGATTTCCGTAGTCGCAGACAGGTCAAATAGAACTCTGCGAGGCTGGGGGATGACCTGCCAAGCTTTCTTCAGGGCGGGGGAGGAAAACAGGTCGAGCCGGCCAACGATCTTCACGGTAAAGGGCGATCCGGACAGCAGTTCGAAGTACTCATTTTTGTAAGTTTGAATACGCACGGTTTGCACCACAGCTTGGCCTCGAGTTCGGGTAGAGACAACGGCGAACGCTGCCTCGCATCTCTCGTTGCGGCAGGCTTGCGGAGGCCATATGACCCAAGGCATGTCCATTACTGACGGACCGCTGGCTTGGCCACAGAGCGGGCAGCAGCAACGGAGCGGCGGAGCGCCGAAGGCCTCAAGAGCCGCACTCTCGTTGTCTTTGACGTCAAACAACGTATAGAGCTTGGTCATCTGGAGCACGTCATGGACCTTCCGTGTGAGGCCCACCAATTTCATCTTCCCACCTTGATTTCGTGTTGTGATAAACGCGGAGGTCAGTTCGCCAACGCCAGTGCTATCAATGTAATTCACCACTGCAAGATTAAGCAGAATCTTCTTTTGTCCTTGCCCCAGAGCATCTCTGACGGTATCGCGAAGGGCAGTCGCACCTTCTCCTTGAGTGATGTTGCCATTGCAATCCAGAATTAGAACGTCACCCACCAGCCGCGATACGATTTTCATCGCCATGGCGTCAGAATCCTCTTGTTCCTGCGAATCCTTTGAGCGCCTCGCCGCTTGTCACGCGAATCACGATCACGCTGACATCATCGCCGGCATCGTCCTCCCTGGGGTGCACCTTCCAACCATCGAGAATGGCCTCGCCAATGGTCTCGGCACTTTCGCGGGAGCGGGCCTCGACGATCGCCGTAAAGCGGTAGCCATAGGGATCGCCCCGCATCACATGGTCCTCGGTCAGCCCGTCGGTTATTAGGACGATGACATCGCCCGGAGCAATCGCCACACGATACTCCTCGTAGGGGGCGGTAGTGGAATTATCGCTGATTCGATCGTGAAGAAGATCGCCGCGCAAAGGCAAAACGTCACACTGGCCGCGGCGGCTGGAATAGTGCACGGGATAGGGGTGCCCGGCGTTCGCCATGCGGACAATTCCATTCGTGGGGTCAAGTTCGACACATTGCATCGACACTCTCTCGAAGTAGTCCTGTGCAGCAAGGGTACTGTTCACCCTTGCCAAAACCTCTCCCAAGTGGAGCGGCTTAGCTCCCGCCACGAATTTATGGAACAAGTTCCCAATGAATCGAGCCACAAAGGCGCTCTTCAAACCGATGCTGGGCGCATCACCGATGGCAACCACGAGACGGTTATCGGCGGGTATGACCTCGAAAAAATCAGCGGCGACTTCGCCCTTGGGAAGAACTCCAGCGTAAACATCCAACCCTGCAATCGAGCGTATGGACGGCGCGATCAGTTTGGTGCGGAACGATTTCGGCCCGGACTGATACGGATGGATGGCTTCGGCAAAGTCCAAGACGTCTCCGCCGACGGACTTTCTGAGGCTTTCGACCAGCGATACGCACCGTTCGACGAGCGCCGGATCGTCCTTCTGCAATTGAACGCGGCTCCACAGCTCGATATCCTCCAGCACCGCGTAGCCAACGCGGCGAGCCTTCTCCGCCAGAAACGGCTCGTCAATGAGTTTGACCAGTTCATCAAAACTACCGGACTCGAACAAATGATAGGCGAGAGAAGCCCAACGGTATTCGAGGGTGCGGTTGGCGGGCAGCAGCAACCAATGGGCGATTCGGCGGTGCGCTTTGCGGGACTCGTCCTCGTACAGAATGGTCCGGGTCACGAACTCGTGAAAACGGGCGTGGTAGAAGGTGTAGGAGCCATCGATCTCGAGCAAGAACTGCCGAATCGGGGTAATCCCCTGCTCGTCAGTGTCGCGCTGCGAGATACTCATGATCTGGCTCAGTTGGGCTACTGACAACGGAGTGCGTGCAACCGAGAGTAGGCCGAGGATCCCGCTGAGAATCGGGTTGCCGAAAGCGAGGCTGGCCGTCGCACTGCGATAGAAACCCTCGATACCGGCGGGCAGAGTCTGGAGATCGTAAGCGGGATTGCTGTCCAATTGGTCGGCGACGGCACGCAGATAGAGAGGATTGCCCTGGGAAGATTCAGCGATCCGTTCGACTTCCGCGGTGGTGATCTGGGGGCGGCGCGACTGCAAGATTTCACGCATCTCGGAAAAATCGAGAGGACCGAGTTCATACAATTCGTGCGGAATCGCGAAGCTGCGCTCGAACAGTTGGTCCAGACGGGCGCCGGGCCGGGAAGTTACCACAAAGAAGGCGCCGTCGGGAAGAATGTCCCCCACGAGATAGGGAGGCTCCTCGGTCATTTCCGCGGGGAGTTCGTCGAGGGCATCGATCAGAATTACAATTCTGCCTTGGCGAGCGGCAACCGTTTCCAAGAGTTCCTCGAAGGTCTTGGTCAACTCCGGGATGGATTCGGGAAGTTGCTGCTCCGTTTCCGCCAGTGTGAGGAGTTGCGCGGCGAGCGAGCGCACGATCAGGCGAGAGTCGTTGCGGCCGCCCGTGCGGTGAATTAAGTGGTGAACATAGCCGGCCTCCCTTATGAGATGGCAGGAGAATGCGGTTTTCCCTTGCCCGGGCGCGGCGCGAACAATGAAGTACCCACGTCTGTGGTTTTGCAGAAAGCTCGCGAGCGCTTGGTAGGCGTGCTCCCTGCCGACGAAGGTTCTGGTGTACTCCTGGATGATTTTGGACTGTACTGCAAAATAGTAAGCGGGCGCGGATCGCGCGGACTCGTTGAAAGGAGCGCGATCGGGCTTGGGGACGAAATTGGCCAGCGCAGTGGTCACGAGTTGGGCAAGGTGGTCGGCGCTGGAGAACGTGCTGCGGGTGTACTCGCTTTCCAAGTAGGCTTTGAATTCTTTGAGCTTCTGAACCGCTTTGACAATCTCCGCCGTTTTCTCGGTGGGCTCGGAAGTAAGGCGGTCCTGTTCCTTGACCTCGTTCCATGGCGCCTTGGGATCAAGCAAGAAAACAAAAACGCGCTTGCCGGCGCGCTTGGCGGCGTCGACTTCCAGCCAGGTGATGGAGCGCTCGCCGTCGCCACCCAGTTCCGGTGGGGGGACAAAGCCGTAGCGGTGGGCAACGACGCAGATGACCGCATCCGCGGCGGCGGCCATCTTCATGCATTCGCTGGCCGGTTGCCCGGATTGGGCGGAGATGGTCTCCATCGCGATGGGCAGGTCTTCGAGGCGCAACACGGCGTCGCGGACCTTGTCGCGATATTCGCGGAGGTCAACCGCAGTAGACGAGATGAAGACGCGGAGAACCGGACGCGTGGCCACCTTCGAAAGTGTACCGCTGGTTTGGACTTCTGTGACCACAGATCAACTACAAGACAGCAAGGTAGCGAAACGGGCTTAACGCATGGTCCACGCAACCGATAATCAGGCTCAACTGAACAAACTGCTGAAGGGGCCTGAATCGCCTCGCCTCTGTTGCCTCTAGTCCTGGAGGACTTCTGCCTTCATTCCGGTCGCAGGTCAGTTTGGCAACAACTCAGCCGTGCCTAGCCCTCCGGAAACTCACCTCTCCCTGACGGACTGCGTTCTCACTTTAGAGTCGGCTTTGCCGCACGAACACTTAAGGTTGGTGTGGTGGCGCCCTGTCACAACGCGCTCCTTAAAACCGACGATTGTCTTCGATGAGTAGCGACCCGCACTTCCTGTACTGGGCAAACGCTTATGTCATCAATTAACCCCGGTTTTTGGGCTGGCGACTTGGCTGCCATGGGGGTGGAGCGCGGGCTGCCGGTCACTACGCCGCGTGTCCGCGATCACAGCTCAGAGTTTACCCGTCATGCTGTACTGAAGGTGGGAGAGTGTCGCCGTGTGCCTTGCCATTCCAGGCAAAATCCTCGAAATTCAAGAAGTGGGGCCGTTGCGCTCGGCGCGCGTACAGTTCGGCGGGATCGTGCGCCAGGTATCGCTGAACTTTGTTCCTGAGGCCGGTCTCGGCGACTATGTGATGGTTCATGTCGGCTTCGCGATCAGCCGCGTCGACGCCGACGAAGCCGAGCGCACCTACAAGTTGCTGCAAGAGATCGGAGAACTGGAACTGGAAGCGGATTCGCCTCCCGCAGAAACCTGATTGGCGGCACGGTTCGGAGGCGGCGCTAGCATCTTTCCGGGCCAGCGATTTTCCGTACCCAAGATTTTCCGTGCCCAAGATCTTTCGTGCCCAAGATTTTTCGTGCCCACGACCCTCTGTACCAACGGCGCTCCCCTCGGCTCGGCCCCCTGCAGCGGTCCTGACCGAGGGGTGAGGGTTTCGGGTCACGTCGCGATGTGATCTTTGTCACCGATTGCGGATCCGCCCGTGGTTAGAGTCGTGCGTGCGGGCTGGCGCCAGGGCGATCGGGAACCGGTTCGAACGCCATCGTGGGTCGGACAGTGGCCGGCGGAAAATATGCACGAGATGGGAATCGCCAATTCGGTGTTGCAGGCGGTGCGCATCGAGATGGGCCGTCATCCCGGCACCTATCCCTGCAAGGTGGGCGTCCGGATTGGCGAGTTGGCCGCGATTGATCAGGACTCCCTGCGCTTCTGCTTTGAAGCCATGATCCAGGACACCGATCTGGACTCGCTGACGCTCGGAATCGAGATCTGTCCGCGGCGGCATCGTTGCCGGATCTGCGCCCATGAGTTTGTCGTGCGCGACTACGATTCGTGCTGTGCGCAGTGCGGGAGCCCGGAAACGACCTGCATCGCAGGAGATGAGCTGGAGTTAGCCTATCTGGAGGTGGAAGAATATGGACCGAATTCCGTTGGAGCAAAAGGTACTCAGTGAGAATGAGCGCGTTGCCGCTCAGTTGCGCGCCCGTTTTCACGAGCACGGCGTCCTTTGCCTGAACCTGATCAGTTCGCCCGGTTCGGGCAAGACCAGCCTTCTTGAGCGCACTCTCGACGGCCTCCCACGGCAGGATCGGGTGGCGGTTTTGACCGGTGACATTCAGACCGAAAATGACGCCAACCGGCTCAAGCGATTTTCGTTCCCGGTCAAGCAAATCACCACCGGTGGCACCTGTCATCTGGATGCCCGCATGATCGACCGGCACCTGGCGGACTGGAAGCTCGAAGATCTGGATCTGTTGCTGATCGAAAACGTGGGCAACCTGGTTTGCCCTTCCAGTTACGACCTGGGCGAGGCGGCGAAGATTGTGATGTTGAGCGTCACCGAAGGCGAGGATAAGCCGCTGAAGTATCCTTCGATATTCTTCAAGTCCGACTTGCTCGTGCTCAGCAAAATTGATCTCCTTCCCTATGTTCCGTTTGACCTCGAAGCAGCGGCGGAAAATGCCCGCAAGGTGCATCCGGGCATGGAGATCGTGAAAGTATCTTGTCTGAACGGTGACGGCGTGCAGGAATGGATGACGTGGCTCGAACAGCGTCGCCGGGCCTCCCGTCCGCTGGCGCAGGAGATTGTGCGACCATGAGTAGTGGAACTGCCTATGCAAGTCCGGCGCCGGATCGAAGTCTCAGGCATTGTGCAGGGAGTCGGATTCCGACCGTATGTCTATCGTCTGGCTACGGCCAGGCAGCTTAGCGGCACGATCCGGAATACGTCCGCCGGAGTGACGATCGAAGTCCAGGGACCGGAGCAGACGATTCAGGATTTCGTTGCGCACCTGCCGGTCGCCGCGCCACCGCTCGCGCGGATCACGAACTTGACCATTCAGGAACTCCCCTGTCTCGGCGAGTGCTTGGGGGGCGATTCCGCCTTTCAGATCGTTTCCAGCCACGAGGGGAAAGAAGTTCGGACGCTCATTTCCCCGGACGTCGCCATCTGCCGGGACTGCCTGGCGGAAATGTTCGATCCGCATGACCGGCGCTATCGCTACCCGTTTATCAATTGCACCAACTGCGGTCCCCGCTTCACCATCATTCGCGACATTCCTTACGATCGGCCGAGCACGTCGATGGCGATGTTTGCCATGTGCCCGGCCTGCCTTGCGGAATACGAAAATCCGCTCGACCGCCGCTTTCATGCCCAGCCGAATGCGTGCTGGACGTGCGGCCCTGGGATCGAACTCTGGGACCGGGCTGGAAAGCGGATCGAAGGCCGCGATCCGATTGCGCAAGCAGCCGGCGCGCTCGGTGCCGGACAGATTGTCGCGGTCAAGGGACTGGGGGGATTTCATCTGGCCGCGGATGCAACCAATGCGGCAGCGGTTGCGCTCCTGCGCCAGCGGAAACGCCGGGTGGAGAAGCCGTTCGCGGTGATGGTTCCGGACTCGCAGGCGGCCGGGCAGATCTGTGAATTGGATGGCTCGGACGGGGGAGCGGGGACGGTTCTCGAATCGATACAGCGGCCGATCGTGCTGCTTCCCAAGAAGCATCCGAGCGCGATTTCCGACGAGGTCGCACCCTTCAACCGCTACCTGGGGGTTTTTCTACCCTACACACCGCTTCACTATCTGCTACTCGCCGAAGGAGCGTTCCAGGCCCTGGTGATGACCAGCGGCAACCTGAGCGAAGAACCGATCGCCATCGAGAATCGAGAGGCAGTCGCTCGTTTGAGCGGCCTCGCGGACTGTTTCCTGGTGCATAATCGCGACATATTGCTGCGCTGCGATGATTCCGTGGTGCGGGTCGCGGGCGGCGTCCGTCGGCAGTTGCGGCGTTCCCGCGGTTTTGTTCCGGTGCCGGTTTTTCTCAAGGATGACCAGCCTTCGGTGCTGGCGGTCGGAGGCGAACTGAAGAACACCATCTGTCTCACCCAGGGAAAAAATGCTTTTCTCAGCCAGCACGTCGGAGATTTGGAAAATGTCGAAAGTTATCATTTTTTCCAGGAGGCCATCGAGCACCTCGAGCGCATCCTCGAAATCCAGCCCGAGATCATTGCCCACGACCTCCATCCCGACTACTTCTCGACGCGCTGGGCGCAGCAGCAGCGCGCGGCGAAACTGGTCGGGGTGCAGCACCACCACGCCCACATCGCAAGTTGTATGGCGGAGAATCAGCTCGACGGTCGCGTGATCGGATTCGCCCTTGATGGTACCGGCTACGGCACCGACGGGACCATCTGGGGGGGAGAAGTGCTCATCGCCGGCTATGAAGGCTTCGAACGGGCCGCTCATCTCGAGTACGTGCCAATGCCCGGGGGCGCGGCTGCCATCCGCGAACCTTGGCGGATGGCGGTGAGTTATCTCGCCCATCACTTCGGTCCGGACTTCTTGAAGCTGCAGATTCCCTTCGTACGCCAACTGGCTCGTCCCAAGGTTGAGTTCCTCCTGCGGATGATGGAAAAAAATGTGAATTCTCCGCTCACATCCAGTTGCGGACGCCTGTTCGATGCCGTGGCCGCTCTGGCCGGGATCCGTCCACTTGTCAACTACGAGGCTCAGGCTGCGATCGAACTGGAGATGGCGATGGAGAGGTCCGAGAGCCGATCGATCGACCCGGAGGACGCCTACCCCCTGCAGCTACTGCCCGACGGGGAGGGCTGGATTCTTGCCACCGGTAGCTTGTTTGCAGCGCTGCTCGCTGACGTCGAAACAGAGGTACCGGTGGCGACCATCAGCCGCCGTTTTCATGACGGGCTGGTGGAGGGATTTGTTCGACTCGCAACCCGGCTGCAAAAGAAAACCGGGTTGCGCCGTGTATGCCTGAGTGGCGGGACGTTTCATAACATATACCTCTCGCAGCGGCTCGAAGCGCGCTTATCGTCAGCCGGACTGGAAGTGTTTACCCAGAAAGAGGTGCCCTCCGGAGACGGCGGTTTGAGCCTGGGGCAGGCCTTGGTAGCGGCGGCCGCAATTCCGGCCTAGACTGCGACGCCGACGGCGAAGAGGCTGGGCGCCATCGGAATGGATCCGAGGGGCGTGCGGCGGTACGGCATGGACGGGAACCCTGAATCGTCTGCGAGGAGCAGCTTTCCGGTGACGGATCGGGCAAAACCCTCGGCTCCTAGTGGCCGAAAGCAACCTCTGACTTCGCCTCGCTTGCCCACCAGACAGCGGTGTCGGCCGGGTGTTTGCGGCATCGGTACCCTGCACCCAGCCGGTCAAGCTCGCGCAATACTTCCGCAATCGAGCGATCGAGCGATGCTTTCACCGGCGCGCTCAAATTGCAGCCCGGCTCGAAGCCTCGGGCCTGAATGCCGATGAGCAATACCTCCTCGGGAGCGACTCCGAACAGTTCGGCGCTGTACAGCGCGTCGACAAGCGCTGGCGAGTGCGGATCCATGCGCGCTGCCGGAGCTTGACGCATGATCTCGGCCTTGCGGTAGAGCACGACCGTTCCCGGAGCGAGATCAGTGTCAATCGAGTCGATCAGGATCACCGCGTCTTTTCCGCAAAGCCGGTCGATCAGGTCGAGGGCCGGGGTCCCGAGGTCGGCGACTTCGACGCCCGCGTCGAAATCGTAGCGCGACTCGAGAAGGTGGGCCACATAAGGGCCAGCCCCATCGTCGCCCAGCAGGATGTTGCCGATGCCGCCGATGAAGATCTGCTTCACAGTACTTTCACTCTGGCAATCCGGCGACCGGAAGGATCAAAGGCATGGCAGGCGCAGGCCATACAGGGGTCGAACGAGTGCACGGTGCGCAGCACCTCCAGCGGTTCCTCGGGTCGGGCGAGAGGGGTGTGCAGCAACGAGGCTTCATAGGGACCGTGCGCGCCCGAGGCATCGCGCGGGCTGGCATTCCAGGTTGAAGGGACGACCGCCTGATAGTTTTTGATTTTCGCGTCCTTGACCACGACCCAGTGTGACAAGGTGCCGCGCGGCGCTTCGTGGGTACCGACGCCTTCCGCTTCCCCGGAAAAGACCGGCGGGTTGTGGACCGTCAAATCGCCCTTGGCGATGTTATCGGTCAGCAGCTGCAAATGCTTCTGCGCCAGCTCGGCCAACATGCCGGCGCGAATGGCACGCGCCGCGTGGCGGCCCAGGGTGGAGTGCAACATGTCGGGAGTTACGTGAATGCCACCCACCGCTTCGATCTTGCCGATGGCGAGCTCGGCATACTTGCGGGTGAGCGGATGGCCTTGCGCATAGCCGACCAGTATCTGGGACAGGGGGCCGACTTGCATCGGTTGGCCCGCGAAGCGCGGGGCCTTGACCCAGGAGTACTTCTGATCGCCGTTCCAGCCGGTGAATTCGGGCTCGGTTTCTCCCGACCATGGGTGCAGTGGCTTGTCGCCCTGATAGTAGGCGTGCGTGACATCCTCGGTAACGGCGTTGCGGAATTCCTTGTCCGCCGCGGTCTTGAAGGGATGCACGCCGGCGAGGTTGCCATTCAGGATATAGCCGCCGGGCAGATCGTAGGCCGTGCCGGCGCTATCGAGCGGCAGATCAGGGACGGCCAGGTAATTAGTTACACCCTTGCCGATCTTGAACCATTCCGGGTACATCGCGGCAATGGCGCAGACGTCGACGAGGTACACCTGGTTGACGAACTGTACGACTTCGTCGAGCAGCACGCGGATCGTTTCCAGACGATCCATATTGAGGGCAGCCGCGCTGTCCAGATCAATGGCGTTGGCCACGCCCCCGACGGTCAGGTTCTGAATGTGGGGCGTTTTTGAGCCGAGAAGTCCGACCACCTGCAGCGCTTTGCGCTGAAATTCGAGTGCCTGCACGTAATGCGAGAAGGCCAGCAGGTTCACTTCCGGCGAGAGCCGCATGGCCGGGTGTCCCCAGTAGCCGTTCATGAAAATGCCCAATTGTCCGCTGGCGGCGACGGCGTTGACGCGATCCTGTGCCGCCTTGAACTGGTTGCGGGAGTTGCCGGTCCAGGGTGACAGGCTCTCGGCCAACTTCGAGGTGGCCGCGGGATCGGCTTTGGGGATCTGCAGAATATCAACCCAGTCGAGCGCGGACAGCTGATAGAAGTGGACGATGTGGTCGTGCAAGGCGTGGGCAATCAAAATCAGATTGCGGATGTACTGGGCGTTCGGCGGGATCTCCAGCTTCAGCGCATCTTCAACCGAGCGGACGCTGGCCATGGCGTGCACCGTGGTGCACACGCCGCAGAAACGCTGGGTGAACATCCAGGCGTCGCGCGGGTCGCGGCCGCGCAGGATCTTCTCGATACCGCGCCACATGGTGCAAGAAGCCCATGCGTTGCTGACTGCGTTGTTGTCCACTTCGACATCGATGCGAAGGTGACCTTCGATTCTGGTGATGGGGTCAATCGTGATTCGTTTTGCCATAGGGCCTGCTGTTAATCGGAGTCTCGTGTTTCGTTGTCGCCGAAGTATCCATACTTGAAGTATCCGGTCCAACGGATGTAGGGCCTACGGAACCGGAAGTAGCTCGCCATGTCATGCCACTCTTCGATCGGAGCGGGAAGAATGCCGAACCGTTTGACGATCAGAAGAAATCCCGCGATGCCCATGCAAATAAAGCCGAGGGATACGAGGACTTCGATGGCGGTTGGAAAATACAGGGATTCGGGGTTGGGTCGAAAAGCCAACGTGGTTGGGCTGAAGCGATAGATCATGCCGCCGAGCGAACTCAGGACGTAGCCGAGAAACATGTTCCGCGTCTGGTGGTTCTCGAGCGAGCCACGAAGCAGCCAACCGCCGAGGGTAACGAGCAGCATCTCGAGCCAGAACACGCCGGCGAAACGATCGAAGTGGAAGGCGGTACCAAACGCTCCGCGGAACAGGATGTCGAGCAGACGCCATCCCAGCCAGCCAAAAATCAGCAAGGAGGTGATGCGTGCGGCCTCGTCGAGAACCTCCATGTCCATCGCCCGCTTCCACACGACGCAGCACAACATGGTGGTTCCGGCGACGCAACCGAACGACATGAAGGTGGCTGCGCCCAGGTACAGGAAGGGCAACCACGGGGTTTGCCACAAAGGATGGACACGTTCTCCCGCCAGCAGCATCAAGGCGCCGAGCGACGATTGGTGCATTCCGGGCAACAAGTAGGCGGCGGCAATAATCCAGGGGAAGAATTTGTGCAAAATGCGTTCCAGGCGCTCCACCCCCGGTCGCAGACGGGAATCGAAGTACCAGAGCCGCTCGAGTACCGGGGGAATATTTTCGACCGCCAGCGGGATCATGGCGTAGATGGACATGCAGATCGCAACCTCGGCCAGGGGCGAATGCATGTTCCACTTCCACGGGAAAACGATCCAGTAGAAGTTCCAGGGGCGCCCGGCGTCGATGCCGAGCAACAGCAAACCGCAGGCGTAGGCGAGGAAACTGGTCAGCAGGGCCATACGCATCAGCGCATGCAGACGCTTGCGGCGAAACACCCAAGCGGCGATTCCCACGGCGAAGGCGCCGGAACCAAGCGCCGTCAGCACCATCACGTTGAAGGTCTTCCAGATGCCCCAGCCATAGGCGTCGTTCATGCCGCTGACCGGGCCAAGGCCGGCAAGTTCGCGGTAAGCGGTCAGCGCAAACGCCAGCAGCGTCATGCCGAGCAGCACAATAAATGCCCGGTTGACCACGGGGACGCCGTACACCGGTACTGCTCGTTCCCAGCGTACCGGCTTGGCCGGCGCGGGGCTCGCGGTTGCATTGCTCAGGGTGGCGCTGCTCATAGTTGGGCCCTCAAGCCGGTTTCCTTTTCGCGTTGATGCGCTTCCTGCTCGTGACCTTTGAGGCTCTTGCGAATCACCTGCACCAGGCCGACATAGAGGAGTGCCGGCAGCGCGAAATACTGATAGAGCCGTCTCTGCCAGCGGAGAGTCTTGGCGGGCACCGACTCCGGTCCCAGTTCCGGCAAGCCGAGTTTCTCGAAGGGAACGCGCGCGAGATACAGCGATTGCGTGCCGCCGTTATCGTATTCTCCGTACACCCGCTCCTGGTAATACTTGCCAGGATTTTTCTTGATGCGCTGTTTGGCCTCGTCCAGCAAAACGGTGCGCGGACCAAAGATCACGGCGCCGGTGGGGCAAACCGTGGTGCAGCCGGGTTTCAGGCCTTTTTCCAGGCGCGTGCTGCACAGTTCGCACTTGGTGACTCGCGGGTTGTATCCCTGCCACTGGAAGCGGGGCACGTGATAGGGGCAGGTGATGGTGCAGTAGCGGCAGCCGATGCATTCCTCGGCCGTCCAGCTCACAATGCCCGTCTCCGGATCTTTGTGCAGGGCCTGGAAGGGACAGCCCGCGGCGCACGCCGGATCGAGGCAATGCATGCACTGGCGCTTCACAAACGAGGAAACGGAGCCGTCTTCCGGCTTGTAGAGCTTGATGATGTTGCGGGTAAGGTCGTTCAGGTCATTGGGCGCCTGATGCAGCGAGTCGCCACGGGTATCGGGCGGCGTGTCGTTGGCTTCGGCGCAGGCCGAGACGCAGGCTTTGCAGCCGATGCAGACGCTGGCGTCGTAAAGCAAGCCGACGGCTGCGCTGGGGATGGGAGTGTTTTCGGTATCTGCCCGCAAGGAAGGGGCGCCGACCGAGACCGCCACGGCGGCCGGCACTCCGGTCTTGGCGAGGGTGGAAATCAGTTCTCGGCGAGTGATGTCCACGTCAGTCCTCTTTCTTGTCGATCGGCTTGTCGCTCGGTTTTCCGGAGGCCACGCGGAGTTTTTCGGCGTGGGCACGGTCCGCTGTGACCCGTTCGACGCCAGCCTCCTGGCTGCTCTGGAACCGCTGCGAGGCTACCCAGCCGGCCCCTCCGACTGCTCCTGCCACGGCACCGACCAGGGCCGCCGCGCCCGCCTTGATTCCTCCGGCGCCGCTGTAAATCGGCGGATAGGTGTCGGGCGGAGTCGCCAGATGAATGGGGACGGTCTCGAACGTGCCCATACTCCAGACCACGCTCTTTTCCGTACAGCCGAGGCAGGGAATTCCGAGTCCGATGGGCCACACGCCGGGAATCTCGTTGAAGTGGCGCGTGGAACAGGAGGCATGGGTGACCGGGCCTTTGCAGCCCATTTTGTAGAGACACCAGCCTTTGCGATGCCCTTCGTCGCCGAACGATGTGGCGAACCGGCCCGCGTCAAAGTGGGCGCGCCGCGGGCAATTTTCGTGGATCACCCGCTCGTAGGCGAATTTCGGGCGGCCCAGTTCGTCGAGCGCGGGCAGTTTGCCCATGGTGACGTATTCGAGAACCACCGCCAGCAGGTTGTACGGATTGGGAGGGCAGCCCGGGAGATTGACAACCGGTTTGCCGGAGATCACCGAATTGACGCCCATCGCGCCGGTCGGATTCGGATCCGCAGAGCCGACTCCGCCCCAGGACGCGCAGGAGCCAATAGCGATGACCGCGGCCGCCTGGCTGGCGACCTCCCGTACTACTTGGATCGCCGGCTTGCCGCCCAGTTGCATGTACACGCCTTCATCGCGGGTCGGAATGGAACCCTCGACCACCAGCACAAACTTGCCGGCGTTGTCGGCGATCGCCGAGCGCAACGCCGCTTCCGCCTGCGCCCCGGAGGCCGCCATCAGGGTCTCGTGGTAGTCGAGGGAGATCACGTCGAGGATCAGGTGGGCGACGTCGGGAGCGGAGGTGCGCAGCAGGGTCTCCGTGCATCCGGTGCAGTCCTGGAAATGCAGCCAGATCACCGATGGTCGCTTGCTCTTGCCGATGGCCTGCGCCACCTGCAGGACCGATCCCTTGCTGGTGAGCGCCAGTCCGACCGGCGCAGTAGCCATAAGCACTCCGCATAACTGGAGGAAGCTTCTCCGCGAGACCCCGCTCGCCTCGAGGTGTTCTGCAATGGTTGGGTGTTTGGACATTGAGCCCTTCCTGCGCACGGCATTGCCCAGTACCCGGGTGAATGGGCGTGCTCTCGCAAACCATAAATTTGTGTTCTTACCGTGGAGTCGCAAGGGAGGAGAAGGAGTTGAAAACCAATCCGACGATCGCGCCGTGACCGATGTTAAGAATTAAGAATTGCTGCAATATGCGCGCCCTCCGGTTGATCTCCTCTCCGCCTGTATCCCCGTTGTTCCAGCGTCAACGGGCAGCCATCAGCCACCCAAAGATCGACGACATTGGTTATCTCGCGTATCGATATTTAGAGTCTGTGACAGCGGTCACTGATTAACGTGCATCGCACCCGCGTGCCGGGCGGCGCCGCCCGCTTCGCCGCGATTCTGCATAGTATCGGCAAAATTGTTGCCAGGTCGCAAACTCGACCGGAGCCGAACAGGCTCTGCCTTCGATTCGCCGCGCACTGTGCAAGCCCGCCGGAACGGCTCCGCACAACTCGGCTCCGAAGACCTCGACGGGCGATGGTTCTCAGGATGCACAATATGTTTTCCCGGACCTTCCGGCGCTCGAAAACGTTCCAGACGTCATTTCGCAGTCGCGCGCGAGGGGCGCCATATGCCATCAAACTGCAAATCGGTAGTGCCAGCTGCACGGTCGAGGTAACGTCCGAAGCCGGGGCGGAGGTCCAGTCGAACCGCCGCAGTGCCGCGCAACGGCAGAGCCTCGAAGCGAACACCAAGAAGCAGGCACCGAATTCGGCCTCGGCGCCAACGTGATGAATTTGTAAGGGCGCGTTGCCAGCCTACTGCCGGTAGCGATCGGGGTGCCGTGCGCCGGTACTTCTTTCCAGTTCGTGCGCCCGCTGGTGCTCGATGAAGAAACCCGGGTGACCTTCAGTTATCGGAGCAAGTTGCAGATAAGGCCAGGGCGATAGGTCCCTGGCTTCCGACCCTGCTCACTCGGGAGCGGCTCTCGGCTCGCCGCGAACTCCGGTTGGCCGCGTGCCTGTCCGCTCGCTGGGCTGTGATGCGAGCTTTACGGTGTGGAGCGCGCCGGCGGAAAAATGATGTCGCTCGATTCCGGCATCCCTGCCCAGGCAGGGAAGCTCGTCCAATTTCCGCAGACTATTAGCCGGCTGTTATTCCACCTCGTCTGAAGGGAAGGCCCTGTCGGCATCTCACTTTCCAGTGCGGTTGATGCGCTGGCTGGCGGCGAAGGCAATAATTGTTTCCCGGAGCGTAACTTTTCGGTCTGATTTCCGGATTGTGTAGGCAAGGACCAACCGCGGTGGAGGAAACCTTGAAGGCGCTCGAAGGCCGGAACCTGAGCAACGGGGACGACGAGCGCCTGCAGGTGGAGGCGGCGCGTCTGGATCCGGCGCGTTTTGCCGAACTTTATGAGAACAATTTTGAGCGCGTCTACGCCTATATTGCCCATCGCCTGCGAAACCGCGAGGAGGCGCAGGATGCGACGGCAGACGTCTTCCACCGGGCGCTCGCCGGGCTTCCGCGATTCGAATGGCGCGGATTGCCCTTTGTGTCTTGGCTGTTGGGGATTGCGGCGAATGTAGTCCGGGACCGCTGGCAGCACGCCCAACAGCAACCGGAAGTTGCAAGCGAGGATCTCGATCAGATCGGTGCCCAAGACCAGATCGAGCGGCGGGCCGCGCTCTACCAACTTGTCGATGTGCTGCCCACCGATCAGCGGCTGGTCATCCTCCGGCGCTTTGTCGGACAGAAAAGTATGCGCGAGATCGCGACGGAGTTGGGGCGCAGCGAAGGGGCGATCAAGCAGCTGCAACTGCGGGCACTGCAGAATCTGCGGCAGCGGATAAGGGGCAATCATGGATAGCAACTCGGTTGCGGATCAACTCGACGATGCCATCGAAAAGATGGTCGCGGGGCCGTCTGCGCCGCCAGCGGTCGACTTGAGGAGTGGCGAATTGTTGGCGATTGCGGCGGAACTGTGTTGGCTGCCCGATCCGGTATTTCGGCGAGCGCTGAAGGCGGACTTGTTGGGCCAGCGTGAGCCTGGGCGTCCCGGGGTGCGAGGCCGGACTCCGGCTCTGGTTGCGGTGCCGCGCCTGGCGCGACGGGATGAGCAGGTTGAGCAGATTCTGCCGACCCTGTTGGCCGCCGGAGGCGTCACGTATCCGGTGCGGCGCGGAAATTTCGCGATTTCTGCCGCCCTGCATCTGGCTCTGGTCGCAATGGCAGCGACCGCAGGACTCTGGCTGGCAAAGCCGCCGCTGCGGCCGCAAGCGACCAGCGTTCTGTTCACGGACATGGTTCCGCTGATGCTGCCGGCGTCTGTCGAGAACGGCGGTGGCGGTGGCGGTGGGGGCGACCGCGACAAACTGGCCGAATCCAAAGGCAGTCTGCCACGGTTTGACGGGGAGCAGATCACGCCTCCGGCAGTCGTGGTGCGCCATGAACAGCCCAAGCTGCCCATGGAGTCGACCCTCGTGGGGCCGCCCGTGCTGACGGTCCCGCCGACGTCGCCAATTGGCGATCCGCTCTCCGGAATGCTGCAGGCGCCGTCGAATGGGACTGGGGTTGGCGGCGGAATCGGTAGTGGCGGCGGGGGAGGAATCGGTGCGGGCGAAGGGCCTGGCTTTGGGCCGGGATGGGGAGGAGGGGCCGGCGGTGGGGTGTTTCGCGTGGGTGGTGGAGTCTCGGCGCCTCGCCCGATCTACGATCCGGACCCGGACTACTCGGAACAGGCGCGTCAGGCAAAGTTTCAGGGAACGGTGTTGCTCTGGGTAGTGGTCGGCGCCGATGGCAGGCCGCGTGATATCCAGGTGGCACGATCGGTCGGGATGGGGCTCGACGAGAAAGCAATCGAGGCCGTGAAGCGCTGGAAGTTCGAGCCCTCGATGAGGGAAGGGCGGCCCGTGGCGGTACAGGTGAATATTGAGGTCAGTTTCCGGCTGTATTGAGCAAAAACGCAAACCGGTTGCGCTATCCCGCCGCCGCCACAGTCAGGAGTGCAGACAGCGCGCCTGCGGCGCCGCGGGGCCTCGACACATTTCCCATCGCTCGACGGCAACAGCTCGTGCCCGTTCCGGTTCGCGTAGAGATCTGAATTCTTCAGCGTGCAGACCTGTCGAGCTTGGCTTTCAGGGAATCGAGCGCGCGCCGCTGGTAGGGCTCGGCGTTTTTCCGGCCGAAGACGTCGGTGACGGCCTCTACATCGGCGCGGGCGGTTTCGCGGTCACCGTGGCGGTATGCTATTTCTGCTTGCGCTAGTTTTATATCCGCGCCGCAATCCGGATTGCCGGTGAGTTGCGCCAGAGCTGACAGATCGATTTGTTGCAACAGGGTTGTGGCTTCGTCCAGTTTATTTGCGGGGATGAGGCAGCTTGCCAGAGTGTAGGCTGCGCCTCCGGTTAACCCGGCTCGGTGGCCAAAGGCCTTCACCGAGTTCTCGAATGCCTGCCGCGCGTTCGATTCGCCTTCACGATTGTGGCCGGCGCGGCACTGGGCAAGGGAGCCGTCAATCAGAGGGGCGATGGCGAAGAACGAAAGCGGTCCTTGCTTGCGAACGGCCAGGTCGTGAGCGGCCAGGTCGTCGCGGATGGCATCGTCAAATTGACCGAGACTGCCTTCGGACTGTGCGCGTGTGCTTAACAACTGCAGGGTGAGTTCGTGGTCGGCTCCAAAGCGTGAGACGAACGCGGGATAAAGGGCGTTTGCCTCTTTGACCACATCCTCGTGTTTGTTCTGAATCATGAGGGCCTGGGTCAGATTCAGGCGAACGCGCAGGACGTGAGGGCTGTCGGGCCCGGCTACCCGGGTGAAGTCGGCAATGAGCTCGCGAAACAGCTGCTCCGCCTTGGCACCCTCGCCCAGGCGGATGTAGGAAAATGCCAGCCTCTGCTTGAAGGTTAGCCGCGCCGTCTCGTCAAATTCGGGAAGAGCGTTGGCCGCGTCGACTGCCGCTTGGAAGTTTTCGGCGGCCGACTTGGCGTTGTTTTCGATGAGCGCGACCATCCCCCGTGCCGAGGATCGCCAGACTGGCAGGTCGGCTCGGAGGTGGGGAAGCTGCGCGATCAGCGACTCCTGTTGCGCGAGGATCGACTGGGCCCGGGGAAGCGAGTCGTTCTCATAGCTGCGCGCCTCGAGCGTCGCGCGCTGCAGCTGGACGATGATTGCCTCTTGCGAGAACTCGCCATCCACTTGCTTGAAAAGCGTGGCGGCTCGGTCATACTCCTGTCGGGCATCCGCGTAATTGGTCCGGTTATCGAGAGCGCGGGCGATGGTTTGATGGAGTCGTGCGGCGACGCGCGGCTCGTCTTGGAATTTACGATCGATGCTGGGCGAGGCCTGCTTGATGGCATCGACCAGCGATTCGCTGGATTTGCCGCTCGAAAATGGATTGCCGCGGGCAAGCAGATCGTCGGAAAGAAAGCGGCTGATGGAGCTGGCGATGGCGGTCTGGCGATTGGCGATGTCGCGTTCCTGGGCGGCCCGGCGATAGAGGGTCAGGCTTAGTCCCAGACCCGCGGCCAGCGCCAGTACCGCCAGCACGATCCAGGGACGCCTGGTTCTGGCGGCGGCCAGTTCTTGTTCAGCGATCCGGGCGCGGTGTCTTGCGGTCTCCAGTTCATCGCGCTTGCTGCGGCGTTGATCAAGCGTGAGCAGCCGATTGGCGAGATCCGAAGCGCTCGCTAGACGCTTGGCGGGATCGCCGCAGGCCGCATCGGCGATATCTTCGCGCAGCAGTGGATCGCTAATTTCTGCTTCCCAGCCCGGAGCCAGGGGCCTGCGGAAATCGCCGACCATCAATTGATAGAGGATGACGCCCATGGCGTAAACATCGGCACTGGCGCTCGGGGATTGTCCGGCCAGAACTTCGGGCGCCAAATACATCACGGTGCCGGTCAACGGCTGGGTGTCGAGGGAAGCGGTTTGGGTAAACCCGAGGTTGGTGATTCCGAGGGCGTGCAGGCGCGAGGGATCGAACAGGGAGGCGCTGCCGAAATCGGCAATCTTGATCTGGTAAACGCCGCTCTGCCGGCTGCTGACGGGCGCGACCGCACCCGACCGGCCGCGAACGATCAGGATGTTGGCGGGCTTGAGGTCCTTGTGGAGCACGCCGATGCCATGCGCGGCGCTTACGGCCTGCGCGATGTCAATGAGAAGACCAAGGCGGGTGTCACGCAGGATGTTGCTGAGCCCTCCCTGCGCGAGTGCCCACTCGGCCAGGTTGGGGCCGGCGTATTCACTTTCCAGGAAAAAGGGAGAGGCTTCGAAATTCCATTCCAGGATGCGGACGAACTCGGGGCGATCGCCCAGGGATTCACGCAGGAAGCGGGAGATCGTGATCTCGCGTTTCAGGCCCTTGAGACGCGCGCCATCGGCGGCGAACTTGAACACCCGTTGCTCGTGGGTTTTGGGATTCTCCGCCAGCCAGACTTCGCTTGATCCGGAGACGTCCATGGGGCGAGCCAGGCGCCACTGGTCCCGGCCGGGGACCAGATCGCCAGGCCGGAAGCCGAGATCGGGGCCGCCCGGGGCGGCCACGATCCTGCAATGGACGGGTACCCCCAGGCGATAGCCGACGCGCGGAACGGTAACGATTGCCGGATGGTCTTCGTCCTGCATGGCGCGGCGGAGCTTGGAGACGGCGGTCGCCAGCGAACCGTCCACCACCATTACGTCGGGCCAGACCGATTCGAGCAATTCGTCTTTGGTCACCACCTCGCCGGCATGCAGCAGAAGCTGGAGCAGGACATCGAGTGGCTTCGATTCGAGTTCTACGGTTCTGCCCTTGACCCGCAGCTCGCGGCCGAGTTCATCGAACTCGTAGTCGGCAAATCGCCAAAGGCGGCCGGAAGTGCCTGCATTTTCCCCGGTAGCCTCTTTGTAATTCATAAAGTTAGCCACGCTTTAGAGTTCTTGAGAATTCCGTCAGGACAATGCAGCGAGGGATGTTGCAGGATGTCGTCCGACGGCCCACTGGTGATTGGAAATATTTTGCCACGAACCGGTCGGCTGAGCACGCAAATAACAAAAACGGTGCTCGCCCGGGGGCGGCTGGGAAGGGCCGGTCCCCCGGGTATTTGGCCAACTCCGCGACCAGTCTCGGTACCCATGCCCAGACATCGCCCGTCCACCCCGGCTGCCCGGGAATGAGGAACCCGCCCTTGCCCCTGCAGGAGCATCTGTCGGGCTCCGCCTGTTCTTGCCGTCGGTTTCCGCGGCTTGGCGCAAGTGGAAGCGGCCTCCCGGGAGCGGTTGCCTCTGAGGGTCGAGGTCCTGTCGGCATTGTCGGAGGCCATCGCGCCCTGGCGCTGAGCGGCCTCGAGAAAGGTCAAGCTCGATTTCCTACGTACCAGGGCGCACTCACGGTGAAGATGCGTTCATTACCGCGGGCGAGCAGCACCCACTGCAGAAGGCGGGCGCGCTGATTGTGAAGGAAGTACTCATACCACCGGTCTTCGACCAGTTCGGGTATGACCACGACGATGGTGCGATCAGGATTTTTCCGGGAAAGATCGAGGATGAACTGAACCACGGGGATGATGACAAAGCGGTAAGGTGAGGGCAGGACCTCGAGCCGGGGTGGCTGTTTGCCGGCGGCGCGGAAAGGCTGCACAACATATTGTTCCCATTCGTCCTGCAGCAGTTCGGAGTGCTCGTTGGGCTCGACGTGCAGAGCCACCACTTCGGGAGAAAGACGAGCGGCAAATTCAAGTCCTTGGCGGGTGATGTTGCTCCACCGGTCGATGGCCAGGACGGTGATGGGATGCTGGCTGAGACCGGCTGCGTCGACCGGGACCTTGCAACTGGTCAGCAGTTTGACCGCGTGGTAGTGGCGGCGCACCAGGGTGAAGAAGAAAATGGTCAGGGGGATGAAGATCAGGGTGATCCAGGCGCCTTCGACGAATTTCGCCACCAGCACGACAACCGTGGTGGTGCCGGTGACGAATGCGCCAAATCCGTTGACCAGGGCGCTTTTCAGCCAGCCGGGGCCGCGATTTTTCCGCCAGTGCATGACCATCCCGGCCTGGGAGAGCGTAAAAGCCAGGAACGCGCCGACGGCATAGAGCGGGATCAGCCGGTCGGTGACGCCACCGAACAGAACAAGTACGCCTCCGCAGAGTGCGGCCAGAACGACGATGCCGTAGGTGTAGACGAGCCGGCGGCCGCGGTATCCGAAGGCATGCGGCAGATAGTTGTTTTGCGCGATGGAGCGGCAGAGGCGGGGAAAGTCGGCGAAGGCGGTGTTGGCGGACAGAGACAGCACCACCAAAATTGAGCCGATGGTCAGGTAGTAAAACGCGCCTTTGCCAAAAACCGAGGCGGTGAGCATGGAGAGCACGCTCTGATAGCCGGCCTGACCGGGATCGGTGGCCGCGATCCCGTAAATTTTCACGAGATAGGAAATTCCCGCCAGCATTACTGCCAGAAGAAAAATGATAACCGTGAGAGTGCGCTGCGCGTTTTGGACGGTAGGTTCACGGAAGGCCTTCACCCCGTTACTGACCGCTTCGACGCCAGTGAGAGCGGTGCAGCCGCTGGCGAAAACTTTGAGCAGCAGCCAGTAGGTGACGGCCTCGGAGACGGGGGGCGGAGTCGGAAGGGGAACCACCGGCGCGGGATGGCCTGCGCTGAGAAGAACACGCACGATGCCGGCAACGATGGTGATGAGAATCGTGCCCACAAAAAAATAGGTGGGAACCGCGAACGCGGTTCCAGCTTCGCGGACGCCTCTAAGATTCAAAACGGTGATGACGACGAGAATGCCAATGCACAGGGAAACCGTGTGCGGCAGCAAAGACGGGACCGCCGAGACCAAAGCGCCGACACCGGCCGAGATGCCGACTGCTGCGGTGAGAATGTAATCGGCGAGCAGGGCAGCGGCGGCAACCAGGCCGGCGCTAGAGCCCAGATTGAGCCGCGCCACGGTATAGGAACCGCCGCCCGAAGGATAGGCAGCGATGGTCTGGCGGTAAGAGAAGTAAACAATCACCAGCAGGGTGATGATGGCGGCGCTGATCGGGACAATGTAGCGAACACCGAGCAGTCCGAGAGGAAGCAGAAGGCTGAGGGCTGCCTCCGGGCCGTATGCGGCTGAGCTGAGCCCATCGAGACCGAAAATCGGAATACCCTGCGTGGGACCGATCTGCTCGGCGCGTTCGTCGCTGGTGCGGATGGGCTTGCCTACAACGAGGTCGAGTATATTCATCGGCGATTTATGAAGAATCGGAGTTTTGAACCCAGCAAGAAATCCACAGACTGAGAGTCTCTACGAACCACCCTTGGCTGACCCACGATATCATCGGCAGCCGTTGGCAATCAAAACTCGGGAGAAATAACAGTGGATGACGAACGAGAGACCGGCGGCGAGCGAGGCATTCGCCGCCTGGCTGGCGGAGTTTTGCCCGAATTGACGATTGGCAAGAGGGAAATATCCCCGGTGGATCTGCCCGCCTCGAGGGCAAGAGCGGCAATCCACGAGAAACAGTGAAACGGCAGCGGATGGGTTCCCCGAACCCACTCACTGCCGTTCGGCGAGCCGCCCGCGCCCCTGGGGAACAGCCAGATCGCCTGCGACCGGTGCGCCGTCGGTCACTTGGCCAGCTGAACCGAGAGCGTATTGTCGTAGATGGAGATGGAGTCGCTGCTTGAGTTCGCACCCCCGCCGCACAACTCGAAGGTGTTGATTCCCTTTTTCAGCACTCCGTCGCTCGCCAGGATGATCCACTGAAAGTCGACGTGCGAGTAATTTCCGCCGCGACCTAGCTCGTAATCAGGCATCGCGCGCGGCCCCCAGACTCCGGTTTGGCACGCACCCCCGTTGACGCTCAGTCCAGCATAATAAACGTCGGCGACGTTGATTCCGTAGCCGCTGCTCCAGATGACGATCGCCGATTCCAGGGTGGCTGGAGATGATCGCGCGACGGCTACGGGATGAGCTTGAACACGGTGCCATAACCGGCGCCGCCGGAGGCGACTCCACCATACTGGGTTGTGCCGTAGAAATTGCCCTGCGCGTCTTCGATTAGAGCCGAGCTGGGGGACGCGCCGTCTGCGCCGCCGGTAAAGCTGTAGAGCACGGTCTCGGTTCCGGTCGGGCTTACTTTAAAGATCGTGCCGAATCCGGACGTCCCGCCGCCAACGGTTGTGCCGTAAAGATTACCTTGTCCATCGCGGACCAGCGAACCGGTCATGGCTGGGTAGGATCCGTCCGCTCCTCCCGAGAAGCTGTAGAGCACCGTCTCCGTAGCCGAGGCGGTGACTTCAAATACGACCCCGAACCCGTAGGCGCCACCCTCCATGGTTGTGCCGTAGAGATTTCCCTGTGCGTCCTCGATCAAGCCGGCGGACGGGTATTTGCCGTCTTGTCCTCCTGAAAAATTGTAGAGCACGGTTTCAGTGCCGCTCGAAGCAACCTCGAATAGGGTTCCGCAGCCTCCGTAACAGGAAGTGGAGTTCCCGCCTTCATAGGTTGTGCCGTAGAGATTACCCTGAGCATCGAGGACCAGATCTCCCGGCAGCATGCCATCGGGTTGGCCGTTGAAGCTGTGGACGACCGTCTCGGTGCCGGAAGATGTCACCTTGAAAACAGTCCCGTAGATAGAATCGCCACCGTAGCTGGTGGTGCCGAAGAAATTGCCGTTTGCGTCCCGCACCAATCCGGTGATTGGATTTGCTCCGTCCGGTTTCCCGGTAAACTTGTGTAGCACTTTTTGCTTGTCCTTCGCGGATAGCTCAAAAACGACGCCGCAGCCCTCCATGCAGTCCCGTCGCTTGGTACTGGAGAAGGCTGTGCCGTACAGGTCGCCCGTGCCATCCGAGAGTAGCGCGGCCCGGGGTTCGGAACCGTGCGGGCCTCCGGGAAAACTGTAGAGCACCTTCTTGCTGCCGGCCGGCGTGATCTCAAAAATCGTGCCCTCGCCGGACCCGCCGCCATAGCTGGTGGTGCCATAAAGGTTGCCGCTCGAATCCTGAACCAGCCCCGCCTGGGTATTGCCTCCGTCTACTCCGCCGGCGAAGGCATAGAGAGTGGTTAGCGATTGTGCACTGGCCAGATGGGCTGCTGCCAAGCACAGCAGGGCGGCGAACAGGGCGGGTCTCGCAACGGCTTTGGTCACGATTACAAGGTTAGGAAACATAAACTCCTCCCGGAATTTCGCATGGTTGGTTGCTTCCGAGTAGGTTTTACTACTCGTCATCCGGTAAAGTGAGATTCGCGGGGGAAATAGCTCACGGTCAGAAAAAATCTTCGACCAACCAGGAATTCGGCGGTTCAGGTCTCGGAAATGCAGGGGTGTCAGCGAGTTGACTTTGGCCCTTTGCAAAGATATTGTTTCCCTCCAACCCAATAGAAAGGCGAGCGTGTCGTCCGGTCCATCCAAATCTGTCACTCAATTGCTCGCGCAATGGCAAGCGGGTGCCGACGGTGCCGTGGGCGACATCCTGCCCTTGGTTTACCAGGAGCTGCGCCGCCTGGCACATCACTACATGCGTCAGGAACGTCCGGACCATACCTTGCAAAGCACTGCCCTGGTGCATGAAGCCTATCTTCGTCTGGAGAAGCAAGACGCGGCGCAATTTCGGAATCGGGAACATTTCGTAGCCATTTGTGCCCAGCTCATGCGGCAGATTCTGGTGGAGTACGCGCGCGGCCACCGTGCGGCCAAGCGCGATGGTGGATTTAAGCTGGAACTGGATGACGCCATGGCGTTCAAGTGCCAGAGTGTGGATCTGCTGGCGCTCGACGACGCCTTGCAGGAACTGGCGAAACTGGATCCGCGGCAAAGCCGGATGGTCGAACTGCGATTCTTCGGTGGTCTTTCGATCGAAGAGACCGCGGGTGTGCTCGGGCTTTCGCCTGCCACGGTCAAAAGACACTGGATCACGGCAAGGTTATGGTTGCGCCGACAAATCAGCAGGGCATCCGAGGAATGACCCCCGAGCGGTGGGAACAGGTCCGCGAGCTGCTGGCACGGGCTTTGGAGGTGGCGCCGCACGAGCGTTCCGCCCTTCTCGAGCGCGCTTGTTCCTCGGATCAAGCCCTGCGGCAGGAGATAGAGTCGCTGCTTGCTTCGAGCGACGAGGTGCGCTCCAGTTTCTTGGACTCACCTCCGCTGCGCGCCACGCTCCCCTCCGGAACCAGGATCGGTGACTACGAGGTGAAGTCCCTGCTCGGTTCGGGGGGCATGGGCGAGGTGTATCGCGCGCGTGATTCGCGGCTCAACCGCGATGTGGCGATCAAGGTTCTGCCGGCGCTGTTCTCTTCCCATCGCGACCGTCTGCGCCGGTTCGAGCAAGAAGCACAAGCGGCGGCGGCGCTCAGCCATCCCAACATTCTTGCTGTCTTTCAGATGGGCACTCACGAGGGTGCACCCTATCTGGTTTCAGAAATGCTGGAGGGCGAAACCCTGCGCGACCTTCTCAAGCGCGGGCGCCTGCCCCTGCGCAAGGCGATTGATTGCGCCATCCAGATCGCGCACGGACTGGGAGCGGCCCATGAAAAAGGCATTGTTCATCGTGACCTGAAACCGGAAAACCTGTTTGTCAGCAAGGACGGTCGAGTCAAGATTCTCGACTTTGGGCTGGCGAAGCTCACGCAGACGCCGGAGGCGGAGCCGCGCATGCCGAACCGCGATGGCGGAACCGAGCCCGGAGCCGTGATGGGCACGGTGGGCTACATGTCACCCGAGCAAGTGCGGGGGCAAGCGGCCGACCATCGCACCGATATTTTTTCTTTCGGCGCCATTCTGTATGAAATGCTGACCGGGAAAAGGGCCTTTCAGAAGCCGACTTCGCCCGAGACGATGACCGCGATTCTGAATGAGGACCCGCCGGGCATCTCGCAGGCGTCAGCCGGCATTCCGCCGGCCCTGGTGCGAGTGGTTGACCGCTGTCTCGAAAAAAATCCCGAGCAGCGCTTTCAGTCAGCGGCGGACCTGGCGTTTGCGCTGGATGCCTTGTCGGACAAAGTGCGCGATTCCGAGCTCAACGGGGGGCGTTCCGATCGCGGGCGCGTGACGGGGACGGCGCACGCCGGGCGCGCTCCCCGGGCGCGACATAAAGAGGCCCGAACCAGGATCTGGAGAATCGGGATTCCGGCTGCTCTCATTGTCATATTGGTGCTGGGGGGGCTTTATTATCGATCGCGGCAGCGGCGCCTCCGCCTCACCGAGTCCGACACCATCGTTCTGACCGATTTCGCCAATAGTACGGGCGATCCGATATTCGACGACACGCTGAAGACTGCGCTCGCCGTCTCGTTGCGGCAATCTCCCTTTCTGAATGTGCTCTCCGACCAAGAAGTCGCGAAGAGGTTGCGACAGATGGCGCGTGCCGAGAACACGAAACTCACCCCCGAAATTGCACTTGAGCTTTGCCTGCGAGCGGGGAGCAAGGCCTACATCGCGGGAGCGATTGGCAGTCTCGGCAGCGAATATGTGCTGGCCCTGAAGGCGGTAAGTTGCCGGAGTGGGGACATGCTGGCCGACGAGCAGGTGACGGCCACGCACAAGGAAAAGGTGCTCGACGCCCTCGGAAAGGCCTCGGCCAAGTTGCGCACGGAGTTGGGCGAATCGCTAGCCACGGTCGAGAAGTTCAATGTTCCTCTTTCCGACGCCACCACGTCTTCGCTCGAAGCGCTCAAAGCCTACAGTCTCGGACTCAAGGCGGGCCACGAGTCGGGCCCCGCGGCATCTTTGCCCTACGACCAACGCGCCATTCAGCTCGACCCGAATTTTGCCATGGGCTATTGGTCGGTCGGCGGCGACTACTCCAGTCTGGGTGAGGTCGGACGGGCCGCTGAGTACTACACCAAGGCGTTCCAGTTGCGCGAGCATGCCGGCGAGCAGGAAAAGCTGAGGATCGCAGCCGATTACTTTTCGCTGGTGACCGGAGAGCTGGACAAAGCCGCCGAGACCTTTCAACAGGAAATTGACGGCTATCCTCGGCAAAGCGGAGGCTACGCCGGGCTGGGCCTGGAATACGCCGCCCAGGGTCAGTATGAAAAAGCGGTGGAGATTACGCGGCAGGAGCGCCGGGTTGCACCCGATGATGTCGCCTCCTATTCGAATCTCGGCAACTACGCGCTGGCCCTGCAACATTTCGACCAAACCCGCCAGGTCATTGGCGAAGCGCGAGCGCACAACCTGGACGATGTGATCATGCACAATGCTCTCTATGCGCTCGCCTTTCTGGGCGGGGACGCCCCGGCCATGGCCGAACAACAGCGGTGGTTTGCGGGCAAGCCGGAATTTGAAAACGCCGGTCTTGCCTTCGCCGCCGACTCGGAGGCATATGGCGGTCATCTTCGCAAGTCGCGCCAGCTGGCGAAGCGAGCTTTGGACTCGGCAGTTCGGGCTGACAACCGGGAAAATGGGGCGATATGGCAGGCAATTGCCGCGCAGCGGGAAGCCGCTTTCGGCAACGCCATAGAAGCACGCAGGTTGGCGGCCGAGGCTTTGAAACTTGCTCCCCTCAGCCAGGGCGCCGAGGCCGAAGCCGCGCTGGCGTTTGCCATGGCGGGCGACAGCGTGCGCGCCGGGTCCTTGGCCCGCGAATTGAGCAGGCGTTTCCCTCTCGATACGCAGATGCAGTTGCTTTGGCTGCCGGCGATTCAGGCGCAATTGGCCATCGGCCAGAACCGTCCGGTTCCCGCCCTGACCCTGCTGCAAGCCGCCAGGCCGATCGAGTTGGGGATGATTCCGTTCGGCCTGAACGTTTCCTGTCTCTACCCTGTCTATGTGCGCGGAGAGGCCTATCTGACAACCGGAGAGGGTCGGGCGGCTGCCGGCGAGTTTCAGAAGATTCTCGACCACGGTGGGATTGTGTGGAATTGCTGGACAGGAGCATTGGCACGGTTGGGAGTGGCGCGCGCGAACGCCGTAGAATCGCGAAGGTCCCAGGGGGCCGATGCCGATGCCGCCCGCGTCCGCGCCCTGGCCGCCTACCAAGACTTTCTCACCCTGTGGAAAGAAGCGGATCCCGAGATTCCCATTCTCCAGCAAGCCAAGCGGGAGCATGCCAAACTGCAGTAGGGGCGAATGTCATCCCCCGCTCGCCGCCCACCCGGTGTGCTGCGAAGCCGAGCAACTAGAGGTATGCCATGCGTGCCCGGCGCGCGCGATAGGCTGCGGTCAGCAACCCGGCGCTCGCCATCAGGTAAAAGAAGGGACGGCTCGCGGCCGGCCCGCTCCCCGCGAAATCAAATCCGGGAGCGTGATTTAACGGTCCCAGGTACCACCACACGGTATAGATGGCCTCGAACGGCTTTGAGGTTCCGCTCCCGACGCCGAGCGCCAGCGCCAGGCTGGGGATAAAAAGAGCGCCCGCAAACCACGCGAGCAATCCGCGCCATTCCGCCGTTAGGAGCATGCGCAGCGCTGCGCCACTACCGGTGAGCATGGCTACGAGCAAGCCGGCGACCCAGAGGGCCGGCAACTGCCGGCGCAAGGTCCGCGCGGAGGAAAAGAACCCGGCAAAATCATCGCGACCGCTTTTGTCGCTCAGCGCGAAGGCCGCTGTCCAGAGGAAAAAATAGATGACATTGCCGACACCATCACGCAGCACCGGCAAGGTCTCGAACAAGACGGCGACGGCAGCGGTCGTGGCCATGGCGGAAATGCCCGCCCAAAGAAACGGAGCCAGCAGCGTGCCCAGTTGCTAATGCGTGTCCTCGCCGCGGGCAAACTGCAGGAACAGTGCGGACACTGCCAGCACGGCGACCATAAGCGCCAGAACCGCGAAATTGCTCAGCGCTTTTGCCAGCGTGTAAAAAATCCGGCTCATCGGAGTGCTGGCCAGGATAGCTCCCACGCGCGTTTGCTCGTCCCGGCGGATCGCGTTCTTTACGATATAGAAGCCGACCAGCGAGATGAACAAGGTGCCGACCAGGGTCATCATGCTGCCCACCCATGCCGAGTTGAAAACGCCGCGGTACTGGTCCAAGCGCAAAACGATGAGCCCGGTCGCCGTGCCCCAGGCTAGATAGGCGGCGAAGGCCAGAGTCAGCAGAAAGCTGTAACGCCGCACCCGCTCGAGGAAGTCCGCCCGCACCAGGTGATAGAGAACCCGCGCGTGAATCACGCCGGAAGCCCCGCACGGTGATGCGCGAGGGAAAACAGGTAAGCGTCCTCCAGGCTTGGCGGGACGGCCTGGGCGCCGTCCGGCGGCTCTGCGGAGAGAACCCGGGCATGTACGCCATCGCTGCGTCGCGAGGTGTTGCTGATCAGAAATTGCTGCTTCGCCGTGTGCAATGCCGAGCTGGCGACGACCCACTCCCAGACTTTGCCTTCCACCCGGCCGAGCAGTTCCTCCGGAGAGGCATGGGCCACCAGTGTGCCTTGCGCGATCAGGGCGATGTCGGTGGCCGTGGCTTCGACGTCAGAGACAATGTGAGTCGAGAGAATCACGATGCGCTCGCCCGAAAGATCCGAAAGCAGATTGCGGAAGCGAACCCGTTCCTCGGGATCAAGGCCGGCGGTCGGTTCATCCACGATCAATAACTGGGGGTCGTTGAGCAACGCCTGCGCAATTCCCACTCGCTGTTTCATTCCTCCGGAGTAACCGCCCAGCGGTCGCTTGCGCACATCCGCCAGATTGACCAGGTTAAGCAGTTCGTCAATGCGTCGACGCGCGGCCGCCCGATCCAGGCCCTTTACCGCCGCCAGATATTCCAGAAACTCCACCGCATTCAGATTGGGGTAAACACCAAAATCCTGAGGCAGAAAGCCCAGCACTGCCCGCAGCCCGTCGGGATTTGACGCCACGCCGGTTCCGTTCCATGTAACGCTACCGGCGGTCGCCCGCGTGATCGTGGCCAGGATGCTCATCAGCGTGGTTTTGCCGGCGCCGTTCGGTCCCAGCAGTCCCAACACGCCGGCGCCCAGTTCAAGACTGAATTCGCGCAGCGCCCAATTTCCCCCGCGATGGCGCTTGCTGACTTTGTCGATCACCAGCTTCACTGATTTCTCCCGCCCGATCAGGGTAGTCCTCTTAAACGCGGGAACCGGAACCAAAGTTCCGTCCAAGCGCGGGCGCGGAAGTCGCCGACGCGGTGCCGGTGACGGCAGAGGAGAATTGCTCCTCGCTCGGGAGCCGACCGGGTTGGTCCGAACCGGCGATCAAACCTGGTGAAGTGGCCGAAGCTTGCGGGCTTGAATTCAGCGGCCAGACTCGAGCAGGGAGAGGATTTCCAGCGGTTCGGGGCGATCGGTGAATTCTTCATTGGCGGAGGCGAACAGGATGGTGCGGTCGCGATCGACGACAAAAGTGGCGGGGATCGAAAGTTCCCAGCTGGAGCTGCCGTTGAGGTGCGGCAAGTTGACGAAGGTGCTGCGGTAGAGGCGTTGCTGTTCGTCGCCGACCCGGTAGACGAGGCCCAACTGACGGGCGAGTTGAAGGTCGGCGTCCACCAACAGCGGGAAGGTGAGCTTGTACTGGTCGTGCATGAAGAAGGCCTGCTTCTCGGTTTGCGGGGAGACGGCCACGAGCGAGGCTGGAGTGGCTGCAATGGCGGCGGCGATATCGTTCATGGCCTCCATCTGGCCGACGCAAAACGGACACCAGCGCCCGCGAATGAACTGGAGAACCAGGCGGCCGTTCCGCAGCAGATCGTCCGAGGAAACGAGCTTGCCGTTGTGATCCGGAAGTTCGAACCAGGGTGACTTCGCACCGACCTTCGCGGTGCGAAGAGCGCTTGCGGCGAGTCCCTGCGCCTGGAGCGTGGCTACGGCGCGGGCATGGATAGCTTGCACCTCAGGGGGAACATACCGGGCGATCGACTGTTTGCGCTCGGCAAAGATTTCACGTAGCGGTCGCTGGTCGCGATAGGAGCCGGATTCCTGGAGAGAGCGCCATTTCATGAGGGTCGTTGCTCGCCGATCGGTGATGGTTGACGCAACTGGTCGCGCTCTGCGGGCTGAGGCCAGCCGATCGTCGGGCTCGAAACCGAGGTCTCCGCCGGGGCTGAGAGTCGCAGCTGATGAGGCAATTCACGCCCGAGGACCAACCACTGGCCCTTACATTCCCGGAAATTTCATGCCCGCCATGCGGCGCGCGAAGCTGGGCTTGCCCATTTGCTTGAACATTTTTTTCATCTGCGCATATTGGCGCAGCAGGTTGTTTACTTCCTGCACGCTCGTGCCGGAGCCGCGCGCGATGCGCTTGCGGCGGCTGCCATTGATCGATTCGTGATGATTGCGTTCGTATCCGGTCATGGAATTGATGATGGCCTCGACGCGGTTGATCTGCTTTTCGTCGACCTTGTCGGCGGCTTTCTGCAGGCCGGAGAACGCGCCGATGCTCGGCAGCATGCCCATGAGACTCTGCAGCGATCCCATCTTGCGGACCTGCCGGAGCTGGTCGCGAAAATCCTCCAGCGAAAAGCCGTCGCCGCTGAGCGCTTTGCTGGCAAGCTCGCTGGCCTTTTTCTTGTCGATCTGCGCTTCGGCTTTTTCGATGAGTGACATGATGTCACCCATGCCCAGGATGCGCGAGACGATGCGGTCGGGATGGAAAGGCTCGAGCGCGTCGTATTTTTCGCCAACGCCGATGAACTTGATGGGCTGTCCGGTGACTTGGCGGATGGAAAGGGCTGCGCCGCCGCGGGCGTCACCGTCCATCTTGGTGAGGACAACGCCGGTGAGCGCGAGCTTCTTGTGGAATTCGTCCGCGGAATTGACGGCGTCCTGTCCGGTCATGGAGTCGGCGACAAAGAGGATCTCCTGCGGATTGAGCAAGCGCTTGAGGGACTGCATTTCGTCCATAAGCCGGTCGTCGATGTGAAGCCGTCCGGCGGTATCGACGATGAGCACGTCGCAGCCCGAGTTGATGGCTTCGCGGCGCGCTTCCTTGGCGAGGCGCTCGACGGTGGCGGTGTTGGCTTCGCCGACCTGGCCTTCGTAGAGATTGGCCTTGATCGCCGCCGCCACGACTTTGAGCTGTTCGCGCGCAGCCGGACGGTAGACGTCAACCGAGACCAGCAACGGGCGATGTCCGCCATTCTTCAGCCAGTTCGCGAGTTTGCCCGAGGTCGTGGTTTTGCCCGAGCCTTGCAATCCGGCCATGAGTACGACCGTCGGTGGCTGCGAGGCGAACTTCAGCCTGGCCGTATCCTGACCGAGGAGCGCGACCAGTTCGTCGCGGACGATCTTGATGACCTGCTCGCCCGGCGAAAGCGCCGTCAGCACTTCCTGGCCGACGGCCTTGGCCTGGATGCGGTCGATGAGTTCTTTCACAACCTTGAAGTTGACGTCGGCCTCAAGCAGCGCCAGACGAATCTGCTTCAGCGCCTCGGAGATGTTCTCCTCGGTGAGAACGGCTTGCCCACGGAGAGACTTAAACGCGCGCTGGAGTTTTTCCTGGAGATTCTCAAACATAAGGGCAATGCAGTTATTCTAGCGCAACGCTGTAACTTCGTTCTGGACGCAGGCTCGACCCCGGCCATCGTCGAGCGTTGTCGGCCGTTGCCGAATTTCGGACCGAGAGGGCCCGGCTGCTACCGGCTCTGAAAACTGCAAAAGTCCGCATCGCGTCCTCCACACGCAACCCCAATTGCTCCCGGTGGCGCCGTTCGAAACCGGAAGGGCCTTGCGCCTGGAACTCCGAAATCAAGCGACGCCGTTCCGCCGGGCGTAGTTCAGCATCAGGCGCAATTTGTTCATTCTGCCAATGGCATTTTCGCTTCCTCAGGATCACCGCCCGAGCGTTCCCATTTTCCAGCTCGGGGAGCCGCCGTTCTACAGCGCGAGAGAGAGAAACGCGGCGACTCCGACTCCCGTAAGAAGCGGCCAGCCTAGGTGACGGCCGCGGCTATAGATCAAATCGAACAATCCGGCCCCCGTGAAGGCGGCGCCGGTTGAAGCCGCTGCCCACCAGCGGGCGCTGACCGGATCATGAACCAGCTGAATGAGTATCAGGGCGAGAACTGCCCAGCTCAGGCTGGTCAGATGCCAGGCAAAGCGAAGAACAAAGCGTGCCAGCTTGCCGGCCAGAATGCCCTCGCCTCTCGCAAGCAGTGGCGCAATCAGAAGGCGTTCGCCTAGCAGGGAATGCACGGCGGCGGTGGCGATGAGCAGAGCCGCTGCCATATACAGGAGCCCGTCGGACATGGGGTGATGCTACGTCCAGGTTGATGCGCTTGGCAATGTAGGGAATCTCATGAATGCTCGGCACCGCTGCAAGTTTCAGATCGGACGGAGTCTTCGGGAACGTCACGCACTGTACTGCGTGGCCAAGGAAGCGAGAATTGAACCATATTCGGTCTGCCCAAGAGTGGGCGGCGGCGGGCTTGATAAGCCTTCAAGCGGTATGGCAGGCGCCGACCTCACTCCACCTTCGGCCGCACCATGTCAAACCGCTCGGTGGTCCGCGTGTACTGCAATCCACCCATGCGCCCGATCAGGTCGAGCGAGTTCCGATCCAGCCGGCCTTCCCGTAGGTGCTGTTCGTCGATGTAAATCGAGACGATCTCGCCAATCACCAGGCTGCTGCCTTCGGGGGCGGGATTGAAGTCGAGAATCTGGTGCAGCCTGCATTCGAAACTCACGGGCGAGGCGGCGACTCGTGCCGGGCGCACCATCCGCGAGGGCGCGGCGGCGAGTTTTGCCACTTCGAATTCGTTAACCGACGCGTCATATTCGCCGCTGGTCAGGTTCATCTCTTCGGCCAATTCGAAGGTGACCACGCTGATCACAAATTCTTTGGTCTCGCGGATATTGCGCAGCGTGTCCTTGGCCACTCCCTCCGGCAATGGTTCGGGTCCTGCCTTCTTCGGCAAGCGCATACCCGGCGCAAAGGCCAGCAGCGGAGGCTTGGGGCAGACCGCGTTGAAGAACGAAAAGGGCGCGAGGTTGGGTTGTCCGCCGGCGCTGAGGGTCGATACCCAGGCAATCGGGCGCGGGGCCACGGCGCCGATCAGAAGGTTGTAAAAGTCACGGTGGGGCAGCTGGCGAGGGACGACGTCCATGGCTAACGAGTATATCGTCGGCACGGCCGGGTCCGGCAGGTTTGCCCGGCCGGGCTACTTCCCGCCAAAAACTTCTTGTGCCGCCGCCACCGTGTTGCAGTGGATGGTAATGGTGTCCTCGAGCTTCACGGCGTAGCCGCCGGCGAGCGTGACCATGACCGGAATGGCTCGAGCTTTGGCCATGCGGAAGACCAGTTCGTCGCGTTTCTTCAAGCCCTCGATGGAGAGAGACAGCCCGCCCAGTTGGTCCTCGCGATAGGGGTCGGCTCCGGCGATGTAGCAGAGCAATTCGGGATCGAACTGACGAAGGCCGGAACGGAGCGCGTTGTCGAGCCACGCGAGATAGTATTCATCGTCGATTTCGTCGGGCAGATCCACGTCAATCGCGGAATGGGGCTTCCATACCGGATAGTTGTTTTCTTGGTGGAGCGAGAGGGTAAATACGTCTCCCATAAAGCCGCTTTGCATGCGGGTCTTGGGAGGACCGTGGTTCGGGGTCGCCTGCTGCAGCAGGGGCTGGGAAATGGGGGGCAAAGGCTCGATGCCCCCGCCAGCTCCGGCAAAGATGGCGGCCGTGCCATTGCCTTGATGGACGTCGCAGTCGACCGTCATGGCGGTGCGGATCTTGTCATCGCGCTGCATGCGGCGGATGGCGACTGCGACGTCGTGGATCACGCAGAAGCCCTCCCCGTGGTCGGGGAAGGCGTGATGAAAGCCGCCGCCGATGCTTATGGCCACACCATCGATGAGGGCATGATCGGCGGCGAGAATGGAGCCGCCGGCAGCCATCCAGAACGCGCGCACCAGTTCGGTGGAGTAGGGGACTTCGAGTTCGAGTTCCTCGCGCGCGCTGAGCGTTCCGGTCTTCAGTTTCTCGACATACTGGGGGGTGTGGACCAGAAGCACGTCGTCATCGGTGGCCGGACGAGGACTGACAAAATCGGAAGGCTCGGCGACGCCGCTGTCGAGCAACCGTCGGTGAATGCGATTGTATTTTTCCGCGGGAAACACATGGGAGCCGATGGGCAGGTAATAATCGTCGCTGTAGATGAGCTTGAAAGGCAGCATTTCGCACGCAGTGTTCCGCACCCCGGCATGGGTCAGGAGCGGAAAACTTTCTATCATACGCGATTGCCGGGAGTTTGCACCGAGAGCTAGCGATTTTACAGATCGCTTCCCCCGGTCTCGGCCGCCCGGGGGGGGCGCCGGGGAGGGGCAGGTGGCGAGCGATACGTCAGCTGCTAAACTTGATCATTGCCTGCCCAGAAGAAATCGTCGTCCGCCGCCGCCGTGCCGCCTGTCCCGTCTGCCTCGGTGGACGGCCAAGGCCGGATTTTCCTGATCGATACCATGTCGTTCATTTTCCGCGCCTATCACGCCATGGCGCGGCAGCGGCCGATGTCCACCCGAACCGGGGTTCCGACGGCGGCGACCTATGTGTTCGTCAACATGCTGCGCAAGTTGCGCGACGATTTTTCACCCGAGTATCTGGCGGCCGTGTTCGATGTGGGCGCGCCGACCATCCGCCATCAGCAGGCGGAGGCGATTACCACCATCCGCAAGTTCGACATCAAGACGCAGACCTTTCAGGAATCGCAATACCAGGGCTACAAGGCAAATCGCTCCGAGATGCCGGCGGATCTGGTGCAGCAGGTCCCCTACATACGGCGGGCGCTCGAAGCCTATCGCATTCCGATTCTGCAGTTGGAAGGGTACGAGGCCGACGATGTGATCGGGACGCTGGCGCGGAAAGCGGCGGCCGAATCGCATTCCGTATACGTGGTGTCGAGCGACAAGGACATGCTGCAGTTGGTGAACGAGAAAGTGCAGGTGCTCAATCCGCCGAAGGAAAACTTGATCTGCGATGCCGCGAAGGTGGAGGAAATTCTCGGTGTGCCTCCGTCGAAGGTCGTCGATGTGATGGCGCTGCGCGGCGATTCCATCGATAACATCCCCGGAGCTCCGGGGATCGGGGACAAGGGGTCGGTCGAGTTGATTCGGCGTTTTGGCAGCGTGGAGCAGGCTCTGGACCATGCCGCCGAGGTGGAGAAGAAGACCTATCGGGAATCTCTCGAAAACAATCGCGACAATATTCTGTACAGCAAGCAACTGGTCACCATTGACTGCCATGTGGCTGTCGAGTTGGATGTTGCGGCGATGAAAGTGGGGGAACCGGACGTCGAGGCTCTGCGCGCGCTGTTTGCCGAGCTGGAATTCAGTTCGTTATTGAAAGAATTGCTGCCCGTCGTCGCCCTGAAACCGGGTGATTACCGGGAGCTTCGGACAAGAAGCGAATTCGAACAGTATCTGCAAGGCGTGGGCGAGGGTGCGGCGCTGGCACTGGCAATTCCGGCAGAGTCGGCCGAGGTGGTCGAAGCGGAGGAAGGCGAACCGCTGCCGGAGCAGTCCGGATTTCTCGACCTGCAGTCCGCCGAGGCCGCGGACCAGGCTTGCGACGCCCTCAAGCCGATTGCGTTTTCCCACGCCGGGGGCGCCGGGGCGATGGTTGCGCTTGACGATCCAGGTCTGGCCGAGCGGGTCAAAAGCGTGCTCGAGGACGCCACGCTCCCGAAGACGGTTCATGATCTTAAGTTGGCGTCCCATCACTTTGCGGGCGAGGGGATTGCTCTTTCCGGAGTGAGGCATGATCCCATGCTCTATTCCTACCTGCTCGATCCCACCTACCCGTCGCATTCGTTACCCGAGGTTGCGCTGCGTCGATTCAATTTGAAGTTGAGCGGCAATCTGGCGGAGGCGGCGGACATGACGGGCAGGCTGGCGACCGAACTGCGCCAGGAAGTCGAGCAACAGGGTCTGACCGCAGTCTACGACGAGATCGATTTGAGGCTTGTGCCGGTGCTCGTGCGCATGGAGCAGGCGGGCGTGAAGATCGATCTGGCGGCTCTCGCCGAGATGTCGGGGAAATTGCAGCGCGAGGCGGCCGCCAAGGCGCGCGATATTTATGAGCGTTGCGGCGTCGAGTTCAACATCAATTCGCCGAAACAGCTGGGCGATGTGCTGTTCCACAAGCTGGCTCTGCCCATGCCGGTCAAATACGGGAAAGGCAAGAAAATCTCGACCGCCGTGGATGTGCTGGAAGGTTTGGCGGCGGAGCATGAAGTTCCGCGGCTGGTTCTCGAGTATCGCCAATTGAGCAAATTGAAGTCCACCTACGTGGATGCGTTGCCGGCACTGCTCCGCCGCCAGAGTGGCCGCGTGCACACGACGTTCGGGCAGACCGGCACGGCGACGGGCAGGCTGTCGTCGGCCAATCCCAACCTGCAGAATATTCCCATCCGCACCGAACTGGGGCGCGAGATTCGCGCGGCGTTTATCGCCGAGCCGGGGCATGTGTTATTGTCGGCCGATTATTCGCAGATTGAGCTGCGGCTGTTGGCGCATTACTCGAAAGACAATCTGCTGGTCGAGGCGTTCCGGCGTGGCGATGACATTCACACCCTGACGGCTTCGCAGGTGTTTGGCGTGCCGCCGCTGATGGTGACCCCCGAGCAACGGCGAGCGGCGAAGGTGGTGAACTTCGGGATCGTCTACGGATTGTCGGCGTTCGGACTGTCGCAGAATCTCGGGATCGAACCCGGGGAAGCACGAAAATTCATCGCTGCGTATTTTGAAAAATATGCGGGAGTACGTGCCTTCATCGAGGCCACGCTCGAGCAGACGCGGCGCGATCCGAAAGTGAAGACCTTGTTCGGGCGCATCCGGCCGATTCCCGACATCAACAGTAAGAACGCCACCCAGCGCGGATTCGCCGAGCGCACGGCGGTGAACACGCCGCTGCAGGGAACGGCTGCCGATCTGATCAAGCTGGCCATGATCGGAATCGACGGCGAAATCCGAAAGCGCGGGTTGAAGTCGAGGATGACCTTGCAGGTGCATGATGAGCTGGTGTTCGAAGTGCCGGAAGGGGAAGTGGAGACGATCAAGCCGCTGGTGCGCGAGCACATGGAGAAGGCGTACGCTCTGGCGGTGCCGCTCGTGGTTGAGATCGCGGTCGGGGCCAACTGGCGGGACATGGAGTAGAGGGGCGAGGCGCGGTAACGCCCGAGGTGAGCACTCCAACCCGGGATTTCCGCTCCCGCGTTCCGCTATACTCGGAGGTGCGAACCGTGCCACAGCGATTCCAGCCGCCTGACGAGCAAGTTCGATTCCTGGGGAGGCAGTCTGATGGGTGCAGCTTCGTCGCCGGCATTGGAACCATCGCCCCGCCGCGCTTTTCTCCGGCATCCGATCCAGGTACCCCTGGACCTGATCGTACTGCGCTCCGGAGTTCCGGAAAGTATACCCGGGCGATGCACCGACATTTGTGAAGGCGGGATGGGAGCGATTGTGGCCGGCGAGCTGGCTGCCGGGCAACGGGTTGCCGTCGAGTTGCGGCTGCCGAATGTGGGCGTACCGGTTCGTGCCCGCGCCGTGGTGCGTCACCAATGGCAGCTGCATTGCGGGGTGGAGTTTGTCGGACTGGCGCTCGAGCAGCGGGAAATGATCCGCTATTGGGTGTACCGAGCCACCGCTTCGCAGGCGGCGGATCGGGAAAAAGTGGAACCAGCCGAAGTTCGGAACGCGGACGGTCCGCCGGTTGCCTTCGAGCTGGCGGCTCAGCCCGGCCGCAAAATCCGCATCGGGCGGCGTGGGCTCTACCTGCTGATCGCATCCCTGCTTGCCCTGGCCGGTTTGGGCTGGTGGCAATGGCAGCGCTCCTGGAACGAGCTGGAAAAACGGGCGCCGGCTGGGGAGTCGGGCGTCGTCGTTTCTCCTGCCACCCATCTTTTTGCCGCCATCGTGTCTGCGGAACTGGTGGCCAAGGTGGACGCGGCCGATCGGCCGGCTGCGGTGAGGGCCCAGACAGAAAGCACCGAGTTTGCTCGATGCCGTGCGGACTGCGGGCCGCGGCGGGAAGGCCGGGCGATCGGTTTCCGGACGGGCCTGGCCGGTGCGATCGGGGAACTATGAGTCGTAGCTTTCCTGCAGCCCGGCGCTTGCGGCAGAATTGACGGAGCGTTAGTCGAACGTTTCGGCTTGCGCGAAAGCTACGCCGCGCTGGTCTTTGGCGGAGATGGTAGCCGGGAACGCGGGCTCGCCGTCGACTTGCCAGACGATATTCAGGGCGGGATCGTTCCACGCCACCGAGCGTTCGTCGTCGGGCGCATAGAAATCCGTTGTTTTGTAGACCACATGCGCGCTCGGCGACAGCACGCGGAAGCCATGCGCGAATCCGCGCGGAACCCATAACATGTGTTTGTTCTCGCCGGAAAGCCGGAACGACTCCCACTTTCCGAAGGTGGCAGAGCTGCGGCGCAGATCGAGGGCAACGTCGAGGATCTCGCCGGTGATGGCGCGCACCAGTTTTCCCTGCTCCTGGCGAACCTGATAATGCAAGCCGCGCACGACATTCCTTTCGGAAAAAGAATGATTGTCCTGCACGAATGGTTCGGTGATGCCGAGTTCGGCAAACGTACGCTGGTTGTAGCTTTCCAGAAAAAAGCCGCGATCGTCGCCGAAGACGCGGGGCTCGAGCAGCAAAAGTCCGGGGAGAGTGGTGACCTTCTTTTTCATCGTAAACCTTCGATCGAGCGGGTTCGGCGAGCAGAACTGGAAACCATCAGAAAACTCGCTCGCGCAGCAACTGCAACAGGTAGGCGCCGTATCCGTTGTTGCGCATCGGTTGCGCCAGGGCTTCCAGTTGCGCGGCCGTTATGTAGCCGGAGCGATAGGCGATCTCTTCCGGGCAGGCGACCATAAGGCCCTGGCGTTTTTCGAGAGTCTGGATGAACAGGGAAGCCTCCATCAGGGCTTCGTGGGTGCCGGTGTCGAGCCATGCCGTGCCTCGGCCCATTACGCAGACGTTCAGCTGACCGTGCTCGAGATAGACGCGGTTCACGTCGGTGATCTCCAGTTCGCCGCGGGCCGAAGGCTTCAGGTTCGCCGCAATTTCGACCACCTGCCGATCGTAGAAATAAAGCCCGGTCACGGCGTAGCGTGACTTGGGCCGTTTCGGTTTCTCTTCAATGCTCAGTGCCTTTCCCTGCGCGTCGAAATCGACCACGCCGTAGCGCTCCGGGTCGTTGACGGGGTAGGCAAAAACCCGGGCGCCTTTCGGCTGCAGCGTGGCGGCCCGTAATTCCTTCACCAGATCGTGACCGTAGAAAATGTTGTCCCCAAGCACCAGTGCGCAACCGCTCGTTCCGATGAATTCCCTGCCGATCAGAAATGCCTGGGCAATGCCCTCGGGCTTGGCTTGCATGGCGTACTGGAAGCGGACACCGTATCGGGAGCCATCGCCCAGCAAGTGCTGAAAGCGGTGGAGATCGTCGGGGGTCGAGATGATCAGAATATCGCGAATGTCGGCCAGCATCAGCGTGGAGAGCGGGTAGTAGACCATCGGCTTGTTGTAGACCGGCAACAGGCTCTTGGGCAGCACCTGGGTAACGGGATAAAGGCGGGTTCCTGATCCTCCCGCGAGGATGATGCCTTTGTAATTGGGTTGCACGATGGTGGTCATCTCGAATCGGTTGTCTCAGCGTTCGGTAACATACTGTTTTGCCATCCATTGGCGATAGGCGCCGCTGGTGACATCGCGAACCCAGTCCTGGTGTTCCAGATACCAGCGAACGGTCTTGTCCATGCCCGTCTCGAACGTCTCCTGCGGCTGCCAGTCCAGTTCGCTTTCGATCTTGCGCGTATCCATGGCATAGCGCCGGTCGTGGCCGGGGCGATCTTTTACAAACGTGACCAGGCTGTGGTGGGGAACGGCGGGATCGTCCGGGCGCAGTTCGTCGAGTAGCTGGCAGACGCGCGCGATGATATCCAGATTCTTTTTTTCGCTTCGCCCGCCGATGTTGTAGGTTTCGCCAACGCGTCCGTTCTTGAGAACGCGGCGAATGGCGCGGCAGTGATCCTCGACGTAGAGCCAATCGCGGACGTTCTGGCCGTCGCCATAGACGGGGAGAGGTTTGCCGGCGCAGGCATTCAGGATCATCAGCGGCATCAATTTTTCCGGAAACTGAAAGGGCCCATAGTTATTCGAGCAGTTCGTGGTCAGCGTCGGAAGGCCGTAGGTATGGTGATAGGCGCGGACCAGATGATCGGAAGCCGCCTTGGACGCCGAATACGGGCTGTTGGGCGCGTAAGGCGTGGTCTCGCAGAAGGCCGGGTCGTTGGGACCGAGCGATCCGTAAACTTCATCGGTGGAAACGTGCAGAAAACGAAACGATGCCCGATCATTTTCCGCAAGCGCCGACCAATAGGCGCGCGTCTGTTCGAGCAGGCTGAAGGTGCCGTTCACATTGGTGCGGACGAAATCATCCGGGCCATGGATGGAGCGGTCGACATGGCTTTCGGCCGCAAAATGAACGATTGCGCAGGGCTGCGAGCGTTGCAGCAGGCCTCGCAGGAAATCGCGATCGACGATATCGCCCTGCTCGAAGCGATAGCGCGGATGGGTTTCGACCGAACGTAGGTTGTGGAGATTGCCGGCGTAGGTCAGCTTGTCGAGATTCACCAAGGCGGCGGATTCTTCGGCGATCCATTGGAGAACGAAGTTTGAGCCAATGAAGCCGGCGCCGCCGGTTACGAGGATGCGCTTTTCCATTCTTAGTGTGCGCCGCAAACTGCGCCGGCAAAAACTCGGGTGGCGGCACCTTGTTTTTATTCTAATTGAATAATCGAAGTGAGCGGGAAGTCGGGAACGACTCGGCAAGCGGGTCGATCAGGCGGGAATGGTTTGGCTCGGAGCGACCGCTTCGGTGTCGAACACGGTTGCCAGGCCGTGAATCACCGCCGCCAGTCGTACCGCGGCGAGAATCGATTCTTCCGACGTGCCCTTGTAGCGCAGAACCTGCTCGTGGGAATCGATGCAGAGTCCGCATCCATGGATCGCGGATACGGCGGTGCACCAGAGTTCGAAGTCGACGGGATCGACGCCGTGGGTGCGCAACACATTCATGCGCAGCCGGGCCGGCAGGGTGGCATATTTCGGGTTTTTGGTCAGGTGCTGAAAACGATAGTAGATATTGTTCATCCCCATGATGGCGGCCGCTGCTTTGGCCGCTTCCAGGGCCGGCGGCGACAGATGGGACGCCGCTTCGGCGAGCACGATCTCGGTCATTTGGGGGTTGCGGGCGGCGATGGCGGATGCGGCTACGGTACCCCATATCTGCTGCTCGTTCAGTTCCGGTTGCTGCAGCAAGGTGGAGAGGTTCAGTTTCAGGTCTTTGGCGTATGCCGGCACGGTATCGAGCAGTTCATTCAGGTTCATGGAAGGTCGTCCCTCAGAATGGGTGATTCCGAGCCGGGCTTGATTGCCCGGCCCGGATTGAACTTGGTTCTCGCATCAGTTCCAAGGTCGCGAACCGACGCGTCGTGTTATACGCTGAGTGTCGCTTCTCCCTTTTTCCAGTTGCAGGGGCAGAGTTCGTCGGTCTGCAACGCATCGAGCACCCGCAAGACTTCCTGCGGATTTCTTCCCACCGAGAGGTCGGTCACCATGACGAAGCGGATGATGCCTTCAGGGTCGACGATGAAGGTGGCTCGCTGGGCGACGCCGGCTTTGAGATCCAGAATGCCGAGTGACTCGCAGAGGTCGCGCCGGATGTCGGAGATCATGGGAAAGGGCAGATTGTGCAGGTCTTCGTGGTGAACCCGCCAGGCGCGGTGCACGAACTCGGAATCGGTGCTGCCGCCAAGAACCTGGGCATCGCGATCCTGGAATTCCTTGTTAAGCTTGCCGAAAGCCGCGATTTCCGTAGGGCAAACGAAGGTGAAATCCTTGGGCCAGAAAAAATACACCTTCCATTTGCCGGCGTAATCCTGGTCGGTAAGGGTTTTGAATGCCTTATCGCTGTTTTCGGTGCTGACGGTGGCCGTCAGCCGGTATGAGGGAAATGGTTCGCCTACAGTTAGCATTTTTATCTCTCCTAAAGTATTCGCGAAGCTAAAAATCCGTGTGCAAAAAGCGACCGCTCCGGGGCGGCAAGCGGTCAGTCACAACCCTGACAGTGCGCACAGAGAACTTTTGTTTATGGTGCCAGGAGCTTGCGTGGAGCTGGTGACAGAGCCCAACCGGCCGGCGGGGAACACCCAAGGTTCCCCCGACATACATAGCGACAAACGCGAGATCTGTCTGTGATCTGGCTCAACCCCGGGTGTGCGTCGGGGCACATCGGGTGCAGGCAGCGCCGTCGAATCCGGTGCAGCGAAACGGGAATGACCGCGGCTTTCGTCACCCACTTGGATGATCGCGAAGCTTCGCCGGATGCAGATTTGCTTCGCCCGCAAGGGGAGTGGAATCAGAATTGGGAAACCTTCATTCGGCGCTTCGCCGCTGTGCGATGCGATCCCTGGCTGGGGCCTCGCTCGGGTTCCAGCCGAGCACGTTGTAATACGCGGCCGCGATCGAACGGGCGACCGCGGGCCAAAGATATCCACTTTGAATCCGTTCCCATTGCCGAACCGCGGCTCGACGTCGAAGGTCGGGATTGTGGACCAGCAGGTCGAGCACGCGCTTGAGGTCCGCCGGATTGCCCTGCTTGAAGGTGAACCCGGCGACGGCGCCGAGCTCGAGGGTTTCCCGAGTGTCACTGCTCAACACGCAAACCCCGGTTGCCATCGCCTCGAGCAGCGCGAGCGACAGGCCGCCCAGATCGGACCGAAGCACGAACACGGCGGCATGCGAGAGAAGCTGTTCCAGATTCTCTCCCGAGTTCCAGGGAAGAAACCGAATTCGGTCTCCCTGGCGGCGGCGCAAGCTGGCGACGAAGGAGTCCGCCGGATCGAATCCTCCGGCGAGGACCAGTTTCATATCGGTGTGAAGGTTCTCGAAGGCCTCGACCAGGAGACGGCAATTTTTCTCGGGCGCGACCCCGCCCAGGAAAAGGATGTAGTTGTCGGGCAGCAGATCCCATTCCCTGAGCTGTCGGGGGAGTCGCCGCGGCCCGGAGGCGGGGCCCAGGGGAACGTAGACGGTGTCGCGGTTGTAGCGCTCGCGGTAGTACTGCTGCAAGCGGCGGGAGTCGACCAGGGTGGCATTGGGCGCGCCGAGGGCGGCTGCTTCTGCCGCCCGCAGCAGTCGCGATGCGATCGCGCCCCGCTTGCCGCTCTGCCGGTCAAGGTCCTGCACGGTGACGACGCTCTTTTTGCCGGCCAGTCGAGGAAGAACAGAAATCAGGGTCGGAATCGGGCCGTGGTAGTGAACAACATCGCAGTCCGAGACCATGGCGTGCGCGGTGCTCAGCAGAGTGTGGACGAAGGCATCCAGATGCCGGGAACGAAGCGTGGGCAGGCATCGCACGCGCATGCCTTTGTGGGTGCTGACCTGAGGGGCGACAGAGGTGTGGCAATAGACGGTGATCTCGTGTCCCAGGCGGGACAGTTCGTGGCCGGCTCGTTCGCAATAGGCTTCCATGCCGTTCGATCCGGATCCTGCGCCCCGCCCTCCAATCAATGCGACGCGGACGCCCTGCCGCCTGCGAGGCGGTTCGGGCGGGGCTGGGAATGCCGGGAATGACAGCAGCTTACGCGTGCCCGTGAGGCGGCGGTAGTGTCCGAGCAGCCTTTCTAGGTGCTGGTCCGGATCGTGATTGGTTTTTGCCCGCTTGCGGGCTGCAGCGCCCATTTTCTCGATCAGATCAGGGCGATCCAAGAGAAACTCCATCGCCTGCGCGAAATGTTCGCGGTCGCCATCGGGATACAGCAATCCAGTAACGCCATGTTCGACGAGGTTCGGGCGAGATCCGAGGTCGGAGGCAACAACCGGCCGGCCCCAGGCGTACGACTCGAGAATCGGCTTCCCCAGAGTTTCGTAGGCGTGCGAGGGGAAGACCGAGAAGCTGCAGCCGGCGATGAGTTTCTGGAGTTTTTCGCCATGAACCGCACCCGCAAACAGGACGCGGTGCAGGTTTAGTTCTTTCGCCAAACCTTCCAGCCGCGGGCGTTCCGGACCGTCTCCGGCGACGACCAGGGGAGTGTGCGGCCGTCGCGCCATGGCGCGCAACAGTTCGGCCACTCCTTTTTCGGGAGAGAGTCGGCCGAAGTACAACAGGTAGCCTTCGTTGGGCGCGAGCTGATGATCGCCGGGCAGAACCTGGAACGGAGGCAGGACCTCGATGCGCCGCACCGGCAGACCGCCGGCGACCAGCTTATCGCGCACAGAATCGCTGGGTGCGAGGAACAGATTGACGCAGCGTTCGTAGGTTCGCAGCCATTTATGCAGGTAGGCTTCGGCGGCGAGCGCAACCGCGGCGGAACACGGGCCCTGGTAGCAGCCCCGGGTCACGAGGTGGTGGAAAGCGCCATTGCGGCAGCGCTCGTCGCAGGCGCGGCCATCGGCGACAAAATGGCTGGTTGGGCAGAGAATACTGAAGTCGTTCAGATGACAGAGCACGGGAATTCGCCGCCGCTTCAGTTCCCAGAGAATCGAGGTCGACAGGTGGCGATCGATGCCTTGGAGGTGTGCCAGGTCCGGTGCAAAATCGGCGAGGCAATTGCGCATGGCGCGTTGGGCCGATGGCCAGTAGATGGCCTGGGCCGCCATCCTGGCTTTCCTCAGCAAGCCCGCGTTTGGGTCCCGGAAATCAATGCGGGGAACGCGGTAGCTGCGCCCGGGAAAAGCCGGGCTGCGGTCGTGGTCCGCGCTGAACGATGCGGTTTCCAGGCCGCACTCTTCCATCCTGTGCATGAGGTCGAATAGGTACCGATCGCCGCCGCTACCGGAAGAGTCCCGCTCGTTGCAATACAGGATGCGCATGTTCACCTTCCAATTGGGGAATGCGGGCCAGGAATTGCTCCGCGAACGCACGCAGATTCCGCTGGCGATTGTAGGAAGCGGCGACGTGGGACGCGGCCGCGCGCGCGATTCCAGCCACGGAGCTTTGGTTGGCCTGAATCCAATGGACGGCATGGACGAACGCGGCCACAGAACCCGGTTGGTAGAGAAATCCGGTGCGCTGATGTTCGACCAGTTCGGAAATTCCGGCAATCGCCGGGGCCAGCACCAGCTTCTGGTGAGCCATGGCTTCCAGCAGTACCGCCGGAATGTCTCCGCTTTCGCCGGTCCGAACCACCAGATCGGCGTGCCGGTAGTAGCCGGCAAGGTCGTTCGGCGGCACCTGGCCCATCAGATAGACGCGTCCCTGAAGTCCTAACGCAACAATCTGCTTCTCCAGAGCCAGATGTTCCGGTCCTTGGCCAACGATCCAGCAAAGGAAATCAACCGCTTGATCGCGCAGACAGGCGCAAGCCTCGATCAGAAAGCGAGTGTCGTTGACTCGCTGCAGGGGGCTGACAGAAAGCAGGGTGAATCGTCGGCCGGGGGGTGCGTCGGGAGTCGGCCAGGGAAGCACGCGATCGATCCCGGGAGGTTGCACGATCACTTTCTCGAGGGGCGTGGAGCGGTATTTGCGGAGAATGTGCTGGCGGTGGTAGTCGGACCCGGTCACACAGAACTGGCAGGCGCGCAGTTTGGCGGAGAGCAGATCCGGGTGCCGCGACAGGTCGGAGTCGTGGAGCGTGAAGCTGAAGCTGATTTCGAGAAGACGGGCGGCGCCCAAGGCCGTCCAGCCGGCCAAGTCCCCGCTGTGAGCGTGGATGTGTGCGACCTCGAGTGGCTCCAATTGCCTGGCCAGCGCGGCGCCGAGGACGGTGTAGCCGAGCGCGCGAATGCGGTGCGCCGGGGAGCGTCCGCCCGCATCCACCAGCAGTCGCAACAGCTGCCCAAGGCTTTGCCGATCCGACGCGAGGCGGCGAACCGCGCCGATCAGTTCATCGTCAGCGAGAGGCCGAAGGCAGTGCGTCTCCTTCCAGAAAGCTCGTTCCGCCAGACTCAGTGCAGAGGGCGAGACCCGCGTGCCGCTGTAACAGATCACTCGCAGGCCCCGGCGGCGCAGTTCCGCGATCTGGTCGATCGCCTGAGGCTCGAGGACGGAGGGAAACTCGTTGGCGATGTAAGCGATGGTAGTCATCAGACGCATACCTCGGAGGCGCAGAGCAAACCGGCGACGATGAACCGGAGTTCTCTGGACGATTGGCAAATCCGGTCGAGCAAGCAGGAGGTGAGGCGAAAAACGCTCAGCAAGATACGGCAGACACTGCGTCGGGAAGCGACAGCCGCACATTCGCCGCGCGAGAGGTACGCCCGGGAGAAAGCTTCCGGAGGCTGCGTCGCAGAAGCCACGGGAATCGCGCCTGCGAAGCACGTGTCAGCGCCTTGCGAGGTGTTCCTAAGCCGGGTTGTGCTCCATTCGCCCATCGGATTCAAAGACCGCGGTGGGGCTCTTGGGAAACCGGAGAACTTCGCTCCCTGAGCAGGGTCCGAAGCCTGGGACTCGGTTCGTTGACCGCGCCTGGCCGCGGTGGCGCGGCGGTGGGCGATATTTCCGCACCCCATCGATGGGTGGAAGTCGCTGGACGATCCTTCTCTGGCGGGGGATGCGAAACCTGGAGGGATTCGGTGCGGCGAGCTCGGGGGCGCGAAGCGAGAAGCCTGCGGGCGCTTTCCCGACCTCCGCCGCGAATCGTCCTAGCCGAGCGTTCGGTAACAAAAACGGTGCCTGCGCCGAAGGTCATGGCCAAACCAAAAGCGACCAGGAAGCAAAGGAAGACATTGTGTACCGGCGGTGCCGGCGCCACCGGCGCCGGTTTAAGAAGGCGAGGTTCCTCGAACCGCCTGGTGCTCGGCGGCTCGGAACCGACCCCAGGGGCCAATTGTCCCTGCGCCAGAGGGGAGATCGAGTGGGCTCCGTAAGGCGTTGAATCGACCGCAAGAAGCGCTATGGAGAGCAGCCCCAATCCAAAACAGGCTGCCGACAGAAGCGGCCGGCGCAGCAGAAAGGTCGCAATCTCGCGCCCCGCGTCGGGGAAAGCAGTTGTCGAGGTTCCGGGAAAGGCCGCATACATGGGCTGGAGTGGCAGACGATTGGGCCGGCGAGATCAGGAGTGCCGGAATTTTGTGGACGGTGGTTGAGCGCTGCCGCTCCTTTCTGCTTGGAACTCCAGCGGATTCAGGCACTGGCGCATCGTCCGGCGGTCAATGGAGTGCGTTCTGGTCCCGCCGGCCGAAGATTGCAGAAGCCGATGAAGCGGGTAGCGTTTCCCTACGGATGCAGGATCTCCCTCGCCACCCGCCTTTACGGGTTGTGTGGCCGCGACGCGAATCGGACTGTCGGTCCCTGACCGCACGTGTGTCGACCAGTTCTCCGCCGCGATCGGACTGGTTGGCGGAGCCCAGGTTCCGGGTGCTGAAGCCAGTGACCATACTGCTTCCCGAGCGGTGGTGACCACGATCAGCTGCAGGATGAGCACGCCTGCGGCCACCAAAACGACGTAGCTGGTCAATCCATTCATCTCCGGACTCTCACCGTTGCTCCGAACGGCGAACTAGGACAGCTCGAAGACTGAGCTGCCAGACGAAGGTATCGCTGCGCCCGGCATACAACAAGACTTGGAAAGTACTGTCCACTCGCGTACCGGGCACGATCCACCTGTCGGAAGCGTGATCCGCCGAGCAAAGAGGCTGCCGCTGGCCGGTTCTTCGCCCCGGCAGGCGCTCCAGGGGAGAGCGTCTTGCTCGAACGGGTGGGCACCAAGGTAGGCCGCCTAAAGAAGACAGCGACGGGCCGATTCGTCACAAACGGAGTGTGACGAAGCCTACATCCGATCCGTGGCCTTAGGGGCATGATGAAACCGTGAAAACCACACCTTTGGCCAAACCGCCCAAGTCGGCAGCAAACCCGTCGGCCGCAACCGAAGCCGTGCGGGTCGTGGTCGCCGATTCCGGCCCCATCCAGTCGGAACTCCTGACGCGGGCCTTGAAGGCGCGGCGGGATTTCCAGGTTTCCTGCGTCGCTTTGGAAACGTCCGCTCTTTATAACTTCCTGCAATCCCATCCTGCGGATGTGATTTTAGTGGCGGGCAATCGCCTGCCGGACCTGAGCGTGCTGCGCTGGCTGCGGGTTTCCTATCCGAAAATTGCCCCCGTGCTGCTTGCCGAAAGCGATGAGCGCGAACTGGTGGTAAGTGCTTTGCGAGCGGGTGCAAGGGGTATTTTTCTTTTTTCCCAGAACCCATTTCCGATGCTTTGCAAGTGTATTCAGTGTGTCTTCCGCGGACAGGTCTGGATCAATAGCCAGCAGATGAATTACGTGCTCGACGCTTTGGCGGAGGTACCCACGCTGCGGGTGGTGAACGCAAACGGGAGGTCATTGTTGACGCCTCGCGAGGAACAGGTGGTCGCGCTCGTGGCCGACGGTTTGACCAATCGTGGAGTTGCCGGCGAACTGGGTTTGAGCGAGCACACCATCAAGAAGTACCTGTTGCGCATCTTCGATAAGGTCGGAATTTCCAGCCGGGTGGAACTGGTGCTCTACGCCATGTCACACGGCGAGCATCGTCCTTCGGAATGGATGCCGGCCGGCAACGCCTCGGCATAGAGTCGCTGGTAAGAGCGCGCAGACGAACCGGAGGCAGATACAATAACCACATGCCGAACAGCGAGGGATTTGGACGGTGACGACTCCCGGGCCCCGCTCCAATTCGATTTCCAGTTCCCAGGCCAAGCTGGCGCGCCGATGGACCGTGATTGCCTCCGGTTTGCTGCTTCTGGCCCTGGCGCTGGTCGTCATCTATACCAAGCCCAACGCTTTCTACAGTCCCGTCGCCCTGGTCGTCGTCGCCGCCATCGGACTGGCGGCGGTGCTGCTTCAGGTCTGGTTTCGCCAGGATTTTCCCAATATTAATTCTCCGCTCTGGCTTAATCTGTTCGCCATCGTTTGCGCCCTGGTCTCTCTGTTCGCGGAAGATCTCCGGATGACGCGCGGTATGCTGGATCTGGTGGCCTTTGCCGCCGTGGTCTGCTTCGGCATCAGCGGATCGCTGATTTTGCACGCGCTCCGGCGACGGTTGCGCCCACCGCGGGCGGCGGAAACGGAATAGAGAATCGAGGCCAGCGGCGGCGCCGCCCGGGGGCGGGATGGGGGCGCGTCCTGGCCCGGGGCCCCATCCGTTGCCGACCTTTCGTTTCTCCGTTCGCGCACCGGAACGACGTCAATCGGTATCTAAACAGATAGAATAGTGGCGGGCACGTCGATGCGCAGTTGGTCCATCCCGGTGGGGCGTCTGTTCGGAATCGAAATCCGCATTCATCTGACCTTTCTGTTCCTGCTGGCATTTGTTTGGAGCACCGAGGCCGCCACGCAGGATGCCAGCGCGGCCGTGCACGGGCTGGCCCTGGTGGGTATTGTCTTCGGCAGCGTCGTCCTGCACGAATTGGGTCACGCGCTGGTGGCCCGGGGCTCGGGCATTCCGGCGAAGGCGATCATCCTGCTGCCGATCGGCGGCATCACCATTCTTGACGAGGCGCACGCCATCCCCGACTCGCTGGAGGCGTGGAAGCGCGACATCCGCATCGCGGTGGCGGGGCCGTTGGTGAATTTCTTGATTGCCGGTTTGTCGGCCCTCATCTTGCTGACGTTCGTGCCCGGGTTTTCGCTTACCACCAAACCTCTGATGCACTCGAGCGCGCTGTTGCGGAGCATTGTCTGGGCGAATCTCTACCTCGGTGTGTTCAATCTGCTGCCGGCCTATCCCATGGATGGCGGGCGCGTTTTACGCGCGATTTTCTCGCGCAACGGCGACCTGGTTCGGGCCACGCAGCGCGCCGTGCGCATCGGCCATGTTTTTTCCATTCTGTTCATGATGGTGGGAATACTCATGGGCAACTGGTGGCTGGTGATGATCGGTTTTTTCCTCTTCGCGGGCGCGCAGCTCGAAGAACGCTCGGCGGTGTTTCAGTCCGTGCTGCAAAGCGTCCGCCTGGAGGAAGTCATGCTCACCGACTTCGCCACGCTCTCACCCGCCGACACCCTGGAGGATGCGCTCGAGAAAGCCGTACACACGCTGCAGGACGATTTTCCCGTGGTGCGCGGCAGCGATATGGTGGGTGTCGTCTCGCGGCAGAAAATCCTGGAAGCGCTGCGCGCCGAAGGCAATGGTTACGTGCAGGCTGTGATGAACCGCATTTTTGAGGTCGCCGCCAAGCAAGAGTCGCTGGCCTCGGCTTTTCGCAAGCTCTCGGCCCGCAATCTGAGCATTATTCCCATTGTCGACGATCAGCACCTGGTCGGAATCGTTACCCTGCAAAACCTGATGCACTCCATGTCGCTGCTGGCCGAAAGCCGCAAGTTGCGGCGGGAAGCGCTGGACGCCTAGGCACGGGCGACCGGTTCCGGCGGGAAGGCCTTTTTCCCGGGCTCCAGCGACGCTTTGCTCCCCTCTCGATTGAACATATCCGAGCGCTGCCAGAGCCACAGGCCGCAGCGCGTTTTATGCGAGGCGCGCTGCGCCGTCGACAGTTGACCGCCGAAGAGCGTTCTATAATTCCGCCATGCCCCTAATCGACCAGATCCAGAAAGATATCGTCACTGCCATGAAGGCGCGCGAGGAGCAGCGCCTCTCCACCCTGCGCATGGTCAAGACCGCGCTCAAGAACAAGGAAATCGAAAAGATGGCTCCGCTCGACGACAAGGAATCGCAGCAGATCCTCTCTACCCTGATCAAGCAGCGCAAAGACTCGATCGAGCAGTTCACCAGAGGAGGACGCCAGGAAATGGCCGACAAGGAAGCGGCCGAGATCCAGCTGATCGAAACCTACCTCCCGAAAGCCGCGGGAGAGGAAGAAATCACCGTCGGAGTCCGGGCCTCGATTGCGTCGATGACACCGGCTCCCGCCATGAAGGATATGGGGGCGGTGATGAAGGCCGCAATGGCCCGCTTCGCGGCGGCCGGGATGCGGGTGGATGGGAAGGTGGTCAGTGAGGCGGTGAAGAAGGAGTTGACGGGGAAATAGGGCTGTCTCGCGCCGAGCAAAACAGTGTGCTCGCTTGGGCTCTGATCTTGGATTGCGCGCTGGCTCGGAGGATTGTGTGCTCGCTCGGAGCGCCGGCAACGATCATGCGCCAGCGTCGACCATGGCCATGTCCAGGCCAATCGAGCGAGCGAGGGCGCCAACCGAGGAGGTTTCCTTAAAAACAGGATCGCGAGCACCCTTTGCTTTCTCATTTCCTATGTTGCCACTCCCGATAGGCCTCGCTTTTCCCGATCCCGCGTTCTTTGGCCACTTTCTTCAAGGCGGCCTTCTCGTCTGCCTGATCCATCGCCATGATTTCGCGTACTCTCTCGGCGAGGCTGAGGCCTCCGGATGCGGGTCCACCCATGCCCTCCTCCGGCCGTGCGATCAGCAGCGTGATTTCGCCTTTCACGTTTCCGCGTGCCTTCAGTTGGCTGAGAACCTCTTCCGCCCGGCCGCGCACGAATTCTTCGTGCAGCTTGGTAACTTCGCGGGCTACTACGACATGGCGGTCTTTGCCTAGAACCTCGACCACCTCCTCCAGTGTCTCGAGCAGTCGGTGGGGAGCTTCGTAAAAGACCTGGGTTCGGGGCGAGTCGGTCACGCTCTCCAGCAGCTTGCGGCGCTGTCCTGACTTCGACGGTAGAAATCCACTGAAGCGGAATGAATCGGTCGGCAATCCGCTGGCCACGAGCGCCGCCAGAAACGCCGACGCTCCGGGGATCGGTATGACCGGTACATGATGCCGGATGGCCAGGGTGATCAGGCGAAATCCGGGATCGGAAATGCCGGGCATGCCGGCGTCGGTGACGAGCGCAATCTTGGATCCGCCTTCGAGATCGACAACCAGCTCGGCGGCCCTGGTCATCTCGTTGTGCTCGTGATAACTGACCAATCGGGTCTGGATTGCGTAATGGCTAAGCAGCTTGAGCGTCTGCCGGGTGTCTTCACAGGCGATCAGGTCGACTTCCTTGAGCACGCGCAGGGCGCGCAGGGTGATGTCTTCCAGATTGCCGATGGGCGTGGCCACCAGGTAGAGTGAGGGGCCGCCCATGGCGGGGCCGCGTTCGGAACCTTTTGGACCGTTGGTCTGTTCCTGCATGAGGCGAGTCTAGCAAGAAACCACCCGCGGCGAGGCTCGAACCAGGTTTCCCATCGCCGCCAATCTCGCCGATTCGCCTTTTCTTCGCTTTATGCTACACTGGGGCAAAATCAGGTATGACAGCCAACACTTTTCGCCCCAGCCCAAGGGTGTAGGCTACGATTCCAGATTCATAAACTTAGGAGCTGCCATCATGGCCGACGAGCGTAACAAAACAGACGAACGCAACAGCGAGCGCAGCAGGGCGATTGATCTCGCATTTCAGCAGATCGAGAAGCAGTTTGGCAAAGGTTCCATCATGCGGCTGGGGTCGAAAGAAGCGATTGTCCCGATCGCGGTGATTTCTACGGGCTCGATTTCGTTCGACGCCGCGCTCGGGGTTGGCGGAGTTCCGCGCGGCCGCGTGGTCGAAGTCTTCGGTCCGGAATCGTCCGGCAAGACGACCATCACCCTGCAGATCATCGCCGAAGCGCAGAAGTTGGGCGGCATGGCAGCTTTCGTCGATGCCGAACATGCGCTCGATCCGGCCTATGCCAAGAAGCTCGGTGTCGACGTCGACAACCTGCTGGTGTCGCAGCCCGACTATGGCGAGCAGGCGCTCGAAATTACCGAGGCGCTGGTGCGCTCGAACTCCATCGACGTGCTGGTGGTCGATTCGGTCGCCGCGCTCGTTCCCAAGGCCGAACTGGACGGCGAAATGGGCGACAGCCACATGGGCCTGCAGGCGCGCCTCATGTCGCAAGCGCTGCGCAAACTTACGGGCACGGTTTCGAAATCGCGAACCTGCCTGATTTTCATCAACCAGATCCGCGAAAAAATTGGCGTGATGTTCGGCAATCCGGAAACCACGACGGGCGGACGCGCGCTGAAGTTTTATTCATCGGTTCGCATCGATATCCGCCGCATTGCGGCCATCAAAGAAGGAGATGTGGTTACCGGTTCGCGCACTCGCGTTAAGGTCGTGAAGAACAAGGTCGCTGCCCCCTTCCGCGAAGCGGAGTTCGACATCCTCTACGGCGAGGGCATCTCGCGCGAAGGCGACCTGCTCGATATCGCTGTCACCAGCAATATCGTGGAGAAATCCGGCTCATGGTTCAGCTACAAGGGCGAGCGCATCGGCCAGGGACGGGAGAATGCCCGCAGCTTCCTGAAAGAGAACAAAGACACAATGGCGAAGCTTGATGCCGAAGTGCGCAAAGCCCTGGGACTGACGGCGGCGAACGCGACGCCAACGCCTGCGGCAGTGCCGACGCCATCGACCGGTACGCAGGGACGGGTCACGACCATGCCCTCGGCTGCGGAATCGGTGAAAGTACCGGCGGCGAGGCGATAAACTCGGCGCGGACGATTCCGGCGGTTCGCGGGAGTCCGGCGCTGGCTCCCGCGCCCGCTGTGCCCGGAAATTGGGTGAGCTTTTCGATCGCCTCCATTGCTCGGCCGCCGCAAAATCGAGATCGACCGCACTGTTTCCCCGCTGGGCGTGCAGAGTCACCAGATGACTGAGGGCGTGGCAGACCCGGCCCTCCGCGCCGGATATTGGCCAGCCGGGGATGGCGGGCGACCGGGCGCGGTGCAGAGCGATCTCGGTGATTGCCATCCCCGCCAGCACCCGCATACAATCCTCCTTTCTTCGACCCTGTCGTCAAACGAGGCCCCCGTGAAGCGCATTAAAGCCATCTATCCCGGATCCTTCGACCCTCCGACCAACGGCCATCTCGACCTGATCGAGCGTGGCAGCAAGATCTTTGACGAGTTGGTGGTCTCGATCCTGCGCAATCCGGAAAAGGATCCCCTCTTTAGCGTTGCCGACCGACGCAAGATGCTGGAGGCGATGACCTCGGGATTTGACAACGTCTCGATTGACACCTTCGATGGACTCACGGTCGACTATGCACTGCGGCTCGAGGCCAGGGTCATCCTGCGCGGGATTCGGGCCATCAGCGACTACGAGTACGAACTTCAGATGGCGTTGATGAACCGCAAACTCCAGCCGCGGCTGGAAACCGTTTTCATGATGCCCGCCGAAAAGTACTCGTATCTGAGTTCGCGTCTGGTGCGCGAAGTCGCGCAGCTCGGAGGGTCGATCGATTGTCTGGTCCCCGAGCTTGTGGCGCAGAAACTTCGTGAGAAAATAGATGTAGCTCACAAATTTGAAAACGGCGAGCCGCCCGCGGGTCAGTTGCTTTCGGCGGGCAAGAGCAGGTCCAGGAAAAAGAGATCATGAGCACCATAATCGCGCCCGTTACTCACCCCGTGCACTTAACCGAACGCATCAACCGCATTGAGCCCTCCTCGACGATGGCGGTCGTGGCCGAAGCCGACAAACTGCGCCAGCAGGGAATTGATGTTGTCGATTTCGGTGCCGGCGAGCCCCACTTCGCCACGCCCCAGCACGTCAAGGATGCCGCCATCGCCGCCATCCAGGCCAATTTTTCGAAATATACCGCCGTGGGAGGAACCGCCGAACTGAAAGATGCCATCGTGCACCGTCACGCGGTCGATTTCGATTCCGATTACCGCCGCGAAGAGGTGGCGGCGTCGGTGGGTGGCAAGCACGCGCTGTTCAACGTCATTTCCGTGCTCGTCGACCATGGCGACGAAGTCATTCTTCCGGTCCCCTACTGGGTGTCGTTCAAGGACATGGTGCGTTACGTCGGCGGCCACCCGGTGTTGCTGCAAAGCGATGAATCGCACGGCTTTCGCGTTACCGCCGATATGGTGGCCAGACTGGTGACACCCAAGACGAAGCTCATTATCTTGAATTCACCGTCCAATCCTTCCGGCGCCGTGATGAGCCCGCAGGACATGACCGAAGTCGTGAAACTGGCGCATCAGCGCGGCATCTGGGTGATTTCCGACGAGTGTTACGTTTATCTGAGCTACTCGGGCAAGCGTTTCTCGGTCGGTTCCCTGCGCGAATATCGCGACCGCTTCATGGTCGTCGGCTCGCTGTCAAAGACCTATGCCATGACGGGCTGGCGTCTCGGTTTCACGCTCGCTCCGGCGCCCATCATTGCGGCGGTTCAGAAACTGCAGAGCCAATCCACCTCGAACCCGACTTCGATTGTGCAGAAGGCGGCGGTGGCGGCGCTCCGGGGCCCGCAACAATGCGTGGAAGACATGCGCGCCGAGTACATCAAGCTGCGTGATCACGTGGTCAAGGGACTGCGCTCCATCCCGGGGGTGAAATGCACGCTTCCGGAGGGCGCGTTTTATGCCTACCCGAATGTTGCCGAATTCTTCGGCCGGAGCGGCGTGAACTCGGCCTCGGAGATTGCCAGCAAGCTTCTGCGCGAGAATCACGTGGCCACGGTTCCGGGGGAAGGCTTCGGGACCAAGGAGCACATCCGCGTCTCTTACGCGACCTCGATGGCCGAGCTCGACCGCGGCCTGGAGCGAATGCACAAGTTCTTCGGCGCACTGTAACGGCTTTGGCTGGCATCGCGCAGGGCAAGGGGCCGACTTGTGGAACAGCGCCGCCGGCAACCGGTGCAATGACTCGATCGTTGGTTTGCTCGACCGCATGACACAGCTCTATCCACTTCTCATGTCGCCCGCTTTCGACCCGCGCCCCTGGGGCACGCTCGATCTTTCCGCCATCTATCCCAACCACAAATTCAACGAACGCATCGGCGAAGCCTGGCTGACCGGGGACAACTGCCTGGTGAGCAACGGACCGCTGGCCCGACGTTCTCTCGCAGACTTGAGTCGAGAATATGGCTCCGAACTGGTGGGCACGGTCGCACCCGACGACCAGCGTTTTCCGCTGCTGCTGAAATTCCTGTTTCCCGAGGAATACCTTTCGGTCCAGGTGCATCCCGACGACGAGACAGCGCACCGCTTCGGTCAGCCCTGGGGCAAGACCGAGTGCTGGTACGTGGCCCATGCCCGTCCCGGAGCGCAGGTCGCGCTCGGCCTCAAGCCGGGAGTGACGCGAGTGGAACTCCAGCAGGCCATTGCGGAGAATCGCGCCGAACAGCTGCTCGACTTTATCAACGTTTATCCGGGCGAAATGATTTATGTAGCCGGCGGCACCGTGCATACGCTCGGTCCGGGCGTGGTCATCGTGGAGACGCAGCAGCAATCCGACACCACCTATCGCCTGTACGACTTTGGACGTCCACGTCCGCTGCATCTCGAGCGCGGTCTGGCCTCGGTCAAAGAGCACAACGCTTCGGGAAAAGTGATCCGGCCCGCTCCGGAAGCCATCGATGGCGGCAAGAACCGAAGCTGCCCGATGATCGCGGCGCCCTATTTCACCGTGGACCTGCTCGAATTGAAAGCGCCGCATGAGTTTGCCGGCGGGCACGCTTCCGGCAAGACCTCGGTAGAAATCCTGGTTGCCGTCGAGGGCTGCGGCGTGGTGGAGTCGGAAGGCCGCGATTCGGTAACCCTGACCAAAGGCGACGCGGTGGTGATTCCCGCCTCTTTGCCCGGGTTCAGGCTTCGCCCGCAATGGCAGTTGGAGGTCCTGCGGGCCAGTCTACCGGGCGGCACCCTGCCCGAGCCGAAAACCAGGCGGTAGGACCGGCGAGCTTTCCAATCTCCGCTGCGAAATCTACAATCGAGAGTCAACACCGTGGCCAAGAATCCCCACTTCTATCCCGTAATCCTTGCCGGCGGACGGGGCACGCGCTTTTGGCCGCTGAGCCGAAAGCGCCGCGCCAAGCAACTGCTCGCGCTCGACGGTAAGCAGACCATGCTGCAGCAAACCGTGGGCCGCCTCGCCCCGCTCGCGGCGCCCGGCCGTTTCTGGATCATCACCAACGGCGAGCTGCGGCCCGCCATCCTCCGTCAGCTGAAGAAGCTGGCCCCGAAGCAGGTCGTTGCCGAGCCCGCCGGCCGCAACACCGCTCCCGCCATTGGTCTGGCGGCATTTCTCCTGCAGCGTATCGATCCCGAGGCCGTGCTTGGTCTTTTCCCCTCCGATCACGTGATCGCCCACTCGGAGCACTACCTTGCCACTCTCCGCCGGGCGATCGAAATCGCGGGCACACCCGACAACATCGTCGTGCTCGGCATCCGTCCGACGCGAGCCGAAACCGGCTACGGGTATATCGAAGCCGGCGCGCCCGCGGTGGGTTCGTCCGATCGCGAGTCCCTGTGCGTGCGCCGCTTTACGGAAAAGCCGGACCTTGCCCTCGCCCGACAATTTGTGGCCGCCGGCAACTTCTTCTGGAACAGCGGCATGTTCCTCTGGCGCGCCGACACCCTGGTGCGGGCTCTGCGCGAGCACCTGCCGAAAACCGCGCCGCTTCTGGAAAAAATTGCCGCGGCCTACGGCACGCGCCAGTTCGCGGAAACCTTTCGAAAGCTCTACCCGAAGTGCGAAAACATCAGCATTGACTATGCCGTTCTCGAGCCCCGCTCCGCCAAAGGAGAAGTCCAGTCGCGCATCTTCTGTTTACCCTCCGATTTTGGATGGAATGATCTGGGCTCCTGGACGGCGCTGCACGAGCACTGCGTCGCGCACGGAAAAGCGAGCGCGGCGAGCGCCAGCTCCGGATCGGAACGGTTTGTCCTGAACGCCACCAACAATTATGTTCACGCGCCCAACAAATTTGTCGCGCTAGTAGGCGTGAGCAATCTGGTGATCGTCGACACCGGGGACGCCTTGCTGGTAACCGCGCTCGACCAGTCGCAGGACGTCGGCAAGGTGGTGAAGCATCTGGACGAGCGGAAACTGACGAGACTGGTGTAGGGGCGGTGCTGGCGGGCGGGTTCGCCGATGGTTGGCAAAGTGCGGATCGCTCCCCCTGCGGCTGCGCCGGGGTGGGCAGAACGCTCCTGACGGGCCGAGACGACAAACAATCGGCAACCGCCGGCTCAGTTGGAGCGACCAACAACGGCTTATGACGCAAATCAAATTCGGAACCGATGGCTGGCGCGGCCTGATCGCCGACGACTTCACCTTCGATAACGTGCGGCGCGTGGCCTCGGCCATCGCCAGGTATGTTGACAAGTACGAAGACCCCGCTCGCGGCCTCGTAATTGGCTATGACACGCGGTTCCTCTCGGATCGTTTCGCGCGGGAGGTCGCGCACGTGATTGCCGCCGCCGGCATCCGGGTGTGGCTGGCCAACGACTACGTGCCCACTCCCGCGGTTTCCTACAGCGTCAAGAAACTGGGCGCCTGCGGCGGAGTCATGGTCACCTCCAGCCACAACCCGTGGAACTGGAATGGCATCAAGTTCAAGGCCAAATTCGGAGGCTCGGCGACGCCTGCCATCATGCAGGCGATCGAGAGCGACCTCGATGCCGCCGCCCTGCCTCCCGCCGGAGAGCGCAAAGCACGCCCGCCGGCGGTGATCGAGGAAGTCGACCTCAAGCCGGCCTACGTCGACGCCGTCACCCGGTTTGCCGACCTCGATCTGGTCCGCCGTGCGCATTTCAAGTTTGCCATCGACTCCATGTACGGATCGGGCCGGGGAGTCCTGCCGGGTATTTTCGACCGGCACGGCATTGCTTACGTGGCGATCCGTCAGGAAGTGAACCCGCTTTTCCCCGGCATCAATCCCGAACCCATCCTTCCGCACGTCGCCTTGCTGCAAACCACCGTGACCCAGGAAAACTGCCATGCCGGTCTGGTCACCGATGGCGATGCCGACCGCATCGGCGCCGTGGCGGAGGACGGCAGCTTTGTCGATTCGCACAAGTGCATGTCCGTACTGCTGAAATGGCTGCTCGAGTACAAGAAGTGGCCGGGCGACGTCGTGCGCGCATTCAACACCACCGGCATGATGGATCGCATCGCTGCCAAATACGGACGCAAGCTGCACGAATGCAACATCGGCTTCAAACATATTGCCGATCTCATGATGGAACACGAGATTCTGATTGGGGGAGAGGAGTCGGGCGGTATCGGGTACGGCCGCTTCCTGCCCGAACGCGACGGCATTCTGAATGCTCTGCTGTTGGCCAACGTCATGGCGGAGGAAGGCAAGCCGTTGGGCCAACTGGTCCGGGACCTCCAGCACGAATTCGGAGCGCATCATTATGGCCGCCGCGATCTGCACATTCCCGATGAAATGAAAAATGGTGCCGTCCGCCGGGCGGCCGATCCTCAGACCACGAAACTCGGCGCCTATCCGATTCGGAAGAAGGAAACTCGCGATGGCGTGAAGTTCTACCTCGACGCTCCGAGCGATGGCAATGGCGCCGATGCCTGGGTGCTGTTCCGAGCCTCCGGCACCGAACGCATGTTGCGCTGTTACGTGGAAGCGGCAATGCCTGAACTGGTGGAAGAAATCCTGGAGGCCGGTGAGAGATTCGTCCGGCTGGGCTAGGGACGAGGGCTGGGCGGCCTTGACCGGATCAGCGGAAGCTCCCCGTGGGTCGTCGACCGGCAGGAGCGGAAAGGGGGGAAGTCCCGGCATTTTCACGTTCAAGCCAGCTGCTGAACACGGTAGGATAGTGCTAACACTCGCAGCCTCATGGTCACCCGAGAAACCACACCGATTCTCGCCGATTCCGCGGAATCGCGTCGCTACAACCGCATCAAGCGGTGGCTGGGCGTCGCCGATTTCGCGATCGGCTTCGGCCTGCTGGTCGTGCTTCTGGCCAGCGGATGGAGCCGGACTCTCCGCGATCTCGCCGAGCGCGGCGCCGCGCAGAACTACGCTTTCGCCGTGTTCCTTTACGTGCTGATGCTGATCCTGATCAGCAAGGCCATCGGAACCCCCCTCGAGTACTACGGTTTCCGACTCGAACATCGCTATAGCCTCTCGAACCAGAGACTGCGCTCGTGGCTTTGGGACGAATGCAAGGGGCTGCTGATCACGCTCGTCATGGCCACGATCGTAATCGAACTTCTGTACATGCTCATGCGTGAGACCCCGCAACACTGGTGGCTCATCGCCTGGGCAGGTTTTCTCGGCCTGTTCGTATTGATGGCGCAGCTCGCTCCGGTCGTGCTCTTCCCGATTTTCTACAAATTCGAGCCCCTGGAGAACGAGGAGCTGAGGCGCCGGCTGATCGTTCTCAGCGAACGTGCCGGAACCCGGGTGCGAGGCGTCTACAAATGGCATCTTTCGGAGAAAAGCAAGAAAGCGAACGCCGCGCTCACCGGACTGGGCGCCACTCGCCGCATCATTCTGGCCGACACCTTGCTTGACAACTATTCCGATGACGAGATCGAAGCCGTGCTGGCGCACGAACTGGGTCATCACGTGCACCGCCATATTGTGAAGAGCATTGTGGTGCAGGCGGGCATCACTCTGTTCGGCTTTTGGCTGGCCAACGAGGTTCTGCACTATGCAGTGGAGCGCCGCGAAATGTTCGAAACCATTTCCGACTTTGCCAACCTGCCGCTGCTGATTCTGGTTTCGACGGTGCTGTCGTTCTTGCTGATGCCCGCGCTCAATGCCTACTCGCGCTTCAACGAGCGCCAGGCCGACCGCTACTGTTTCGAGTCGGTCGACAGTGTCGAACCCTTTATTTCGTCGATGAATAAATTGGCGGAGCAGAACTTGGCGGAGAAAACCCCCTCGCGCTGGGTCGAATGGCTGCTCCACTCCCATCCCGCCATCACCAAAAGGGTTGCCGCCGCCGAAGCGTGGGCCAAGTCGCATTGACCGCGGGTCGCATGGGCTCTTCGCCCGGGTCCGGGTCGGTGCACTCGCCTCTAGCGCTCGGCGCCCGCGCGCAGCAGAATCTGTTCCACCCGCTGCGCATCTTCTTCCGTGTCCACGCCCACCGTATCAAACGGTGTTTCCCCGACAAAAATCGAAATGCCGTTCTCCAAAAAGCGCAACTGTTCCAGTCGCTCCGAGCGTTCCAGCAATGACTCGGGCCAGTGCACGAATCTGTCGAGCGCATCTTTTCGATAGCCGTAAAAGCCGAGATGCTTGTAGTACGCGGCACCGATGCCGTCGCGATCGAACGGAATCGCCGCTCGCGAGAAGTACAGCGCCCGCCCCGCCGAATCCGTGACCACCTTCACCGCGCCTGGATTCCCCACGTCAATCTCCGTCGCCTCCGTTTTCAGAGTCCCCACTTCGACTCCCGCGCCTCGCATTACCTCGAGCAGGCTCTCGATGTGCTCGGGCCGCGTCAAGGGCTCGTCGCCCTGCACGTTCAGGTAGACGTCAGCTGGAATGGCGGTCGAAATCTCGTGCACCCGCTCGGTGCCCGAGCGGTGGTTGACCGAAGTCAGGCGTGCGACAAACCCTTGCCGGGCGCAGAATTGCAGGATCTCATCGGAGTCTGTGGCCACAATCACCTGCTCGACCGAGGGAGAGCGCCCGACTGCCTGGTAGACCCGGGCGAGCAAGGGAACGCCCGCAATCTCGCGCAGCATCTTGCGGGGCAGTCGGGTCGAAGCCAACCGCGCCGGAATCACAGCGATCACTTTCATGCGCCCAGTTTCGCACGGTGCCGGTGCGCTTGGACAGCGCATTCCCTGCGGTTCGGGGCCGCGATTGCGGATCGAGGACGTCGTTTCTTTTGTCTTGCGAACGGCACATGGGACGCAAAGGCGAGGGTCTTCGAACTGTACCGGGCCGCGGACGCCCTCCTCCGCCGCGCCTCCGGGGCGAGCGCAGAGCTCCGGTGGAGGAAGCGCCTGCACCATTGCGGGGCGCTTCCACGAAATCAACCTGCCCTCTACAATGCAGTCTGCAAGGGAACATGGGCGGTGAGGGGCAACCCGACCAGGCAATGGCCGGCCGCCCTCTACCGGACAGCCGCCCTCTCTCTCGTAACGAGGACGAACCGGGATTGATTGGACTGATTCTGTATTTCGCTTTGGGCGTGGCCGTCATGGGCACGCTGTCTTCGACCGTATTCCTTGGCCTGGCGCTGCTCGGGGTCCTCCGATTTCACCGCGACGCGCGCCGGCAAATGGCCTTGGTGGCTGCGAATGCACACCTGCCTCCGGTCTCGATCCTCAAGCCGGTGCACGGTCTGGAAGCGCAGCTGAAGGAAAACATCGAAAGTTTCTTTCGGCAGGATTATCCGCAATACGAAATTCTTTTTGCCGCCGATGACGGCAAGGATCCGGCGCTCGAAGTGGTGCGGGAAGTGTGCGCTCGCTATCCGCAGATCCCGAGCCGGGTTCTGGTTACCGGTGCGCCGTGGCCGAACCCGGCGGTCTATTCCTTTCACTGCATGGCAGAGGCGGCGGCGCACGAAATTCTGGTTACGACCGACAGCGACGTGGAAGTTTCTCCGAACTATCTGCGGGAGATCGTGCCCCCCCTGCTCGACCCCCAGGTCGGCATGGTGACCTGCGTCTATCGCGGCAAGAACGTGGCCGGATTTTTCTCCGGGCTCACGGCCATCGGTATGTCGGTGGAAATGACGGCGGGCGTGCTGGTCGCCAACTTGCTGGAAGGAATGAAGTTCGGTTTGGGGCCGACGACCGTGGTGCGCAAGGATTCACTGGCAAGCTTCGGCGGTTACGGCGCGCTGCGCGATTACATTGCTTATGACTTTGCCATCGGCAACCTGATCGCAAAAGCAGGTTACCAGGTCGTGCTTTCCGGCCACGTCATCGATCACGTGGTGAACCAGAAGTCGTTTCAGCGCATGTGGCAAAACCAGTTGCGCTGGGCGCAATCGACCCGCTATTCGCGTCCCAAGGGTCACTTTGGCAGCGGACTGATCTTCGCCATGCCCTACGGCCTGCTGGGATGGATCGCCGGCGTACTGCTGGGACGCTGGGAATTCGGCTGCATCCTGCTCGGTGCGGCGGTGTTGAATCGACTGGTCCAAGGGTGGCTTGTCGGCTGGACGGTGGTTCGCGATCCGCAGGTGCGGCGAGCCCCCTGGCTCTATCCCCTGCGCGACTGGCTCGGTTTTTGTGTCTGGTTCGCCAGCTACCTGAACCTGCGATACGTCTGGCGCGACAGCCGCTTTGAATTGGTGGGGACGCGAATCGCGCTGCGCCAAAAGTCTTCGGATACTTGATCGGGCGCGGGAAGGGAAGCTCTTCCGAGCCTGTTTTCGGGCGTGCTGGTTCAGGCATGCCCAAGGGTGATCCGAATGAGGAGGTTCTGTTGCGCGTACTAGTCACGGGCGCGGCCGGGTTTATCGGCAGTCATATGGTGGACCGTCTTCTTGCCGCGGGCCACAGCGTCGTCGGGCTCGATAACCTGTCGACCGGGCAAAGGCAGTTCCTGGACGGTGCTGCGCTCCAGCCCCGCTTTCGCTTTCAGCAGTCCGATCTGCTCGACCGCAAGAGTCTGGCGTCGGCGATGGAAGGCAGTGAACTGGTGGTCCATTTCGCCGCCAATGCCGACGTCCGCTTCGGCACCGAGCACCCGCGCAAGGATCTCGATCAAAACACGATCGCCACCTGGAACGTGCTGGAAAGCATGCGCGAGCAGGGCTGCAAACGCATCGTGTTTTCTTCGACGGGCTCGGTCTACGGCGAACCCGACATCTTCCCCACGCCGGAAACCTGTCCGTTTCCGGTACAGACTTCGTTGTACGCGGCCTCGAAGCTCGCTGCCGAAGGCCTGATTCAGGCCTATTGCGAAGGCTTCGGAATGCAGGCCTACATTTTCCGCTTCGTCTCGATCCTCGGCGAGCGCTACACGCATGGACACGTATTCGACTTCTATCAACAGCTCTCCGAGCATCCCGAACGTCTCCACGTCCTCGGCAACGGCCGGCAGCGGAAATCGTATCTGTACGTGCAGGATTGCATCGCCGCCATTCTTGCCGCCCTCGACCGGGCGGACGGCAAGGTGAACATTTTCAATCTTGGGACCGACGAATATTGCGAGGTCAATGATTCGATTGGCTGGATCTGCCAGCACCTCGGGCTGCACCCGAGGATTACCTACGCGGGCGGAGAACGAGGTTGGGTCGGAGATAGCCCGTTTATTCTGCTCGACTGTTCCCGGATTCGCGGCCTCGGCTGGCGGCCGCAACGGACCATTCAACAGGCGGTCCTCGCCACCATCAAGTTCGTGAGCGCCCACGCCGCGCCAGGGAGGGCGGGCCGGTGAATAGGCTATACTTTAGCGGCTTCTGAGGAATTTCGCGTTTGATCATCACCCGAAGTCCACTACGAATCTCTCTCGGTGGAGGGGGCACCGATCTTCCGTCGTACTATCGAAAGCACAGCGGGTTCGTGCTCTCGGCGGCGATTGATCAATACGTTTACATCACCATCAACGAAGCCTTTCGGCCGCGGATCATCCTGAAATATTCCAAGCTCGAAGATGTCGAGCGGTGGGAAGACATTCAGCACCCCATCATCCGTGAAGCGCTACGACTGACTGGGGTTACGGGACCGTACCTGGAGATTGTCAGCCTCTCGGATATTCCTGCCGGTACGGGTCTGGGCTCGTCGGGGAGCTTTACCACGGCATTGCTGCGGGCGTTGCACACCCTGAAACGGAGCTTTGTGCCGCCCCAGGAATTGGCCGAACAGGCGTGCCACATCGAAATCGATGTGCTCGGAGAACCGGTAGGAAAGCAGGACCAGTACATCTCGGCATTTGGCGGCATCACCTGCTTCGAGTTCCTGGCGGACGACCGGGTCGTGGCCGAGCCTTTGAAAATTGCCCCTGAGACTCTGGCAAATCTCGAGGACAATCTGTTGTTGTTCTTCACGGGCGTGTCGCGCTCGGCAGCGGAAGTTTTGCGCGACCAGGACAGGCGGACTCGCGACAACGCAAGCGAAATGCTGGAGAATCTGCACCTCACCAAACGGCTCGGTCTCGAGAGCCGGGACGCGTTGCTCGCCGGCGACCTGCGAACCTTTGCCGGAATCATGCATGTTCACTGGGAGCACAAGAAGAAACGCTCTCCGGGAATGAGCAGCGGCTTCATTGACGAAATGTACGCGCTGGCACGCGCCCATGGGGCGTTGGGCGGCAAACTGATTGGCGCGGGCGGCGGAGGTTTTCTGCTGTTCTACACGGAGGACAGAACGGGTCTTCGCTCTGTCCTGAGAAAGGCCGGACTACGCGAAGTGCGGCTACGCTTCGACTTTAGCGGAACGACCGTGCTGGCACACTCTTAGAGAAGCTATGCTAGCTGTGGCCATACTTGCCGGAGGCCTGGCGACTCGCCTCGAACCGCTGACCGCCGCGGTGCCGAAGTCGCTGGTCCCGATCGCTGGCAAACCGTTTGTAGCGCATCAGTTGCGCTTGCTCAAAGCAAGAGGCATCCAAGATGTCATACTGTGCGTGGGGCATCTGGGTGAGATGATCGAGCAGGCGGTCGGGGACGGGAGCGCTTTCGAGGTGAGGGTGGAGTACTCCTACGATGGAGCCGAACTGCTCGGCACCGGGGGAGCCATCAGGGCCGCTTTACCAAGGTTGGGTGAGAGTTTTTTCGTCCTCTACGGCGATTCCTACCTGGATTGCGATTATGCCGCGATCGAGAAGGAGTTTTCGAGGCGGGGCAAGTTGGCGCTGATGACAGTCTGCCGCAATGACGGGAACTGGGATGCGAGCAACGTGGAGTTTGCCGAGGGCAAGATCGTGGCGTACAGCAAGAAAAACCGGAATCCTCGCATGCGCCATATCGATTATGGGCTCGGGGTCTTCCGTGCCGATTCCTTTCGGAAAATGAAGGCTCGGGACCTGGCAGATGTTTACCAGGAACTGCTCCAGGCAGGCGAACTTGCCGCCGTAGAAATCAGCGGGCGCTTTTACGAGATGGGCTCGCCGACGGGATTAGAGGAGATGAAAAGCCTTTTGAGCCGACCGGGGGATGCGCAGAAATGAGCCGCCACAGCTCTCCCGAAGAAAACTTTGCCCATGACTTTCTCGCCGAAGCCACCGCCATCATCGCCAAACTGGATGTGGCGAGCATTGAGCGGGCGGCCGATCTTCTCGCTCGAACCCGGGCTGCGGGCGGGCGCTTGTTTGTTCTCGGCGTGGGCGGGAGCGCGGCCAACGCGTCGCACGCGGTCAACGATTTTCGCAAGATCGCGGGCATCGAAGCCTATGCTCCGACCGACAACGTAGCCGAGCTGACGGCGCGTGCCAATGACGAGGGCTGGAGTTCGATCTTCGACGGGTGGTTGCGCACGAGCCGGCTGCGGAGCCATGATCTGCTGCTGATTCTCTCGGTGGGGGGCGGGAATGTGGAACAGAATGTCAGCCCCAACCTGGTTGCCGCACTCCGCTACGCCCAATCGGTGGGGGCAAAAATCATCGGCGTGGTTGGCCGCGACGGCGGTTACACGGCCAAGGTCGCTGACGCCTGCATTCTGATTCCCACCGTCAACCCAGCGCACATCACCCCCCACACCGAAGCTTTTCAGGCCGTGATTTGGCATCTCCTGGTTTCGCATCCGTTGGTCAGGACGCAGGCCACAAAATGGGAGTCGCTGGCAGCCGGCGCCAGGCGCCGGGCGGTGTTTCTGGACCGCGACGGCGTTCTCAATCGGGTGTTTGTGCGCGAAGGCAAGCCCTTTCCTCCGACGACACTCGAAGAGCTGGAGGTGCTTCCTGGCGTTCCCGAGGCCCTGCACGAATTGAAACGACATGGCTACGAACTATTGGTGGTAACCAACCAGCCCGATATTGCGCGCGGAACGCAATCCCGGCAAACGATGGAGGCCATGCATGAGGCTTTGGCGGCACGTCTCCCGCTGGACGATATTGTCGTGTGCTGCCACAGCGATCAGGACCAATGCGGGTGTCGCAAGCCCCGGCCGGGAATGCTCATGGAGGCGGCCCGCAAGCACAATGTCGACCTGGCGGCCAGTTTCATGGTCGGCGACCGCTGGCGGGATGTCGAAGCTGGGTATAATGCTGGATGCCGGACAGTTCTTATTGATTACGGTTACTCGGAGAGACCCCCAGATCGTGTTCCCGACTTGCGCGTAGGGTCCCTTCGCGAAGCGGCTGACTGGATCATCCGTTCCACGCCCGAAGGAGCGACTACATGAAGTCGGTGTCGGACCTGCGCGTACAAATCTTTGCCGATGGGGCTGACAAAGCCAGCATACTGGCGCTTGCGCGCCAGCCGCATATCAAGGGTTTCACCACCAATCCCACGCTGATGCGCGCGACCGGCGTGACCGACTATGCCGGGTTCGCGCTGGAGCTTTTGTCGAACATTGCCGACCGCCCCGTTTCCTTCGAGGTGTTTGCCGATGAAGAGCCCGAGATGGAAGAGCAGGCGCGACACATCGCGTCTTGGGGCAAGAACGTGTTGGTCAAAGTTCCGGTCATGCGCACCAACGGAGCGCCAACCTACGAGCTGGTACGGCGCCTTGCCCGGGACGGAATTCCATTGAATGTGACCGCACTGCTCACGCTCGCGCAGGTGCGGAGCGTGTGCAAGGTGTTGCCGGGCGGCTCCACCGCCTATGTTTCCGTCTTTGCCGGCCGGATCGCCGACACCGGCCGCGATCCAGTGCCGCTGATGCGCGAAGCCGCGGCCATGGTCAGCGAAGTTGGCGCGCAACTGATGTGGGCCAGTCCCCGCGAATTGCTCAATATTTTCCAGGCGGATGAGATCGGATGCCACGTCATTACGGCAACCACCGATATCCTCAAGAAACTTTCGCTGGTGGGTAAGGACCTGCACGAGTTCTCCCGGGAAACGGTGCAGATGTTCCGGCGGGATGCGGTCGAGTCGGGCTACTCGCTGTTGACCGCGAGGCAGGAAGTGGCGGTCTCGCGCCGCTGAGCGGCCGCCGCGGACGCACCCGTTTGTCGCTTCGGATTCTTGCCCGTTCCTCTTGCCGCTAGGGATGGTTGGTCAGGATCACTTTGCCGGACGCTTCGCTGGCGATGTCGGCGCGTCCGGGCAAAAGCGCTGCGACCGCGGGACGTTCGTGCGGCGGCACGAAGAGGAAAATTCGTTCCCGCGAATTCCAGGCGCGCAGTAAGTCCTGATCATTGAGGAAAATGTGCGGCGCATCCGCATAGGTTGAGCCCCACCACATGGAAGTGGTGTTTCCGTTGACCAGCGCAATCGGCCGCCGCAGGTAGAACAGCAGCGACGAGCCAAACGACTGATCGCCGTAAATCATCACCCGGTCGGTCGGCCCCAGTTGGGGAGCGATCTGTTCGGCCATGCTTCGCGATCCCAGGAAAGGATCAAAGCGCACCAGAGCGATGTGGGCTGCGATCAGGAACAGCGCCATCGTGGCCGCCGTCGTCCACGTGGCAGCGGAGTGGGCGCCGCGCCGCCGCAGCCAGAAGGCAGAAGTGGGTCCGAGCAGCAGCACGATGGTGGCCAGGATGGCGGGAAGCCGCAAGGCGGCGAACGATGGTCCCGTCAGATCCAGCATGTGCCCCATCGAGAGGGTTTCGGCTTCGAGGTCGGGCTTGGCGAGCACGGTGCCGATGTCGGGCACGAAGGGCAAGTGCCGGGAGTTCCACAGTCCGCTCGCCAGCACGGCCGCGCTCAGAATACAGATCAACGCGAGCGCGCCCGAACTCCATAGCAGCCAGCGCCGGGAGCCTGACTCTTCTTCGCTCCTAAGCCGCTCGGCAATCAGCAACAGGATCGGCAAATAGGCGGGAAATGTGTAGTACTCCTGGTTGGTGGAGAACGAGAAGAACACGAGCGTGACTCCCGCCCAGACCACGCATAGCATTTTGGTGCGGGAGCGGAAGTCGAGCGGGGGTCGCGCAAGACGGCGGTTGCCTCGCCGGAGGCGGGCCATCCACTCGGCAGCCGGCTGTCGCAGGGCCACCGGCAGGTAGAGGCTCCAGGGGAACAACCACACCAGCTGCAGCGACCAGTAGAGCGAGTCGGGCTGCTTGTTGTAGTCCTTGGGGATGCGCTTGCCGAGAAAGCGCATGAAGTGCTCGTTCACGAAGTAGAACCAGAAGAAGTGCGGATTGCGAATGCCGGCGAGCACATGCCAGGGCAGGGCGATCGCCAGGAACAACACCGTTCCCGTGAACAGATGAAACTCACGCCAGCGACGCCACTCCCCGCTGATGGCGGCGTAGAACAGCAGGGTCATTCCAACCACCACAATGGCGAGCAGGCCTTTGGTGAGCACGGCCAGGGCCACGCAGGCGTAACCGCCGTACCAGCGCCAACTCCCGCCGTCTGCGAGGGCGCTGGCAAAGAAATAAAACGAAGCAGCAATGAAAATGCTGAGCAGGGCCTCCGGGATCAGGATGCGCGTGAACAGATAACAGCCGGCGGCCGTGGTGAGGAACAATCCGGCATAGATGGCCTCGCGGGCGCCGAATGCCCGGCGTCCCCAGCGCATGGCGAGCAGTACCAGCAGCAACATGGACGCTGCGATCGGCAGATGGGTGGAAAATTCGTTGGTGCCGAAGCAGGAATAGCACAAAGAAACCGCCCAGTACATGAGGGGTGCTTTCTCAAGGTAGCGGTTGCCGTTCACTTTCAACGTCACGTAGTCCCGCGTGACCGACATCTCGCGCGCCGCCTCGGCGTGGGTCGAGTCCGCATCGTCCTGCAGCCCGGGCGAAAAAAGTGAGCCGACATAGACGAGCGCGAACAAGACGAGCACGCCGGCAATGAGAATCCCGTTACTGGTGGCTCGGCCCGCCGAAGGCGGAGCGTTGATGGGGGAGTGTTGCCTGCTGAATGGGGCCCGGTTCTCTGCGTTCATTCTCTTCCAGCATGCCATAGGGCTCAGCCAGAGTCACTTCGCGCCGTCCCCTGAATCAGCCAGGACGGCGGCGAGTCGGCCGCCGCCTCAACCAGGAGCGCTGGTGTCGCGAAGCAGTGGAACCGCGCTCCGGCTCGCCCGGGTCACTCTTCCCGAGCAAGGCGCCGTCCCCGCCTCATCGTGCCAACGCCATCGTGCATCTATTATGGTAGAGGTGTTGAAAACTCGGAAACTTGACGTCGCGGGGGCGGGGACGATTTCCGGCTTTTCGAAGGTACGCTCGCAAAAGCATGGAAAACATACTGGACCATATCAATTCGCCTGCCGATGTAAAGCGGCTCTCGATGCCGCAACTGGAAAAGCTGGCCGCTGAGATTCGCCAGGAGCTGATCACGGTGCTCTCGAAGACCGGAGGCCACCTGGGCCCAAACCTCGGCGTCGTCGAGTTGACCATCGCCCTGCACTATGTCTTCAACACACCGGTCGATCACTTTCTGTTTGATGTCAGCCATCAGGCTTACGTTCATAAATTGCTCACCGGACGCCGCGAGCAGTTCCATACCATCCGCACTCCCGGCGGGTTAAACGGTTTTATGCTGCGCAGCGAGAGCCCGCACGATTGTTATGGTGCCGGGCACGCCGGCACCGCCCTTTCCGCGGCGCTCGGAATCGCGGCGGCTCGTGATCGCATGGGGGGCGCAGAAAATGTGGTGGCGCTCGCCGGCGATGCCGCTTTTACCTGCGGCATCACCTACGAGGCCCTCAATAATATTGCCCATCACACCCGGCGTTTGCTGGTGGTGTTGAATGACAACGAGTGGTCTATCGATAAAAACGTAGGCGCTATCGCCAGTTATCTCCATAAGATCGTTACCAATCCGAAATACGACCATCTGCACGAACAGGCGGCAAAATTCGTCGAGAAAGTGGGCGGTAAAAAAGCACTGCTGATGGCGCGGAAAGCCGAAGAGGCCGCCAAGAGCATGCTCTGGCCGAGCGTGATTTTTGAAGAATTGGGCCTCAAGTATTACGGTCCGATCGATGGCCATGATATCTCGACCTTGATCAAGACCTTCGAGTTCCTCAAAGCTCAGGAACGACCGGTCCTGTTGCACGTGCTGACCCAGAAAGGGAAAGGGTTTGAGCCCGCCCTGCGGAAGCAAAAGCAATTCCACGGCCTCGGTCCCTACGACCCTGCGACGGGGGAGACCAAACCCCTGGCTCTCAGAACCTATTCCGAGGTCTTCGCCGACACCCTGGTGAAGCTGGCCGCCATGAATGATAAGGTTGTGGCCATCACCGCGGCCATGCCGAATGGCACCGGGCTTGACCGTTTCCGTTTGCACCATCCCCGCCGGTACTTCGATGTCGGAATCGCCGAAGAGCATGCCGTACTGTTTGCTGCCGGCCTGGCGGTAAAGGGATTCAAGCCGTTCTGCGCCATTTACTCGACATTTCTGCAGCGCGCCTTCGATCCCATCGTGCATGACGTCTGCCTGCAGAATCTCCCGGTTGTGTTCTGCATGGATCGCGGCGGCCTTTCCGGGGACGACGGGCCCACCCATCATGGCCTGTTCGATATCAGCTACTTGCGCTCGATTCCGAACCTGGTTCACATGGTTCCCAAGGATGAGGATGAGCTTGCCGACATGCTTTTCACCGCCATGCGGTATGACGGACCGATTGCGGTGCGCTATCCGCGCGGCGTCGGACCGGGCACTCCGGTGAAGGACGTGCCCAAGGCGATTCCGATCGGCAAGGCGGAACTGCTGCAGCACGGCGACCATGACCGGGTGGCAATTTTCGCCCTGGGGGCGATGGTTCCCATGGCGATCGAGATTGCCAGCAAGCTCGAAGGGGAAGGCCACTCCGCGGCGGTCATCAATGCGCGCTTTGCCAAGCCCATCGACGTGGAAATGTTGGAATTTTATGCCGGCAGCGTGGACGTGATCCTGACGCTCGAGGACCACGTGCTCAAGGGAGGATTCGGAAGCGCGATCCTGGAGGAATTGAACGACCTTGGCTTGGACACTCCGGTCGTGCGCGTCGGCTGGCCCGATCACTTCATCGAGCACGGAAAACCGGAAGTGCTGCGGGTCCGATACGGGATCAGCGTGGAGGCTGCGCTCGAGCGGCTTCTGGCGCGCCTCAAGGCTCCTCGGCGCCGAGCGGCAGCCCTTCTCGAAGATCCGGGGTCCTAATGGGGGATTCGCTGGCGGCGAGGCCGGGGGAGGCTCGCGCCGGGCGCCGCAAGGCGAGAGCCGACGATTGCGCCATGCTTGCAGCGGAAAAAATGGCGCCGCTTTAGGCGATTTCACGTTATCATTTCAGGAAATTGGCACTGTACCGATGGCTGGAATCCAGGATCAGTGCCTGATCAATCTGGGGTAGGTATGGCGATGAAGCTTGTGCGGACACGTGACGGAGGCGAAGACTCCCTGCGCTTTCAACCAATGGAACGGCTAAAGGTTTTTTTCTTCGGGGCCACGGTACTGTTTGCCTCGTTTGGCATGGGAGAAGCGGTCTACCGGCTCTTGTTTTCAGAGTACGACGGTGCCACCGATCGTATTCCGATCGAGGCTTTGTTCGGACTGGTCTTTGCCTGGCTCGCCATTCGCTTCGTCGGTGGCGTCTACCGGAATCGCAAACAGAGAAGCGAAAGGCTGAACTTTATCTGGGCGCGCAATCATCAAATCCGCGGAGCTCTGGAAGGCATCACACCCCTGGCCCACCCGGTGAAAAACCAGCAGTCCATGCGCGTGATTCGCGAAGAGGTGGACCGGATTGAGTGGGCTCTGAAGGAGATCTTGCCGCGCTAGGCTTCCCGGGCCTACTCCCACCCGGAACCCCTGGCCGCGAGAAACCGAGCCGGGGCTTTCCGCGCTCGCCTCCTGCGACCATGGTTTCGGAGAACAGAACTGGCCGAATGCTTGCGTCTGCGGGAACGAAGAACGCTCCCGGGGGGATCGTCTCTCGCTCCCGGATTGCAGCCCCGAGCGGTGAAGAACCGTCCCCTGGTCTGCCTTGGGAAGCGAGCGCCTGTGGTGGGCGCGCCCTCCACTCCCCAGCTTCCTCCGGTTCGATCGAAGATCGGAAATGCGCGCTCTTTTGCCTTCCCGCATCCGCCGCCCGGCCAGGGCAGGGGAGGACCCGCTTTTCGCCGGCGAGCGGCGAGCGTACCATGCTGACTATAGGATTGGGGGAGCGATCATGTGCCTGGCGGTGCCCGGAAGGGTCGAGGCGATCTACGAAGCCGGCGAAGCTCGCATGGGCCGGGTCAATTTTGGTGGCATTGTCAAGGACGTCTGCCTTGCCTACTTGCCGGAGATCGCTATCGGCGACTACACCATCGTCCACGTCGGCTTCGCCATTTCGAAAATTGATGAAGCTTCTGCCCAACGCACGTTGCAGTTGTTTCGCGACCTCGGGGTGCTGGAACAAGAGCTGCTAGAAGAAGAATTCGGTTCGAAGCGGGAAAGCTGATCCTCGAAGGGTCGGGCGGTCGGCGTTTCCCTGATCCGCCCCATCACGGAGGCCAACGATGAAATACCTCGACGAATTCCGCAATGGCGAGATCGCACAGAAGCAGGCGCGCGAGATTCGTCGTCTTGCCACTCGCCCTTGGAAGATTATGGAGGTTTGCGGAGGCCAGACGCACTCCATTATTCGCAACGGAATTGATCAGCTGCTGCCTGCGGAAATCGAGATGGTTCACGGGCCGGGATGCCCGGTGTGCGTAACCCCGCTGGAGATTATCGATCAGGCCCTGACCATTGCCTCGCAGCCCGGCGTGATTTTCTGCTCTTTCGGCGATATGCTGCGCGTCCCCGGCAGCGAGAAGGATCTGTTCCGCGTCCGAGGCGAAGGCGGCGACGTGCGTATTGTCTACTCGCCTCTGGACGCGGTCCAGATTGCCCGACAAAATCCCGGCAACGAGGTTGTGTTTTTCGGCGTGGGTTTTGAAACCACGGCGCCCGCCAATGCGATGGCGGTGCATGTGGCACGACACGAGGGTCTGAAGAACTTCTCGGCCCTGATTTCGCATGTGCTGGTTCCCCCCGCCATGGCGGCCATCATGCAGTCGCCGCACAATTTAATCCAGGCATTTCTTGCGGCCGGACACGTGTGCAGCGTGATGGGGTATTGGCAGTATCCGCCGCTGGCGGAGCGCTTTCGGGTTCCCATCGTGGTCACCGGCTTCGAACCTCTCGACATTCTCGAGGGCATTCGCCGTGCCGTCGAGCAGCTGGAAAAGGGCGAAGCGCGTGTCGAGAACGCGTACGAGCGCATCGTCACGCGCGACGGCAATCTGCCGGCTCAGAAGTTGCTGGCTCAGGTCTTCGAAGTTGTCGACCGCGCGTGGCGCGGCATCGGGGTGATCCCCGGCAGCGGTTGGCGACTGCGCAGCGAGTACCGCGATTTCGATGCCGAGCAGCGATTCCGCGTAGGCGACATCCACACGATAGAGTCTCCCTTGTGCCATAGCGGAGAAGTGCTGCAGGGAATCCTGAAACCGAACCAATGTCCGGCTTTCGGCAAGGAATGCACGCCGCGCAAGCCGTTGGGAGCAACCATGGTCTCGAGCGAAGGCGCCTGCGCCGCCTACTACAATTACGGCCGCTTCATCTCGCCCGACCAACTCGCCCATGCCTAAGCCGCCCGATTTCTCCAGCTGGAGCTGCCCGCTTCCGTTGCGCGATTACCCGTCGGTGGTCATGGGTCACGGCGGCGGCGGCAAGCTCTCCGCCGAGCTGATCGAGCATCTTTTTCTGCCCGCATTTCGAAATCACGCGCTCGAGAACCTGGGAGATGCTTCCATCGTATCCGGCGCGTCTCGGGCCGGCGATCGGCTCGCTTTCTCCACGGATTCTTTTGTGGTGCGCCCCTTGTTCTTTCCCGGGGGCAGTATCGGCGACCTGGCGGTCAATGGAACGGTCAACGATCTCGCCGTCTCCGGGGCGCGTGCCATGTATCTCAGCGTGGGCATGATCCTCGAAGAAGGCTTTGCTCTTGCCTGTTTGGCGAGGGTGGTCGACGACATGGCGAGGGCGGCGCGCACCGCGGGAGTGCAGATCGTAACCGGCGACACCAAAGTCGTCGAAAAAGGCCACGGAGACGGCTGCTACGTGAACACGGCTGGCATTGGATTTGTGCCTGCGGGCGTCGAAATCGGCCCCAGTCGCGCCCGTGGGGGCGATGCCGTCATTGTCAGCGGGACCATCGGCGATCACGGCATGGCCATTATGAGCGTGCGCGAAGGCCTGGAATTTGAAACCACGATTCAGAGTGACACGGCCGCTCTCAACGGCCTGATTGAGCAGATTCTGCGCGCTGGCGGCGACGCCATTCATGTCATGCGCGATCCAACCCGCGGCGGAGTTGCTTCTTCGCTGAACGAAATCGCCGCCGCCTCGCAGGTGGGAGTGGTGGTCGAGGAAAGGGAAATTCCCGTGCGCGGCGAAGTGCGCTCCGCCTGTGAGTTGCTAGGCATGGATCCGGTCTACGTGGCCAACGAAGGGAAAGTCCTGGTGTTCGTTGCCGAAAACCGGGCCGCGGCCGTTCTCGAGGCCATGCGGCAACATCCTCTCGGCAGCGATGCCGTCATCATGGCAAAAGTGGTGGACCAGCATCCCGGCATGGTCGTTGCCCACACGGCAATGGGAACCTCGCGCGTGATCGCCATGCAGATCGCCGAACAACTGCCGCGCATCTGCTAGGCGCAACAATCGGCCGGCAGCGGATGCCGAGGGGCGCGCGATGGTTGTGGGTTACTCTGCCCTGAGCGGCGGCTTTTCCGTCCAGAATTTTGTGATTTCCTCGAGCGAACGGCCTTTGGTTTCCGGTATCAGTTGCCCGACCAAAATGACGGTCAACAGCGCCCCGCCGCTGAAGCACCAGAAGGTTCCGTCGGAGCCAAGATACTTCTGCATGATGGGAAACAGTTGGTTCCCCAGGAAGCCCACCAGCCAGAGGGCGGTGGTCGCGATGGACATGCCGCGCCCGCGCACCTTGGTGGGATAGATTTCCGAGATGATGACCCAGCAGGCCACTCCGTTGCCGAACGCGTGACCGGCGACGAAGCTCATCACCAGAATCAGAACCGCCAATCCACTGCCGTGAATATGATAGAACCAACCGACCCCGGCAAACGAGACAAACTGCAGAGAAGTGCCGGCCAGGATCAGTGTCTTGCGCCCGGCGCGGTCCACCAGCCAGAGGGCAAAAAGGGTAAACAGCAAATTGATCAGGCTGACCAGCACGGATTGAAAAAATGCGTCGCTCGTAGCGGTACCTGCGGCACGAAAAATCTGCGGCAAGAAAGAGAACAACGGTGTGATTCCGCTGATCTGTTGCAACCCTGCCAGCATGATGCCCAGCAGCAGGGGGCGACGGAACGTGGTGAACAGCTCCGAGATGTGGCCTTCTTCGGTGGCCAGGGAATTCTCGATTTCCGCCGCTTCCCGGCGCGCCACGGCTTCGCCATTGATCTGGATCAGCACTTTCAGGGCCTGATCTCGTCGTCCCACTTTCAGCAACCAGCGGGGGCTCTCAACCGCAGGGACGATCATCAGTCCGAACAGGATCGCCGGCACGATGCCGGCGAAAAACATCCAGCGCCAGCCCGCGGATATGTTCCACGCCTCATCGCCCATGCGCTGGATCAGCATGTTGACAAAGACGGCGGCCAGAATTCCAACCACGATGCCAAGCTGGTAGAGAGTCACGCAGCGGCCCCGCATGGCGGTGGGAGCAATCTCGGCAATGTAGTTGGGAGCAAGCACCGACGCCGCCCCAATGCCCAGTCCGCCAATCAGCCGCCAGAGGACAAAGGGATGGAGACTGGTGGCAAACAGCATCCCTAGCGAGGAAACAGCGAAAGCAAGCGCGCAAAGCGCGAGTCCCTTCTTCTTGCCCAGATAGTCGGCCACGGTTCCCGCCATGCCGCAGCCGGCAATGCATCCGATCAACGCGCAGCCTGCGGCCCAGCCGACACCGGCCGCGTCGAGGTGAAAGAGCTGGCTCAAGTATCCAATCGCACCGCTGATGACGATGTTGTCGTAGCCAAACAGGAAGCCGCCGAGAGTGGAAACGGTGGCGGAGACGACTAGGGGAGTGCGCGAATGTGGCGGACTGGACGGTCTTGTCAGATTATCGGTCTCCATGCCGGGTGTTCGCGAGTTCGCTGGCGTAACGCGGCTGATGTTCGAGGGCGGTTTTCGCCGCCAACATAAAGCCGAGCGTGTGTGCCATTCCCGCATGCCAGGGCGCGGCGCAAGTCATTTGCGGGGTGTGGTCGGGAATCAGCACGCCGTCGAAACGGTTGCGGTGCAGGATAGCGAGAATCCGAATCATGTCGACGTCGCCTTCGTCGATGAAAGTTTCGCGATAGTGCGGCACCTTGCCCACGACGTTACGCAGGTGAATATAGGCGATCTTGCCTTGTTTGCTGTATTCATCGACCGCCTCGTAGACGCTGCCTTCGGTCATTTCGGCCAGGGTTCCCACGCAAAGCTCAAGCGCGTTACTGCGGCTGGGAACCAGATCAAGCAATCGTTGATACATGTGCGGCTGGTAAACCAGACGCGGTTGCTGGCGCATGGTCGGCATGGGAGGGTCGTCCGGGTGCGCCGCCAGTCGCACCCCGGACTGCTCAGCCTCGGGAATAATCTCCTCCAGGAAACCTCCGAGCCGCCGCCAGAGTTCGGCATGCGAAATGGTGGGCAGGGGCCGGGCGCGAGCGCTTGGGTCGTAGACCATGTTCCAGATCGTCCCGTTCGGGATCGGCACCTCTTCGGCGGGACCATCCATGCCCACGGTGATCGCACCGCCGCGGCCCGAAGGGGCTGTCACCCGGCCGCATACGCCCGCCAGACTGAAGTTGTAGCCCAGCACGGGAATGCCGGCTTCGCCCAGGCGGCGAACGATGGTTTTCACTTTCTCGATCTGCTGCGCACGCTGCCGACCATCGAGCAAGATATCGTGCCAGTGTGCGGGATCGAGGTTCTCGATTGCGGCGAGCGCCAGTCCGGCGTCTTCAATCTCGGCACGAAGTGTTCGCAGTTCCCGCACCGTCCAAAGCTGATCGGGGTTGCCGGCCACGCCCCAAGCCTCGTATTTGGAGCCGGTGGGCTGATTGCCCGACGGATTGGACGTGCCCTGGTTGAAGTAATCGACCAGGTGAACCACAACGTGCGTGCAACCTGCCTGCCGCGCGAAACCGTAATAATCGCGCGTCAGCATATGACGATAGAGTCCGAGCCCGATCTTCATAGGCGATTTCCGATGCCCGCGCCATAATCGGGGCTGAGGACTTGACCGTTAATTTCGGCCGCCAGCGGCGAGCAGAGAAAAACAAAGGTATCGGCGATCGACTCCGGACTGTTTCTTCTGCCCAGTGAAACTCGCAGCACAAACTCTCGGTAGGCGGGGTCTTCATCGAAAACCTTCAGCGAACTTCCCGCCGCGACATTGCCCGGCGAAACCACGTTTACGCGAATGCCGGTAAGGGCATATTCGAGGGCCAGGCTGCGGGCAAAATTCTCGAGCGCCGCCTTGGCCGAGGAGTAGGCCGGAATTTGCGTGTGCGGCACGCGGGCGACATAAGAAGATGTGAAGATCAGGTGGCCGGCAATGTTGCGCTCGGTCCATTCTGCCAGCACCGCGCGAGCCAGATAGGTTTGCGAAAAATAGTTGAAGCGGAAGACACGCTCAAAGTCGGCTTCCGAGGTGGTGGCGAAGGGATGCAGTCCACAACCGCCGGCATGGCCGATGACCGTATCCATGGCCACAAACTTTTCGAACGCGGTCTTGATCACCCTCTTCACCTGGCTCGAATCGGTGATATCGGCGGCCAAATAGAGATACGACGAAGTCGGAATGTGCCAGTCATGCAGCATCCGGCGGGCTTCATCCTCGCCTTTGATATCGGTGAGTACGAGCGTGGCGCCGCCCTCGGCGAGTCTCCGCACCATATGCTCGGCGATGGCCCCCAGGGCTCCGGTCATCAAAATGGCTTTGCCCGACAGGTCAATGCCGATCATGAGCGATCGCTCCCGCCGGTTGACGAAAGTACCTTGTGACCCGACTCGGTCACGAGCACGTTATCTTCGATTCTGGCACCGGCGCCGTGCTCGGGAACGTATACGCCCGGCTCGATCGTAATCACCATCCCAGGCTCGAGCAGCGCAGATTCACCGGGTTGAATCACAAATCCCGGGTCGTGATAGCGGAAGCCAACGTGGTGTCCCGTGTGATGAGTGAAAAAAGCGGAGAGTCCTTGCGCGGCGATCCGGTCCCTGGCCAAGGCGTCGATGCCGGCTGCGGAAACGCCGGGCCGTATGCCGTCGATGGCTGCCTGCTGCGCGTCGCGGACGAGGTCGAGTATCCGCGCCCCCTGGGCCTCGGGCGCCTCTACGGCCGAAGTCCGCGTGAGATCGCTCCAGTAGCCATTGACGCAGGTGGCCAGTTCAATCAAAACCAGGTCGCCCCCGGCCAGGCGTCGCCCGGTCGAGCGATTAAATCGCCCCGCATCGGCGCTGTTCGGCCCCGACTGGACCATGGCCCAACCTCGGGAATGGAAGATTCCGTGGTCGCCAATTTGCCGATAAATCGCCGATTCCACCGCCGCTGCAACTTCCGACTCCCGGATTCCTGGATGCAGATTTTCGAAGAACGCCTGGAGGCCAATCTTCGCCACCCGGTTTGCCAGCGCGATGCCCTGGATTTCGTCCCCGGTCTTGCGCAGGTAAAGATCGGCAAATCTCGACCGGCAGCGAGCATCGGTCGCGCCCGCGAGCGCGGCAAACCGCCCGGCAAAGTCTTCGGCGAGGGGAATCTGTTCTGCCGCCTGGATGGGCAGCGAAGTCCTCGCGGTGCTGGGATTCATTCCCGTCCGTTCCGCCTTCGCGCCGGCCTGGACCAGTTCATCGCCCACCGAAGTCACCAGCACCGCATAAGGATCGGCGCACTTGAGGTCCCCCCACGGATATTCCCGGATGCCGAGACCGGCGGGAATATGATCGCGCGGTTCAAGCCCGGGAAGGAAAAGGACGGGCTCGCGATCGGCGAAACAAATCAGCAACGACGCTCCCCAGAACGGAAAATGCCCGGACAGCATCAGCAGTTCGTCGGGCCGCCAGGCGATCCAGGCCTGCAAATTGTTTTGCCGCAGAAAGCCAGAGATCTGTTCCCGGCGAGACGGCGGGCTCGCCGGCAGCAGGCTAGCGTCCATAATCAGTGTCTCCCAGTTCCTCTACATGATGCCGTACTTCTCGAACGCCGCCACCGCACTGCTTCCGTGTTCGATGGCTTTCCTTACCAGTTTTTCGCCGCGCGCCTTTTCGAGCGCCCGTGCGAAGACCTCGGCTTCGGATTCGGCAGGAACCAACAGGACCCCGTCCAGATCGCCGAAAACGATATCTCCCGGACGGAGGCGCACCGATCCGATCTCCACCGGAATGCGGAAGTCGACCACTTTGTAGCGCGGGGCCGAGTCTTGTCCATAGGAGCCGAAAGCGAAGGTGGGGAAACCCATTTTGAGAATGGCTTTGGTGTCTCGCACATAGCCATTCAACACCGCGCCCCGGCTGCCCAGCTTGCGCGCCCGTGTGCTCATGAGCTCTCCCCAGAGCGCGTTGCGCGGCGAAGAGCCGGTATTCACATAGACCTCATTGGGGGCGAGGTCGTCGAGCGCTTCGAGCATCAGGCCAAACGGCTTGTCCATCAGTGAGTTTGCGCTGCCCGCAATTTTTTCCGCGAACACGTCCACGGCGAGAACCGGCATGGCGCGGCCGATCACAACCATGTCTTGCTGCAGAGGCTGAATCTGTGGCGGCAGGAACTGGTGCTGCAGATTCAGTTTGTCCATGACATCGCCCACCACACAAGTGAACAGCTCACGCTCGACGAGGGTGAACAGTTCGTCGTCGGATTTCCAAGCCGGGGTCTTGTTCATTGGGCGCGCGCCTCTTTGATTTTCTCCACCAACTGCCGGGCGAGCCTGGTCATGGATGCGAAATCCCCGCTCCTGGCTCCCGCGGTCAGACTGCCTCCGGCACCGACGGCGACCGCGCCGGCCTTGATCCAGTCCGCCACGTTTTCCGGGCTGACGCCGCCGGTCGGCAGCAGACGGGCTTGGGGAAGCGGGCCTTGGACCGCCTTCACAAATGCGGGGCCCAGGATTTCGCCGGGAAAGATCTTCACGATATCGGCGCCACACTCCATCGCCTCGATGATCTCGCCGATGGTTTGCGCGCCGGGAATGTAGGGTACCTGATACCGGTTGCAAAGACGTGCGGTCGCGGGATTGAGCGAGGGACTGACGACGAAATGCGCGCCCGCAAGAATGGCGATGCGCGCCGTTTCGGGATCGAGAACCGTGCCCGCGCCGAGCAGAATTTGACCGGACGCCTGCTTCGCCAAATGCTCGATCACGGCGCTGGCGCCGGGCACGGTGAAAGTGATTTCCAGGGCGCCCACGCCGCCGAGAGCGCAGGCGTCTGCAATCCGGGCGGCCTGTTCTGCACTGTCCGCCCGGATCACGGCCACCAGGCCGGAGGCAACCATCTGTCGCAACACTTCCCATTTCGCGATGGACATACGCTTTCCCAGTGGGTCGATCGGTTCACTCAAAAAACGGTTCTCCGGCTCGCGCGTAACGGCGCGCCACTTCCTCATTCAAGGTAACTCCCAATCCGGCATTTTCCGGCAGCCGAATGAAACCGTCCTGGATCAGCGGTTTCGGCAACCCGTCGACGAGATCGTTCCAGAAAGGAACGTCGGACGCATGAAATTCAAGGGCAAGAAAATTCGGTATCGCGGCGCAAAAGTGCGTCGCCGCCAGCGTGCCGACCGGACTGCTGATGTTGTGCGGAGCAACCGGTATGGTGTGCGCGTCGGCAAACCGGGCAATGCCTTGGGCAACCGACAGGCCTCCCACTTTCTGCAGGTCGGGGGTGACCACGCCGAGCGCGCGTTGCGCGATGATTTCCTCAAAGCCTTCGAAGAGATAAAGATTTTCCCCGGTTGCGATCGGCAGCCGCACCTTGGCTTGCACTTCTTTGAGCGCCGCAGGATTGTTCGGTGGAACCGGATCTTCCAACCACAACAGACGAAAGGGCTCGAGTTCGCGGGCCAACTTCACCACGTCGCTGGCGTTGTAGCGCCAGTGACAATCGACTGCGATGTCGGTATCGGTGCCCACGGCATGGTGAACCGCGCCCATCAAACTCACCATGTGATCGATGGCGCGGTTGCTGAGAACTCGATTGTGTGGATCCTGGCCTTCGGTGCCGGGCACATCCAGATCAAATTTCAGGGCGGTAAACCCTTCCCCCCGTTTGCGCAGCGCCTGGCGGCGATAGTCGTCGGGCGAAGCAGGAGGATCGTTGCCGGTCTCGCCGAAGTAGTCTCTGGCGGCGTGGCCGGGGCCTTTCGGCTCCCACGATGCCGGCCGCGAACGCAAGACCTCGTCCAGGCTCTCCAGCGCTTCGCCCCCGTGGCAGTCGGCATAGACGCGGATCTGGTCGCGAAACTTCCCACCCAGCAGGCGATAAATCGGCACGTTAAGCCAGTGGCCGAGCACGTCCCAGAGCGCGGCTTCGATGCCGCTGATCGCGTTGTAGACGATGCCGGCAACCGAACCGGCGCCGGAAGCGGCCAGTTGCAGTTTGCGGAAGAGGCGATGAATGTCTCGTGGATCTTCGCCCACCAACAGCGGCTCGAGAGCGCGCAGAATGGAGGTGAGGCCGGGGGCGAAGAAGCATTCGCCCAGGCCGCGCAGTCCTTCATCGGTTTCAATGCGAACGAAGGTCCAATCGAAATTGCCTTCGACCACAGCCGTCTTCAGGCGCAGGATCTTCATCCGATGGCCGATACCACGCAACGGGCGATTATACGACGGGCTGATTCTCTCACGCTCCGCGGGAGAACCACGACGCGGCCGTTCCGGGCAGGGAAATTGAATCACGCGCATTCGAACCAGCTAGAATGCTGGCATGAACTCGATCATCCTGAAAGCGGCAGGGAGTTGCCGATGGGACTGCGTCAGCCTTGGCGAAGTGATGTTGCGGCTCGACCCCGGCGACGAGCGGATCCATACGACTCGAAGCTTTCGTGTCTGGGAGGGGGGAGGAGAATACAACGTGGCGCGCGGGCTTCGGCGATGCTTCGGCATGCGCACCGCGGTCATTTCGGCATTCGCCCAGAACCCGGTTGGACAGCTGCTCGAAGACCTCATCCTGCAGGGCGGAGTGGACACATCGCTCATCCGCTGGGTGCCCTATGACGGGATGGGCAGAAACGTGCGCAACGGGCTGAACTTCACCGAGCGGGGTTTCGGTTTGCGATCGGCGCTCGGCTGCTCGGACCGGGGAAATACGGCGATTGCGAACAGCCTGCCCGGCGACTTCGATTGGCAGAACATCTTTGCGGCGAGCGGCTCGCGCTGGCTGCATACGGGCGGTATCTTTGCCGCGCTCTCTCCATCGTCGGCGTTGGTTGCCCAGGCGGCGATGCAGGCGGCGCGCTCCTCGGGCACCGTCATCTCCTATGATCTGAATTATCGCGAATCGCTTTGGAAGGGCCTTGGCGGCAAACCGAAAGCCCAGGAGGTGAACCGCGAACTGGTAGCGGCGGTGGATGTTCTATTCGGTAATGAGGAAGATTTTTCGGCGACCCTTGGCATCGCGATCGAAGGCGTAAGTGATGACTTCAGCCATTTGCCGGTTTCGAGCTACGAATCGATGCTCTATCGTGTCGCCGCTCTTTATCCCAACCTCAAGCTCATTGCCAGTACGCTGCGCACCGCGCAAAGCGCGACCCGGAATGATTGGGGCGCAATCGCTCTCCATGAGGGGAAAATCGTCCTCGTCCCGCAACGCCCGCTGGAAGTCATGGACCGTGTCGGTGGCGGCGATTCGTTCGCCTCCGGCCTGATCTATGGATGCCTTGCCGGCAAAGACGCCGAGTGGGCGGTGCAGTGCGGCGTGGCGCACGGCGCGCTGGCGATGACCACACCGGGAGATAGCAGCATGGCTACGCTCCCCGAAGTCGAGGCCGTGATGCGCGGGGGCTCGGCTCGCATCGTGCGCTGATTGGTGGAAAGCCGGCGTAGAGATGACGCCAGATTTCAAGACTCGAGGCACGACAAGACATGAAAGAGACTTGGCGGTGGTTTGGGCCGGACGATCCGGTTCCTCTTGATCACATCCGGCAGGCCGGGGCAACCGGCATTGTCTCCGCCCTGCACCATCTGTATCGTGGCGAGGCATGGCCGCTCGAGGCGGTGCTGCGGCGACGGGATGAGATCCGGGCGGCGGGTTTTGCCTGGTCGGTGGTGGAAAGCATTCCCGTCCACAATTCGATCAAGCTTCGGTCCGGTCCGCAGGCGCGCTCGCTCGGTGCGTGGAAAGACACTCTGTCCGCCGTGGCGAAGGCGGGGGTCAAGGTTATTTGCTATAACTTCATGCCGGTCGTCGACTGGACCAGGACCGACTTGAAATGGCGTCTGCCGACGACCGGCTATGCCCTGCGTTTTGACGCCGTGGATTTCGCGGCCTACGACCTCTTCATTCTCGAGCGCAAGACTGCCGGAAATGACTATTCGGAAGACCGGATTCGGGCGGCGCGCGCTCGCCTGGATGCCATGCCGGAGGCGCGCAGAGTTGATCTGGAGCAGACCATCATCGCCGGGCTTCCGGGAGCCGAGGCATCGTACAACCGTGAGTCGCTCGGCCGTCTGATCGCGGAATACCAGGGCGTCACTGCCGCCGAATTGCGCGCCAGCCTGGTCGCATTTCTGCGGGAAGTTGTTCCGGTTGCGGAGGAGGCAGGGATTCGGCTCGCGATCCACCCGGACGATCCGCCCTGGCCGCTGTTTGGTCTTCCGCGAATTGTCTCGACCGCCGAGGATGCCCGCGCGATTCTCGCGGCCTGCGACACGCTGGCCAACGGGCTGACATTTTGTGTCGGGTCGTACGGAGCCCGAGCCGATAACGATCTGCTGGCCATGGCGCGGGAATTCGGAGCCCGCATTCACTTTTTGCACCTTCGGCAGGTGACCCGAGAACCCGACGGATCGTTTCATGAAGCGGAGCACCTGGCGGGAAGTTCCGATATGCTGGGTGTGATTCGCGCCATGCTCGAGGAAGAAGCGCATCGGCGAGGCTCGGGGAGGCAGGACCATGAGATTCCCATGCGTCCCGACCACGGGCATCTTCTGGCCGACGATGTGGGCAAGAAAGTGAATCCCGGTTACTCGCTGGTGGGCAGGCTGAAAGGGCTCGCCGAAATTCGCGGGGTAACGCAAGGCTTGAAATACGCCATGCCGCAGTTGTCCGGGTGACGCGCCGGGCGGTGGCCAAGATCCCGGTTCCCGAGCAACGAATCAAAGATGCGCCAAGCGGAGGATGCACTCCTATGCCCGAGTTCGAAGGAAAAGTAGCTCTTGTCACCGGTACCACGGGAATTGGCCGTGCGATTGCCACGCGCCTGGCTGCCGGCGGCGCGCAGGTGGTTGCCTGCGGCATCGAGACCACGGCAAACGAGGAACTGGCCCGCGACGCCGCGGCGCGCGGCTTGTGCCTGCAAGTTGAAACCTGCGATGTGACGAGCCTCGAGCAGGTGAGAGCGGTCATGGCCAGGATCGTGAGCCGGTGGTCGGGTCTCGATATCATGGTCAACGCAGCCGCCATTCATCCGTTCGGCACGGTTCTCGAAACCGATCTGGCAACCTGGAACCGTTGCCTGATGGTGAACGTCGGCAGTGTCTATGTTCTGGCGCACCTGGGTATACCGGAGATGAAAAAGCGTGGAGGCGGCTCGATCATCAATCTGGCATCGGTGCAGGGATACGCATGCCAGCGGGGCGTTGCCGCCTATGCCGCGTCCAAGGGGGCAATCCACAGCTTGACGCGCGCCATGGCCCTTGACCACGCCGGCGATAACATCCGCGTGAATTCGATCAGCCCGGGTTCGGTCCGTACTCCTATGCTGGCGCGGTCGGCGGCTCACTTCGCGCCCGATCTGCCAACCGAGGATGCATTCGCGCGGTTTGGCGCGGCTCATCCGCTCAAGCGCATCGGCACGCCCGAAGAGGTCGCGGAACTGGCGGCATTTCTCGCCTCCGACAAGGCTGCATTCTGCAGCGGAGCCGACTATGTCGTCGATGGTGGACTGCTTGCGGGCATCGGTGTCCAGTAACGTGGCGTCCAGAGACTCGTCCGCCAAGCTGGCCAGGGCACGGCGTTTGGCCGTGTCCCCCGGAAGCAGGGATGATGGGGCCTGGTCCCCTGAGCCGTAGCAAGTCTGGATCCCCGGTTTCCCATATCCGGGTCCTGCCAAATGTAGGGAGTGCTCTTGCCCCAGAACACCTCGACCCATTCCCGCATGCCTCGCAGGCGTTGGCGAATCGCATTCCTGCTCGCTGTGGGAGTCCTGGTCAACTTTTTCGACCGTATCAACCTGTCGGTCTCTCGTGATGCGCTGCATGTTTCGTTCGGCCTGTCGCTGGTTGCTTTCGGCTATCTCTCGAGCGCTTTCAGTTGGACATATGCGGCCATGCAGATGCCTGCCGGAGTGTTACTGGACCGATGGGGAGTTCGCCGTGTCGGCCGTATCAGCGCGTTTTTGTGGAGCGTTGCGTCTTTCGCCGCTGCCCTTTCCCCGGGGCTCCACTGGTTTTTCGGAGCGCGCTTGCTTTTGGGGGTAAGCGAATCCCCCACCTTCCCGGCCAATGCCAAGGCCCTGGGGTACTGGTTTACGCGCGAGGAGCGGAGCCTGGCGACCGCCATCACCGATGCGGCGGCGAAATTCTCCAGCGCAATCGGAGTACCCCTGATTGGCCTTCTGCTGCTGCAGGTCGGCTGGCGCTGGAGCTTTGCCGCCACTGGCTTGATCAGCTTTCTCTATTTTGTGCTGTTTTACCTTGTCTATCGCAATCCCAGCGAAGATCGAGGACTGTCGCGACAGGAACTCGACTTTGTTCTGCAGGGTGGAGCTCAGCCCGAAGACCGGGTCAAAGCACAAAGCGGCAGCTCGCTCGGCTATCTTCTGACGCAGCCCAAGGTTTACGGACTCGCGCTCGGATGGGGCGCCTATAACTATACATTCTTTCTCTTGCTGACCTGGCTCCCCAGCTATCTTTCCGTTTCTCTACATTTGGACTTGTTCCACTCCGCCTTTTACACCAGCGTGCCGTGGCTGTTCTCCACCGTCACGGGTGTGCTGGTTGGCGGATGGCTGGTGGACGCTCTGATCCAGCGCGGCCGCGATGCGAGCCGCGTTCGCCAGACCGTCATGATCACGGGGATGGTCTTCGGGCTGGCGATTTTCGGTGCCGCCAGCGCGCAAGGTCCGGTTGCGGCCCTGATCTGGATCAGCCTTGCTCTGGGCGGACTGGCTGCCGCGGCGCCGGTGGCGTGGACGGTTCCCTCGCTGATTTCGCCGCGAGAAAGCGTCGGCACGCTTGCCAGCGTGGTGAATTTTTGTGGCCAGATGGCGGCCATTTCCGCGCCCATCGTTACCGGCTACATCGTCTCCGGCACGCACTCGTTCGCCGCCGCTTTCCTCACCGCCACTGCCATTCTTCTGCTCGGCATCGTGGGCTACATTTTCCTGCTGGGGCGCATCGAGCCGATTCCGGAGCCCGAGGAAACCCGGACCTAGTTTCGCTCCCGCAACCGGCGGAGTCGATCGTCGATTTCTCGGCCCATCACCTTGCCTTGTTCAAGGGCAAACGGATCGTCTTCCCGGTCTGAGCGGACTGCCGCGCCGCGTCCAAAATCTCGGACACCACCACATTCGTCTGCAGAGAAGACAGGCTATTTCCTTCCTCGATCTCGCGGTTCAGCACCGCCGCCATGTAGTGCAGCGGATCGTCGAAGGGTGGGGTGAGCTTCTCGGCTTTCACGATTTGTCCTTCGGACTCATTCGCTTTCCGCACCTCGATGCGCTCGGAGTCAATGGCTTTGGCGTAGCCGGTACGCCCATACAAATCCATCTGCTTGACGTTGAATGGCCAATTCCACGACGCCTGGACGATAGCGACGGCATGGCTGTAATCAAGGACGATTTCCGCTTCATCGTCGACCTGCGGATAAAGGGTCGGTTGCAACTGTTTGGTAACCGCGGTGACCGACTGGGGAGCCTCGCCATCCACAAGCCAGGTCATAAGATCGGGTCCGTAGCAGCCGAAGTCGAACAGGGCTCCGGCACCGTTCTGCGTGGGATCGGTCAGGAAGGAAAGAAACTCCGGCCCGACCCCGATCTGCCGGGGCCCCGGATGCCCGTCGCGAATGACCGTCTTTACGATCGCGCCCAGGGCGCCCTGCTTGAGCAGACCGAAGGCCGCGGTATTGCTTGCGTACCAGGAGGTTTCGAAGTCGACCAGCACGTGGATCGCGCCGTGTTGCGCGGCGCCCGCGATGGCCAGCGCATCCTGGTAGCTGACGGTCAGCGGCTTCTCTACCATTACGTGGACGCCCAAGGCGGCGCACTCCTCGATGACCCGGCGGTGTTCACTCGGAGCGGTGAAGACCAGCACGGCCCGGGGATGGGTCTGCGAAACCATTTCCTTGATGCTGCCGAAGTGCAAGCCCGCCGGGAGGTGATATCGTGCGGCGTAGGAATCGAATAGCTTCTGGTCCGGCTCGACGATTCCGACCAGCTGAACATCCGGGCGATCGAGAATTCCGCCCGCCGGCGTGAGCGCGCTGCCCGCCAGAAAGCCCGCAACATGACCATGAACCAGACCGACAATGCCCACCTTCATTCGAGAACCGGAGGAGCCGTCAAGGGCGCCATGGGCGGGAACTGCGAAAACGGCGAGCATCACAAGAATCATTTTCATCGTGTGCCTCATCCCCTCAATGCCGTCCAAGCCATCCGCCCGAGCGGCTGACCGTCACTGCAGCCTAAACGCGTGCTCTTGGAAAAGCAATGGCTTCGCTCGACCGGGTCGATTCCCCCCGGCGGCGCTGCCTGCGCTGGCGAACCGGCCCCCGCCAGAGTATTCTTCGAGAGTTCCCCAGCCGAACGGTACGTCGCCCGGAAGCAGTCGGAACCGAAACTCATGCCCGGAAAAGGGAAAGACTCTATGCGTTCTCTAACACGTCGCAATTTCATGCGGCTCGGTGCCGGCTCGGTGGCTGCCGGGGCCGCGGCGAAAATCACCCTGCTGCAACCCGCCGCACTCTGGGGTGCCGGCGGTGCGGTCGCGCCGAGCGATCGAGTCCGATTTGCCGGCATCGGCACGGGTACGCGCGGATGCCAATTGCTGGAAGCATCGCTGCTCGTGCCCGGCGTCGAGTGTGTCGCGGTATGCGATCTTTACGACAGCCGGCACGAGGCGGCCCAGGAGGCGCTGCAGAAGCAGGTGCCAGCCACGCGCAATTATCGGGAGATCCTCGAACGCAAGGATATTGACGCGGTGATTGTGGCCGTCGCCGATCACCAGCATCGCAGGATCGTGGTCGATGCCTGCGCCGCGGGCAAGGATGTCTACTGCGAAAAGCCAATGTCACATACCGTCGAAGACGGCTTCGCCATGGTGGATGCGGTGCACAAGGGAAAACGCATAATGCAGGTCGGCAGCCAGCGCGTGAGCTCCATTGTTTACGAAAAGGCACGCGAGCTCTATGCCTCGGGAATGCTCGGAGAGGTCTTCTTCATCGAAGGCTCCTCGGACCGCAACTCGCCGAGCGGTGCCTGGGTCTATCCGATTCCGCCCGACGCGAGCGAGCAGACCATCGACTGGAATGCTTTTCTGGAGGGCGCGCCCAAGCGTCCGTTTGACGCCGCACGCTTCTTCCGGTGGCGCTGCTTTTCCGACTACGGTGAGGGGCTGGCCGGCGACTTGTTCGTACACCTGCTCTCGGGCATTCACTTCATCTCGGGAACCAACGAAGCTGCCCAGCGCGCGCAGTCGAGCGGCGGCCTGTTTCGCTGGAAAGACGGGCGCGATTTCCCCGACCTGATCGAGACGCTTTACGATTACCCGAAATTTCGTGTCGCGCTGCGCTGCAATCTGAACAATGCAGGCGGCGAACCGATCAAGTTCCATGGCACCAAGGGCACGATGGAAATCATCGGGCAAACGCTGACCTTTACCCCCCAGGATACAAGTCCCAGGCCGGAACGATATTCAACCACCGGCTGGCCGGCGCGATTGCGCAAGGAATATCTGGCGCAGTGGACCGCCGAACATCCCGAGCCCGGGCCACTCGATTTTCGAACCGTCGAAGCCGAGACCTTTACGGCGCCCGAAGGATACAGTGACGTAGCCGCCCACGAGGCGAATTTTTTCAACGCCGTGCGCACGCGCACGCCTACCGTGGAGAACGAAGAGTTCGGCAACCACGCTGCTATCGGATGCCACCTGGCCAATTACGCCTATTTCAATAACAAGATCGCCACTTGGGATGCCGCCAAGCAGGTGATCCGCGGATAGGCACCAGGCCGATTTGCGCTCCGAGCCAAATCGCGAATCCGATGAAGACCTTTTGTCCCAGGCCGAACCCCGGGCGAGCATGACAAAGGACAGGATGAAGTCACTATCGATACTTCTAATGCTGGCTGCGCTGGCCTCCGGCAGCACTCTGGCGCAGATGAGCCAGCCCATGGTCGATGAGAATGCCACCCGGATTTCCGACCACGTCTGGGCGCTCATGGGCTTTCCCAACATCGCGATCGTCGTCGGTAGCCGGGCGACGCTGGTCGTCGACACCGGTTTGGGACCCCGCAATGGCGCCGCCGTCGCGCGCGTGGCTGGCAAGCTCGCGCCCAACAACCGGAAGCTGTTCCTCACCACCACCCACTTCCATCCGGAGCATGCTGCCGGCGAGCCCGGCTTTCCTCCCGGCACCATTCTCATCCGCAACGCCGTGCAGCAGCAGGAAATGGAGAAGCACGGGCAGGAGATGATCGATATGTTCAGCCAGCACTCGCCGCAGAATAAAGAGCTGCTCGCCGGGGTGGTGCTGCGTCCGCCCGACGTGATGTTCGATCAGGAAGCGATTGTCGACCTGGGCGAGGTTACGGCCCGATTGCTCTGGTTCGGCGGAGCCCACACCAAAGGCGACGAGTTGACCTTTGTCGAGCCCGATCGTACCTTGATCTCGGGCGACGTGGTGCAGAACAGGACCATGCCAAACATCTTCGGTGATGGTGGCACACCCGCCAGCTGGCTGGCCGTGCTGGACAGGGTAGCCGCCCTGGATGCGGCTCATATCTTGCCCGACCATAGCGCTCCGGGCGATGGTTCGCTGGTGGCGGCGGAGCAGAGCCTCATCTCCCAAATCCGCACCCGCGCGCTCCAGCTCCGGCACCAGGGCCTGTCGCCCGACGACGCCGGCAAACAAGTCAGCGCCGAGCTCAAGACGCAGCATCCCGACTGGCCCAATACCAACGCCGCCGCATTCGTCAAGAGCGTCTACGCGGAATCTCCGTAGCCCCAGGGAACTCCAGGGTGCTTCACCACGGTTTCCCTGGGCTGTGGAAGGGAAAGATAAATAAAGAAAGGCATCGAGGGGGTTGGATTATGCGTCGAATTTCACGAAGAACATTCCTTAAGACCGCTTCCGCCGCCGCCGCTGGCACGGCCGTTTCCGGCGGGGCGTCACGCCTGATGGCCAATCCGCTCGGCCTGCCCATCGGCTTGCAGTTGTACTCGGTACGTGAGCTTCTGCCCAAGGACTACGAAGCAACGCTGCACCAGCTGGGCACGCTCGGCTATCGTGAGGTGGAGGCTGCGGGATTCTTCGGCCATAGTCCGACCGAAGTCAAGCAAGCCATGGATCGCGCCGGCCTGAACTGTGTGAGCGCCCACTATGCACTGAAGGATCTGTTACCCAAAGTCGAGGAAGTGATTCAGTTTGGCAAGGACTTGGGACTCCGATACATCGTTTGCGCTGCGCCATGGTTGAAGGATCCGTCGAGCGTGAAGGACCCAGGTTCCCGCGCGGCCAGGGACAATATGACTCTCGACGATTGGCGCTGGAACGCGGAACAGCTCAATCGCATTGGAGAGCGCGTCCGGCAAGCGGGGCTCCGGTTCGCGTATCACAACCATACCGCGGAGTTCCGCCAGGAAAAGGGGGTTGTGTTCTACGACGAACTGTTGCGCGCGACCGATCCGGCGAAAGTATCGATGGAAATGGATTGCGGCTGGGTCGTGGTCGGCGGCGCCAAGCCCGCGGACTACCTCACCCGCTACCCCACTCGATTTTCCATGCTGCACGTGAAGGAGTTCAAGATGAATGGATGGACGGCGGGTTCCGAGCCTCCCCCTTCAACCGAAATGGGTCGGGGAACGATTGATTATCGCCCCATCTTTGAAGCGGCCAAGAAGACTCCGATCGAGCACGCCTTTGTCGAGCAGGAAGAGTTCGATATGCCGCCGATGGAGGCATTGAAAATCGACGCCGACTACATGCGCGCGTTCACCGTGTAACGGGGTGAGGACGGGGGCTTCGGCCCGTCCTCTCGCGGCGGCCGAGGCAATTCCATCCTGGTTCTAGCCGAGTGCGCTCCGGATCGCCAAGTCCAGTCCCACCATCAGCACGGCGGAAGCGGGGATCACCAGCAACGCTTTCTTGAGCCGGGTCGGGTCGCCGCCGGCAATCGCACCAATGATGCGCGAGCTGACCGCAAGGCCTGTCCATCCGCACGTGATCACGAAGCCAATGGCGGTGCCGGTCATGCGCGGGAAGGCATCGCCCACAATCGCCAGCGTGGTGGGAAAGACCGGCGCCATGGCGAGCCCGGCAAGAAAAACCAGCGCGGCGGCAAGGCCTGGTCGGGCGGTCCGAAGCGTGAGAAAGGTGGTAACCGCCATGGCTACCGATCCCGCTAGCGTAACCGTAACGGCGGGCACGTGGCTGAGAATCGGCAGGATGAGGGCGCGGCCGATCAGCAGTCCCAGACCGAATCCCAGCGAAAGAATGTTGAGCGCGCGCGACTCGGGAATGCCCTGGGCAATCAGGTGACGCGGCAACCAGTTCCACATGCCGACCTCGCAAGTGATGTAGAGAAAAAGGAAGAGCCCAATCAGAAGCAGCGACGGACGGCCGAGCACGGGTATGGCATCGGCGAGGACGAAGCGCCGCGCGCCGGTGGGCGCGGGCATTTTGATCAGGGCGTGAATGAGCAGCGTGATGACGGTGAGCGAGGCAATGATGTAGCAGAGGCGGACCCAGTTGCGCCGAAACAGGTTGGCGGCGACAAAGGGAGTGGCGAGAGCTCCGACTCCGAAGAAAAGGTTGGTCATGTTCAGGGCGGCGGCGCGATGCGTCTCGCTTACGTCGCTGACCAGAGCATTGGCTGCGGTGACCACGGTGCCGCCGCCCAGCCCAAGCAGAAACAATAGAAACAGGATGCTGCGGAACCCGAGCGAGCGCGGCAGGGCGAAGAGTGCGATCGAGATCAGGGCGAGGCCGAGGAGAAGGCCGGCCTTGTTGCCCTCGTTATCGAGCAGAGGACCGACGCCAAGCGAGGCAAGGACCAGCCCCAGAGCCTGTGCAAAAGCGATGCTGCCATTCTGGCTGGGGGATAGGTGAAAGCGATCCGACAGGTCGGGCAGAATCGTGCCCAACATGGCGGCGATCGTTCCATAGATGAAAAAGGCGAGAATGGCGGCGAAAATTAACACGCGTTCCTTTCCATTGCCGGTTTCAGCTGGCCGAAGCGGGCGCGGGAACATCGATCCAGCCTCGTGCCCGATGACTCTCGAGCACGGCGTCGAGGATTTTCAGCTGCCGCAACCCGTCGGCAAACTGCGGGTAGTCAAACTCCAGGCGGCTCGCATCCTTCGTCGCAGCGCCGATCGAAGCATAAAAGCGTCGGAAGACTTGCTTGAAGGTATCGTCGTAGCCCTCGCTGTGGCCGCCGGGAAGATCGGCGTAGCTGCGCGCCAAAGGCTGGAGCAGTGACGGATCCTTGATAAAAATCTGGTTGCCCGTATCGCGGTGCCCCGCCCAGAGTTCGTCCGGACGCTCCTGGTTCCACGCGACCGAGGATCGCGTGCCGTAAATCTCGATGCTGAGCCGATTCTTGCGTCCCGCCGAAACTTGGCTGGCCGTAACGCAGCCGCGGGTGCGTGCGCCCATGTGAAACAGGACAGCGCCAAAATCTTCGGTATCGACCGCAGCCTCAAGATAGTCTTCCGGAGCGAGCACTTTATTGGCGAAAGTCTCAACCGCGCGAATCGGCCGCTTGCGCCTGGCGTGGAACGTCTGAAGATCGGCACACAAAGCACTCACCCGCAGTCCGGTCACGTGTTCAGCCATGTCAAACCAGTGTGAGCCGATGTCGGCCATGCAACGCGAAGCGCCGCCCGAGGTGGCATCCACCCGCCAGTTCCAATCGGTCTCGTAGAGCAGCCAGTCCTGGGAATAGGTGCCCTGCACCACCAGGATTTCACCGAGGTCTCCCGTTTCCCGCAGCCGACGCATCTGCTGCACCATGGGGTAGTAGCGCAGATTATGACAGACGCAGTTGCGTAATCCCTGCCGGAGGGCGAGCGAGACCAGTTCCTCGGCTTGCTCGACGCTGGTGGCTAAGGGCTTTTCGCAGAGCACATGCTTGCCTGAGTCCAGCGCGTCCTTCGCCATCGAAAAGTGCTGCGCGTTGGGGGTGCAAATGTGAACGGCATCGATTGCCCGATCGCGCACGACCTCGCGGAAATCGGTCGTGATCCGGGGAACTGCGAAGCCCGCACCCAGTCGTCGCGCGGCCTCGGCGTTCCGGCCCGCGATTGCGCCCACCGCCACCGACTCCACCCGCCGCACTGCTTCCAGGTGCACGCGCCCCATGAAGCCAGTTCCGAGGATGGCCGCTTGGATTGGTTTCATTGCATCCGTCATGTCAGACCCACCAGGCCGCGCCAGGCTGCTCGCGGATCACGATGCCGTTCAAAAAGTTCGCCGCCTTGGTCAAGCCCTCTTCCGCGGAAAGCAGGCCGTCTTCGTGCTCGATCGAGAGTACGGAATCATAGCCAAACATGCGCAGCGTGGAAATAAACTCGGTCCACCACTCGGCGCCGTGACCGTAACCGCAGGTGCGGAAGATCCAGCCGCGCGCACGCTCTTCGGTATAGGGCTTGGTGTCGAGCACTCCGGTGCGCGGCAGATTGACAGGGTAGAGCTGCGTGTCTTTGGCGTGGACATGAAAGATGGCGCCTTCGAGCACGCGCACGGCGGCGATGGGATCGATGCCCTGCCAGAAAAGATGGCTCGGGTCAAAGTTGCAACCCACGCTCGGTCCCGCGAGCAAGCGCAGGCGGAGCATCGTTTCCGGACTGTAGACGACAAAGCCGGGATGCATCTCGATGGCAATCCGCACGCCGTGATCGGCAGCGAACTTGGCGTGCTCGATCCAATAGGGGGCAACCACCTCGCTCCATTGCCAGTCGAGCACCTTGAGGTAGTCTGGAGGCCACGGGCAGGTGACCCAGTTGGGAGCCGTAGAATGCGCTGAATCGCCGGGACATCCCGAAAAGTCGACCACCACGGCGACGCCGAGTTTTTCTGCGAGGCGAATGGTCTGGCGGCTCACCTCCCGGGCCTGCGCGGCGCGGGCCGGGTCGGGATGCAGCGCGTTGCCGTGACAACTCAGGGCGCTGATGCTGGCACCGTGATCGGCCAGTACCCTCTGAAACTCGGCCAGGGACGGGCCCTGCGCGAGCATCGAAAGCTTGCAGTGTGCGTCGCCGGGATAGTTTCCGGTGCCCAGTTCGACGGTATCGATGCGGAGCGCTGCCAGCTTCTTGAGAACCGCAACCAGCGGAAGGGCGGACAGCAGAGGGGTAAAGACTCCAACGCGCATAACGATTTTTGTCTCCTGGTCCAGTGAATTAAGAATCGAACCGCCGTACCGGCAAGCCGGTCCACGACCGCGCCGCGCTCATTGTATTTCCGCCTCTTCGGCGGGCAACTGCTGATAGCTCACGAAGGCGATCTTCCGGCTGTCCGGCGACCAGGAGGGCACGTTCATCGTGCCCTGTCCACCGAAAAGCGAGGCCAGAACCGTGATCTTACTCGCGGCGACCTTGCTCTGGCCATCGCCCAGGCTCATGAGGCGCAACTGTACGTTTTGGTTCGGCGGATGGCCAATGACCCCCGGCGCGAACGAGAGGAGGACCATCCACTTGCCATCGGGAGAGATATGCGGAAACCAGTCGTTCGATTCGTCAAAGGTGACCTGTTCCTGCGCCCTGCCGTCGGCGCGCATGCGCCAGATCTGCATATGGCCGGTGCGCTCGGAATTGAAGTAAATGTACTGGCCATCCGGCGAATACTCGGGGCCGTCATCCAGGCCCGGGGCCGTGGTCAGTCGCGTTTCTTCGCCGCCGGTGACGGGGATGGTGTAGATGTCGAAATTCCCGTTACGCTGGCCGACGAAGGCGAGGGTCGTGCCGTCGGGCGACCAACCGTGCCAATACGAAGGAGAGCCCTGCGTCACGCGACGAGGCGTGCCGCCTGCGATGGGCACGATGTACACGCTCGATTGGCGGTCAGGCTGCGACTGATCGCTGATCGCCAGCCATTCCGAATCCGGAGAAATACCGTGGTCATTGTTGCAATGGGTGGCAGTGCCCGTGTCGATCGTCGTGGGCGCACCGCCCGAAACGGGCAGGCGCAGAATATGGCCCTCACGGTTGAAGAAAAAGAACGCGCCGTCGCGAGTCCAGTTGGGCGCCTCAAAGTGGCTGGCCGCGGTATACACCACGCGCCGGTCGGTCGAGTCGATGGCCACCGTTTCGAGAGTGCTCAGAAGCACGGCAGCGGCCCCGCTGGCGGCGGGAGGGGCGAGCTCGAGGTTCGAAAAGGCAGCCCTCTCGACGGCGTTCTTATCGTGGGAGCAGACCCCGATTCCGACATAAAACGATCCCGACAGCGCCAGCCGGATCGATGCCCCGGACGGACGTAAGGGCTCGCCCGCGGCCGAGGCGAGGAAGAAATAGATGAAGTCGCCGCGTTTTTCGATGCGCAGGCGATGGGGAGCAACGATGGGGGATTCAATCTCGTGCGAAGTCGAGCCCCTTAGGTCGCGATACTGCAGCGAGACCAGTCCGTCGCCGTGCCGGGCCACGTCAGCATAAGGCGAATCGGCATCCAGGCTCTGTCGGATCATGAGCACGGCCTTGCGATGTGGATTGCCGCCCTTTTCCGGAAACCCGATGTCCGCCGTCAATGCGATGTCGCCGGAAATCGGCTTCCAGGCAAATTGCAGGGCATCGGCAGTCGACCCAATGTCTTCGCCACTCCCGTCGACCGTATAGGTATGATGCTCGCCATCGTATTGTGTCGAGCCCGCGTGCAGTACGGTTCCAATGTCAGCATGATTCTGAAACAGGCCGAGCGAGGGCAGGGTAGCCTGCGCGCGAACCAGGCCGGCGGCAGAAACCAGGAAGGCAACCATGGGGCCCAACATGGCAATAGGTCCGAGGGCGGCCTTGCGCACAGGAAAAACCTCCACGATGTGTAACCGAAACGGTAGGGCGGTGGAGGGCGAGTTGTCAATCCGCCCAACAATAGGCTCCGGCAATCCCATGCCGGGCCCAGGCGATCGCGAGCCATCCGAGAGGCGACGGTCTGGTCGAACGACGCGTGTATGCTGGTGGTCGAACGGCATCGCCACGTCGGTATCGCCGTCTGACGGCGCGAACAGAGAAGATGACAAAAGGTTAAATTGGACTCATGCTGATCCATCCCGATCGCTTATTTCCGTCCGAGCCCACGACACGAAAGATCGCCAGGACGCTCTATGAGCAGGTGAAAACGCTTCCCCTCATCAGTCCTCACGGACACACGCAGGCCTCATGGTTTCGGAGCAACGCACCATTCCCCGGACCCTCCCAACTCCTCGTCCAGCCCGACCACTACATCTATCGCATGCTCTACAGCCAAGGTGTGTCGCTCGAGGATCTCGAAATTGGTCAGCCGGAACCGAAGGACGCGCGAAAAGTCTGGCGCATCTTTGCCGATCATTACGATCGGTTCCGCGGAACGCCGACGCGTCTGTGGCTCGACTTCACCTTCCAAGAACTGTTCGGCCTTGACCAGCGACTCTGTGCGCAAACCGCTGATCTGTACTTTGACACCATCTCGGAGAAACTGCGCACCCCCCAGTTCCTGCCGCGTGCACTCTACCGGCATTTCAATCTGGAAGTGCTCGCCACCACCGACTCTCCTCTCGATTCGCTCGCCGATCACGAGGCAATCCGCGAGTCGGACTGGAAAGCGAGAATCCTGCCGACGTTCCGGCCCGACCCGGTGGTCGATCCGGAATTCGCCGGATTTGCGGAAAGCATCGCAACCCTGGGCGAAAAGACCGGAGAGGATACCTCGGCCTGGGCAGGCTATCTGAATGCGCTCCGCCGGACGCGCGCCCGCTTCCGCGAACTCGGCTGCACGGCCAGCGATCACGGCCACCCCACGGCTCGGACGGCGAATCTTCCGCCAGCGGACGCCGCCGATCTTTACCATCGGGTGCTCATAGGTACAGCCGATGCCGGGCAACAGGAACTGTTCCGCGCCCAAATGCTGACGGAAATGGCGCGGATGAGCCTCGAAGACGGGCTGGTCATGCAGATTCACCCGGGCAGCGCCCGCAATCACAATCGTCTGCTCTATGAACGCTACGGCCGCGATGTCGGTGCGGACATGCCGACGCCGACGAATTATGTGGACGCGCTTCGCCCGCTGCTTGACCAGTTCGGCAATGAGCGCGATCTGACGATTATTGTCTTCACCCTCGACGAATCGACCTACAGCCGCGAACTCGCTCCGCTCGCGGGACACTACCCCTGCCTGCGGCTCGGGCCGCCGTGGTGGTTTCACGACAGTCCCGAGGGAATGATGCGTTTCCGCGAGCGCGTCACCGAGACCGCCGGCTTCTACAACACCGTGGGTTTCAACGACGATACCCGCGCCTTCCTCTCGATTCCGGCGCGACATGACGCGGCACGGCGCATGGATTCGGGTTTCCTCGCGCGGCTGGTCGCCGACCATCGACTGCAGGAAGATGAGGCGGCGGAAGTGGCGGTCGATCTCGCCTATCGGTTGGTGAAACGATCCTATCGGCTGTAGGAGCGTGGCATGGCAGAAGCAACGGCGTGCGATAGCCAGGCGACCGGCGGCCGATCTCCGGCCGCGTCTTCCGGCAATGGACCAGGGAACATGCGCTGGACGATCTGTGCCATGCTGTTCGTCGCCACCTCGATCAACTACATGGACCGCCAGGTAATCGCCATTCTCAAGCCCACCCTCGAACACAGCATTGGACTGACAGAATTGGATTACGGCTACATCGTGGATGCATTTCAAATCGCGTACGCGCTTGGCCTGCTGGCCGCCGGGCGTGTGATCGACAGACTGGGCACGCGCATCGGCTACATGCTGGTGATGGCTGTCTGGAGCGTTTCCGCCATGAGCCATGCTCTTGCCAGCACGGCGCTCGAGTTCGGCATCGCGCGCCTCTCGCTCGGGTTCGGAGAATCCGGCAATTTCCCGGCCGCGATCAAGACCGTTGCCGAATGGTTTCCGCAGAGTGAACGTTCCCTGGCGACGGGCATCTTTAACTCCGGTGCCAACCTCGGCGCCATTCTTGCTCCACTCCTTGTGCCCTGGGTGACGCTGCGCTACGGCTGGCACGTAGCCTTTCTAACGACCGGGCTGTTCAGCGCACTTTGGATCCTCTGGTGGTTTCGCCGTTATCGCAGGCCCGGCGATCACTCCGCACTCACGGGCGGTGAACTGCGCCCTATCGATTCCCCGGCCGCTGCCGCCCGGGAGCCGGCGGTGGAATGGCGACGATTATTGTCCGTTCGCCAGACATGGGCATTTTCGATTGCGAAATTCTTCACCGATCCGATCTGGTATTTCTATCTGTTCTGGCTGCCGTCCTACTTCAGCGCAAAATTCCACCGAAATCTTTCGCATCTCGGGCTGCCGCTGATCATCGTGTATAACGTGTCGGTCATTGGCAGCATCGGCGGAGGTTGGTTGCCCTCGCCCTTCCGCCACCTCGGACTCTCTTCCGGCACTGCGCGACTCGCGGCCATGCTCGTCTGCGCTTTCGCCTTGGTTCCGATCTACTCGGCCTCGAGCGTCAAGTCGGTGTGGATCGCGATCGCGCTCATCAGCCTGGCGGCGGGCGCGCACCAGGGCTGGTCGGCCGTTCACAGCCGCATCGGATATGTTTCCGCGCAGCGCGGTAGGTTCGGTGGTCGGTATCGGAGGCATGGCAGGATCGATCGGCAGCGCGCTGTTTGCCTTCTTCGCAGGCCATGTCCTCGAACTGACACAAAGCTATGCCAGTCTTTTCGCTATTGCAGCCAGCGCTTACCTGCTGGCGCTGGTCGTTCTCTACGGGCTCGCTCCGGGACTGCAAAAGGTGGAGCTCTCGGTATGAGCCTTCACCGGGCCACGGGCGACAGGAAAAGCAATCCGGGTGGGCCGAAAAACAATCGGCGCGCCGGCCGCTGGCCGGGACTTCGACCTGGCGGCCTGCGTACCGACGGCGAAGTGTTTCCCGGCCACACTCATTCGGGTCAGGCACGGGGAGCTGGCCACCATCCAAGGCTGGAGCACGGGGCATGATTGTCGTTCTCATGGGTGTAAGCGGAGTGGGTAAGACGACCGTGGGCCAGCTGCTTGCGGTTCGCACGCAATGGCGGTTCGAGGACGCCGACGACTATCACGCAGAGGAAAATCGGCAGAAAATGGCCGCTGGAATCCCGCTCACCGATGCCGACCGCGTGCCCTGGCTCACGACCCTGCACGATCGCATGCTGCAGTACCGCCAAAAGGGCCAGAGCCTGATTCTGGCCTGCTCGGCACTCAAGCAGCAGTACCGCGAGATGCTGGCCAGCGGCTTTACCGAGGACGAACTCCACTTTGTCTATCTGCACGCGCCCGCCGCTCTGATCAAGGAGCGTATGCGGGCGCGGCACCATCCATATTTCGATTCCGACCTGCTCGAAAGCCAACTGGCGACGCTCGAGGTGCCCGCCAACGCCTGGCCCGTCACCGTGACCGAAAGTCCGGAGCAGGCCGTGGACCAGATCCTTTCCCGGCTGCGCGCCGCCGGTTGGCTCGGAAGCGGAACCAAGAAACCTAGCGGAACCGAGAGGCAATCTTGATAACGATCGATGGTTCCACCTTAAAGAGCAAAACCGCTGTCGTAATCGGAGGCACTGCCGGCATCGGCCGTGCCCTGAGCATCGGCCTCGCCGACGCCGGAGCGGATGTCATCGCCTCCGCCCGTCGCCGGACCGAGGTCGAGGAAACCGCGGCCGAGATCGAACGGCGTGGCCGCCGGACCCTGCGCCTGTGTTGCGATGTTTGCAGCCGCGCTTCGCTCGAAGCGCTGCTCTCTGCCGCCCTGGAGTGCTTCGGCAAAGTCGACATCCTCATCAACTGCGCGGCCAAAGTGAAACGCGTGCCCACGCTCAGCATGCCCGAAGCGGAGTGGGCCGAGATTATGGACACCAATCTCACCGGAACGCTGCGGGCCTGCCAGATCTTCGGCAAGCATATGCTGGAACGGGGCAACGGCCGCATTGTCAACATCGCCTCGCTGAACAGTTTCGTAGCGCTGCACGAAGTCGCCGCCTACGCGGCCAGCAAGGCGGGCGTGGTCTCACTCACGCGCTCGCTCGCCGTCGAGTGGTCCAAGCAGGGCGTCACGGTGAACGCTATCGCTCCCGGCGTGTTCCGCACCGCCCTGAATGCAGACCTGCTCGACAACACCGCCCGCGGCCAGGAATTGCTCATGCGGACGCCCATGGCCCGTTTCGGCAAAGCCGAAGAACTCGTGGGCGCCGCAGTCTACCTCGCCTCCGATGCTGCTTCCTTTGTAACCGGCCAGACTCTGGTCGTCGACGGGGGTTTTCTGGCCAGCGGTGTCAACCAATAGTCGGGGGAGGAAAGACGCCAGGGCCTAAAATACAGGGAGGGCGGGCGCGCGACCATCGTCTGGATTTGGAGAGGGGGAAGATTCATGGCCTACACGCGACGCAGGGCACTCGCCGGCTTGGGACTGGCGGGACTGGCAGTGGCAATGCCTTCATTGCGAAAGGAGCCGGCGATGGCGGGAACTGGTGCTTGCCCGTTCCGGCTCGCGGTGATCAACGACGAAATCACGCAAGACTTCGAGAAGGCATGCCAGATCGTGGCCGGCGATTTTGGGCTGCATTGGATTGAGTTGCGCTCGATGTGGAACAAGAATGTCACCGAGCTGAACGCCAAAGAAGTGGAGGAAGCGCGCAGAATCCTCGAAGGGCACAAACTGGGCGTCACCGATATCGCCAGCCCGCTGTTCAAGACCGACTGGCCCGGAGCTCCGCGGTCGGCGCAGAGCGAAACGCGCGATCAGTTTCACGCTGACTTCGATGCCAGCGCGCAGGAGAAACTGCTCGAACGCTGCATCTCGCTTTGCCAGTCTTTCCATACCGACAGGATTCGCTGTTTCGACTACTGGCGGCTCGACGACCCCAAGCCCTACCGGGCAGCCATTAATGCCAAGCTGCAGCAGGCTGCGGAACGCTGCGCCCGGGACAAACTCATCCTGCTGCTCGAAAACGAGATGTCCTGTAACACCGCAACCGGCGCAGAGGCCGCCGAGGTGCTCCATGCCATTCCCGAGCAGAACTTCATGCTGAACTGGGATCCCGGCAATGCCGCAGCCATCGGGACGACGCCCTATCCCACCGGTTATCAACTGCTGCCGAAAGATCGCATCGGTCACTGCCATTGCAAGGACGTCGTCCGCAAGCCGGACCACAAATATGACTGGGCCCCGGTAGGTGGAGGGATGGTGGATTGGACGGGGCAGTTGCAGGCTTTCGAGCGCGATGGTTTCCGCTACGGACTGAGCCTTGAGACCCACTGGCGCGGCGCAGGCACTCCCGAAGCATCCACCCGTGCGAGCATGGATGGTCTCAAGAAGACGCTGGCGAAGGCCGGAATTCCTTGCTGACCGAACCCCGGTTGGCGTAGGCAACGGGCTGCCTCCGAGAGGAGGCAGCGGGAAGGAGCAATGATGGTGACGCGACGCGAGTTTCTTGACGCACTGGCGGTGGGCGCAGCCGGCCTCGCCGCAGGAATAACGGCCAAGAGTTATCGCCAGATTGTCGGTTCGAACGATCGCCTCAATTTTGCCCTGATTGGTCTGAACGGGCGCGGCTACGCTCATCTGGCCTCCCTGAAAGCCAATCGCGATGCCGCCCGCATCTCGCATGTTTGCGATGTGGATGCCAATATTCTTGCCAAGTTCGCCGCCACGGTGCGGCAGGAAATGGGCGAGGCACCGGCGACGACCAAAGACTTTCGCGCAATACTTGAGCAAAAAGAGGTGGACGCGGTCACCATCGCCACTCCCGACCATTGGCATGCGCCCATGGCGATCGCCGGATTGCAAGCCGGCAAGCACGTCTATGTGGAAAAGCCGTGCAGCCACAATCCGGCCGAAGGAGAGATGCTGATCGAAGCGCAGCAAAAGTCACAGAAGCTGGTGCAGATGGGGACGCAGCAGCGCTCGTCGCCTCACACCATCGAGATCGTCGAGAAAATCCAATCCGGCGTGATCGGCAGGCCTTACTTCGCGAAAGCCTGGTATGTCAACCAGAGGAAGTCGATTGGCATCGGCAAAGAAGCGCCAGTGCCGCCGCAGCTTGATTGGGAGCTGTGGCAGGGCCCGGCGCTGCGCCGTCCCTATAAGGACAATGTGCACCCTTATAACTGGCATTGGTTCAAGACCTACGGCACGGGCGAAACCCTCAACAATGGCACCCACGAAGTCGATGTGTGTCGCTGGGCGCTCGGCGTGGACTATCCGCAACGAGTCACCTCGTCCGGTGGCCGCTACCATTTCCACGACGACTGGCAGTTTTACGACACCCTCGTCACCAGCTTCGAGTACGAAAACGCAATGATTGCCTGGGAGGGCAAGAGCTGCCAGGGAATGAAATACTACGGCCGTGATCGCGGGTCCACCATTTTGGGGACGACCGGTACCGTGCTCGTCGATCGTGACGGCTATGAACTCTACGACCTCAAGGGAAACAAGACCGGCGAGTTCAAGGCCGGGGCTACCACTTCATCTGCCGACCTTGTCGGTCGCGATTCCATGACCGACGCTCACTTCGCCAACTTCATCGCGGCCATCCGCAAAGGCGAGAGACTCAACTCTGCGATCGCGGTCGGCAACATCACGGTGACCATGCTGCATCTCTCCAACATCGCCTGGGAACTCAACCGCGAGCTGCGTTGTGACACCCGAGACGGACGGATCGAGGGTAATCCGGAAGCCATGAAAATGTGGGGCCGCGAGTACGAGAAAGGCTGGGCGCCGCGTGTCTAACCACCATTCTTTCTCCCGCCGTGAGTTTGTTCGCTCGAGCGCACTTGCCGCCGCCGCGATGGCAGTTCCGCAGGACGTTTCTCCCCCTGCCAAGGGGATGCGATCCCAGGCGGACTCATCCTCCGGCGCCGCGTCCCCTATTCGTTTGGGCCTGGCCAGCTACAGCTTCCGCAACTTCAGCCGCGAGCAGACCATCCGCTTCATGAAGCAGCTCCATGTATTCGCATTGAATGCCAAGGACGTCCGAGACCATCTGCCGATGGACCCCGAGGAAGAAGCGGCTGCTCTCGCCGACTACGCCGCGGCGGGCATCAAGCTTCACGCCGCCGGAACCCTCTCGTTCGCGAAAGATGAAGACGATGACATCCGTTCGAAGTTCGAATACTGCAAGCGCGCTGGCATTGGCGTGATTGTCGCCGGAGATGCAGCTCCGGAAACCCTGGCGCACATCGAGAAATTCGTCAAGCAATACGACCTGCGCATCGCCGTCCACAATCACGGCCCGGAGGACCGATTGTGGCATTCGCCGCTTGACGTCTTAAAGGCGGTGCGAGCGCTCGATCCACGCATCGGCTGCTGCATCGATGTGGGACACACCCTGCGTGCCGGCACGGATGTGGTCGAAGCCATCCATGCCGCCGGTCCCCGGCTGTGGAACGTCCACATGAAAGACCTCACGAATTTCGCGAGCAAAGAAAGCCAGGTCGCGGTGGGAGACGGTAGACTGCCGGTGCGGGAGATGTTTGCCGCGTTAGTCGCCGGCAGCTACCGGGGCTTCGTCGATCTGGAATACGAGGTTCATCCCGACGATCCCATGCCGGGCGTAATCGCCAGTTTCGCGTATATGCGAGGCGTTCTGGAAGGCATGGGATTGCCCGTCGGGCAGCCCGTATGAACGGACTTCAATTCCCCGTGGCGTCGCGCCGCAAGTCGCGTTATTGTGGAGCCACGAACCACTGTCGGGAGGCGTCATGAGCAACAGCAAACCAGACATCCCATCCAAGCGCAGTCGTCGAAGTTTTCTGAAGGCAGGCGGCATCATGACGGCGGCCGTGCTCGGCTCGACCGCTCTTCCGGACGTAGGGAGCGCCCAGTCCAGTCCGCCGTCGCCTGTGGCGACCGCGGATTCCATGCCGACTCGGAATCTCGGCAAGACTGGCTACAAGGTCGGCATCTTCAGCCTCGGCGGCCAGGCCGCTCTCGAGAAGAGCGACAACGAGGCGGTCGCTGTTCCCATCCTCGAAAAAGCTCTCGATCTCGGAGTGAACTACATCGATACCTCTTCGATCTACGGCGGCCCCGAGCGCTGGAGCGAGCAATATGTCGGCAAAGTCATGCAACACCGCCGCCCGGCGGCGTTCTTGGCCACCAAGACGAAGGAGCGGACGCGCGACGGCTCGCTTCGCATGATCGAGACTTCGCTCAAGCTGTTGCGGACCGATCATGTCGACCTGTGGCAGCTGCACGACATCGGCACCATGACCGACATCAACGAGATTTTTGCCAAGGGCGGAGCCATGGAGGCTCTGCTCGAAGCTCGCGATCAGAAAATCGTGCGCTACCTCGGTATCACCGGGCACTACCGGCCCGACGCGCTGATGGAGGCGATCCACCGCTATTCCTTCGACACCATCTTGATGGCGGTCAATGCCGCCGATCCGCATCACTACAGCTTCACCGAGCAACTGCTGCCGCTGGCGGTCGAGAAGCAGATGGGCATTATCGGCATGAAAGTCCCGGCGCGCGGCCGCATCCTTTCCTCCTGGACACCGCCACCCATCGAGCAACAAAAGCATATGTGGGAGGGGATGGTGCTGGCGCCGACCTCGGGAACTCTCGACATGCGGCAGGCGATGTATTACTCGCTTTCTCTGCCCGTAAGCACCGTCATCATCGGTTGCGATTCCATTGCCCAACTGGAGCAGAACGTGCAGTTCGCGCGCGAGTTCACTCCCCTGAACCAGCAACAGATGGCGGCGCTCAGCGAGAAGGCGCAGCCGGTCTCCAGGCAGGCCCTGTTCTTCCGGTTTTATGAACGAGCCTAAATCGGGGGGGCGATTCCGGATCGAGTGTGGGACTTGCCTCGCGGCGAGAGTTTCTAGGGAGCCTGCCAGCGTACTTTATCGGTAAGCGCGATCTGGGCGGACGAGCCTCCAACATAGATATTAAAATCTGTCGCGTCCACCGCCCAATCATGACGGTTCAGGTTGTAGTAAGCGAACGCTCTCCGGTCGAGGGGGAATGAAACGCGCCGCGTCTCCCCAGCCTTCAGCTGCACCCTGAGGAATCCCTTCAGTTCCTTCACCGGACGGGGAACGCTCGCATTCGGCTCCCCCACATACACCTCCGCGATTTCGGCGCCGGCGCGGGGCCCGGTGTTCGTGACGTCGAAACTGAGCGTAACCACCCGGTCTCCCGACGCCAGCGCCGGAGTCACGGCAAGATTCTTGTAGGCAAACGTCGTATAGGAAAGCCCGTAGCCGAAAGGAAACTGCGGCTTGACCGGCTCCCGGTCGAAATAGCGGTAGCCGACAAAAATGCCCTCCTTATATTCGACGGTCTTTTCGCCGGCTTTCGGATAATAGTGATCGTGGGTCGGGTTGTCTTCCGAGCGGCGTTCAAAGGTGACCGGCAACTTGCCCGACGGACTGTAGTCGCCGAACAGCAACTGTGCCAGCGCGATGCCCTGCTCTTGCCCTCCGTACCAGGATTCGAAAAGCGCGGGAACCTGCCCCAGCCAGGCATTCATATCGACCGCTCCGCCGGAAGTCACCACCACGATCGTGTTGTGGTTCACATCAGCCACCTGATGGATGAGTTCGTCCTGAGCCGGCGGTAACTGGAAAGTGCGATCTGCACCCTCGCTTTCGCTGTCGGGATCGAAGCCCACCGCCAGCACGACTGCATCCACTCTCGATGCCAGCGCCTTCGCCGAGGCGCTCACAACCGTTTCCGGGCGCACGATGCCGACACGGACGCGAGGACCGCCGTCGCTTCCGTGCACGGCGTACTCAAAACGAATCCGGTGAGCACCGGAGGCGAGCGGCAGTCGTGTCTGGCTCACCAGTGCCCGCGCCAGTTCCCAACTGTCAATCGCGAGCTGGCCATCGAGGTAAAGGCGGTAACCGCCTTCTTCGCCCGGACCTTGCACAAAGAAAAGGTACTGGCCGGCATCGCGGGCCGTGAAATAGCCGGACCAGCGGGCCGAGACATGGTCTTGATTGACGCCATCGCCCAACGAGCGATCGACGTTGATGTGCTGATCGGTGCGCCGAACTGCCGGCTCGCCGCTAACATTGACATTGTTGAATGCCTCTACCTGAATGCCCGGCTGCTTGCCCCCCGCGTCAGTCGAGAATGGTGTCGCATCTGCCAATTCACCGAGGGAGGGAACTCCGCGATCGTAGTAAACCACGCTGCCAGGCAAGTATCGCGCGAGACCTTCCAGATAGCTCACCGCGGCAAACGGACGCACGCCCGCGCTGCCCCCGCCCACAACCGGCGCGGGATAGGCATCCGGCCCGATTACGGCAAGCGATCGAATCTTCCCCTTGTCGAGGGGAAGAAGGTTGCCGTCATTTTTCAGCAGCACCATGCCGGAGCGCGCCGCCTCCAGAGCAACCTCACTGCCCTTCTGGTTGTCGAGCGGGACCGACAAATCCGTTTGCGGGCGGTCCAGCCAGCCAAAACGAACGGCAGTGCGCAGAATGCGGCGTACCTTGTCGTCAATCGTAGCCTGGCTGACCTTGCCGGCGTTCACCGCCGGCAGCAGGGTGGCACGATTCATGAATTTCCCGGAGGGCATTTCGAGATCGAGACCGCCGTTGGCCGCCTCTACGCCGTCGTACGTCGCGTCCCAATCGGACATGATGATACCTTCGAACCCCCACTCCTTTTTCGCTACCCGGTTGTTAAGAAAACCGTTCTGGGTCGCGTGCTCGCCGTTGATCAGGTTGTAGGAATCCATGATGGCGCCGACGTGCGCTTCCTTTACCGCTGCTTCGAAACTCGGCAGATAGATCTCGCGCATGGTGCGCTCATCGATCAGGGAATCGGCGCCATGCCGCAGGAATTCCTGGTTGTTTCCCATGTAGTGCTTGATGGTGGCGCTCACGCCCTCGCTCTGCACGCCCTCGATGTAAGCCACGGCAGTACGGGAAGCGAGGAACGGATCTTCGCCGAAATACTCGAAATTCCGCCCGCACGACGGGGAGCGTGAAATGTTGACCCCCGGCCCGAGCATGAAATGAACTCCGCGGGCGCGCGCGTCCTGCCCGATGACCTCTCCCATGCGAGCGACCAGTTCCGGATCCCAGGTGGCGGCGAGCCCCATGCCCCCGAACGTCGTCGACGGCCCATAGTTGCGGACGCCGAACGGCCCGTCGGCCATTTTCAGCGAGGGCAGACCAATGTGCGCTGCCTCCCGGATGTAAAAATCGTTGACGCCGCCAATCAGGTCGATCTTCTCTTCGAGCGACAACTGCTTGAGCAACCCCTCGACGCGGGCCTCCACCACGGTCGTGGAGGGGGATGGCGACTGCGTCCAAGCCAGGCGGGAGACCAGGAAAAAGACGAGGAGGACAAAAGAGAATTTGCGTATCATAAGCGACCTCGGCACGATTGTACTGGATGCTTGAAACAGCCACCCGCCAGGCCGCCTTCCGCCCAGTCCGGGACCGAGTCAAGAAATCGAACTCGCCCCCGGTATCGATCGAGCGCAGAATTTCACGGCGGGAAGTTTCGAGCAGGTCAAGGCTTTGCCGCCTGCCGCTTCTCCGGATGGGATCTCTGATAGACCCGCACGTAGTCCACCCGCATGCTCTGCGGAAAAACCGTGGTCGCGTCCGGATCTCCGGGCCAATCCCCGCCCACGGCCAGGTTGAGAATCAGAAAGAACGGGTGGTCGAAGACCCATTTCCATCCCGGCCGAAGATCGGCGCGCGTGCGGCGCACATAGAGGTCGCGATCAACGAAAAAGCTGACGGACTCATCATCCCACTCGACGGCAAAGACATGAAAACCGTCGGCGAAGCGCTGCTGGCCAGGAAGAGCGTAGGGCGCTTCCAGTCCGGTCGTGCCCACGAATCCCGGACCGTGAAGCGAACCGTGAATGATGGCCGGTTCTTTGCCGATGTTCTCCATAATGTCGATTTCGCCCGATCCCGGCCAGTGCACCTGATCGATGTCGTCGCCGAGCATCCAGAACGCCGGCCACATGCCTTGCCCGGAAGGAAGTTGGATGCGAGCTTCGAAGCGCCCGTAGGTCTCTGAGAACTTGCCCTGGGTCTTCAGTCGGGCCGAGGTGTAGTTTCTCGGAATCCCGTCCGCGCCGGTGTATTTCTCCGCCACCGCCTTGATGACCAGGTTGCCCTCGTGAATCGAGGCGTTCTCGGGCCGATCCGTGTAGGTTTCCAACTCCCGGTTGCCCCAGCCCGCGCCTCCGGTCTCGGGAATCCACTTGGAGCGATCGACGGCAGATCCCTCCGGCCCATTGAACTCATCGTTCCAGACCAGCTCCCATCCGCCAGCTTCTCGCGCCGGATCCGCGACCGGGGGAGCGGTTTGCGAACCCGCGAGCACGGCGGGACCGAGTGTCAGCACGGTTGGCAGCAAAAAGCGCGTCCATCGAACTGGTGGCCGTCCGGATCGCATGCAGAGAACCCTCGCCTCAGGTTCGTTGGCGCAACCATGACCGCTGCAAGTCCCCACCCTCGCAATGCAGGACGAGGGCCGGAATCATTCCGCCAACGCCGCACCCTAAAACATGTTCCACAAGTACTGGTTATGCACATCGTGGTGGTACTGGACTTCCGGCGCCTTGACGAAGGTGCCCAGCAGGCGCGGACAGCGATCCGCCGAAGCCTGCTTGAGGTCGGCGTATCGGCCCTTGATGTCTTCTCCCAGAATCTCCGATGTCCACTTCGCCTTGCGGAAGCTGTCGATTGCGTCATAGATATTGTCGGGCAAATAGCGTTCTGCCTGGCGCAAGTTCTTGATGTTTGCGATATCTCCATCCAACCCGGTCTTAAAGATCGAATACATCACCATATAAGGATTGGCGTCGGGACTCACCGCGCGCACCTCCACCCGCATGCTCTTTTCGTTGCCGAGCGGAATCCGAACCATGGCTCCACGATCGACCGCCGAGGCTTTCAACTGGTTCGGCGCCTCGAAATGCGGATCCAGACGCCGGTAGGCGTTCACGCTGGCATTCAGCATCAGGCAAATATCATTCCCATGCGTCAGAATGCGGTCCACGAATTCCCACCCGAACTTGCTCAGCTTCTGTTCGCCCTTGGCGTCCCAGAACACGTTTCTGCCCTGCTTGCTCACCGAAACGTTGGTGTGCATGCCACTGCCATTCACGCCCACGACCGGCTTGGGCAAGAAAGAAGCGGTCAGCCCCATGTGCGTCGCCACCTGCCGGCAAATGAGCTTGTACAGCTGGATTTGATCGGCCGCCGCCACCACTTCACCGTAGCTGTAGTTGATTTCGAATTGCGAAGGCGCGACCTCAGGATGGTCCTTCTCGTTCTGAAAACCCATCGCGCGCTGCACCTCTGCGCTGGTATCGATGAAGGTCCGCAACGGATCGCCCGGCAAGGAGTGGTAATACCCACCGGTGTTCACATACTCGAACCTGCCGGTCTGATAATAGTTGCGCTCGGCATCCTTGCCTTCGAAGATAAAGCCCTCAATCTCGTTCGCGGCGTTCAGCGTGTAGCCCTTCTTGGCGTGCAGAGCACTGGCATAAGTTTTCAAATTGCCGCGAATGTCGGCCGCGTATGGCTCTCCGCCCTTGTCAATAACATCCCCGAACACCAGCACTTTCCCGGGACCGAATATGTCGGCCGGCCCCCAATAGAAGGCGCTCCAGTCGATGCCGAGCCGCAAATCGCTTTCTCGCTGCGCCGTGAAACCGCGAATCGATGAGCCGTCAAAGGTCAGGTTGTCAAAGCTCTTGAGCAGAAATTTCTTGTCATAGTCCAACATGTGAAGCCGCCCTTCCAGATCGCTGAACAGCACCGTCAGCGCCTTGATGCGCTTCTCATCGGTCAGATATTTCAGGCGTTCTTCCTGGATCTTGTGGAGGGCCATGCGGTTCTTTCTTTGTTCCTTGGCCTTCAGATTCAATTCTTCGAGTTCGTCGTATGGGATAGCGAGAAAATTTCTAAGTTCTGTGGACATGATTCTCCTTTGGCGCGGGCTAAGCCCGTATTACACCGATCTACTGTTGCTTTCGGGAAACTATAACCCAGACCGTGCCCCGCCCGGCACAATAGCGGCAACGGTCGTGCGCCATGGACTTTCCCGTTCCCCGGCATTCCAGACAGTTGGCGACGATGTTCAGTTCCTGCAGTGAATTGTCCGGGAGCTTGGCAGCGTCCTTGAACAATTCGGCATGATGGGTACGGCGCAGCCACAAAACCAGCCTGTTTTCGAGGTTCTCGCGGTCTTGGGTGCTGAGTTGTGTGCAGCGGTGGTTCCACCAATCGTGAATGCAGGCGTAGCAAACCAGTCCGCCGGCATCAAAAAGGGCACCGGGGTCGGAGCGACGAAAAAACTTCTTACACCATAAGCAGGAACTGACGCCGATCAAACCGAAAGCGTCCTTCAGGCGATCGAGATCGAGTTTGTAACGAGCCAGGATCTCCTCTACGCGAGGATCGGATTTCTCGGACATAGTCTATTCGAGCGGCCAGCCGGAAAAGGGGCCAATCGTTGGCATTCATAATATACAAACCGGAGCACCGTCAACAGCGACTTCCCAACGCGGCGATGCGAGCGCTGGAATCGGCACGCCACCCTTCGCACCACAGTCAAGAAGTTCAGCAGCGTGGTCCGCGTAAAACGAAGAGTAGCCGCCCGCGTCCCACTTGACTGTGATCACAATCACGGCCAGCCGAATTCCTCAACAACCACGGCCTTCCGAGAGATTTCAAGAATCGACGTGACCCTCAGCGCGATCGGAATCGGACGATCCGTCCGGTTCCTCATAAATCTTTTGGTTATCGCTCTCATAATCTTCCTCTCTTAAAGGAAACTTCGATGGAGCGAAGCAAAAGTATGCGTTGGACGCGAACTTGGCCGAAAGATAAGTTCATTAGTCTCGCCGCGGAGTACAGGATAACGAGGCTGATGGGAGCCGCCAGCGAAAGTGTACCGGACTTGGTTCCAGAAAGGGCACGCACATGAATATCACGTTGGGGCGAAAGCTGACAAGCGCCACCCGCTTACGCAATAGAGTATTCATGATGGCTTTAACTTCTGCCGTGGTGCAGGCCCGGTGGGGCTATGCTCAGACTGTGGCGCCAGGGGAGACTGCAACCGCGGAGAGTCTGACAAAGGTGGCCGCCTTGCACGAACCGGCGCCGGCGCCGGATGTTCCAGCGGCGAAAGCTGCGAGCGCACCCGCTCCTGAGAGCCCGGCTGATATGGCCAAAGAGCTGGCCGCGATGAAGGCACGCATCGAGTTGCTGGAAGCGGAACTGAAGAGCCGGATGTCGACGACCAATACGACGACCAATACGACGACCGACGCCTCCCTGGCGCCAGTCGTTCCAGCCCAGGCTGCGGCTCGGCCAGGGGTCGCGGCCGCTCAGGCCATGGTGGCGCAGCCATCGGGCGATACTTCGACCGCCGAATCCACAAAAAAGGAAAAGATTGCGCCTTTCTCGGACTGGGACTGGACCTGGCTGAATGGCAATCCGCGCAACAAA